>Ga0210401_10005374_pt1 | contig 13179 bp, 13 predicted proteins | sample IncBWH32MmetaG_FD_150866 | JGI IMG/M metagenome (GOLD analysis project Ga0210401, IMG submission 150866) | Forest soil microbial communities from Barre Woods Harvard Forest LTER site, Petersham, Massachusetts, United States - Inc-BW-H-32-M | ecosystem: Environmental > Terrestrial > Soil >... | reverse complement strand
AGGGCGCCGAACTCGGCGTCATCCGCACCGAAGAACTTCTGGCCGCCGACAAGCACTACGGCGTCCGCCAATTTTTCACCCGCGCCATGGACACCGGCTTTGTAAAGACACCCGAGCAAGCCCAAAAGATCTGGGGCGGCGCCGCGCTCGAAGACATGGTCCGCGTGATTCGCACGTTCCGCCCGCAAGTTGTCATCAATGGCTGGGCCGGCGTTCACGGTGGCCACGGACATCACCAGGAAAGCGGAATTCTCACCCCGCAAGCCGTCGCCGCAGCCGCCGATCCCAAAATGTTTCCCGACCAGATTGCCGAGGGCCTGCCCGCCTGGAAAGTAACGCTCGACCTGCGACCCGCGCGCGACCCCAATGTCACCGGCGCCGTGCCGCTTCCGATCAACGACGTCTCGCCGCTCTGGGGCAAAAGCTACGTCGACATGGGCATGGAAGGCCACGCGCAGCACCGCTCGCAAGGCACGCCATCCTTCTTCGGCAATCCATTTTTCCGCCGCCCGGTATCTTTGGTGCGCGAAAACGAAAAAGGAGATCCCGCCGGCACCTTTGACATGAGGCTCCTGGCCAGCTCTTTGGAATCGCTCGGAGAAGTATCTCCATACCTATCTCGGACGGACTCGGATCTTGAACGTGCTCGCAAAGAAGCGCTTGAGCTCAACCGGTCGGGTGCGGCGAAGAGTCTTGCCGACGCAGCAATGGTAATCGCGCAGTTACGCGATCTAGTCTCGAGCGACCATGCGGACACCAGCGCCCAGCTTCTTTGGGAACTCGATCGCGTAAAAGAGAAAATCGACCTCGCGCTGAATGAAGACATCGCGCTCCCCATGATTGTCGAAGCCGACCGGCACGAGCTTGTCGCGGGCGAAGAATTCTCAGTGGATGTCAGCTTTCTTGGAAAGCCAGCCGTCCGGGTGAAATACACCATCGACGCATCGAGCCTGCTGCTGCCCAAGGGATGGAACGTAACGGTCGACAATGGTGCCAGCGACACAAGCGGCGGCGACAAAGGTGACGGCGACAAGAACCATAAATTCAAAGTCGAGATTCCCACGCGCGCCACGCCACCGAGCTCACCCGGTGATGTGATTCTTCCCTACCCGCCGCCGCTGGTGCGCGTCGCGCCCAAAATAGAAATTAACGGCTACTCATTCGCGGTTCCGCGCACCGTGGACTCCATGAAAGCCACCACCACCGGCATCGACACGTATCCGCTCGAGCTCGTTCCCGCCGTCACACTCACTCCTGATCCGGTGCAAATCATGGTGCCAGCTGAACGCGTGTCACAGCCCGTCACACTTGTAGCTCGCGTCCGCTACCACGGCACAAAATCGGAAGAAGTCCGCGTCGGCGTTGACGTCCCCAGCGGCTGGCACGTTTTGCAGGAGGGTCTTTTCTACGTTGCTGGCGACAGATTGATTCACCTCAGCTTCTCCGGCCCCGGCGATCAATTGATTCGCTTCACGGTCACCCCACCCGCCACCGTCGCAGCCGGCGCATATCCGCTGCATCCCTTCGCGCAGCTCGACGGCGAAAAATTCACCACGTCTCTCGAACCAATTCCCTCATTGCCCACACGCGATTGGAGCGACCCCGCTGACGTAACAGTTCACGTGCTGAATCTCGCGGTTCCCGCACACCTGCGCATTGGTTACGTTGCCGCGAGCAACGATCCGATTCCCGACACGCTTCGACAGATTGGCATTCAAGTGGATGTGCTCGATGAGGTTGCGCTGGCGTTTGAAGATCTGAGCCGGTACGACGCCATCGTCGTCGGCATCCGGGCTTACGATTTGCGTCCGGACCTGATGCGCTCGAATCGGCGTCTGCTGGATTATGTGGAGCAGGGCGGGTCGCTTGTGGTGCAGTATCAGCGCGATCCGCAGTGGGTTTCCGCGATGCCCTACCCCGGGACGATGCCGGGGCAGACTTCGCGCGTAACCGACGCGAATTCTCCTGTGCACTTTCTTGCGCCCGATAATCCGCTGTTAAATTCGCCGAACAAGATAACGCTTGCCGATTTCGAAGGTTGGGACCAGGAGCGCGGCCTGTATTTCCTCGGCACATTTGATTCGCACTATCAGCCGGTGCTGGGCTTGACCGATCCCGGCGAGCCGGAGACGAATGGCTCGCTCGTGTATGCGCGCTACGGCAAAGGCGTCTACATCTACACGGGGCTCTCATTTTTCCGCGAGCTGCCGGCTGGCGTGCCGGGCGCGTATCGTCTGTTCGTCAACTTGCTGAGCCAGACTCAGCACGGCCAAGGGCACGACTAGAGGCCGTTTGTTTTAGGTTGATGAAAGCGAAGAAAAAGAGAATAAAAAGGTGTCGCAACTGCAGCAAACAGGTTGCAGCAAAAAGCTAAGCGCCGCTCCGAGGCGTCGATTCGGCACCCGAACCCACAAAAGCGAAGAAAAGACGAACAACGCTAGCTCAGTTTACCGTGTTCCGCGAGATCCCGCATCTAGCGACTTGCGGCACAGGCAGGAATGCCTGTGCTACTGAACCCCGAATGCATCGAGCCGGAGATGGTCCGGATACCCAAAGGCTGGTTTCTGATGGGTAGCGACCCGGGCCAGACCGGCCAGGACAACGAGCGTCCGGTGCATCGCGTGTGGATCGATGCCTTCGAGTTCGCCGCCTGCCAGGTGACCAACGCGGAGTATGCAAAATTTCTCGCGGCAGAGGGTGAGAATGGGGGCCATCGCAAGCCGTTGCGCTGGGACGATCCGTATTTCTCGCATCCGGAGCAGCCGGTGGTTGCGCCGTCGTGGTTCGACGCGGTGGCGTACTGCGAATGGTTGAGCGCGCTCACGCATAGACGCTACCGCCTGCCGACCGAAGCCGAGTGGGAACGCGCAGCGCGTGGCGGCGCCGAGCAGAAACTCTACCCCTGGGGCGATGAGCCGCTCGCATCGCTGGCAAATTACGCGTTGCGCTGGAAGACCGCGCCGGAGCGCGTGGGCCGCGCGGAACGCAACGCTTACGGCTTATTCGACATTGGCGCGAACGTGCATGAGTGGTGTGCGGATTGGTTTGACGCCGACTACTATCGCGTTTCGCCCGAGCGCAATCCGCAAGGGCCGGCGGAAGGAACGCGGAGAGCGTCGCGCGGCGGGTCGTGGCGGCATCAGACGAAGGTGTCGCGTTGCGCTGCGCGGTCGAGCATTCCTCCGGAATTTCAGTATGCGGATTATGGATTCCGCGTCGCGCGCGACATCCAGGCGTTGGGTTAGGCGAAACAAATGAACCGAATCAGAATGGCAAACCCGTCCCACCCTTCGCAAAAGCGGCGAAGGATGGGGCACCCGCAAAGACTAGGACTAAACTTCTAAGTGGTGTGCTCGGGTATCATCCGCGCGGGAGAGCGCCAATCCTATTTGCTACATGACTCGCTCACCATCTTGAGGCTCGTTACCTTCAAATGCCCGTGCTCGGTGTCGGTCTTCTTGACGCCGGCGTCGGTTGCCGCTGTTTTGGCGTCTTCCTTCATGTTGTGCGCTTTGGCATTCGCGACCACGCCTTTCAGAGTTACGGTGTGACCCACATGGTCAGAAAGATTGACAGCAGTGTTGCTGTGAGTTTCCCAGGTGCTGCCATCTTTGGCGGTGAGCAGAAATTCGTCAGCGCTGTCGCCCTTTGAAAGACAACCCGTAATGGAGCGGACTTCGGCCTTCGGTTTAGAAGCCGTGTCTTGTGCGGACGCTGCGGAAGCCGTGATTCCAACAAGGATGAGCCCTAAGAGGAGCCCTTTCGTTGCCATTTTCTGTGCCTCCTGAGAGAGTGAAACTCAGTGCGAAGGTTGGAGAGCTTCTACAACACTAGGTCGCGGCGGGATAGGAGCACATAGAGTGAAGGCCGTAGATGTTCGGAGGAGTTTCCTTACAGTTTATTCTTTTCTTGCGTCACAACTTGCTCTGATCGAGAGATGCGAAGGCTGGGCCACCTGCCCCCAAATGGGGTTCGACGGATGGCAAGGCTGTCAAATCAGGAGAAGATGCCATGAGCGATGAACCGAGACTGACGACGCCAAGTGTCATTCTCAATTCAATTGAGGCACAACTTTTCGTCAGGAACATGAAGAGTTCCTTTGATTTCTATGCAAATAAGCTCGGCTTCGCGGTCGAATTCATCTATGGCGATCCGCCGAACTACGGGCAAGTGATCCGCGATAATGCACGACTCAACTTGAAGCTTGTCTCCGAACCTGTGTTCGTTGGTGATGTTCGCAAGCGCGAACATCTGCTCTCCGCTTCGATCACGCTTGCAACCGCGAACGAAATCGAAGAACTATTTGTGAGTTATCAGGCTGCAGGAGTTCCCTTCCATCAGACACTCAAGAAAGAGCCGTGGGGGCCAGAACCTTTATCGTCTCGGACCCAGACGAGAATCTCATCCTCTTTGCTGGCCCGGCAGCCGAGTGAACGACTCCGATTTAGAAATGCGGAACTGCGGACGCAGACGATTAGTTCGACTTTGTAGCCTGGGGATGCCTAGCTTTGCGTAGGGACGCCGAAGCAATGCGAATAGCCGTCGTCGTCGGTAAGGAAAAACTCGGTCTGTCCGTACTCTCGATGTTCGAGTTCTGAAACACCGTACCCAAGGCGCTTCAAGCGCTCCCTGGTTTTGTCTAAATCCGTCGGCGTCCAGTAGAGTCGAATGCCATCATAGCCTTCCGGCTTCGCCGGAGTGCCCGCGCGCTGGTTCAGCATAAAATGTAAGTTGTCCTTCTGAAGCATACAGAAGATCAGTTTGTCGTCTTTGCGCATTTCTGAACTCATCGAGAATCCGAGACCATCAACCCAGAAACGCAGACTCTTCTCCAGGTTTGCGCTCGGGATGACCGGGATGCAGTGTTTAACAGTCATAAGAGCCTCCTTCGCCAGAGTAAACGCCGGTCATTTAATCAACGGTCACGACTTAACAGAGCGAAAAAAATGAGGATGCCTATGGCAGGAACAAGTTCAAAACCTGCCACGCGTTTCGTCACAACGCCAGCAAATATTGCACCTGCACAGAACGCGAGCCACAGACTGCCTTCGAGACCAGCGCGTCGAAGGTGGGTGTCCCGGGAGCCCTGCGCGTCCGGCGGGATCGTCCCGCGAGCAGCCAGGGCAAGATGACTTCCGATTTTGTTGAGTGCTCCGGTAACGAATGTCAGGTTCACAGACTCTGCTCCAATCCTGGCCACGGCGGGATTCATGATGCCCATGGATGCGCTAAGCAGGGCGATTCCCACTTCAGCGATGAATGCAACGCGCAAATTCAGGATGACGAACGCCGCCATGAATGCAGCAGAAGTCAGGAGCACGATTCGATGGGAATGGCGGTATTTACCGACTAAGATCCAATGCCCGAGAAACGTGCCCACTAGGAAAAAAATTATTGCCACTGCTTCAGGCAAAGCTGCATGGAACTTCTGTTCTCCCACGGACACACCCGCGATGGTTGTATTTCCACTCATGAAAGAGATGAATGTGTTGAATTGGCGTAGACCGTATCCGTCGGTATATCCAGCCACGGTCGCAAGGCAGATCGCAGCGGTATTCAAACTGTATGCGCTACCGGAGGCTAGCGGTTTTCCTGTCACGCCATCTTGGGTCATAGAGGTCATCCATTCTGTTGAGTTTGGAAGTGGTTCAAATTGGCGGGTAGCACACGCTTTTCTGCTGCGGATGCGTGGTTTCCGCAAGTGACGGTGCTTTCGTGAGGATGATAGCACTCGGGTAGGTCACTTCGAAGTTCAGTCTCGGTCCTTGCGGACGCACACTCCTGGTTGGTTCTTGCTACGGGGCAGGGGGGAGCTGCCTGGGAAGCTGAAAACTGAACTTACCAAAACCAAAACCAAAACCAAAACCGAAACCGAAACCGAAACCGAAACCGAAACCGAAACCGAAACCACCCTTCGCAAAGGCGGCGAAGACTGGGACGCGTAAAATCTAAGGCAGAACACCGGAACGAAGTTCGAATGAGCCCGTCGCATACGCGACACATGGGTGACATCGTTTCGCTTTGCGCTTTTGTGCGCGTGCTATGCTTCGGGCGGTTTCAGGGAGGAAAAGCGAATGAAGCAAGAGCTTGGGGGATTCGCTTGGGTTTGTCGTCGCACCGCTGCACTAATTCTGATCGTGCTCGTTAGTTCCGCTGGCGCTCGGGCGCAGAAGAAGCCGAAGAATAAAGCTGCCGACCAGTCACCGATGCCGAAGGTGCAGATGTCTGTGTCCGACGAGATCGATCACGATATCGGAGAGATGCTGGCGGCTTTTCAGCTGGGCAAGATCGAGATGATGCACAAATATTATTCGGACAATGCGGTGTTCGTGAGTGGCGCGTTTGCGCCACCCATCGTGGGGTGGCAAAACTACGTGGTGGATTATCAGCGAAGCCTGGCGGTGTTTCAGGGGATGCAGCTCATCCGGCGAAATACGGACGTGTTTGTGCATGGGGATATTGCGTGGGCTTCCTACCAGTGGGAGTTTCTATCGTCCTACCAGAACAAGCCTTACTCAGCGCACGGGCAGACGACTCTGATCCTGCAGAAAATCGGGGACAACTGGCTGATCGTACACAACCACACTTCGCAGGTTTGCGACCAGGTGCCGGAACAGCCACAGCAGCCTCAGGCGCAAACGCCGCAGCCGACACAGAATCCAGCTGCGCCCGTGCCTACACCTGCAAAACCGCAGCAGTAGCCGCGCCTAGAATCTCTGGTACGCGTCCCAACCCCAGATTGCACCCGCGATCACAAGCAATGCGCCAGACGCGATCACAAGGAGCGTGATCGGCCGGCTGAGTTTGTCAATTTTGGCGACGATCATGCGCTGTTCGGCGGCCATGGAGTCGCCGGCGGCGTCGAGAAAAACCTGATCGTCTTCGTGAGCTTCGAGTGTGCCGCGATAGATGAGCAGGCAAATCAGAATCGCGGTCACAGCGCCCCACGCGATCATTAGAATCATGAGGAAGTCGTGCATCGCTTACCTCCCGCGCCCGCAGGACGTAGAGCCTAGAACCAAGTGGATGAGCGGCCCCCGAGCGGGCCCGATTTCGGGGAGTATAGCACCAATGCAGTGCAGGGGAGATAGGTCTGAGATCGACGGACGGTGAGGCTGGAGATGCGGGCTCGGCGGTTTGTCAAAGCGAGCAGAATCTAGGCGGTGAGGCGTTCGTCGGGGAACTGGATGCCCCAGAAATTGCGGGTGGGGTAGAGAATCTCGACGCCCAGTTCGAAGCAGCCGTCGAATTTGCAGGGGCTCACGCGGATCACGCGGAATTCCTGGGTCTCTTGTGAAATTCCGTTGAGCACTTCGATGCGCGAACCAAGCGCCGGTTGAAATGGGGTGCGCAGCAAGGCGCCGGTGCGGCTGACGGCAATCGCTTCGGCGGGGGTATCAAGAGGCTCGCCGTTGAAATCGTTGCTGAAGACTTGGATAGGGATGCGGATGAGAACGCGGCTTGAGCGCCGACGCTCAAGCATCGCGCGTGTGGTAGCCATTGCACAGCCCCCTTAGCTCGGCATCTTACTGTAGAGCGATGGGCGAGTGGGGTCAAGCGATCCAGTGCGAAGTGTGCTTCGTTGACAACCCGGTAGGGCGACGAAGTTGTGACGGATTTTGCAGCGCAGGGACGTAATGCATAGCAGGGATGCGAGTTCGGAGTTACTTGAAGCTCGAACATAGACACAGCAAAACCGGACGGACATGTTCAACGACTACAGCGACATTACGGAGAGGATTGCGGAGCCGCCGAAATGGTGGGACGAGTACGGCGTTCCGCGGTATGCGGAGTACGATCACTACCAGGTGGCGAATATTTACGCTCAAGAGACGGCGCTGGTGGAGATCGCGTGTTCGGCGTGCTGGCGGCATTTCGAGGTGGCCTTTTCGATTCCCGGAACCGGGCTGCAAGAGACTATCGGAAAATGCGGCTCTCTCGCGGAAGCCATTCAGAAAGGCGAGATTCACTATGGCGATCCGCCGAACTACGGTAACTGCCGGGATGGAGCGTCGATGGGCTGTTACGATCTTCGCGTGTTGCAATACTGGTCGCGCGCGAACGAGAAGCATTCGTGGCTTCGCGATTCGCGCCTGGAAATCGAACTGCCGGATGCGCGGGAGATGAGGCGGCTGGAAGTGGAAAGAATTGTCGTGAACTTTCCGGATATTCGAGGCCGCAAGCAAATTTCGTAATTCCTGGCAAATTTATGGTGACGAAGAAAGTCTGCATATTCGGCGCGCATGGCGTGGGCAAGAGAATCCTCACGTCCAGATTCCGGGACAATACCGAGGCGGAGCGGTATAGAGCGAGTATCGGTGTGCAGATTTCGAAGAAGGAAGTCGTTGTTGGAAACCAGAGTGCGACGATGATGGTTTGGAGCGTTGCAGATCTCGATCACTTTGACGCTGGCTTGATGAATTACTCGCGAGGGATGTCGGGTTATTTGCTGGTGGCAGATGGCACTCGTCCTTCAACGCTGGAACGCGCGCGAGAGATTTACGAACAACTCTGCTCATTTGAGGAGCCGCCACAGAGCGTTGAGAATACTTCGGATGCTGAACCACAGGTGAACAAGGCTTGTGTCCAATTTCCGTATCGAGAGGTTCCGTTCATTCTGCTGTTGAACAAATCTGATCTGGTTGAGCAATGGAGATTTGAAAAGTCGAATTTAGAGATACTGGCTAACAAGGGATGGCCTGTCTCGGTGGTGAGCGCCAAGGAAAACGAGGGAGTGGAGGAAGCATTTCTGAGCCTGGGCCGAAGGATATTGAATCATCCGGCAGCGGTGGCACCTGAGCCTTGAAATCGCGCTGGAGAAATAAGGTTTTCATGGGAGGCTTCGAATGAATATCGCGGAGTTTCGAAACCGGCAAAATTTTGCAATCTATTTGGCAGCGGTGGCTCTCGTGGTGGCGTTGGCTTCGTTCGGCCGCTCTCTGTATCCATCGGCTAATGAAAGCAATGACCCCTGGAAAAACGAACGGCAATATCCTCCGCTGGTGTTTACTAGCAACTCCTGGTTGGATTGCTCGATTTCTTCCAGCGCGAACGGGCGGCAGGTGATGACGACCACTTCCGGACAAGGATTCACGTTCGACGCGACGATGCTCCCGCTTCAGAATGGGAAGTTACAACTGCGGGGCCAAACGGGGATGATGTACAAGTTCGAATCGTTTCCGACGGCCGCGGTGAAAGCTCACTTTACGGGTTTGGGTGAAGGGATGATTACGGAGATGAAGTCGGAGGTCGAAGTTTCCGTGGCGCGTTTCAAGCAGCCGGCTGGAGCAGGGACCGCGATACATTTCACAGCCGCGGATATCGCCGCCGATTCGGCATATGTGGAGTTCACCGGCGTGTTCGTGCGAACCAGCGACCAAAAACCATTTCCGTTTCGCGTGCTTTTCGGACGCGTTCAGGATGGAAGCGGGTTGGTGGTTCCTGCCAGCGCGGCGCCGGATACCACGATTCTGAGCAAACGGGTGACACTTGGCAGCGTGCGCTCCCCTGTGATCGTGACGACCGCGCTTTACGAGGCGGAGGACAACGTCGCGAAACTCAAGCTGCCCTGACGGGTTTGTACGCCCCGCTGCAAAACCAAACCAATTCAAATTCAAAGGCCTCAGGTCATCCCGATCCCAAATCGACCGGGAGGGACCTGAGCTGCGAAAGATGAACTGACGCACGAATTGAGATGCAATATCTAGTTGGAGGTGTTTTTTATGGTCGACAAAAAGAATTCATCGGCTCGTGAGCGCGCCGAATCTTTCGCGAATCGCCTGGGTATTCGTTTGCCGATTCTGTTGGCGCCGATGGCGGGAGCCTGCCCTCCGTCACTTTCGATTGCTGTGGCGAATGCGGGCGGGCTTGGGGCTTGCGGAGCGCTGCTGCTAAAGCCGGATGAAATCAAAGCTTGGGGCGCTGAATTTCGCGAAGGCAGCCGGGGAGGATTTCAGATCAATCTTTGGATTCCAGAGGCGGCGCCGGTGCGAGACTTCGAATTGGAAAAGCGGCAGCGCGAGTTTCTCGGGACGTGGGGACCGCCAGTTCCACCGGAGGCCGGTGACGTGAAGCTGCCGGACTTTGAGGCTCAGTGCCAGGCCGTGCTGACTGTGGCTCCAAAGGCGATGTCGTCAATTATGGGACTGTATGCGCCGGGCTTCGTGGCCGAATTGAAAGCACGAGGAATCTTGTGGTTTGCGACCGCTACGACGGTTGCTGAAGCGAAAGCGGCGGAAGCGGCGGGCGCCGATGCCATCATCGCGCAGGGCATGGAGGCTGGAGGGCACCGAGGAGCGTTCCATGCAGAAGATGCGGAACGGCAAATGGTCGGTCTGATGGCGCTCTTGCCGCAAGTTGCGGATGCGGTGGCGCTGCCGGTGATCGCTGCGGGCGGGATCGCTGACGCGCGTGGAATTGCAGCGGCCTTGATACTGGGCGCGAGCGCGGTGCAGATAGGAACTGGGTTTCTGCGATCGCCGGAAGCGAAGACGCATCCTGCTTATGCCGAGAGGCTCGCGCACACCGAAGCCACCGACACGATGGTTACGCGAGCTTTCAGTGGGAGGCCGGGACGGAGCGTGGCAACGACGTACGTCCGGGCTGCAGCTGCTTCGGATGCTCCTCGTTCAGCGCCGTATCCTGTGCAGCGCGGGCTAACTCAAGCGATGCGGCAAGAGGCACTGAAGGCGGGAGATGCCGAGCGTATGCAAATGTGGGCGGGACAATCGGCTAAGCTGGCGCGGAATGAACAGGCAGGCACGATCACGCAACAGCTGTGGGAAGAGGCCTCCCGGCTACTGGCTTAGTCTGCATCGCATCAAGGCGTCGATTCGGAAGTCAGGAACCAGCACCATGAGCGCTCACGCTACTTCATGAAGTCGCGGATGAGCATTGCGATTTGATCTGCTGCGGTGTCGAGGGCAAAATGGCCTCCGTCAACGATGTGGATTTCGGCCTTCGGGACGTCGCGGCGATAGGATTCCGGTTCGGAGGGGTCGAACGAGGATTCATACTTGCCCCAGATCACCAGAAGACGTGGTTGCTTTGCGCGCATCCAAGCTTGCCACTTCGGGTAGTTCTCGACATTCGTGCGGTAATCGTAGAAGAGGTCCACTTGAATCTCGTCCTGGCCGGGTTGGTTGAGAAAATAAAATTCGTCGGTCCAGAGATCCGGATCGTGGCGTTCCACGTTGGGGTCGTCGCCGACGTGGCGCGAGCGCGTGGTCGCGAGCGAGAGGAGATTTGTGCGTAGTGCGCTTTCGTAGGCGGCACGATCGGCCCAGAAGGCTCGGCGCGTTTTCCAATTCTCGCCGAGGCCTTCGTTGTGGGCGACGGCGTCCTGGACAATGAGGACTTCGACCCGTTCGGGATGCGCGAGGATCATGCGAAAACCGACGGGGCCGCCATAGTCCTGCATGTAGAGCGAGTAATGCGAAAGGCCGAGCGCTTCGGTGAAATGATTCATGACGTCGGCGATGTGGTCGAAGGTGTAGACGAATTTTTTCGGGTCCGGCCAGTCGCTGTGTCCGAAGCCGGGGTAATCGGGTGCGATGAGGTGGTAGCGATCGGAAAGGCGAGCGAACAGGGGCTCGAACATTCGCGAGGAAGAGGGAAGTCCGTGCAGGAGGAGAAGCGTTGGCGCATCTTTCGGGCCCGCTTCTCTGTAGAAGATGGAGAGGTCGTCGATCTTTATGGTGCGATATGCGGTCGAGTGTTCCATGGAATGTTCCTTTAGGGGCTCTTCGTTAGTTTTTTCTCGCGCTTGAGCCGGCGATTGAAATGATGAGAACAGCACAGCTGCGACGAGGGCTGCGCGTAAGAATTGTAGGCATCGGACCCAGCAGGGTGAAGCGGAAAGATGCATCGTTTTATCTCCGACTGTGTTTGTCGCGCCAATGCTCGCGATATTCGTGCTCGCCGGTTTAGATTCAGACGGGGGTGATCGGGATTCGTGGCCCCACAGCCCACAGTGCGTGGCTGGTTCGGGTGCGCGTGTAGCGCGTTCGGGCACGGCATGCCGTGCCCCTACTGAAGAAACGGCAACGGCGAAGAGAACGATGTGGCGCCGTGTCGCAAGCATCGCGAACCGTGCTGTGGCGTTACGCTGGCGCAGGCTGAAGCCTACGCTACTGAAAGGCAACGGCACAACCGGGAGATTTCCACATTTCCTAAATTTCCACAGCAAGAATTCTTTTCGGTCGTCTTGACCGTTTGTGAGGGCAGAGTTACAAGGGTTGTGCGAAAGCGTTCCGATCGACCGAGTCTCGGAAAGCACGGCAAGCGAAAGCTTGACGAGCTACACGGGGCTCGGAAGGACAGAACGGCTTCGGCAAAGTTCGGAGCAGTACAGCGTCACGGCGAGGCTCTAGGTCTGGATCAGCGGTAGGCAGGGCGTGCTCCCGTCAGGCTAACGCTTGATGGAAAGCGCGACGCAAACCACGGACCTGACCTAGCGCGACTTGCTGTGGTCGGCTTCTGCCGGTAAAACGGTGAGAACGCTGGCAGCTGTAATTTTCGCGACTGAGGAAAAGGGGCGAGCAATCGCCCCTTTTCTTTTTTACTTCAGGATTATCTCGCATTGCACACTCAGATTGTTCGACTAGCGCGCAGGAAACTTTTTCGCAATGGGCTGTTGAACGCGCCTTCGTTGACAAACCCGGGAGTGCGCGGCAATATGAATTGTTGTTCCTGCCGCAGGAAATGCCCAAGTGGCGGAATTGGCAGACGCGCTAGCTTCAGGAGCTAGTTCTCGCAAGGGAGTGGAGGTTCGAGTCCTCTCTTGGGCACCATTCAAAGAAAGCATTGGCTGCGATGATGATTTCCTATTTGCCTTCCTTCAACTTCTTCAATGTCGCTTCATAGGTTGGAACGTCTGACTTGGCGTTCGCCGGGACGTTACGAAGCGCGATCTCCCAGTTCTTGATGGCATTTTCCTTGTCGCCGACCGCCGTATAGCCTTGCGCGAGGCCAAGGTATGGCCAGAAATTTTCCTCGGGATGATGTTGCTGATTGGCTTTGAAGATTTCGAGAGCTTTGTCATTTCTACCGTAGGAAATCAGACCCGCGGCATAGACGTACATACGAATCACGTCCGTTTCCTGCAAGCTGAGAGCTTTGTTGATGACCGCGTCGGCCTCGTCATTTCGGCCCATGGCCTGGAGCACCGACGCTTTGGTT
>Ga0210401_10005372_pt1 | contig 13184 bp, 13 predicted proteins | sample IncBWH32MmetaG_FD_150866 | JGI IMG/M metagenome (GOLD analysis project Ga0210401, IMG submission 150866) | Forest soil microbial communities from Barre Woods Harvard Forest LTER site, Petersham, Massachusetts, United States - Inc-BW-H-32-M | ecosystem: Environmental > Terrestrial > Soil >... | reverse complement strand
AGGAATCGGCGCGGCTCACCAAACCTGATCGTGTGGTGTATTGCGACGGGTCCGAAGCGGAGAACCAGCAGATCGTCGCGGCAATGTTGCGCGATTCGGATTCGAACGCGCTGAACGAAAAGACTTATCCCAATTGTTATCTGCACCGCAGTAGTCCCAACGATGTAGCCCGCACCGAACATTTAACTTTCATTTGCACGCCGAATAAAGACGATGTCGGCCCCACGAATAACTGGATGGATCCGGACGCGGCCAAGTTCAAGGTGGGAGCGTTGCTGGATGGGGCCATGCGCGGGCGCACCATGTATGTGGTGCCGTACATCATGGGTCCAGTAGATTCGCCGATCAGCAAGGCTGGGGTTGAGGTGACGGACAGCCCGTACGTGGTGGCGAACATGCGCATCATGGCGCGCATGGGAAGAGTGGCGACGGAGCGGATCGGGAATTCGCGGGATTTTGTGCCGGGCTTGCACTCACTTGGCGATTTGGATCCCACGCGGCGATACATTGCGCATTTTCCGGACGAGAGATTGATCTGGAGCGTGGGGTCGGGTTACGGCGGGAACGCCCTGCTGGGGAAGAAGTGTTTCGCACTGCGCATCGCGAGCGTGATGGCACGGGAACAGGGTTGGATGGCCGAGCACATGCTGATTCTGGGCCTGGAAGCGCCGGACGGCAGAGTGACGTACATGGGCGCGGCCTTCCCGAGCGCGTGCGGGAAGACGAATTTGGCGATGATGGTGTCGGCGCTGGAGAGCCAGGGCTATCGCGTGTGGACCGTGGGCGATGACATCGCCTGGATGAAGATCGGCGCCGACGGATATTTGCACGCCATTAATCCGGAGGCGGGTTTCTTTGGCGTGGCGCCAGGCACCGGGATGAAAACCAACCGGAACGTCATGGAGGCCCTGCACAAGAATACGATTTTCACGAATGTGGCCATGACGGCGGAGCGCGAGCCGTGGTGGGAAGGGATTGACGGGCCGCCGCCGAGCGGATTGATCAACTGGAAGAATGAGTTGTGGGACTCCTCGAAAGGCCCGGCGGCGCATCCGAACGCTCGGTATACCGTGCCGGCGCACCAGTCTCCCAGCATTTCACCGAAGTGGGAGGCCCCCGAGGGCGTGCCGATTTCGGCGTTTATTTTTGGTGGACGGCGGGCGCGGGTTGCGCCGCTGGTGTACGAGGCTTTTGATTGGCAGCACGGAGTATTCGTGGGCGCGACGATGGCCAGCGAGACGACCGCGGCCGCGACCGGAAATGTGGGCATCGTGCGGCGCGATCCGATGGCCATGCTTCCCTTTTGCGGATACAACATGGCCGATTATTTCCGCCATTGGCTAGAGATGGGGAAGCGCATTCCGCATCCGCCGAAGATTTTTCACGTGAACTGGTTCCGCAAAGGGGCGGACGGAAAATTCTTGTGGCCAGGGTTTGGGGATAATGTCCGCGTGTTGAAGTGGATTCTGGAGCGCGTCGAGGGACGTAGCGGCGCGCAGGAAACCCCCATTGGGTACGTTCCGGCGCGGAATGCGCTCACGTTGGATGGGCTGAATATTTCGGCGGACGCGGTGGACGAGTTGCTCCGGGTAGATCCGGAGGATTGGGAACAGGAGTTGGTGGATAGTAAGGAATTTTTTCAGAAGTTTGGCGAGCGGTTGCCGCGAGAAATTCGCGAAGAGCATGAGAAGTTGGCGGGGCGGTTGGAGAGCGCGGCTGGCGTGGCGCGATGACGGACGGTACGGGCGAGCCGGCTCGCAAACTTTCGGTGCACCAGCAGGCCGTATTGGTGCAGGTGCTGTTGGCGTTTCCGGAGCAGCGGGTGGCGGTCCAGTATGTTCCGTCGGCTGGCGATTCGTGTTCTTACGCTGACGATTTTCTGAACATTTTTAAGGCGGTGGGTTGGACGGTTTACGACTCGGCGCCGGTAGTGGGATCGCTGAGGCCGAGGTCCGGGTTGGGGATCGTGGTGGGAGAAGGCTACGATGTGCCTGCCGGGGCGGAGGCTTTGCGCGATGCGTTGCGGATTTACGGAGTTGAGGTGGAGACCGTTTGGGATCCCACCGGATGTGTGGGGGCCGGGGATTTTGTGTTGGTGGTTGGTTGAAGGGCGGCGCGATTCGTGAATTGTTGGAGCAGTGCTCCCGTCAATTGGGGAAGACAGGCCTAGAGGATCGAGTCGATTTCGGGGTCGATGGAGACGTGTGTGGCCGGAACGGCATCGATGTTGTAACGGGCGCCGGTGGATTCAGAGAAGTGGAAGAAGCGGCTGATGTGGTAGTCCTCGTCGTAGCTGGAGAACAGGCGCTCGGTTTCGGTGACGCTGAGGTTGAATGCAGAGAGGGCTACGGGTTGGCCAAAATCCTTGGCCAGCGTGCGGTAGCTGGCGACTAATTGTTGCAGGGACATCATTGGTGCGCGGCGCGGTTCGGCGGCCATGGGCGGCTCCTAATACAAGTCTACTCCCGCGCTGGCTCCCCGGAAACGAGTTTCAGCAAAGAGTACATAGAAGTCGACTTGTGTTAGTTCCTGTGCTGGGTGAGGTCTCCTTATGTTTGCTTGTATGTTTGGTTGGAAGCGGGCGGATTCGGTAAGATGCAAGGGGAAACTTTAGATCGACGGGAGGAAAGAGGATGAGCATTTCCGTGGGACAGAAGGCGCCGGATTTTGCCTTGCAGAATCAGGATAAGAAGGATGTGAAGCTGTCGGATTTCGCGGGCAAGAAGAATGTCGTGATCGTGTGGTATCCACTGGACTGGAGCCCGACTTGCACCAACGAGCATGTTTGCTTCGTGAATGAGATGAAATCGTTCGAGACCTTGGACGCGGAAATTTTGGGCATTAGCGTGGATAGCGTGTGGTCGCACAAGGCTTACGCGGACAAGATGGGGATCAAGTATTCGCTGCTGGCGGATTTCCATCCCAAGGGCGCGGCGAGCGAGAAGTATGGCGTCTATCTGGCCGATAAGGGGATCACCGGGCGAGCGATCGCGATCGTGAACAAGGCCGGGAATGTGGCGTGGTTCAAGAACTACGATATTCCGGTGGTGCCGGATTTGAAGGAAGTGGCTGCGGCGCTGGGGCAGGTTAAAGCAGCGACAGCCTAAGAGATAAGATCCTCACAGAGACACTGCGGTTCAAGAAGGAAGTAAGAACGGAAAGAATGATGTGACGGGCGGTGGCTTCGGCTGCCGCCCGTTCCGTTTTTTTCCGCAGCTAAGGCGTGAATAGAAAGGCTACATTCAGGAGCGGGGCGACGAACCAGAGGATCAAGACCAAGGCTGCGGCTGAAGCTAACGGAGTACCAAGAGGGCCGGGGCGTCGGATTGCGTAGGCCACTGCTGCGCCTGCGGCGACGACTAGGAAAGCGCGCGCGGAGACGATAAGCCAATATTCCGTGGAGCCGGAAACGACGCCGTCGAGCCAGTGAATGAGTGCGGCTTTTGGGAAGCCTGGGAAGCGGACGACGTAGGCGAGCGTTAGACAGATGAGTATGGCGACGGAAAGGATAAGCTCGCCTCTTGGCGTGGCGGAGGCTTCAGGCTGCCGCTCCTGCTCGATGATGGGAAATGAGCCGGGTTCGATGGGGAATGGTGGAGGTTCTTCAGGAAGCAGGCGAGCCCAAGCGATAGCTAGCGGAATGGCCGCGGCGATGAGGAGTGTCGCCAGCGCCAGAAACGCCACGCGATGATCGATCAACAATAGGACCAGCATGTTCAGATTCCACGTTGCGGACTCATTCCGCTCCAGGTGTGATGCGGAGCACGGGTGCGCGGGCAGTTCCCTTCCCTGGACAGCGCTGCTAACTACTTGGCGGCGAAGTCGTTGCGAACCACGGTGCCGCCCTTCATTACGAACTTTACAGATTCCAGGACGCGGACGTCGGAAGTGGGATCGCCGGAGACCGCGATAATGTCGGCGTAGTGGCCTGTTTCAATCGCGCCGATCTTATCGGGTTGGCCGATGAGGTCGGCGGCCTTGACTGTGGCGGCTTGGATTGCGTCGATGGGCTTCATGCCCCACTCCACCATTTTTGCGAATTGCTTCGCGTTGTCGCCGTGGGGATACACGCCAGCGTCGGTGCCGAAAGCCATCTTGGTGACTCCGGATTGCCAGGCGTGGCGAAAATTCTCACGCTGGAGCCGGCCGATCTTCTTTTCTTTTTCGATCGATTCGGGGAGCATGCCCGCTTTCGCGCCCTCCTGCAGAATGAAATCGTCGTTGTAGATGTCAAAGACCAGATAGGTGCCGTGCTGTTTAGCGAGGGCGATGCCTTCGTCGTCGATCAGGCTGCTGTGTTCGATGGAATCGATGCCGGCGCGGATGGCATCCTTGATCGATTGCGTGCCGTGAGCGTGCGCGGCGACTTTGCGTCCGAGCTTGTGAGCCTCTTCGGCAATCGCGGTCATTTCCTCGAGTGTGTATTGCGGCGTGCCGGGTTGATCGCCTTTGCTGAGGACACCGCCGGAGGCGCAGATCTTAATTAGGTCCGCGCCGTACTTGATCGTTTCGCGGACCTTGGCGCGCGCCGGCCAGGGGCCGTCGGCGACGCCGCTATCCGTAAAGTGAAATTCAAAGGGGAGAAGATTGTTGTCGCAATGGCCGCCGGTAATGCCGAGTGGCGGACCGGAGACGAACATGCGCGGGCCTTCGACGTCGCCAGCGTTGATGCCATCGCGCAGGGCGACGTCGGTGTAGTTGCTGGCGCCAACATTCCGGACGGTGGTGAATCCGGCGTGCACCGTGAGGCGCGCATTCTTGGCGCCGATGAGGGCTTCGCGTGGCACCGAGATGCCCAGGCCCGCGTAGCCACTGCTCATGGGATCGCCGGTGAGGTGCGTGTGCACGTCGATTAGGCCGGGGAGGCAGGTCGCCGAGGGAAGATCAACCCTGGTCGCTCCTCCCGCAGAAAGCGGGGAGCCGACAGGACCCACGGCCGTGATGGTGCCTTCGGCGTCGAAGAGGATGACTTGATCTTTGAGCAGTTTGCCAGTGCGTACGTCGAGCAGTTGACCGCAGCGGACGGCGCCGGGCGCGGCGGTGGAGAACGGCGAGAGTGCAGCCAACAAAATAAGCGCGAGAAGAAATCTACGCATCAAGACATCCCCTTGGAACCAGACTGGTTAAACAAGACATGGGAGCATACATCTCGCAGCAATCAATGGAAAGCGGTGGTGTCAGAAGACTCTGCTACCAAATACCGGGCGCATCCTCCGCTTAGTGGGTACACCTCGACTCGGCTAGAACGCCTTGCGTGCCACAATCCGTTGATGGGAATTATTGTCAAAAACCCGGAAATTCTTGGCGGAACTCCTGTGTTTAGTGGAACGCGAGTGCCGGTGCAAACGCTTTTCGACTACCTGGAGGGCGGGGAAACGCTGGAAGATTTTCTGGAGGGATTTCCTACCGTCTCTCGTGAGTTGGCGGTCGCCGCGCTCGAAGAAGCTGAGCAGCTTTTGCTCGCGCGTCCCTAAATGCGCATTCTGATCGATGAATGCATCGACGAGCGATTCCGGAACTCCTTTGCGGACCACGATTGCCAAACAGCGCGCTACGCGGGAATGGCTGGACTGAAAAACGGCGAGCTTCTTTTGGCAGCGGAAGCCGCGAATTTTGACGTTCTCCTTACTGTAGATCAAGGCATCGAATACCAGCAAGATTTGGCTGGTCGAAACCTTCAATTATCGTTCTTCGTCCGAAATCAAACCGTTTGAGCGATCTGCTGCCGCACGTATCGTTTTACCTCGCGCACCTAGAATCCATTACACCCGGTCAAGTCGTTCGAATTGGCGGCTAGATTCGGTTCCCGTGCGTTCAAGCGAGACGAATTGGTTTGCTACCGGCTAGCAGAGCTAGTTCGCGCCATTTCCAATGACAATCTACGTCGGTGAAGCCGATTTGGCGGAGCCAGGCTAGTTGGATTTCCAGGTCGAGGAGTTTGTTGGAGGGGTCTTCGGTTTCGTTGGTGAGGTCCATTGTGGCCAGGAATCGGCTGTGAAGATTTTCGCTGGGGGAAGCTACGTGCTCCAGGTTTAGGAAGGCGCCGCCGGGATTTAGTTTGGTGAAAATTTCGGTGTAGAGAGTGCGCTTACGCTCGTGCGTTACGTGATGGATGGCGAAGCTGGAGACTACGGCGTCGAACGCACCAAGGTCCGGGAGCGGGTTGGAGAGGTCGTGGGCTACGATCGTGATGTTTACGTCGGTGACGAACTGCTTGCGCAGTTCTTCCAGCATGGCCGGCGAAAAATCCAACGCGACGCAACTTGCGGCCGGGTGCGTTGACCTCACCAGGTTCAGGAGACGGCCGCCGCCGCTGCCGATGTCGAGGAAGCGCTCGACTTTTGCGGGCAGAAATTCGAGCAGCGCGGCTTCACCTTCGCGGCGATGGGGAATGGAGTCGGCGCGTTGGAGATACCCCAGGGAGTGTTCGGCGTTGGACCAGAGATTTATCGACATACAGGCGCCTTCGCTCGCGGTCTCGTTTCTTACGTCAGGGCAAGTTGGAGCACAGCAATGCTTTACCCCTGCAGCGGACGACGGACATGGGTCTCAAACCCCCCAGCCGTAGCGCTCGGCGTGTTCGAGGGTGCGTTGCATCTCTTCGCGAAGCATTTCGGTGAAGACGGAGCCACCGACGGTGCGGCCACCGGGTCCGGCGATGTCGGTGGTGCGATAGCCGCCGCCGAGAACGCGGTGGAGCGATTGCTCGACCCATTCGGCTTCGAGATTAAGACCGAAGGCGTCGCGAAGCATCATGGTGGCGCTTAGGATCGAGCCGATGGGATTGGCGGAATCCGTTCCCGCTAGCGAAGGCGCGGAGCCGTGGATGGGCTCGAACAGTGGAGCGCTGGAGCCGAAACTTGCGGAGGGGATCAGGCCGATCGAGCCGACCAGGGCCGCGGCGGCATCGCTGAGGATGTCGCCGAACATATTCGTAGTGAGGATCACGTCGAATTGAAACGGGCGAAGAGTTAGCTGCATCGCGGCGTTGTCTACATACATGTGTTCAAGGCGAATGTCGGGATAGTTGCGGCCTAGAGAGACTACCGTGCGGCGCCAGAGTTGCGAACTCGCCAGGACGTTGGCTTTGTCCACCGAGCAGAGGCGCCGCGAGCGGCTTTCGGCGCGGGCGTAGGCGAAGTTGGCTACGCGCTCGATTTCTGGAGTGGAATAGGACTCGGTGTCGAAGGCGCGCTCGACGCCCTTCTCGTGCGTCGTGCCGCGCTCACCGAAATACATGCCGCCCGCAAGTTCGCGAACGATTTCGAGGTCGAGCTCCCCAAGGCGCTCGGGCTTGAGTGGCGAGATCAGGCGCAGGGGCTCGAGAACCTTAACCGGGCGCACGTTGACGAAAAGGCCGAGTCCCTGACGCAGCGCGAGCAGGCCGCTTTCCGGGCGCTTGCCTACCGGGAGGGCGTCCCACTTTGGGCCGCCTACTGCACCGAGGAAGATAGCGTCGGCTTTGCGGCAGGCGTCCAGCGTTCCGTTGGGAAGCGGTGTGCCTGCGGCATCAATTGCTGCGCCGCCTACGGGGTGCTCTTCAAATTCAAATTGGTGATGGAATTCGTGGCCTGCTTCGCGGAGGACCGTCGCGGCGGCCTTCGTAACTTCCGGGCCGATTCCGTCACCTGGCAGTAGGATGATCGTTTTCTTCATGGAACAACCTTCACCCGAAAAAACTCTAGTGCAAAATGCCGCTCAAGAAAATCGTAGCACGCCCCTTGGCTGTTGGACGGCGGATTCGCGCTCCGGTGAGTCTAAGGCGACTGCGCTCGGAGGTACGGAGACCATGCTGCGGAGAGACTTAGGCCGCAGAGGTCGCTTCTTTCGGGACGGCGCTGCCGCCGCGGCGCATCACTTCGTGCGCGATGGCGACCAAGTCGCGCTGGCGGACCTGCTTGGATTTGTCGGCCAGCGCGGTGACGCGGCGATAGCATTCGGCTAGCTCGGAGCTGCTGGGCTCGTAACCCAGGTCGCGGAGACTCATTTTCAGCGCGTTGCGTCCCGAATGCTTTCCGAGTACCAGCGAACGTGCGGGAACGCCAACCGCTTGCGGCGAAATAATCTCGTAGGTCAGTGGATTCTTGATGATGCCATCCTGGTGGATGCCGGCTTCGTGGGCGAACGCGTTGGCGCCGACGACCGCTTTGTTGGGGGCGACTTGCGCGCCGGTGATTTCGGTGAGCATGCGACTGGTCGGGAAGAGCTGCTCGAGATTGATGTTAGTGGTGACGCCGAAGCTTTCCTTGCGCACGGCCAGGGCCACGACTACTTCTTCGAGCGAGGCGTTGCCTGCGCGCTCGCCGATACCATTGATGGTGCATTCGATCTGGCGGACCCCTGCGCGCACGGCGGCCAGCGAGTTGGCTACCGCCATGCCGAGGTCGTCGTGGCAGTGGGCACTGAGGGTGATGCCCTGGGGATCGCCGAGATATTCGCGGACACGTAGGAACATCGCGCCGTATTCCTCGGGCACCGCGTAACCCACCGTGTCGGGCAGATTCAGCGTGGTGGCTCCGGCGTCGACGGCTACGCGGCAGACCTGGCAGAGGAAGTCGATGTCGGTGCGTCCGGCGTCTTCGGCGGAGAATTCCACTTCGGCGACGTGCTGGCGGCCATAGCGGATCATGGAATCGATCGCCTCGAGCGCTTGCTCGCGGGTCATGTTCAGCTTTACCTGGAGATGCAGGTCAGAGGTGGCAAGAAAGATGTGCAGGCGGGAGGCGGCCGCGGGCTCAAGGGCTTCGATGGCGGCGCTTACGTCGTCTTTCTTTGCGCGGGCGAGGGCCGCGATGGGTACGGAACGGACTTCGCGAGCTACCATGCGGACGGCTTCGAGGTCGCCGCGCGACGCGATCGGGAAACCGGCTTCGATGACGTCCACGCCAAGAACCGCAAGCTGACGCGCTAGACGAATCTTCTCCTCGGTATTCATGGAAAAGCCGGGCGATTGCTCGCCGTCGCGAAGCGTTGTGTCGAAGATACGTACGACGTCCATGCGGGTCCCCCTACCCTAGTAACGCAAAGGCCTGGCTACTAGTCAAATTTATCTTTATTCTGCTTTTGATAATCCTGCCTTATACTGCGATCGGAGGGTTGGCGGTGGATCTTGGTGAACTCCAGGTATTTCTAATGGTTGCGAAGGAGGGTAGCTTCTCGCGGGCGGCGGAGCGTCTTTACCGTACACAGCCGGCAATTAGCTTGGGTATCCGCAAGCTGGAGGATTCGCTGGGCCAACCGCTGTTCGTTCGTGGCTCGCGGCCGGTGCGGCTGACCGATGCTGGGACGCTGCTGAAGGAATACGCCGAGCGGTTGCTGAACCTGCGCGACGAGGTCACCAAGGGGTTGACCGAATTGGAGGGCTTGAAGCGCGGAGAGTTGTCGCTGGGGGTGAACGAAAGCTCGATCCACGCATTGCTGCCGGCGCTGGCCAAATTTCGCAATGCGCACCCGGGCGTTCAGGTTCGCGTGCACCGGATGTTTTCGCGGGACATTCCTCATGAGGTGCTGAACTACCGCCTCGATGTGGGGGCGGTTTCGTACGTGCCGCGTGAGGCGCAGCTACAGGCCACTGAGATCGTGAAGGACGAACTCGTGTTAGTGGTGCCGCTAAAACACCCCTTGGCCAAAAAGCGGGAAGTGGATATTGCCGATCTGGGCAGCGAGACTTTTGTTGGGCATATTGTGGAATCGCCGTTCCGGCGGCGCGTCATCGAGCTGTTTGCACGGCATCGCGCGACGCTGAACATGCCGATCGAAATGCCGACGATCGAGAGCATCAAACGCTTCGTGCAGATGGGCATGGGCGTGGCTATCGTCCCGCGCATGTGTGTGCGGTGGGAAATCGAGCATGGCTGGATGAAAGAAGTGAAGGTACGGCAGATGAGCATGCCGCGGCACGTTTACCTGGTTTCGCGGCGCGGAGCGCGATTGCCGCATGCGGCTGCGGAACTTATGCGCATTCTCCGCGAAGAGTAGCCGTACCACGCTGGCCAACGCGCCGTTTCTATCGAAATCCTTATTACGGGGGGGGGGCGCTTCAGCGCGCGCCCTCGACCGATCTGGCGCCCGTTGCCGATACCGGATTGTGCCCACACTGCGATAGGATGAGACCTTCGGGACACGCTACGCATCTACCTAGAACGCGTTGAAAACGACACATTAAATCGACACGTCGAAAACGACACAATGACAAACGGCCTTGCCATTCTCGCAATCGGATTTGTCTTGGGCATGCGCCACGCCACTGATCCAGACCACGTGATCGCGGTTTCCACGATCGTCAGCCGCGAGCGCTCGATCGCGAAGGCCGGACTGATCGGCGTTCTCTGGGGGGTGGGGCACACGCTGACGATTCTGGTGGTCGGCGCGGGCATCATTCTCTTTGACCTCGCCATTCCCACAAGCGTGGGGCTCACCATGGAATTTTCCGTCGGACTGATGCTGATTCTTCTCGGCGTACTGAACTTGACGGGCGCGATGGCTTGGATCAGCGAGAAGTTTTCACCCGCACATCCGCAGGTGACCGGCAGCCACGCTCATGTTCACGAGCACGAGTCGAAGATGCACCTGCATTGGCATTCGCACGGCCGCGAGAACGAACATCACGGCGAGAGTTTGACGCCGCCGAAATGGCTTGGCGGCTCAGCGTCGACCAATCTTGGGATGTTCCACACGTTACGGCCATTGTTTGTTGGGCTGGTTCACGGCCTGGCTGGGTCAGCTGCCGTCGCTCTCTTGGTGCTGAGCACGATTCGAGAGCCGCGGTGGGCGGTGCTCTACCTGCTGATTTTCGGAGTGGGTACGATCGCTGGAATGATGCTGATCACCACCGCGATCTCGCTTCCCTTTTCGTTCGCGGGCTACAAATTCGCGTGGCTTAACAAAGGATTGATTTTCGGCTCGGGCTTGTTGAGCCTGGGTTTTGGCTTGTTTGTTTGTTACCAGATCGGATTCGTGGACGGACTCTTCACCAATCATCCGAAGTGGATTCCCAGCTGAGAGCGGACAACTGACGTTCGCGAGTGTTAGCTATGAACGCTTAGGGGCGCTTCGACACGGCTTCTTCCACAGAAGAATAAACAGGCATGAGCTTGAGCAAGCCGGAAACCTGCATGACGGCATTGCCCTGCTGTGTGAGAGCGGCAAGCGCCAGAGTCTTACTATTGTTGCGACGACTAACGAACAACGAAACCAGCGCGCCGACCCCCGCGGAGTCCAGGAACGATAAACCGCCCATATCCAGAACAAGACGCGTAGCAGGCTCGGGCCGCATGGTGGCAATGAAATTGTGAACGGTCTCCAGACTGAGCTTTCCGGTCAGACGGGTAACCAGGGTATCGCCGTTGGACGCCGGCTGGCGTTCGATATTAAGTTGAGTTGTTTGCATAAGTTGTGGAGGGTAGCCCAAAAGACCGAAAATGAGTATTAAAATTCCGTAACACAAGATCTCGGCCTCTTTTTCATTCTGCATAATGCTTGCTCTTATTAATCTTATTGTATTTTACTATATTTATGATATTCGTTGACTACTGTATCGCATCGGATCATAGTGTGCGCACCGAGATTCGCTCTGAACTCGTGTAGCGCCTCGGCCCAGGAATACCCATGGCCCAGCGCACCCTCATCTCTTCCCTTCCTCGCGGATTGCTCCGTCCTTGCGCCTTCTGCATCCAGCATCCGAGACTTGCATGCTTCCTATTGATCTGCGTGATTTTGCTGCTCAACGCACTTTCCGCATTCGCGCAAACTTCACAGAGTGTGTATGCCTCGGTTCCCGTGACAGCAACAGGCGCGACGTTCCTCTATGTTGGTTTCAATCCTGCCAATCCAAACGCGAACGGAGAGATTATCGAATACGCGATCGTTGCGGCCGCGCAGCAGATCCAGATGGACGGCAGCAGTATAGAAACGCCTCCCGGTTTGGTCGATTGCGTATCGGATCAACAGAACTTCTTGTATGTGGGTCTCAAGGGCGGAGGAACCAATGTCTACACGATCGGCCAACTGGAGGCTGCGCCAGGGAGCGCCGGGAGCGGACGACCGGAAGTCAGCATCGCTGTCGATCCGCAGGGCCGGTTCTTTTTTGATGGCTGGGGCGGGACCGCGGGCTTCGTGGAGAGCGCGCCAATCTCGCGCGCCAACGTGGGGGACTTCAAGTTGAACAACGGCTGCACCGCCATCAACGGCTACGCAGCCAACACGGCCTGCACGCTAGGGCTGACGTTCACGCCGGCGGCAACGGGCCCACGCGCGGCTACGCTGACGATCACCGACGACGCGCTCAATTCTCCACAAACCGTTGCGGTTAGCGGGAACGCGAACCCGTTGCTGACAGTGGTCCCGGCGGTTGGGGGCAGCTTCTCCGCCAGCATCGCCGCTGGTCAAAGCGCAACTTTCAATTTGCAGCTCACTACAGGGTTCAACGGCAGCGTGTCATTCGTATGTTCGGGGGCGCATCAAGCCGCAACCTGCACCGTGCCTGGCATCACAACGGTGATGAGCGGAACGCCTGTAGCGGTCCAGATTACCGTCGCAACCACAGGAAGCTCCGGTGCTTCGCGACTCAGAGACACGCCTAGGGGCGAGCCACTTGACGTCTCGCGATTGCAATGTCTTCTGGTGCTCTTGTACTTCTTGGCGGCGGCGATGTTGTGCGTAATCGCGGCGCAGGCTTTTCGGCGCTGGCGAGAAATAGGGACGCACCCTCGTTTGGTCTGGGAAGGAGTCTTTGTTCCGCTCGTGGCACTGGCGCTATGCACGGTGACCGGATGCGGCGGGGTCGGTACGGCCGCGCAGAGCGCTCCGGTCACTCAACCAGTAGTTACCCCTCCGGGGACTTCGACGATCATCATCGCCATCACGGGCATGACTTCCGCCGGAGCGGCACTCCCAGCAATCGCGCCAACGCAGCTCACGCTCATAGTGAACTAGCGCCGTGCGTCATTTCGTCGCCGTGATGCGGTACACCACCTGTGCACCATCATCGGAAACTAACAGCGAACCGTCCGGCGCCACCGTCACGCCCACGGGCCGTCCGTTGACGTGACCCTTCGTTGGATCCGGCACCAATCCGGTCAAGAACGGTTGAGGATCCCCCGAGGGCTGGCCATCCTTAAACGGAACGAAGACCACCTGATAGCCAGCGCGCGTCGAGCGATTCCACGAGCCATGCTCCGCGATGA
>Ga0210401_10005371_pt1 | contig 13185 bp, 7 predicted proteins | sample IncBWH32MmetaG_FD_150866 | JGI IMG/M metagenome (GOLD analysis project Ga0210401, IMG submission 150866) | Forest soil microbial communities from Barre Woods Harvard Forest LTER site, Petersham, Massachusetts, United States - Inc-BW-H-32-M | ecosystem: Environmental > Terrestrial > Soil >... | reverse complement strand
CGGCTTCCTACCAGGGCGCCGACAGCCGCGGCAGCAATTACGGTCCAGCGCTGCGGCTCGTCAATCACATCGCCTCGGCGCGCACGCAACCTGCGGAACACCGCGTAGCCAGTCGCATAGCCCAAAGACTCGAACACGGGATGCCAGACGGGATGCGAACCAACCGGAATCATGCGCATCGGTATCATGCCGGAAAGGAAAATCTAAAGCCAGGGAATAAGCGGCAGGGTGCCTCACTCAAGCTTTTTTGCTTGAGGGGGAGTTTTGAGCTCAGCTGCTTGCCTGCCCTGGGGTCTCAAGCGTCTTCAGCAATCCAGACAGACGCACTTTATCACGTTCGGCTGTTGTCATCGCGACGTACCCACATCTGGCGATAAAACCGCCAGATGTGAGGCACCCAAGTACTAGAAGTTAGACCCAGCCACTAGAAGTTAGAATGTGGGCCACCCGGCGAGGCGCGCCAAGCAATGGGCTCAGATGCGACGAGGCCGATTTTCCTCAATTCGTTGTGTTGGCACCCAGCTCCTTGAGTATCTTCTCCGCGTCGCGGCGAATCTCACCGCGGTACTCCCCGGTATCGGTCCAAGACGATGCTGGTGCCCCATGGGAATCCTGCAAGGCCAATGCTCTTTCGGCATGCTGCCGTGCCAGATCTTTCTGACCGTCGGCCAAGTAAGCATCCGCCAGGCTACCTTCCGCATCGGCCGAGTCAGGGTACGCAAGCAGGTTGAGTTCAAAAATCTCGACCGCAGGCTTGGTTTCACCTTCACGTAAGTGATCCTGGGCGATGATGCTGACGGTAACCTCTGGCCACAGCTGCGCTTTGGGATCTTTCTGGCGCGCTCCCAGCAATTGCTGCCGGGCTTTTTCGACTCCGCCGGGCGAGCGAATTTCATCGAGGATCGCTGCAGAGGCCACGGTATCGGCTGGTGCATGTCCTGGTGTCTTAATCAGTGTGGTCACAAACCAATTCACGATGATGCCGGGAAGCTCCGGATGCACTTTGAACATATCGGTTCCGTGGCCGCCATTAGCCGGAACCTTGCCACTCACCGGTGGTGGCGAGCAATAGCTACTTGACTGTTCGGCCAAGGGTGAAGCGCAGGCCTGTCCGGATGTTTGCGGGCAAAGAGGTATAGCCAATCGGGGTGATGTGCTGATCGCTGAGGTAATTGTCGAGTTGCAGGTAATAGCTCAGCCAGGATGTGATGGGGAACGTGGCTCCGAGGTCGAGCTTGGCGTAGGCGTGGTCGAGATTGCGATTGGGGAGAAGCAGCGTGTTGCCGCCGTTTATGTCGTCGCCGCCGAGAAAAGTGGAATCGTCGCTGCGGCTGGCGAATGCTCCTGTCGCGACGATGGTCATGTGCTTGGCGCTATAGGTGGCTCCCACAAAGCCGATGTGCGGAGGCCGACGGAAGGGACGCGCTCCCACGAGCGGCGTAGTGTTGCCGATGGGGATGGTTGGGAAAAGAGGGTTGAAGCTCGGCCCGACGGCGTCGGACGTGAACGACCGCTGAACGACGGCATCAAGGTAGGTGTAGCCGCCGCGAAGAAAGATGTTGCGGCCGATGCCGTATTCGATCTGACTTTCCAAGCCCTGCGCGCGAAAGGCCCCGGAGTTGAGGGTGAGTGAAAAGGCTCCCTCCTGCTCTAAAAAGCCCTGTAGCGATTGCTGTTGCGCGGGGGTGAGGTTGGGAAGCAGCGAAGGGACGAGGTTGGCGCCTACGTATTCTATCTGGTCGCCGAATTCATTGTGGAAGTAGGTCGCGCGCAGCAGGACCTTTTCGTTGAAGAGGCTCTGCTCGACACCGCCGTCGTAAGAGCGCGATAACTCGGGACCGATGGGGTGAATGCCGTACTCGTTGACAGTGGACTGGCCGCCGTTCTCGAGCAGGAAGGTATAGAGCGAGCCGAATTGGTCGTCAATCGTCGGCTCCTGGACGCCCTTGGCAAAGTTGAAGTTGATCTTCGTTCCGTGAAATTTTCCTTTGCCAGGGCGGACCGCGTAGTAGGAGACGCCTATGCGCGGGGTGCCTTCGGTCCCGAAGAGCTGGTTCTTCTGGATGCCTCCGCCGAGTGAGTAAAAGACGCGCTGCTTGAAGTCGCCATTCACTTGCAGCATGTAGTCGTAGTTGGTGCGTTCGAGGGTTTCGCTGAAATCGTAGACCCATTCGTTTTCGGCTCCGCGCTCGTCTTCGAAACGGAAGCCCCCGATTATGGTGACGTGAGGCGTGATGCTGTAGTCCATCTGCGCATAGAGATTGTCGCGGTTCGATACCTGGTCGATGGTGTAGGGATAGATACCGCCAAAATTCATCAGGGCCTGGCCGGCCGTGGCGTATCCATTTGCACCTTTGATGGGTACAAAATCGCCATAGAAGTTGCCCTCGAAGGGATTGCCGGCGGCGTAGTCCTGACCAGATTCTTCTCTTTTCCTCGCCAGGCCGTAACGGACGAGCCCGTGCCACGAGTCGCTGAAAGCATGGTCGATGGTTCCAGAGAGAAAGATGTCCTGGTCGGACTGTTTGCCATCGTTGGACATGCCGAAGAAGGAATATGTGCCGGGCAGGCCGGTGGCGAGAGCCGCGTTGTGCGCGGTGACGCGAATGGATGTTGCGCTGCCGAAAGAGTAGCCGAGATTCGCGACCGATGTGATGTTGTGGTACTCGTCCATCGGAACGGAGTTTTGGGTCTGGAGATCGCCGAAAGCTCCGTAGTAGTCGAATTTATGGTACGTTCCGCCGAGCTGAACCTCATTTCGATAGGTACCGAAGGAGCCCACATCGCCCTCATAGAGCAGCGATGGAGAGGACGTAGTGCCATGCGGCGTGAAGAAGGCGAGCGTACCAGCGGCGGCATCCGATCCCCAGAGCACGCTGTTCGGTCCACGATATGCCTCGACATGCGAGACGCCGGTACTGGAGACAGAAGAAAGATCAAAGCCTCCACCGATGTCTTCGATGGAGATGTTATCGAAGAGAACCTTGTTCGCGTCCGAGTTGCCTCCGCGAATGAAGACCGAGGTAACGCCGCCGCGCTGGCCGGTTTGTACGACGTCAAATCCGGGAACCTGACGGAGTGGATCGACCATAACAGCAAGGTTCTGGAAGTCGGTTTTGTTGATGACGGAGACTGACGCGCTCAACTGGGCTTGCGGCTCCGGCGTGCCGGTGGCAGTGACAACGATGGACTGGCGTACCCACTCCGGCTCAAGCACGACGTTCTGCTCGACGGCATCGAACTGACCGCCATAGAAACTGCTGGTTGCGAGCTGCCGGAAAGATGTCCCTCCAGCGAGGATATAAAACTGGCCGCTTGCCCCTGAGGTGATCTGGTAGGTTCCGTCGTAGCCGGTGTGCTGGCTCACGACGACCTTGCCGTTCTGGACAAGCGCGACGGTGGCGTTGGGGATGGGCAGACCTAGCGTATCGGTGACTGTGCCGTGGACGGTCACGGCTTGCAGAATTGGCGTGGAAAGCAGAAGGCTGGCAAAAAACAGGGCGCGGCGATTGCGCGACAAAGAGAGAGACATAGTTCCTCCGTTCCCCTCGGAACGCGGTTTGAAGCACAAGGGACCGGTCTCCTGACTTGCGCTGAACTGGATTACCTTCCCGGAGCGGCGGCTCCAGTGGTTGCTGCGATCCAGACGTTCTGCCGGCATCCCTAAAAGGAACGACGTGCAGGCGCGCTTACAGTTGCGGGGCAGTGGCGGATTTTCACCGCCTTCCCGAGCATCCCTTTGCATTATCGGTGAACATTGACTGCAGATTTCAGCTCGGCTTGTGGAGCTGTGAGTTGCAGCGAGGACCGCAAAAAAAAGCGGGCTAGCCTCTTTATAAGGCCAGCCCGCATCAATGTCAAAAGGTGTCGGCTCTTGATATTACAGGGAGATCTCGCAGCGACTTCCTGAAGGTGCGAATCTCGACCTGCGGTTTAGGAAACCGCTTTTGGGCTTATTGCACCCAGTTGCACAACCAGGAATGGCGCTGCACAAGTCTTAATATATCAATAGAATACAAGGTTATACGCGTTTGCACCTGATTGCATACATTCGCCCCAGTAAAGTATCACCAAAAGTATCCCCGAAAAATTCAGTTCGACCTGCGGTTTTCTTGTCCGCAGTCCCGACGAAAGCAACCAGCACCGGAACGAACTACGTCTGCCGTTTCCTGGCCGTCACAGGCCGGAAACTCGCTCTCGACTTGAATCAGTATTTCGTGGCTGACAAATCACTAAGGGTTTGACTTCGGGAATTTTTCTGCAATTTTCCTGGTAATTCCGCTTTTTCAGTTCCATGCCGCCGTTTGCAATGAAGTGCCAATCCTTGTGGCTTCGCTGGGAGGACTTGCCCATAAGCGAGCTGCCGCCGAAGCTGAACTTTAACCTGATTCTGCAATCTCAATAAGGGTGTAATTGGGCGAATTCCTAGGTGATGGCTGGAGGACGACAAGAACTCTACTTCAAGGTTTTCTGGACCGACCAAGAAGTAGAGAGCGGCCGATAACGGCTCTGGGGTTTTTCAGTTGGGGAGTCCGAGATTCCCTGGAATACCTTACCTGCCGGCCAATCACCTGCCGCATAGACACGACGATCCCGCATCCGGTATCCAGGAACTTTGGCAGAACTCCGGAGATGCCACTGGTGGCGTGCTGTCGGACAGGTTCCGCAAACGCTTCTTCAGTATTTGTCGCCCTTCAACAGTGCGGCTACTTCGATCGGCTTCCTCAGCTTTCAACGCCCAGTTGCACAACGAGGAACGGCACGTCTCAGGTCGGGCGGGAGCGATGCTGCCGTTACAGATACGTCCCAGCGCGCAGCGGACAGCGGGCGTCAAATGCGGTGCTTAATGCCTTAATGCCAAGCCGCCATGTCGACCGTGGTGGCCTCTTGTGCATAAGCGCCAGCGCAAAAATAAAATAGACCGTATTACACGGCTCTCGCGGCGTAATACGGTCTACTTTGGTTCTGCCCTTAACCCTTAACTTCTTGATCTGAGTCTTGAATCACGGACTCTCCTTGGCGCGCAGTTGCTCCCATGGATGAACGCGCCAGACGGTGTCCATGTAGAAGTCGCCGAACACCATTTTTCCCGGGTGTACATGTAACACCGCGCAGCGTTGCTGCCTGTCGATGTAGTCGCCGTTTGACTCGATCGAGACATCCACCCGATACCAGCCAGGCTGAATCTCAAGCACCGGACAGTAGAACTCGACCTCACCCGAACCCGCTGTGATTCGCAGCTGCGGGTCCGATACGGCTGTCGTGAGCTGGGCGCAGAGGTAACCGCTAGGCCAGAAAATCAATACATTGAAAACTACATTTTCCAGAGGATCTTGAGCGTGAAAGCCAAAGCGGGCAAACATCGGGTATCCGGTACGCGGGGTCTCGTCCGACTCGGTGGAAGCGAATGTGATGTGTAAACACCTTGCCGGCTTTTGGTGTGCATCCTCGTTCAGGTGATAGGTTTCCTCTCCGCCCATCGACATCTGTTGGTAGTGATCAATGACGTCCGCAGGAGTGCCAGTCGTCACCACCTGCCCATGATGGAGCAAGATCGCACGGTCGCACAGCCTCTGAATTGCACCGAGGTCGTGAGAGATCAACACAATTGTCCGTCCGTCCTCTCGCAGCTGGCCAATGAGATCAAGACACTTTGCCTGGAAAGCTATGTCTCCGACTGCCAGCACCTCGTCCAAAAGCAGGATGTCAGGATCGAGGTGCGCGGCAATCGAAAAACCGAGCCTCACATACATCCCGGTCGAGTAGCGCTTTACGGGAACATCAATGTATTCCGGTACGCCGGCGAAGTCGACAATGCTGTCTACTTTGCGAGCAATCTCCGAACGGGTCATTCCGAGCATGGATCCGTTCAGGAAAATGTTCTCGCGTCCAGTCAGTTCCGGATGGAACCCGGAGCCAACTTCCACCAAAGCCGACAAGCGGCCCCTGATTCTGATTTCGCCCGAGGTAGGAGCGGTGATTTTGGACAAGAGCTTCAGGAGAGTACTTTTGCCAGCCCCATTGTTTCCGATGATGCCCAGGGATTCTCCTTGAGGCACTTCGAAGCTGACATCGCGGAGGGCCCACATTTCCTTTTTGTGCAAAAGAGAGAAGTTGGGCCAGCCTATGGACCGTTCGCGGCTGCCGCTCTGAATGAAGTATCGCTTCGAAACACGGTCCAGCCTGATATCAAACATGGCGAGTCTTTTTGATCAAATCACATCAGACATCATTGGTTCCGTCGCCTTGAAATAACCATAGGCTAGCGCAAGGCAGCACAGCGTGATCGCGCCGGAGGTGATGAGCATCTGGACATCCGGGGCCGATCCGTGGAGCACAATACGCCGAAAAGTTTCGATAAGGCTGGCGACGGGATTCAGCAAATACAGGCGCTGAAATCGCAATGGAATTGAGCCGACGGAATAGACTACCGGCGTGGCGAACACTCCTATTTGCAAGACGACCGGTAGTGCGGCCGCGATGTCGCGGAAGCGAACCTGAATGGAAGACAGAAATAGAGCAATGGCCGATGTGAATGCCATGAGGATCGCGACGACGAGCAAAGCATAAAGAATATTCCAGCTGAGCGAAACGCGATAATACATCATCAATCCACCCAAAATGACGCAGGCAATAGCAAAATCGACGAGCGCGGCAAACACGTAGGAAAGTGGAATGATCTCTCTCGGAAAATGCAATTTCGTGATCACGGTTGAGTAGTTGACCAGGCCGTTGACGGCGTTGCTGACTGCACCGGAGAAGAATATCCACGGCAGCAACGCAGAAAACACAAACAATGGATACGGCACTCCTTCACTTTTGACTCTTGCTACGCGAGAGAAGATAAGAGTGTAGATCATCATCATGGCTAATGGCTGCAATGCAGCCCAGATCCAACCCAATATCGATTGCTTGTACCGAACTGTAAGCCGGAAGAGGGTTAGCGTATACAGCAAATCTCGATAGCCCGCCAGGGCCCTAATCCCAAAGACAATCGTTCCGAGAGAAAATGACGGAGGGCGAATCACCGTCAAATTGCGGGGAGTTACAATTCGCGTGCCAAGGAGCGGGTGCCTGCGCTCCAGCGGAGGAGTCATTGATTCCAGCGCCGGGGTGCGCTCTTCGGCAGCACTCCAATCATCGTGAAGTTCCGGATCTTCGATTTCATCGCTGACCGCCTGGCGTGACGACTCGATTGGAGTTCTGAGATGCAAACGCGCTCCCCCTTCACGATTCCTGTCTTATAACCTCATTCTGACAATTTTGAAGGTGCGCAGAGCTGATCACGCGCAGGTCTTCATTGACTCGTTTCCATTAGCACGTGCATGGAAAGATTCGTCTCTTTCAATGGGATCCAGGGCACTCTTTAGTTGTTCGGCTATTACTTGTACAGCTGGTTCGCGCAACATCTCGAAATGCGTAGAATTCACCATGCAGACCTTTACTCCGGACAAAGATAAGGTACCCCAACCCATTTCGCGATCTCTAACCTTGAAATAGGGCTGTTTGGGTCTCCTGAACAAGATTACTGGAGCGATAAATTCTCTATGTGGAAACTCCTTTTCGGGCCGAACTGCCTCGATCCAAGGGAAGAGAGGCTCTGTTTCACGGGAAAGCATCTGAAACACACGTCTCTTAACTACCCGCATGTAATGCGAAACCTGAGCTGAAAGAGGCAATTTGGAAACGCGTCGACGACCTTGACGGAAAGACTCGAGGCGCACAAGCCATCGGATCTCGCTCCGCCCCAAAACATAAGTATCAATAATGCCGAACAATCCAACCTCATGCCTCTGGGCCTCAAGTTGAACCACCATTTGTTCGGCGATATGCACTCCGTTGCACATACCCACCAAGAAATATGGGCCTTTCGGCTGAATCGCCCGCATGGCAGCGATATATTCGCGCGCGGTTGTTTGCAACTCTTCAATACTGAACGGGATAATCGGACAGGTGGGAGCGTGAGCCTGGAGCTTGTACAAAGGTTGCTCCGGTCCCATGTGACGCGCCAGAAGCGCATAGCCGACAGCATCCACGCCCGACTGCACAATGGCGAAGAGTGGAAACCCATGAGTGCCTGTGTTGAGTTCCATCGCCAGAGGATCTGAACTCCATACCGTGCCACAACGGATGATTTCTGCAAAGGACTGGATCGTCGAACCACGAAACAGCGCCGAGAGGGGAACCTTGCGGCCGACCACTTTCTCGACCTCCGAAAGAAGGTGAGCGGCCAGCAACGAGTGTCCACCCAGATCGAAGAAGTCGTCGCGGATGCCGATCCCGGAAGTCCCCAGGACTCGCTCCCAGATCCGTACCAGTATCTGTTCCAGAGCATCACGCGGTCGGCCGTTATCTCCCGGGTGAGAATTTGGTTTTTCTCGAGGCAGAATCTCAATTCGATTTAATTCTCGATCACTCGGGATGTGCCCGTTACGGGTGACCGCATCTCCTTCCACCTTCAGCAATGAAGTGAGCGTGGAGATTCGCACCTCGGGCTGCGCTGCCACCGCTCCCAGCAACGTCAAATAGTCATCGAGCATTCTTGCTATTCGTGAGTAGTCGAAGAGCGAAGTGGCATACTCAACTCTTAGCCAACAACGCTCCTCGGCATCTTCGATGAACTCTGCTGACAAGTCGAAGAGTGACATGCGGCTGTTGAATATGTATGGGCTGGCTGAGACGTCGCCGAATTTCGGGTATTTCCTGACTTTGATTGCCGAGAACATGACCTGAGCCACAGGAGTGTAACTCAGGGTGCGCATAGGATTCAGCTCTTCCACCAGCTTCTCAAACGGAAGATCGGCATGAGCGAAGGCATCAAGAGCGACTTCGCGTTCCTGCAGAAGCAGCTCGCTAAAATGCGGATCGCCGGAGAGATCAGTTCGCAGAACCAGCGTATTTACAAAAAATCCGACAAGATCTTCGAGTTCAATGCGGCTGCGGCCTGCAACCGGAACTCCCACCAGGACGTCCTCGGCACCAGTGTAAGAGTGAAGAAGCGTTTTGAACGCAGCGAGCAACACCATGAACAATGTTGCACGCCGCGTATGGCCAAAAGCTAGGAGATCGTGAACGAGCTCTTTCGGGACAGGTATTACCTGGCTGGCACCCTCATAGGTCTGCTCGGGAGGTCGAGGTCGATCGGCAGGCAAATGCAGAAAGTCGGCCGCACCCGCCAGCTTTTGTTTCCAATATCGTGCCTGGTCGGCTAGGACGTCGCCTGCAATCGACTCGCGCTGCCACTCAGCATAGTCGCCGTATTGAATAGGTAAATCCGCGAGGGAGGCGCGTCGTCCGCCGGAATATTGATCGTAGAGAGCGGCCAACTCGCGAATAAATATTTCCAATGACCAACCGTCACACACGATGTGGTGCATGACGCACACGATAAGATGCTCGTCGGCGGCCAGGCGAATCAGTTTGAACCGCAGAAGTGGGCCTGTTGCGAGATTGAACGGAAGCTGAGCGTCCTCTAATCCGATCCTATGGGCTTCCCCGTCGCGGTCGCGGCCTGATATCCCGGTTAAATCGAGGAAGGATATCTCGATGGCGGAATCCGCCGCCACGACTTGAACGGGGTGACCTGCTTCGATTTCGAAGCTGGTACGCAAAATCTCGTGCCGCTGGATCAACCGCCGCACACTCAACTCGAGCGCACCTGGGATTAGATTCCCTCGCAAACGCAAGCCAAGAGGGACGTTGTAAGCTGGATTTCGCGGATGGAGCTGGTCCAGAAACCAAAGGCGTTGTTGCGCCAAGGACAAGGGGAACACTCGCTTCGGCTGCTTCAGACTAAGGAGCCCGAAGAGCAATTCCTTCTGCTCTACTGCGGACAGATTGGATGGATTGTCTGGCAGGTATGTCATTTATCCGTTGTGTGTTCGGGTACGCGAGGGTGCGGAACCGGGCTCAGCACAGCGTCCCAGGCGAGCTCAGACGCGTACAGGGTGAGGTCCGCCAAGTGCGGGTCATTCGCGTCACAATTCGCTGTAGTCACCGCAAACAGGGTGTCTCCGTCACGCGAAGTGTGAAACGGCTGAATGGCCCGGGGAGGACCGGACCGCATAGCCTCCCGATTTGCTGTTATTGCATCAAAGAAATAGGCATCATCTGAAAAAACCAGGGGATCTGAAAGAACTATCATAAATACCGTGCACTCGATGACCTTCCCTGGGGCGAGAGTTGTTTCTAGGCTTGTTGCGGTCCCTGAGATCGGCAAACTTCAGATTCTGCACCCCCGGAGGGGAATGAATGAGTGAGCAGGCGTTTCCGACCTCTTTTGGCCAGCAGCGTCTTTGGTTCTTGGATCAGGTTATACCTGGAACCGCGGCCTACAATCTGGCGCGAGCATTCCGTCTGACTGGTTCATTGAACGAAGGAGCATTGGCTGAGGCACTCCAGTCAGTTATCTCCCGTCACGAATCGTTGCGAACCATTTTTCTTTCCATCGATGACGATGTTAGACAAGTTGTCTTGTCCGAACTGAAGTTTGATCTGCCGGTCCTGGACTTCACTGGGCTTCCTGCCGTTCAACGCGAGCACGCTGCGCTTCAGATTGCTGGTGAGGAAGCGAGCAAGCCTTTCGATCTCAGCACAGGCCCTCTACTGCGCGCAAGGCTGCTGCGGATCGGCTCGGGGGATCATATTCTTGTTCTGATCATCCACCATATCATTACTGATGGATGGTCTATGAACCTGCTGTTCCACGAGATGGGAGAACTGTACGCCGGTTTTGTCGCCGGCAGACAACCGCAGCTCCCCACGCTGAATCTTCAATACTCCGATTATTCGCGCTGGCAGCGCACCGCGATAACCGGCGACTTCCTTGCGGGTGAGATCAATTATTGGAAGAACAAACTGCAGGGCGCAGAGACTGTCTTACAACTGCCCACCGATCACTCGCGTCAGGCGGCGCACAGTGGTCATGGGAATAGCATTCATTTCGATCTGGGTTATGAGACAAACAAAAGCCTGAAGGCGCTGGCCCACGGCGAGAACGCCACTCTGTTCATGGCGCTGCTTGCCGTATTTCAAGTTTTGCTGGGACGGTATGCTTTGCAGGACAGCATCCTGGTTGGCAGCCCGACGGCCGGAAGGAATGACGTTGAACTGGAGAATTTGATCGGGTTCTTCGTCAATACGCTGATCTTGCGAGGCGACCTCGACCCGGACATCAGCTTCCGGCAGATGCTACGGCAAGCACGCGCGAACACGCTGGAAGCTCTCGCGCACCAGGACATGCCATTCGAGAAGTTGGTCGAGGCGCTGGAACCGGATCGCAGCCTGAATCGGAACCCATTGTTCCAAGTGATGTTCGTTCTCCAAAATGCTCCAAAACAGAAGGTGGAACTTCCCGGCCTTGTGATGGAGGAAATCGAGTTCGAGAGCGGTATCGCAAAATTTGACTTAAGTCTCGAGGTCATCGACTTTGGCGATTTGCACTGCACGTTCGAATACGATTCGGACCTTTTCGAAGAGAGCACGATTCGGCGGATGGCCGGCCATTTTGCCGCACTCGTCGAGAGAGTTGTTGCCGCGCCAGACGAGAAGCTTGCGAAATTTTCGTTACTGACCGCCGCAGAGGCCCAGCAACTCGCGGAGTGGAATAAGACGGGCAGTGAGTATCCCCGTGAGTTGTGCGTTCATACCGCCTTCGAAGAGCAGGTGACACGGACACCCGATAAAACGGCGGTCATCGATCAAAGGAACCGGTTAAGCTACCAGGAGTTGAATGAACTTGCTAACCGCCTAGCCCGACGTCTCATAACGAAGGGAGTGCAACCTGGGACGCTCGTTGGCGTTTCCTTGAATCGATCCGTCGAGATGATGATTGCCCTCCTGGGAATTCTGAAGGCCGGAGTGGCCTACGTACCACTGGACCCGGCCTACCCGGAGCAGCGATTGGACTTTCTGGTCGACGATTCTCAGGTAAACGTAGTTGTCACCTCTCCCGAATTTACTGACCTGTGGCAGAAGCATAAGGTCGACATACTTGAGTTCAATGTCGAAGGGCTTTCCGCAGGCGACGAGGACACGACCAACCTGACGTTGCCACTCTCGGCTGAAAGCCGCATGTACGTCATCTATACCTCCGGATCAACTGGTAATCCCAAGGGGGTCGAGGGCACACACCGGGCTAGCATGAATCGGTTTTCATGGATGTGGGATGCGTACCTCTTCTTAGACAATGAAACCTGTTGCCAGAAAACATCCCTGGGATTTGTTGATTCCATTTGGGAAATTCTTGGCCCGCTCCTGCGCGGCGTCCCATCCGTTGTTCTTCCCGACGAGGCAATCATCGATCCTGAGCAGCTGGTCCAGCTCCTTTCAGAATACGGGGTCACCCGAATCGTTTTAGTTCCCTCCTTGTTACGGGTCATCCTGGAAGCAGTTGAAGATCTCCAAAACAGACTTCCGCAACTGAAGCTTTGGACGTGCAGTGGCGAGGTGCTTCGCACTGACCTGGCAGATCGCTTCTCGGAGGTGCTACCAAATGCAACTCTGCTCAACATCTATGGTTCTTCGGAAGTCGCGGCCGATGTGACTTGGCATCAGATCACGGGAAGCGACCGAAACGCTCCGGTGCCCATTGGAAGACCTATCGCCAACGTTCGAATCTTCATACTCGATCGCCATTTGAATCAGGTACCAGTTGGCGTGCCGGGTGAACTGTACGTTGGCGGAGACTGTCTTGCGCAAGGGTACTTCAGGAAACCCGAACTTACGTCCCAGCGTTTCATTGCGCATCACTTTGACCTGAGCAGTTCAGTTCGCCTTTTCAGGACGGGCGACCTTGGACGCTATTTACCGAACGGTGAGATCGAGTATCTCGGCCGGAACGACAATCAGGTGAAGATTCGCGGAATTCGAGTAGAACTGGGGGAGATAGAAGCAGTACTGGCGTCACACCCTATGGTGGGTGACGCCATCGTCGGTCTCTCCAATCGGTCCGGGCAACAAAGGCTCACTGCCTACCTTGAGGTGCGTTCTGGACTGCGCCCAGATACTGAGGACCTGCGTCGTTTCGCGAGGTCGAGACTGCTAGAGTATATGGTCCCTTCAGACTATCTCGTGGTGGATGCTTTTCCACTACTCCCAAGTGGCAAAGTCGATCGCAAAGCACTCGCGTTGCGGACGGCGACTCGCTCAATTGGTGACCGATATTACGTTGCCCCTCAGACGCCA
>Ga0210401_10005368_pt1 | contig 13189 bp, 10 predicted proteins | sample IncBWH32MmetaG_FD_150866 | JGI IMG/M metagenome (GOLD analysis project Ga0210401, IMG submission 150866) | Forest soil microbial communities from Barre Woods Harvard Forest LTER site, Petersham, Massachusetts, United States - Inc-BW-H-32-M | ecosystem: Environmental > Terrestrial > Soil >... | reverse complement strand
GACTGGGTGGTCCTGGAGGTCTTCCTGGCCAGATGGATCAACTCATCCTTGATCTCGAAAGGACTAAGAGCCTCGAATTTTTGTAAAGTAAGTTCGTCAGCCATGGCTAGCTCCTGTCAAAAAATATCTTCAACTGTGGAGAAAGCGATCAGCCCTTTCCCGGTTATGTCAGCAAGATGACCAAAACCATTCCCCAGATTGTCAGCAATGTGTTCCCAACCGCGTAGGTGACGGTGTAGCCGAGCCCGGGGATCTGGCTCTTGGCGCGATCGTTGATCATGCCGAGTGAGGCCGTCGTCGTGCGCGCCCCAGAGCAGGCGCCCAGCAGGATCGCGTCATCGAAGCGAAACAGATATTTTCCGACATACATCGCCAGTATCAGCGGCACCGTCGTTACAAAAACACCCCAAAGGAACAGACTGAAGCCAAGCTGTTGCAGCCCGGCGACAAAGCCCGGTCCGGACGAGATGCCGACCACGGCGATGAACACGTTCAGCCCGACTGAATTCATGAACCAAACCGTCGGCGATGGAATCCGACCGAATGTCGGACGCACCGAGCGCAACCAGCCGAAGAAGAGGCCGGAAATCAGCGCGCCGCCCGAGGTGGACAGCGTGAGAGGGACGCTGCCAACTTTATAGACCACTGCACCGAGCAAGGCGCCGATCGCTATGGCAGCACCGATAAACGCCACGTCCGCTACGTCGGTTACGCGGTCCGGATAGCCCAACAACTTGGTCGCTGCTGCAACATCCTGGGTTCGTCCGACGAGGGTAACAATATCGCCCCGCTCCAATTTGGTGTCCGCGAGGATCGGGATATCGGTCGCGGTCGCGCCTCGGGTGATCTTTCGCAGGAACACGCCGCGCGCTCCCTGAGATGTCGCCAATTCGGCAAGTGTCATGCCGTCGACTTCTTTGCTGGTCACGTAAACATCGACGCCCTCTACCGGCACCGCCAGCAGTTCGCGATCGTTGACTTCTTCTGCCGCGGCACCGATCAGATTTACCAGCACCTCGCGCCGGCCAGCCACCGCAACGACGTCGCCCGCCTTAATTACGAGATCGGCGGTTGCCTCCATAATCTCACCGCCACGCCGGATTCGCTGGACGAAGATTCGTTCCCCGGGAGCCAGCGCCTCGGCTGCCTGCATCGTCTTGCCTACAGCCTGCCCCCCTTCCCGGACGCGGAATGCGCGCAACGCGAACCGGTTCCACGCCGTACCGGGACCGCCCAATTCCTTTTTGCCCCCATGCTTCTCTTCGTAACGTTTGCACGCGGCCTCCAGATCAATGCCGAGAAGCGCCGGCCCGACCAGGGCCAGAATGATGGCGGATCCGATCGTGCCGAAGATGTAGGTGACGGCGTAGGCGACCGGCATCGAATCGAGGAGTTTCTTGGTGTCTTCAGGCGAAAGGCCGAGGCGATTGATTGAGTCGGTCGCAAGACCCATCGACGCCGAAATCGTCGTCGAGCCAGCGTAAAGTCCCGCGGCAGAGCCGACATTGTATCCGGCCAGCTTGGCACCAAGATAAGCAGCGCCCAGGCAGAAGAAGCAGACTACCGCCGCAAAAAACGCCTGTGGCACTCCGTCCTGCGAGATGCCGCGCACGAATTGCGGACCGACCCCGTAGCCGATGGCGAACAGGAACATCAGGAAAAAGGTCGGCTTGAGCGGTCCCGTAACCGTAATTCCAAGCTGGCCGATGATGACCGCTGCGATCAACGTCGCGGTCACCGCCCCAAGGCCAAGACCCTTGTAGGTGAATGAACCGAAGTAATACCCAAATCCCAAAGACAGGAAAATCGCGATTTCAGGATAGCTCTTAAGCGTATGGACGAACCAATCGATCATGACATCACCCCTTCATGTGATAGCTGTCGATTTTTGTTGCGAAGCTGCAGAAACGTAAAAACGCCTTGCATGTTCGCCCCTTTTTATGACGCGGCTTTCAGTTTCGGCGCGGCGGCCGGCTGACGCTTGCCCATCTTTGCCAATGCTTCGGTCCGCACGAGCTTCAGGCCTTCTGCCGCTTCGTAGCCATGGATCTCCTTCACATCGAGCTTGCGCATGAAGTCGATGGTTTCCTGGGTGATGACCTGTCCAGGCACCATAATCGGAAAGCCCGGCGGATACGGGATCACGAAACTGGCGGAGACGAGCTCGGGGCCACTCTTCAGGCGGCGGTCGATTTCCGGATCGGCAAGACGGATGTATTCGCATCCTGCGGCGTCATAGGCTGCGTAGAAGCCGCTGCGGATGTCACCCTCGTTGGTCTTGGCTCCGGAATCGCCGCGGAAACTCCGGTGGAAGTGGGAGAAGTTGGGCAGGTCGGGCACATCCGTCATCAGGCTCTTCACCCGCGCCTCGAAGGTCTTTCGCGCATTGGTGCCGCCCTGGCTCAGGCCATGATCGACCTCGCCGGCAATCTCGGCCAGCACCCGGATCAGATGCGCGACGTCGCTGCGCGTATTGTTGATGTTGGACTGGAACAGAACCGAGTTGCGCGAGGTCTTGTTGACCTGAATGCCGTATTGGTTTGCCAGGATGCCCTTGAACTGCGTGCCGTCGAATCCGGCGGTGCCGCACACCAGAGTCATGCGGGTCGGGTCGAGGCAAAATTCATCTTCCTGCAGGCTCTTCAGCGCAGCGGCCCAGTTCGTACCGGATGCCAGATAGTCGACAAACCCGGTTTGCCGATACTGCGCCGGCACCATGGCGTCCGCGCCGAGGATACGGAAATATTTTGAGATCAGCGGGTTGCCGTTGACCGCCTGACGGATCGCCAGCGCGATCTCCATCGCGTTGGCCACGAGGCCATAGCCCTCGAGCTCCATCTGGCGCCGCGCGACATCGAGGCTCCCGATCAGCTGCTGGTTGGGACTGGTCGAGGCGTGCGTGAAAACCGCCTCCTTGAATTGCTGCTCGACCGTGTGAAATTCGACATCTTTCACGAAGAGCATGGAGCCCTGGCGTAACGCGGACATCGACTTGTGAGTCGAGTTGGTCTGGTAGACGCGCAGCCGTACCTGACGCGGGTCAGGGATAAGTCTGGTCTTGAGCAGCACCTCGTCCGCCGGATTCTTGCCGAGTTCGGCCCGCTGCCTGTCGTAGGCCGCGACCGATTTCGGATCGTGCATCCATGCCTCGATGTCGTTGGCGGCGCCCATTGCGGTGCGCGGCCGCAAGAACGGCGAGAAGCGCGCGAAGCCGAACCAGGCTTCATCCCACAGGAAGATGAGGTCCGGCTTGATCGCGAGACATTCCTCCATCACCCGGCGAGTATTGTAAATGTGGCCGTCGAAGGTGCAGTTGGTCAGATCGACCATCTTGACTCGATCGAGCCGGCCCTCCGCCTTCGCGCCGAGCAGTGCCTGCTTGATCGTGCGCAGCGGCACGGCGCCATACATCGAATATTCCGTCATCGGGAACGCTTCGACATAGAGCGGCTGCGCGCCCGCCAGCACCATTCCGTAATGGTGCGATTTGTGGCAATTGCGGTCGACGATCGCGATGTCGCCCGGGGCAAGCAGCGCCTGGACCGCCATCTTGTTCGAGGTCGAAGTGCCGTTGGTCACGAAGAAGACGTGGTCTGCGCCGAAGGCGCGCGCCGCCTTATCCTGCGCCTTCTTGATATTGCCGGTCGGCTCGAGCAGGCTGTCCAGACCGCCGGTGGTCGCGCTGCTCTCGGCAAGGAACAGGTTCGGGCCGTAGAATTCGCCCATGTCGCGGATCCAGTCCGACTTGAAGATGGATTTGCCGCGCGCAATCGGCAGCGCATGGAAGGTCCCGATCGGTCGTTGAGCATACTTCTTGAGATTGTCGAAGAACGGCGTGTCGTACCGGTCCTGGACGCCTTCAAGAATGCAAAGGTGAAGTTCTAAAAACTCCTCGACGGAATAGAAAATCCGGCGGACCACATTGGCTTCCGGATTTCCGGCCATCTCCTCCACGTTGCGATTGGACATCAGGTAGAGATCGAGCTCGGGACGCACTCGCTTTAGGATGTGGGCGAGCCGAAGTGCGGAAACGTCGGACTCTTCATGCGGGCCAATCGAGGCCGTCAGGGTACGAAGCACGGGTGCGTCATGGCGCGAGTGAAGCGCAAAGCCTTCATTGATCACGACCGCAGCGAGATCGGGGTTGAGCATCGCCGCGCAGAAGGCGTCTTCGAGACTGGCCACGATGACCGGCTCATAGATGAACGAGTCGATCGGACGCCTCAACTTGCGCCATTCTGTGCAGAGCGCAGGCCAATTGTTGGGGGAAACGCCGGTGACGATCAGGGTTTCAAAATAAGGGCGGTGCGCCCCTTTCCCCCCGAACGAGGGCGGCAGCAGTTCAGGAATGTCTCCGCTTTCCTCATCATGCAAATTCCACTCGCTTGCGTGCTGACGGAAGGACTTTGTCGTCAGCGCCTGCGAAATCTGCGTGGAGAGCGCGAGGGAGGTTGCCGCGTCTGCGGACGCCGCAGCCTCTTTTAAAGCCGCCATCAATTGGAGGCCCGGATAGCCGTGATACTCTTCCGTCACCGAGAGGACCGAAAGCGCCGCATCGTATTTCGCGCGATCCCCGCCTCGGGACCACACCTTTGCGGCTTCCACCAGATCACGCCAATCGTCCACCCGTCCCCCAGGGCCGGAAAAGAACTGATCGATGCGCTGCTGTGCGGGCTTGGCGTCCTTGGACATGTCTCTCTCCCGATCCTTGCGAGGCTCCTCCCGGATCGTCCGCCTCTGGCCTGCCGCTCCTTTGATCCAAATCAACGGTCACACTTTTTCAGCGTGGGACTCCTACCGGGCACGCGCGGACTCCGGCTTCGCAATGCAATATGACCATCGCGGACGTCTGACTGAATCTGATGGTTGGTGGGGCGTTGGGTGAGCGCGGCCGTTCACGACTTAGTCGGCCGTATCAGATCATTCCTTGGCATTGCCGTCGCCAAGCACGCTGTCGAGCGTCCTCAGCCATTCTCTACTATCGGTCTTCTCTGCCAGTCCCTCCGCTCGCAACAGGTCGCGCAACTGCGCATGCGCGCCTACGATGCAGAGCGCCACGCGGCGAGACGCCAGCTCATCGCAGAGATCGTGCAACATGCGCGCCCCTGCCAGATCGATATAGGGCGATGCCGAGAGATCGCAGACAGCGAGCTTGATGCCGGACGATTTTCGGAGCGTCTTCAAAACCGTTTCCAGAATCGTTTCGACATTGATGTAGAGCAGCGATGCTTCGGGGCGGAAAGCGATGACGCCAACCAGCGGCTCTACTCCCTCGTGCCTGGCGCTATCGGAATAGCGTCCCGTTCCGGGAAACCGTCCGAGAAACGCTACGTTCGGCTGCGACGCGCGGGCCAGCAGCAGGAAGATGGATGCAATGGCTGCCAAGAGGACGCCTTGCAGAATCCCAAGCAACAGCACCGACACGAGCGAGATCGCCGCGGCGTAGAAGTCGATCCGGCTGACCTTCCACATGCGGATCAGCGCGCGAATGTCGACCAGCTTGTAAACCGCGGCAAAGACAATAGCGGCAAGCACCGCCTTGGGAAGGTTGGTCAATCCCCCCGTGAAGAAGAGCAGACACAATGCAAGGGCAAACGAACAAAACACCAGCGCCAGGGGCGTGCGTGCTCCGGCAGTGTCATTGACGGCGGATTGCGACAGGCCGCCTGCAACGGGATAGCCATGACCGAATGCGGCCGCGAGATTCGCAGCCCCCAGTCCCAGAAACTCCTGCCGCACGTCAAGGCTATATCCATGCTTGGCCGCAAAGCTGCGGGCCGCCGACACACCTTCTATGTAGGCCAGCAGAAGACATCCGGCCGCGATAGGAAACAGTTCTTCAAACTCCAGCATACCGAAGGTCGGCACCTCGAAGGCCGGCAATCCCTGCGGAATTTTCCCGGTTACCGGTATTCCCACGGATGGGAGACCGAAGACGGTTGCGACGACGATCGACAGCGCCACGACAGTTAACCCGACCGGTCTGCCCGGCAGAAACCGCTCGCCCAGGAGCAAGAGCAGGATCGCAACGCTTCCGATCGCCAGCACAAACAAGTTCACATGAGCGAGCTGACCGGCAAGGTGGATCGCCCGGTCAAAGAAATTGTGGCCGCCACCCGCAACGCCGAGCAGGCTCGGCAGCTGACTCATGATGATCGTAAGCCCGGCGCCCGCCTTGAAGCCGACGAGAATGCTGTCGCTGACCAGGCGCACGAGCATGTTCAGCCTGAACAGCCAGGAGATCAAGCAAAGCAGCGCCACCGCGCATGCAGCAAGGCTCGCAATCTGTGCGTATCGTGCCGCGTCTTCCCCGGCGAGCGACCCGACGGTGCCGGCAATCATAAGCGAGATCGCGGATGTGGGGCCAACCGCAAGCTGTCGAGACGACCCGAGCAGGGCATAGCCGAAGCCGCCAAGCATGTAGCCGTAAATGCCGACCTGCGGCGGCAACCCGGCGAGCCCTGCATACGCGAGCGATACCGGGATCGCGTAGGCGGCGAGCGTTACCCCGGCAATCACATCCGGACCCAGCCAGGAGAACCTGTATTCGGCAAGCCAGTCCAATGGCGGAAAAAACCGCGTCCAACCCGTTCGCTGTACGGAGGGTGTCTTCATATGCGTCCCTACATACGTCCCTCGCCACGTTGTGCCTCGCAGCGAAGCAGCACGATTAAAAGGGCGAACACGGGAATGCCGAGCGCCAGATCTGGAATCTCCTTTGTGGCAAAGGCACCGGTGGTCGCGCCTTTGCCAAAAGCGACGCACAATCCGGCAAAGATGCCGAAACGGCGAAGCAAGCCGAGTTGGTTACTTCCGAAGACCACGGCGAACAGACCCTCGATCGCCCGGCGCAGGTTGCCGGCGATCATCACCGGGCTATAGACCACGCCTTCGACTTTCTGCATGGGCCCATAGACGACGTCCCATTGGCGGCGAGGGTTGATCTGAATCAAACCATCTTCCCGTTTCGGGGAATCAACTCGATTTTTAGTCGAAACGCGCCTGGGAAAATGCGACCATGGACACCGTCAGGTGGATCATCTCCACCGCTCCGGAAATCTTCCTGCTCCTGGCGGTTGCCGTAGGCACGATCCTGGGCCGCCTGAAGATCCGCGGCTTCTCGATCGGCACCACGGCTTGCATCCTGATCGTGGCCGCTCTCATTGGGCAACTCGGCAGTTTTACGTTCCCCGCGCTGCTGAGAATCGTGCTCTTCAGCCTTTTCGTGTTCACGATCGGCTACAAATCGGGACCGGAATTCTTCGCCTCCCTGAGCATCCGCACCCTCGCCCAGGTCGTCATGGCGCTCGTGCTCGGCGGCACCGGCCTCATCATCGTGCTGGCTTTTGCGTTCACCTTCGGACTCGATCCCGGCACTGCATCCGGACTTGCCGCCGGCGCGCTGACGCAGTCCTCGGTGATCGGCACGGCATCGGGCGCTCTTGCGCAGCTCGGACTGCCGAAGGACGTGCTGGAGCAGCAGGAGGCGAACATAGCCGCCGGCTATGCCGTCACTTACGTGCTTGGCTACATCCTGACGCTCCTCTACGTCCCGTTCGTCGCGCCGAAGCTGATGGGGATCAACCTCAAGGAAGAGGCGAAAAAGCTCGAGCTCGAGCTTTCGGGTGGCAAGCCGCCGAGGGCCGAGAACCTGCATTACCGCAAGTTCCAGGCCCGGGCCTATCGCGTCTCGGCAGCGGCCGGGCGAACCGTCAAGGCGATCGAGGAGGAGATCGGCAGCCGCAGCGTGATCGAGCGGATCGTGCGCCAAGGCGCCGATATCAAGCCGCATTTAGACACCGTGCTTGAGTCCGGCGACGACATCGTCATCGCCGGTCGAACTGCCGCGATTGTCGCCGCCAAACCTGTCATCGGCACAGAAATCGATGCCGACGAGATCCTGAAAGCGATCCCCGGCAATGTGCTCGAAGTTCTGGTCGACAACCGCACGCTCCATGGCCGCTCCGTCCAGGAGGTCGCCGACCGCGTCGGCGGCGACGCACGCGGCGTCTTCCTGCGCACCCTCATGCGGATGGGTCGCGAGGTCCCCTTGAGCCCCGACACCAGAATCTATGTCGGCGACGTCATGACGCTGGTCGGCAGCACCCGCAACATCGAGCGTGCCGCGGCTCATGTCGGACAGATCCTGCGCTCCGGTGACCGCACCGACATAGCCTTCCTTGCAGCCGGCATCGCCGCAGGTCTGCTTGCGGGCCTCGTCAGCTTCAAGGTCGGCGGCATCGCCCTGACACTGGGCGGCGGCGGTGGCGCGCTGATTGCGGGCCTTGTCTGCGGCTGGCTGCGTTCGCGCCGGCCGACCATGGGCGCGCTGCCGCCCGCCGCGCAGCAGACGCTGAGCGATCTTGGCCTTGGCGGGTTCATCGCAGCGATCGGTCTGGGCAACGGCCATGCGGCCTGGGTTGCGATCCAAGCGCACGGCGCGTTGCTGGTCGGCATGGGACTGGTCGTCACGCTGGTGCCGCTGATTGTCGCGACGTTGTTTGCCTACCACGTGCTGCACATGAACCCGGTCGTCACCTGCGGCGCCTTGGCCGGCGCGATGACGGTCGATGCCGCAGTGACCGGAGCTTGCGAGGTAGCCGCAAGCCAAACTCCGGTGCTCGGTGTCGCCGTGCCCTACGCGGTCGGCAACGTTGTGCTGACCGTGCTCGGCCCGATCATCGTGGCCTTTACCTTTACCGGCTGAGGGAGGGAGAGATGTGGCCGCATGCATCAATCCAACGGCTATCGGTGGCAGCGCTGTCGCTCCTCGCGTCCTTGATCGCGCCCGCGTGTGCTGAGGATCAGCCTGCCCCGCGCCGTATCCAAGAAGAGGTTTGGGCGCTGCCGCTGCCGCTGCCGATGTTTGCATATGTGGTCCGGCCCGTGGGCGATGGCCCCTTCCCGCTTACAATCATGAACCACGGCGTGTCGCTCAACCCGACCGAGCGCAGCTTCTTCCCGCTCGTGGAGTTCCGTGACGCTGCGAAATGGTTCGCAAGGCGCGGCTACTTCGTGGTCGCTCCCGTTGGAACCGGGTATGGCGCCTCCGCCATCGACATCCCCGAGCGCGGACTCTACGGCCCATTCTTCTCCAAGGTTGGCAAGTGCAGCAATCCCAATTTCCGCGATGCTGGCCTTGCGGTGGCGCAGGCCGATCTCTGGATCATCGACTACTTGGCCGCCGAGAAGCGTATCGTGCCGAAAGACGTCATCGTCGTCGGGCAATCCGCCGGCGGCTGGGCGTCGATCGCGCTGTCGAGCCTGAACCCGCCGCAGGTGAAGGCGATCATCACCTTCGCGGCCGGACGTGGCGGCCGTGTCGACGGCAAGCCGAACAACAATTGCGCGCCTGACAAATTGGTCGAGGCGACTAGAGAGTTCGGCCGCACTTCGCGGGTGCCGATGCTGTGGATCTACATTCAGAATGACACCTTCTTCGGCCCCGCGCTGTCAAAGCGCATGCATGAGGCCTTTAGCGCCGCCGGCGGCAAAGCCGAATACCGTTTGGTGCCGCCGTTCGGCAACGAGGGACATTTTTTTATCGGTTCTCCCGACGCCATCCCGATCTGGTCGCCGCTCGTGTCGAAATTTCTCGACGAACAGGGATAGCGAAGGCCGACGTTAGGAGGCGCAACCATGCCAGGCTCACATCGCCCTGAAACGCAGTCAGTACACCATCATGCGAAGCTTTCGTACTCGATCCTTTTGTTGGCGGCGATCGCGAGCGTTGCATCCAACCAGCGAGCCGCGTCACAACAAAAACCGACCGTCGCACCAAAACCTGCGGGCACCGAAGTTGCGCCCCGCGGGCAACGAGAGGCAAAGGACATCGCTTATGGAGACTGGCGAAAACTCTGCTTCAAGCCAGGCGGCGCAAAAATGCTTTGCCGGACTTCGATTACCGGTACATTTGCGACCGGCCAAATGGCGGTCCGCCTGGATTTGATCGATCGTGAAGGCGATGGCGTAGCGCGGCTGCAGTTGTTCGCGCCCGTCGGCATGTACCTGCCGGCCGGCGTCAAGCTGACGGTCGACCAGGGTGCACCCTACCAGGTCCCCTATAATTGGTGCCTCACCAACGCCTGCATCGCGGGCAACGTGGCAGACCCAGAGATGGTCCAGGAAATGGATTCGGGGCAGGCGCTTCGGCTGGAATTCGTTGATTCAAATCTCTTGTCGCTCACGACGTCGCTGCCCCTTGCTCAGTTCGCCCCCGTCCACAACGGGGCGCCGACGCAGACGTTCGAACAGGGCATCGATGAATGAGCTGTGGCAGATCGCGCTAGGATATCGCTGTATGCGCTCTTTCGACCAGCTCGATAAGTGATCTTGCCGAGAATGGCTTGGTCAGGTAGGCGATGCATCCCGATTCGATTGCGGCTGAGCGGTTCGCGTCACTGTCATTGCCTGTGATAAAGATGACTGGCTGACCGACACCTCTATCGGCGAGTTGGCGACGCACGTCTATGCCAGATTGATCGTTCAGATTGATGTCAAGGATAAAGCAAAAGGCCGTGCCGAAATCGGCATGACTGAGCAGAGCGGCACCGGAATCGAACAGTGTTGTGTTGAAGCCGTGCTCTCTTAACAGCCGTTTCATGCCCATGCGCATTGACGGATCATCGTCCACGACAAAAACGGACTTGCGTATCGGCAAGATGGTCGCGCCTTCGGGTTTTCAATAAATTTTGCCAGAGCGCCATAGCTCTGCGGCCCGTTGCAAAGTGCTGAAGGCACCTTGTCAGCCGATAAGCAAGGACTATTGCGCACTCTCTTACACATCCATGCAACAAATTTTCATATTGTCCTTTTGTACAGGATCGCCCGACGGGAGCCTTACGGCAAACTGAAGTATCGCCTAGCTACCGGAATTTCCGTTGGGATCGAGCATGCCGAGCCGCTCCGCGCTCGAAACCAATTCGGCGAGCGAGTGCACCTGCATCTTCTCCATCACCTGGTGGCGATGCGCTTTCACCGTGCGCTCGGTCGTTCCCAACTCATAGGCGATTTGCTTATTGATCTTGCCGCGGACGATCAAATCGAACACCTGTCGCTCGCGCGGAGTCAGGGTCGCTACGAGGCCGCGAAGGGAATTGAGCTTGCTTCGTTGGCTGCGTGCGGAATCGTAGCGCGTCATGGCGCGCTCGATCGCGTCGATCAGTTGTTCTGACGACGCCGGCTTGGTCAGGAAATCCTCGGCGCCCGCCTTGATGGCCCGCACGGTCGTAGGTGTGTCGGCATGTCCGGTGACGAAGACGATCGGTACGATTGAACCGAGCCCGATCAGGCGATTTTGCAGTTCGGGACCACTCAGCCCCGGTATCAGCACGTCAAGCAGAATGCATGCCGGCTTGTCACTTTCCGGCAGACGATCCAGCAGTTGCTGGGCCGACGAATAGGTTTCGACTTCATAGCCCGCAAGTTTGAGCCGACGCTCGATCGCCGTCCGAAACGAAGCATCGTCGTCTACCACGTGAACCAGGCCAGGCAATTTTTCCTCCTAGCCCTCAATCAAACCTGCTGAGATATCGCTCCTGGATCACATCTACCAATAGCGACCGACGTCCATCGCCCTCTATCCTGCAAGCTACTTCCTGGAGGCGACAGCCAACCCAACTATTTGAACAGCAGCTATTCGAAGAACTTTGCAAATCAGAGCAATAAGCCCGCGGGCCGATACGTCATCTACCCAGACATTATTTTGAATCCTGGAAACCGTATTGCAGACCTGTCCTTTGGTACAATGAACCTTCGGACAATGGTTAATAATACTTCCTTCGTCGAAGATCGACAACGGTGGGATTGGGAAAGCGGAGCGCATTCCTTGCGAGGTTTCCTGGAGGCTGACGGAAGATCTCAACGACCAGTTCAGGAGTTGATCCCATGTTTGTCCGCATCACGGCCGATCCGGCAGCCCGTCCCAACACTCTCGGCGCACTCGGCATGGAGAGTGATTCAGATCCAAAAGTCAGTTTAAACGAATTTACCTACAAAAAAAGAACTGAAATCTACGGCGAAAAGGAGCCCGCCGACTACGTCTACCAAGTCATGACCGGTGCTGTGCGGAGCTATAAGCTGCTTTCGGACGGTCGTCGCCAGATCGGAGCATTTCATCTGGTCGGCGATATCTTTGGGCTGGAAAATGGAAGTGAGCATCGATTCACGGCGGAAGCGATCGTCGACACCACGGTTCGCCTGATCAAGTGGCGCAGCCTCGAGCTGGTGGCCGAGAACGACGCCATGGTCGCCCGAAACCTGCTCAGCATGACCACGAACAACCTGCAGCACGCCGAAGATCACATGCTTCTGCTCGGGCGCAAGACCTCGCTGGAGCGGGTCGCGGCCTTCCTGACCGAGATGGACAGGCGGCTGACGGCAGCCGGCGTCTTGGCGCTGCCGATGTCGCGGCGCGATATTGCCGACTATCTCGGCTTGACATTGGAAACCGTTTCCCGGGCTCTATCGCGGCTGCATGAGCTCGGCATCCTCGGGTTCGTCGGCAAAAGCCAACGCCAGATCGTGCTCCTGGATCGGCAGCAGCTCGCTAGCCTGGATCTGCAGAACTGAACGGCGACCCGGACGCTCCGATCGAGCCGAGTTGCTCGAGCGCCTTGCGCAGCACCTCGAACAGGACAGCGGTCGACCAGCCGAACATGAGGATGCCGTTCATTGCGGTCATCGGGCCTTTCAGCCGCCACGCTTCCACAGGCGTGATATCGCCGTAGCCGAGTGTGGTGTAATTGACAAAGGCGAAATACAGCAAATCGCTTCCGGCAGGCGCCGCACCGACGATCGAATAGGCCAGCGCCCAGACAAAGACCTCCAGCGTGTGCGCTACCATCAAGACGGTGGCAGCCGCAACCATCACGGCCATCAGGTGCGATCTTGGCCGCGCCGAGTGCCGTAACCCGGCGATGCGGGCGATACCGACGATACCAACGGTAAACAGTGCGTGGATCATGATATTGACCCCGCTTACGATGGAACCGACCAGGAATTGAAGCGCCATCTCCCCCCTCTTGCTGGACAGAACCGGCAAAAGCGACATCGAACGCCCATCCCTGAAGAGTCTTGATGCAGATCAAGGGAGTTCGCTGGGTCGTCGCCAACATCTCGCTCACTGCCCCCTGCCCTTGATCGTTGCTGACTGGAGTTTCAATCATGAGGGCCGTTTCCGTCGAAGAAG
>Ga0210401_10005367_pt1 | contig 13192 bp, 13 predicted proteins | sample IncBWH32MmetaG_FD_150866 | JGI IMG/M metagenome (GOLD analysis project Ga0210401, IMG submission 150866) | Forest soil microbial communities from Barre Woods Harvard Forest LTER site, Petersham, Massachusetts, United States - Inc-BW-H-32-M | ecosystem: Environmental > Terrestrial > Soil >... | reverse complement strand
CCGGGACTACAACGATCCTGCGGTTGCGGTCCAAGCTCCCTTTTCGCGCGCTGCCCTCGACAACGAAATGCACGTTCGAATGCCGGATGGTGTGTGGCTGAAGGGATTCGCAGCGTGGCTCGCCCTGCTCCAAGTATTGCCAAAGCTTGAATGGCTGGGACGCTTCGCCAGTATGCCCCCAATGCGCTGGATGGGGCCCTACGTGTACGCATTTATCGCCCGACATAGGTACAGCCTTCCCGGAGCGCCTGCGCGCTGTGAGACCGATACATGCGCAATTCCCGGACGCTCGTCCAGGTAATTCGTGCGCAGCGGGGTGCGTGATACCATACTTACGCCGTGAATCTTGCTAGTTCTCTCCGGAGCCATTCGAATCCCCGATGAACGCTCCGCCTCGCCCCTCCATGGAATTGATCCCAATGCTCGATTTACGCGCTCAGTTTGAAACCATCGGCCCGGAAATACGATCCGCGATCGAGGAAGTGCTGGCGGCACAGCAGTTTGTCGTCGGACCGCAAGGGGAAGCACTTGAGGAGGAAATTGCCGCAGCCTCCGGTGTGCGGCAAGCGGTGGGCGTCGCTTCGGGGACCGAGGCGCTCGAGCTAGGCCTTCATGCGTGCGGTGTGGGACTCGGCGACGAAGTGATCGTCCCGGCGTTTACATTTATTGCTACGGGCAGCGCCGTCAGCGCGCTGGGGGGCCGCCCGGTATTTGCGGACATCGAACCTGCCACGTTCAATCTCGATCCGGACCAAATTGAAGCGCGAATTACGCCGCGCACCCGAGCGATCGTGGTTGTTCATCTGTTCGGCCTCGCGGCGGATATGGACCCAATTCTTGCTGTCGCAGAAAAGCACGGTATTGCCGTTATCGAAGACAATGCACAATCCTTCGGCGCCACTTACCGCGGACGGAAGACAGGCTCTATGGGGTGCCTCGGTTGCCTGAGTTTTTATCCCAGCAAGAATCTGGGCGCTTATGGCGATGCGGGGATGATTGTCACGAATGATGACAAGCTTGCCATTCGCCTGCGGGCGCTGCGTAATCACGGGCAGACGGGGCAATACCTCAGCACGGAACGAGGATGGAACAGCCGCTTGGATGAGATGCAGGCGGCGGTCCTGCGCGTAAAATTACGTCATATTACGGAGTGGACCGCCAAGCGGCAGGCGCACGCCCAGCTTTATGATTCTTTGTTGAAGGATTTGCCCGGAATAATTCCTCCGCGCGTTCCGCCCGGAAGAGAACATGTCTATTACCTCTATACACTTCGCGTCGAGGGGCGCGCCGGCGGCTACGCCCGGCCGAATGATAAGAGAAATGAAGCGCGAAGCGATCTTGTTCAGCAGCGGCTCAAAGATCGCGGGGTTGCGAGCATGGTCTACTACCCCGTGCCGCTCCACTTGCAGCCGCTGTATGCGTTGCTCGGCGGCAAGCCGGGAGACCTGCGCGTCAGCGAGCGCGCCGCGCGCGAAGTGCTGTCCATTCCGATCTATCCCGAGATGACATCCGAACAAATCAAGCATGTCGCTGGAGCGGTTCGGGACGCTACGCGATCCTAGGTCAACTGCAGCAAGGTAAACAAATCATGTTTGAGCGGTAGTGCCTAAGCGGTTGCGGAAACTGCGCGACGGTAGAGCAGGTACATCACAGCCAGAAACAGGGACAACGCGGGAGTAAGCAATGCGAGAATTCCATAGTCGAGGGAGCGCTGGCCGGCCTGGCCGACCGCGGAAGCCGAGGTGTAGCAGAGGGCGCAGCCCTGGGCCAACGCGCTTGGCGCCGATGCTAGAATTCCGATTAATACCGTGACAGCAAATTTCAGGCGCATCTTTGGTCTCTCCGATAACCGGTCCTGCCTCCGAATCATTCTACCTCAATGCGGCCTCATTTGAAGCAGGCGGAAGGCCTCGGGATAGAAGAAAATAAACATCATGCAAAGACAGAAAATCGTCGCTGGAATCAGAAGCAGCACCAGCGAGAATTTCTCGAATTTCAGGTGCATAAACCAGGCCATAATCATCGCCGCCTTGGCCACCGACAGCATGACCAAGATGGTTAGCATGAGTCTGGGCTCGAGCGCCTTATACGCCAGAAACACTTCCAGGAAAGTGATGGCCACGAGGCCGACCCAAATGGCGATATTCGTTCCTACGGTTGCTCCCGCGTGTTCTTCCACCGCGTGCGCTTCTGAACTCATAAAATGAGCTTCCCCCGGACCGTTAAAATAAAATTAGTACTTCACCGACATCAGATAAATCATCGGAAAAACGAACATCCAGACCAGGTCCACAAAGTGCCAGTACAAGCCGTTCACTTCGACGTCCTCGGCTGAAAACTTGCCGCGCCCGTAGCCGACGGCCACGATTCCCAGGTAAATCACTCCGATCATGACGTGGGTCATGTGCAGCCCGGTGATGCCAAAGAACACGGCGCCGAAAAGAGGACTGCCCTCCGGATTTGCAGTAATGGAGAAGCCCTCTTTGAAAATCATGTTCATCCACTCGGTGAGGTGCAGCCCGGTGAAGAGAAGCCCTCCCACCATGGTCGCAACCATCCACATGACTGTTTTCTTGCGATCATTGCGCTGGGAGGCCATCACGGCCAGGACCATGGTCAGCGAGCTGGCCAGCAGGACGATTGTCATTGTCGTTGAAAAGGCAATCGCGGGAAAAATGGGAAAGGGCCGCGGCCAATCGGGATTTGTGAGGCGACAGTAGCTATACGTAATAAGGAGCACCGAAAACGTCAGCGTGTCCGAAACGATGAACAGCCACATCCCCAATTTCTTCGAACCAATCGCAAAGGGAGATTTCCCGCCGGACCATGCTGAATCCATCACCGTCTCGGTTTTGACGTCATGCACGATTCACCGTCCCAGAGTTAGAAGTGCGAATAGGAAAATCCAAAGTCCGTCCATGAAGTGCCAGTAAATGGACGTCAACTCCGCCGCTGTGGCCTGCGTAATCCTTGAACGGCTCCACGTCCGGAACATGACGTAGAACAAAGCCAGGATTCCGCCGGCAAGGTGCGCGCCGTGAGCGGCCGTCAAGAGATAGAAAAAACTGCTGCTGGGATTGGTCGCCAGCAACATCCCCGCGGCGGCGAGTTGGCGCCAGGCGATGATCTGCCCGGCGAGGAAAAGCAATCCGAGCCCGGTGGTCACCCACCACCAGGATTGGAATGCTTCTCGCTCGCCGCCATGGAGCTTCTTACGCGCCACCACGATGGTGACGCTACTTGCGAGCAGTATCGCTGTGTTGAACCAGAGGACGCGGGGCAGCCGAGTACTCTGCCAGTCCACACCGAGTCCTTTCCGGACAATGTAGGAGCTCGCCAACGCCATGAAGAACATGACGATGGCGGCCAGGCCCAGTTGCAGCGCCGTGAAATAGGCGCGGCGAGGTACAGGTCGCCGCGACCCGGAAGAATCTCCGTCGTCATCGCCTCCTGCGGGTGGAGGAGTGCCGCCGCCGTGACCGGCGTCTATAAGCTCGACATCGTCAACAATTGTTCCAGGCATCGTTTAACTCGGAAGCGCAGTCCCTGAAGCGGCTTAAGCTTTGCGCACCAAATTCGGCGCGAGATGCTGCGGAATGTAATCATCCGCCGCACCGGGCACGCTGAATTCATATGGCCCGTGGTATACGACCGGCTCCAGACCGCCAAAATTGTCGTGTGGCGGCGGGGAGGGGATCGACCATTCAAGTGTCGTGGCGTGCCAGGGATTTTCTTCCTTCGCATCTTTCCCTGCGAACACGCTCCAAATAAAATTGAACAGGAAAATTAGCTGCGCGCCGATGGTGATAAACGCCGCGATGCTGATGAACACATGCACCGGTTGGAGCGCCTGCAGGAACGGCCCAGCGGTCATTTCGGAATAGCGGCGCGGGTTTCCAGCAAGTCCGAGGAAATGCATGGGCATGAAGATGGCGTATACGCCGATAAAGGTGAGCCAGAAGTGAACCTTGCCGATCCCTTCATGCAAGAAGCGGCCAAACATTTTCGGGAACCAGAAATAAAGGCCGGCAAACATTCCGAAGATCGCCGCTACGCCCATGATCAAGTGGAAGTGCGCGACGACAAAGTAGGCGTCATGAAGATACAGGTCCAATGCCGGCTGCGCCAGGAACAATCCGGAGAGGCCGCCGCTCACGAACAGCGAAACGAAACCGAGCGCGAAGAGCATGGCGCAGTTGAACTGGATCTTGCCACCCCATATGGTTCCCAGCCAGTTAAATGTCTTAATCGCCGACGGCACGCCGATGGTCATTGTAAGAATCGAGAAAGCGAACGCCGAATACGGGCTCATCCCGCTGACGAACATGTGATGGCCCCAGACGCAAAATCCGAGGAAGCCGATGCCGCAAACTGCGCCGACCATTGCACGGTAGCCGAACACCGGCTTGCGCGAAAATGTGGAGAGCAGGTGCGAGGCCACGCCCATGCCGGGAAGAATGGCGATGTACACCTCGGGATGGCCGAAGAACCAGAACAAGTGTTGCCACAGGAGCGGCGAACCGCCTTTGTGCCAAGTGATCACCTGGTCCGTGACCACGAGACCGCCGGGAATAAAGAAGCTGGTACCGGCGAGGCGATCGAGAAGGAGAAGGATGCAGGCCGCGAGGAGCACGCCGAAGGCTAGCAGTCCGAGGATCGCGGTGACGAACCAGGTCCAGCAGGTAAGGGGTAGGCGACCGAGTGTCATGCCCTTGGTGCGGAGATCGATCAGCGTGGTGATGAAATTGAGCGCACCCATGAGCGACGCGCCACAGAAAATTGCCAGACCTACGATCCACAACGTTTCGCCGGCGCCTTGCCCGGGGCCGACGATTTCACCGAGGGCGCTCAGCGTGGGGTAGGAAGTCCAGCCGCCGATGGGCGCGCCGCCGGCCACAAAAAACGCGCTGATCATCACGACCAGGGATACAAACGTGGTCCAGAACGAAAGCATGTTGAGCACGGGGAATGCCATGTCCGCCGCGCCGATCTGAATCGGCAGGAAATAGTTACCGAAGCCGGACTGGGGTGCGGTGGTCAGGACCATGAAAACCATGATCGTGCCATGCATGGTCATCAGCGCCAGATATTGTTCCGGCGTCATCTGACCGCCCTTGAAGATCGAAAAATGCGCCGTTGGCCAGGCCAGATGCAAGCGCATCAATAATGACAGCGCCATGCCAACGAATACGGAGAATAAGGCCAGCAACAAATACTGAACGCCGATGACTTTATGATCGATGCTGAAAATCCATTTTCGGATGAAACCGGACGGAGGTTGGTGGTGCCCGTGGCCGCCGCCGTTTTCGTGTGTCACCATTGAACCTCTCCTGAGTCTTTCGTCGGACAGGTTTCAGCCTGTCTGGTTTTGGATATACTTTCCGAGCAGAAAACCGACAGGCTACCCATCGCTTCGCTCAGGGTAAAAAGCCCGTCCTACTTATTGGTTCGCCGCTTCCTGATCCTTTTCCCATTTTTCAAAATCGGCTTCATTCATTACGGTGAGCATGCTGTGCATGCGGTAGTGTCCCAGTCCGCATAGTTCGGCACAGGCAATTTCGTAATCGCCGGGGACGGTGGCATTGAAATGCATATGGATTTCCATGCCCGGCACGGCGTCCTGCTTCAGCCGCAGCTCACGCACGTAAAAGCTGTGGGTCACGTCTTGGGAGCGGATAATCAGCTCGACCTCTCTTCCCGCGGGAACGGCAATCACGGGAGAGACGATGTCGTCTTTGGATGCCGGGTCGGCCGGATCGAGTCCCACGGGGTTGCCGGTAGAGGCGCTGACGAGTTCCGGCTTCTCGCGCCCAAATTTTCCATCGGGGCCGGCGTAGCGGAAATTCCAAACAAACTGCTGGCCAGTGACTTCGATTTGAAGAGCGCCCGGAGCGGCGCCCATGAAGTGGACTTCCGCCCAGGCGTTTCGGGCATATAGGCCGAGACCGACGAATAACACGACGGTCGCCAGCGTCCAGAGAATCTCCATCGTGTTGTTGCCTTCAAAGTAGGTCGCTTTTTGCCCCTGGTCGCGAAACTTGAAAATCGCGTAGGCCAGGCCAAGCTGCGCCGCTACAAAAACGATTCCGGTGATCACGAAAGTGCGCGTGAACTGGTCGTCAATCTCGTGGCCGAACGCGCTGATGGCCGGAGGGAACCACCATATTTTCGCCCAGAAGATATACACGGTTGCCGCCGTCATGAACAGGAGAAACAGCGCGAATGCCAGGGCAACAGAGGTAGAGCCACGTTCCGTTCGTCTACTCAGCATCATCTGCGCTCCAAGGGTCCCGCGGGCCTGTTTTGCGCGGCCCGAAATCTCAAACTAACACTTTTCTACCTGACGAAATCAGTATGGATAGCCTGAACGCGACATCATATACATCCCGGTGGAAATTTCAACAATCTTTCTCACTTGCATCGAAAAAATGGATAGTAAATTGTGGGGTGTTAACTCGGATGACATAAAATAAGTGGATGGAAATCGTGGGAGATTGAGGCGGAATGAAACACATGGGGAAGGCTGCTTTATATCTAGGAGTTTTTCTCGTGGCTCTTAGCCCGGGTGCGATTCCAAACGAGGCGCAGGTGGCCAGCCCTCCCGCCAGGGCCATTTGCAAATTTGCGGATGGCAAGACGATTACAGTGAACTACTCCAGCCCTCGCATGCGCGGGCGCAAGGTTTTTGGGGACCTGGTTCCGTTTGGGGAGATTTGGCGCGCGGGGGCGGACGACGCCACTTCCTTTGTCTCGAACGCGGATGTTACCGTGGGCGGCAAGAATGTGCCCGCGGGGAAATATACTTTGTTTACCTTGCCTGCTCAAAACAGGTGGACCTTGATCGTCAGCAAGCAGACGGGCGAATGGGGCATTCCTTATCCGGGTGAGAAATTTGATTTTGGCCGCATGGAAATGAAAGTATCCAAGCTCACGGCGCCACTCGAAAATTTCACTATTTCTTTCGATCAGGCGGGGACCACCTGCACGATGAAGTTGGATTGGGAAACGACTCGCGCTTCCATCGATATTGCGGAGAAAAAGTAGACCTGACCGGCGACGGTTTTGTTGTGCTCGTCTTCAGAGGTTGCGGAAAAACTCAAATTCTTTGTCATTCCGAGCGAAGCGAAAAATCCCTCTTCGGTCTAAGTCCACTCCAAAGAGAGGTTCTTCGGCGAAAACCGCGCCTCAGAATGACAACAGACTTCTTTTTCCACATCGTGTTCAGGCGAGAATGCGCTCGAGTCATTGATGCGCGCCTGAAGGCGGACATTTCATAACACAAGACCGAGTTTCATATCTTCAATGGCTGAGTCATTCCAACAATTCACGGGGCGCGCGGCTCCGGTACCAGAGCAGGCCACCTAGCATAACCAACGCTCCGTACGTCACGACCGATCCCATTTCCAACCTGACGGACAAAGATTTTCCTATTACGTCATGCATAGTTGGAATGCTCAGCGCAAAGGAGACGAACATTACATTGCGGAGTATCCGTCGATTGCGTGGTTCGAGATCTGGCGAACGCGAAGCGGCGTAAAGCAGCGCGTACGGCAAAAGCAGGACGACGAGATAGGGCTTGCGCGTCAACGGGCTTAGGATCGTCGCGGCGACAAACACTATGGCCCACTCGATTTGCGCCCCGCGTGAACCCGGGCGCGGCGTTCCCCGACAGGCGATTGCGCCAACCACAGCCGCCACCACGCAGGTGATCGCCCAAGCTAGCTTCGCGCTGCGAGCGCCGCTCAAAGGCAAAATGAAAGTTCCGGGTACCGCGAACGGAATGTATCCGTAACCCAGGATGCGGTCCCACATGGAGTACACCGATTGATGCGCGTTCCCGGCACCCCAGCTTGCGTGGAGGGCGCCTGGCCACTGGGCTAATTCTCTCCAAAACTTCGTCCAGCCAAGAAAGAGTGCCGGGAGGAAGAAAAAAACCAGCGAGGCCGCCGCCATCCAAAATGCGGCGCGCCAACGCTTTCGGTAAAGCAAATAGGGGAGGAAGGCGATGGCCATCACTTTCATCGCTGCCGCCGCAGCCAGGGCGATTCCCCCCGCGGTTTCCCGCGCGTTGGCTTGCAAATAGAGTCCCCAAAGGGCCAACGAAAAGAGAATCATGTTGATCTGCAACAGCTCCAAATTGTGGACGATATAAGGGAGGGTGAGAGCGAATGGCACGAGCAGTTCGGGCGAAGTGACGGTCAGTGAGGATTCGTCCGGGCGCAGCCGCACGCGCTTGCCATAGATAAGGCGAGCCATCAGGTCGATCGCCCAGAAAATCGAAGCCCAGTTCAGTGCAATCCAAACGATGCGAGCCACGAGAGGCGACATTCGATCCAGCGCCCCCAGCGGCACTACGGCCAAGCTGAAGAAAGGAGGCCAGGTATTGGTGCCGGCTGGAGTATCCAGGTAGATATCGCGTCCGTCCAGGAAGGCTTGGCCTGCGGCGACAAAGCCGGCGAAGTCGACGTCTCGGCGCGCATACGCGAAAAAACTGGCCACAAGCGCAAAGAGGAGTGCGCCAACAATTAGTTTGCGTTGCCAGATGACCTTGTGCTGGGATTTAGAATTTTGGGTTTGCCCACCGCTAGAGGTTGGCTGGCCTACCGCTTGAATGTTTTCTTGTGAAGGACTATCGCTGTTAGACAATAGCGCCCCAGTTTGCCCGCACCAAGTGGCGGCTCAGTTTCATCCGGCGAGTGCCCGTTCGTGTCCCGAAAAACACGGGACAGAACGGCCGCTACAAAACCTTCCCGCTTAGTCGATGTTGGGTTTTGTAGAGGCCGCCCGTTTTCTGGGCGGGCAGGTTTTGTTTCATCCAAAACTGAACTGAGTCACCAGATAAAATACTTAGCGTTTCTGTTTGCGTTAATCCGAACTGTGGGAGGCCGTTGTCGCAGCGGGAACGTGATGGGCTTCCGCTTCAGACTCTTCGACGATTTCACTTTCCCACTCGACCGTAATTCCCCGCCGCACGCTTTCCGATGCCGCGCAGAGCCCTTCGTGATGTTCCAGGGCGCGCTCGACTGTGGCTCGCTTGTCCTTGGGCACCTTCAAACGGTAGTGCAGCTTGATGCCCGTCAGGATCATCTTGCCGTCGACATCTTCGATGCGGCCCTCGGCTTCGACTTGAAGCTTGTCGGGATTTGCGCTCACTCCGCGCGCTTCCAGCGCTCCGGCGACTGTTCCGGTCATGCAGCCGCCGACGGCCGCGACGATGTAATCGAGCGTCGAGGCCATCGGCTCTTCCGGCGAAAGCTTGAAGTATTGGGCGATGCCGCCGTGAATTCCCATGCGGACGGCGCCAGGAAAACCCTCAATTTCGGCACGCTTGATCTTGCTTTTTCCGGGTTCCTTGGAAATTTTTACTTTTGAAGTTTGAATCAATTTTCCCATTGGAGATTCTCCTCTAAAAGAACTCGATCGCAATTCATGCGAGGGCTTCCAGTAATTCCGCGACTGAAAAAGGGCGATCCGCCTTGACAAAGGCCGTGAACAGGCTGCGCGGGTCCGCGCCGTAGGAAATAGAATACTCTTTTCCTCGAAACAGTTTGCGAGAAAAGTTGTGGAAGTCAGCGTCCAATGCTTCGCGCGTCGCGACATTATTGGGGGCGATCAGCCGGTCGTTGATGAATATTTCGATATCCCGCCCGTTGAAGAGAAATTTTCCGCCGAGCCGAGGCTCTGCCTCCAAACGCCGGCATGCCAGCAGGGCTGCGCGGATAGCCTGCGCCAGGCATTTTTGGTTATCGCCGTCCTGGACTGCCTTCCGGTTATAACGAATGCCCAGGCGGTTGCCGGCGTTGTCCACGCTGTAGTTTCCCTCGTGTCCGATCAGGACCACTCCAGGACCCGCCGGCACATGGGTGTAATCGGCGACATCGATTAGAAGCTCATCGCCGTTCTGGTTTTCTATCCAACCGTGGAATACAGGGATCAACGGCTCGAGATTGGCTCCAGGGGCATTCTGGACGAGGAGTTTCACGTTGACGTGCTGAAGTTGCATGCTTTGGGATCCGTTCTTGCTCAGGCGTGCGCAGGCGCCGAAATTCGATTGTAGCAACTGTGCGCGGCGTCAATAAAAAGTTGCGCCTCATCGATCAGGTAACGCGTTGAATCTTGCGTGTATGGTTCGCCGGATTTCTCGTGCGCGGCGAAAAGGTAGTGGGCGAACTTGCCGCCGGCGAAAGGGTCGAAGAATTTCTGCGTGTCATAAAACCGCGCGCGGAACTCCCGCACGATCAGCGCCGGGTCGTCAGCGATGTTGGAAGATTCGATCTTCACCAAAGCCTTCGCTGCGCGCACCATGGAGCGATAGGCCGCCTGGCCGGCCTGCTCGATTTGACCAGCCTCCATGCCCACCTGGGCCTCGAACAATTCCCTTTCGGCAGCGGCGAGATCGAACTCGACCGAAGAAACAACTTCTCCGGCGCATTCGCCCGTTCCCAGATCCGCAAGCGTGTATTCCCGGGGATCGCCCCAATCCTGGAAGAACGAACGGTCCGATGAATCGGCCGGCGGGCGCGTGAGATCCTCGAGCATTTTTTTCAACTCGACTTTGCCGGTTCGCGCGATGAAGTCTTTGAAACTTTCACAGTCTTTGCGCTGGGCTGCATAACGATCCGTCAGGCGGGAAACCACTTCAGGAATATTTTTGGAGGGGATCGCAATCACCGGAAGACCGTAGGCGGCTCCGTTGTGTTCCCACTCTCCGCCCAAAACCACCTGGAAATGCGGGACTGCGTATCCCGACATTTTGCGGCTGACGCCATAAAAGCCGAGGTCGGCCACGTGATGCTGGCCGCAACTATTGAAGCAGCCGCTGATTTTGATGTGCAGCTTCACGACGGAGTCGTCCAACTGAAAATTTTTCTCGTGGAGCCGTTTGCGCAACTCCGCGGCCAAGCCACGCGAAGAGGAGATGCCTAATTTGCAAGTGTCCGTCCCCGGGCAAGCCGCGATGTCCACGATGCTGCCCGCGCCAGGATCGGCGAGGCCCGCGGTTTCGAGGGCCCGGTGCAATTCCAATAGATCGCTTTGGCTGACCCAGCGAAGGACGATATTTTGCTCGACCGTCGAACGGACGGTTTCCTTCGTGAAACGGCGCGCAATGTCCGCAAGCGAGCGCAGTTGGTCGGAGGTGATATCTCCAAGCGGAAGCGCGATGGTTACCACTGTGTAGCCATCTTGCTTTTGCGGCCGGGTGTTGGTTTTCACCCAGCGCTGGAAAGACTCCGAACCCAGCAAGGGCGTTTTGCCGCCGGGACGCAGAGGCGCCTCTTGGAATTTTTCGGCGTCCTCGATCAATTCAGTCCACCTCGAATCGTGGGGCAGAATTTTTCGCTCTTCCAGCACCAATTCCCTGAATTTCTCGATTCCTAAATCCTGGACCAGGAACTTGATTCGCGCTCGGCTGCGATTCTTCTTCTCGCCGAGCCGGGCGAACACTCGGGAAATTGCTTGCGCTAGGGGCAGCAATTCCTCCGCAGGAACGAACGAGTTGAAGAGCTTGGCCTGGTACGGGACGGCGCCAAGACCTCCGCCCACAGACACTTCAAAGCCTCGCTTTTCTTTTCCGTTTTCGATTTGCGTGGCCGCGACCATCCCCATGTCATGCATGCTCGCGAGTCCACAGGCATGCTGCGAGCAGCCGCTAAAGGAATGCTTGAATTTTCGACCGAAGTTCTGCGTGTCCGGATGACCCATCAGGAATTTAGAGAGGGCGCGAGAGTAGGGCGTGACGTCAAATTTTTCATCGGGACACACGCCCGAGTAGGGGCATGCGGTCACGTTACGGACGGAATTGCCGCAGGCCTCACGCGTGGTGATATTTGCGGCGGCCAGGCGGCGCATCACGCTAGGGGTATCGTCGATGTGGACGTAGTGAAGTTGAAAATCCTGGCGGGTGGTTACGTGCCCGATGCCGTCGGAGTATTCCTCGGCTAAATCCGCCAAGGTTTCCAGCTGCTCCCCATTCAAGCCCCCAGCGGGGATCTTGATGCGCTGCATCCCCGGGGCATCCCACATCGTATTCGGACCCTTGGTCAGTTCACCGGACGGGTAAACGAGTGGCTGGACCGTCCTGCCATTGTGCCTTTGTCCGTTGTCATAACGTTGGCCGTACACTCCCCTTCGAAGTCGGGTTTCGGCGAAAAGGCGCTCGTCGATTTTGCCCTGCTTCCGCAGTGCGATTTCCGTTTCGAAGATGTCTATTTCACGGGCCAAATGCTCCGGAATTTTTCCGGCGAGCCGTTCAGCCCAGGAAGAGTTCGAGACCTTCATCGGTCTATTGCCTCCATCGCATGACGCCCGGGATCGCGGCCAAGCGGCCAGGGTGGTTCGCCTACTCTACAGCAGACCGGACACAGCTGCGCGTATTTTGACGTCATTCTCAATGTCCGGAGCCCTGCGTTCGAAAACAAAAAACCCACCGCCGGGTTGTTCACCGAGGTGGGCTGCTTGCGTTTCGATCAATCGCTGCTCTATCGAGCAAGCCCCCCACACAACGGCGCACTGTTGCAGCAACAACAGATGCAGGCGCCGACTTTGATCTTGTAAGCCACGGGATGCTTTCTATGATACCTCGGGCGGGGAGAAAGTCAATTCGGGCGGTGACGTCATTGGAATTACCACTTCGAGGTGTATCCATTCATGCCTGCGACCAGGGTTCTTGTCGATCTGAATACCGCTTCAACCTGATGGACTTTGCCAACGCCTCCATTGAATCTAGGTTTGTCATGGCAGTCGGCCTTCGAGGTTCCTGTGGAGAAAACGGCAGGCGCGGCAACGGTTCAAACACGAGAGGTTGGCTCTGGCTTCGTGCGCATTTTCTATCACTATTGGCGCTTGATATTGGCGCTTGCCGTGACTCTTCTCATTGGGATAGTCATTCTGCTGTTGCGATTTTTCCCCTACTCCGAGAAGAACATTACGGAGTCCTTGCAACAAACATTTCCCAGTCAGCTCAGAATCTATCATTTTCAGCCCGTGTATTTTCCCCATCCCGGTTGCAGGGCTGAGCGGGTCACATTCCGATCCAACTCGAGCCCTACGGATTCACCACCAGTCGTTGCGATTCAATGGTTAACTATCCAAGGAAGCTACGCGGATCTTCTGTTGCGGCCTCATCACGTCGCGAGAGTTTACCTGGATGGCCTTCGAGTCCAAGTTCCGCCTCTGGGAAGCGCGGGCGCTT
>Ga0210401_10005366_pt1 | contig 13192 bp, 11 predicted proteins | sample IncBWH32MmetaG_FD_150866 | JGI IMG/M metagenome (GOLD analysis project Ga0210401, IMG submission 150866) | Forest soil microbial communities from Barre Woods Harvard Forest LTER site, Petersham, Massachusetts, United States - Inc-BW-H-32-M | ecosystem: Environmental > Terrestrial > Soil >... | reverse complement strand
CGCCGCCGCCTCCGACCGCTTTACCGGCAAAAGCGGGTCGTCGCTCGAACTCATCGCACCCCCGGGCCTCGACGTTCCGCGCCTGCTTGTGGTGGGCACCGGCAAGGAACGCGACCTCAAGGATCGCGACCTGGTAAAGCTTGGCGGGGTAGCCATGGGGCGCGTTCCACGCGCTGCCAGTCAGGCCACGATCGTAGCCGAATTCGGGGCGGGGCCTTTGAAGCCCGAGCAGATTGCCGGCCTCGTTCTTGGGACGCGCCTGCGCGCCTACAGGTTTGATCGCTACAAGACCAAGCCGAAGGAGGGGGAGGAGCGGGCGACAAAAGTCGAAGTGCACTTTGCGTGCGCCAATCCGGCCGCGGCTGAGAAGGCGTGGGCGCCTGTCGCCGGCGTTGCCGACGGGGTGGTGTGGGCGCGTGATCTCGTCAACGAGCCCGCCAATGTGCTTTTTCCCGGCGAATTTGCCCGCCGCGCGTCCGGCTTGAGGAAGTTCGGCGTCTTGGTCGAGGTTCTCGACCTGCCGGCCATGCGCAAGCTCGGTATGGGCGCTCTCCTCGGCGTTGCGCAAGGTTCGACGCACGAGCCGAAGGTCGTGGTGATGCGCTGGAACGGCGGCAAGCGAGGTGTCGAGCCGATTGCATTCGTCGGCAAGGGTGTGTGCTTCGACTCAGGCGGCATTTCGATCAAGCCGGCGCAGGGCATGGAGGATATGAAAGGCGACATGGCGGGTGCGGCCTGCGTTGTCGGCCTCATGCACGCGCTCGCTGCGCGCAAGGCCAAGGTCAACGCCGTCGGCATCATCGGGCTGGTGGAGAATATGCCCGACGGCAAGGCGCAGCGGCCGGGCGACATCGTCACGTCCATGTCGGGACAGACGATCGAGATCATCAATACCGATGCCGAAGGCCGCCTCGTGCTCGCCGACGTGCTGCACTATGTGAACAAGCGCTTCAAGCCGAAATTCATGATCAATTTGGCCACCCTAACGGGTGCGATCATCGTCGCGCTTGGCCAGGAATACGCCGGCCTGTTCTCGAATGACGACAAGCTTTCGGAGCGGTTGGCCAAGGCCGGCGAGGCGACGGGCGAGCGGGTATGGCGCATGCCGCTTGCGCCCGAATACGACAAAATCATCGATTCAAAATTTGCCGACGTGAAGAACAGCGGCGGCCGCTTTGCAGGCTCGATCACGGCGGCGCAATTTCTTCAGCGTTTTGTCAACAAGACGCCGTGGGCTCACCTCGATATCGCAGGGACGGCGCTCGGCTCGCCACAAACCGACATCAACAAGAGCTGGAGTTCCGGATGGGGCGTGCGGCTCCTCGATCGCTTAGTGGAAGATTATTACGAGCAATGATCGCAGCCGGATGAGATGACTGAAGTTTTTTTCTATCACCTGAAGGGCCAGACGCCGGAACAGGTCCTGCCGACGCTGCTGCAAAAGTCGCTCGATCGCGGTTGGCGCGTTGTGGTGCAGGCTTCCTCCGAGGAACGCGTCGAAGCGCTCGACGCGCATCTTTGGACGTGGCGCGACGATTCGTTTCTTCCGCACGGCACCTGGCGCGATGCTGAGGCGTCGCAACAGCCGATCGTCCTGACTGTCAGCGATCACAATCCGAACGGCGCCACCGTTCGCTTCCTGGTGGACGGTGCCCTGATGCCGCAGGATGCGTCCGCCTACGAGCGGGTGGTGCTCCTTTTCGACGGCGAAGACCCGGATGCTTTGGATGCCGCCCGCGCCCGCTGGACTGAGGCAAAATCCGCCGGATTTGAGGTCACCTATTGGCAGGCCGACGAGAAAGGCGGTTGGCGCCGACAGGCTTAAGGCCTGAACAAAAGCCGAGGTTTAAAGATTTCCAGCAACATTTTGAAAGTAAACATCTTTTCATTTTAATCATTTGCGTAGATTGGACATCGCAAATGCTTTTTTGCGACACTATATTTTTTGCGCCACAAGCAGTTAGGCTATATAGTGTTGTTGCTATGAATAAGCAGTCAGTCAAGAAGCGGCCGGCAAAAGCAAGCCGCAATCAAGTTGCTCGCAAGGCCGCCGCACGGCGGATTTCGGGCAAGTCCGTGGCGGCAAAGACAGTCCACGCGATGAAGCCCGTTCAGGCGATGAAGCCTGTCCAGCCGCCGAAGCCGATCGAGAACACGATCCGGGTGTCGACGGTACCTGCGGCCAAGCCGATCGCGATGCCGGGCCCGGCATTGCGCACGCACAGATTCCGCGTCGGCGAGACCGTATTGTACACGTCGAGCCCGATTACGCGTCCGGGTGCGAGCGGAACATACAAAGTCGTCAAGCTTTTGCCCTCCGACGGTGACGATTATCAATATCGCATCAAGAATTCGGGCGAAGCGTTCGAGCGCGTGGCCAAGGAAAGTCAGCTCGAAACCGAGCATTGACGCCACGCCGCTGCGCGCCGTCGCGCCGCGAGCACAGCAGATCGTTCGGTAACGCTTGGCATCGCCGAGCCCGCTGGGCCATACTTCCGCAAGCGCAAAGGTTCTCACCGTTGGCGGAGTGCGTTGATGCTCGGCGTCGATCCCGAATTCGGTGCTTCGCTTGTGCGGTTGTGGATCGCGGCCGGTTCCGCTGCTTTGCTTGTCGTGCTGTGTGCGGTGGCGTTCCTTCAGCCGCAGGTGCGTCTTGCGGCAAATCCGGCGCTGCGGATCGGCTTTGTCGTCGCCGGTGCAATCTTCGGCGCGGTGATGACGTGGGCCTTTTTGGACAGCGCCATATTGGGCGGCGCCGCTGCCGAACGGCGCGCGCTTGAACTGCGCGGCCAGCAGCTCAGTTCACAGGTTCTCATTCCCGGTTCGCCGCTTGCGTGTCTCGATGCTTTGGTCGGCGAGAGTGTCGAGGCGGCCTGCGAGAAATCGTTGTTTGCATCGCCTGCGACTGTTGCTTCGGCTTCCGCCTATGTCGGCGCGCAGCTGACGCTGCTCGCGAACATGACGACCTTCGGCCAGCGCCAAGGCATCAAGCTCGAGCCCATGATGGCGCCGTTGCGCCGCTCGCTCGAAACCGACCGCTTCGGTTTTGTCGCTTATGTGCTCGCCATCCGCGACGGCTGCACAGCGCAAAATTGCAAGACGCTTTCGCTGTTCCGCGACGCCAATCGGGTGCGCACCAATCTGACCACGGCCGCGCTTGAACGCTACCTCGAGCATTATGCGGCAGCCTGGAGCGCGCCCGAAGTCCCGCTGGCGGAGGCCACGCAAGCTCCGACTGGATCGGCGGCTCCTGCGGCCGGGCAGGGCCCCCGCAAGATCGTCAATATCGACTTTCCGAGTGCTTCTTCTATTCCGGCGGTCAGCATCATGAATCCAGAACCGACCGGCCCGGTTCTGCCGGGCGCGGCGGCAGCCGCTGCCGCCAATCCAAATCCGGCGTCCGCGCAGCGGCACGCGCGCAAACCGTCATCGCCTAATCCCAACCCTGCAGCGCCGAATCCCAACGCCACGCTCGCCGGCCAATCGGGCCAGCCGGCAGTCGAGCCGATCTGGCCGGAGCCGATGCCGCAAGCGCCGCCTGCCCAAGGGCCGCCGACGGCGCCGGCACCGACCGCGCCGGCGACCGCCGGTCCGGTTCAGCTCACGCCGTCCTCGGTCAATGCCGGTACTGGTGCGGCTCCTCGCACGCAGTGAGCGAGGCGCCGATCATCCGCTTCCTTTACTAGCTCGCAAATGTTCAACTCCGTCCTTATTGCCAACCGCGGCGAAATTGCCTGCCGCATCGCCCGCACGGCCAAGCGACTGGGAATGCGCACGATTGCCGTGTATTCGGCCGCCGATGCGCACGCGCTGCATCGGCGGCTTTGCGACGAGGCCTATTTCATCGGGCCGGCGGAGCCGCGTGAAAGCTATCTCAGCATCGAACGCCTGATCGATGCCGCCAAGAAATCGGGCGCCGAATGCGTGCATCCGGGCTACGGCTTCTTGTCCGAGAGCGGGGATTTCGCTGAAGCCTGCGAACAGGCTGGTCTTGTCTTCGTCGGCCCGCCCGCGGCTGCGATCCGCGCCATGGGGCTGAAGGATCGCGCCAAGGCGCTGATCGAGAAGGCGGGCGTGCCGATCGTGCCCGGCTATCACGGCGAACGCCAAGACGCCGATTTTCTCAAGCAGCGCGCGAGCGAGATCGGCTACCCGGTCCTGATCAAACCGGCCGCCGGCGGCGGCGGCCGCGGCTTGCGGCGGATCGACAAGGAAAGCGATTTCGAGGCTGAACTTGAAGGAGCCGTGCGCGAAGTCGCAGCCGCATTCGGCTCCGGCCGCGTGCTCGTCGAGAAATTCGTCACTGCTCCGCGCCACATCGAAATTCAGGTCTTTGCCGATCGGCACGGCAACATCGTTCACCTCGGCGAGCGCGATTGTTCCTTGCAGCGGCGCCACCAGAAGGTGATCGAAGAAACCCCGGCGCCCGGAATGACCGACAGCCTGCGCGCCAAGATGGGCGCAGCGGCGGTCGAGGCCGCGAGGGCGGTCGGCTATGTCGGCGCAGGCACCGTCGAATTCGTCGCCGATGGCAGCAAGGGACTGCGCGAGGACGGCTTCTGGTTCATCGAGATGAATACGCGGCTTCAGGTCGAGCATCCGGTGACGGAAGAAGTCACCGGGCTCGATCTCGTCGCCTGGCAGTTTGAGGTCGCGGCCGGGGAAAAGCTGCCGCTGACGCAACGCGAAATCGCCTTCGCTGGCCATGCCATTGAAGCGCGGGTCTATGCCGAAGATCCGGACAACGGCTTCCTGCCCTCGACCGGTCCCATCGTCGGACTGGAATTTCCTGCCGATACGCGGGTCGAGAGCGGGGTGGAAAAGGGCGGCGAGGTTACGCCCTTCTACGATCCCATGATCGCCAAGCTGATCGCGCATGCGCCGACACGCGAGGTCGCGTTGCATCGGCTCGCCAATGCTCTCGATCACACGCTCGTCGCCGGCGTGCGGACGAACATCGCCTTCCTCGGCGCGCTCTGCCGTGCCGAAAGCTTCCGCGAGGCAAAGGTCGATACCGGCTTCATCGATCGCAATCTGGCTGCGCTCGGCGCCGTGCCGCATGAACCCGACCGCGCTGCCGCCGCGCTTGGTGTCGTGCACCTACTTGATGGCGAGGATGCCGAGAAAGCCGGACCGGAGAGCACGGCGGAGCCCTATTCCCCGTGGGCCGCACGCGACGGCTTTCAACTCAGCGGCGCGCGCCGGGTCGTCGTTCCGATCTTGGTCGACGGCCAGGGTGCGGAGGCCGCCGTGAGCTACGGCAAGAACGGCGTCAGCGTCCTCATCGGCGGCGCGACGCCGGCCGCAGATGCCAGGGTGTTCGTGGCCGGAGACGAGGCTTACATTCTGCGCCATGGCCGCCAGACGCGCGTGCGGTTCAAGGACGTGTCCGAGGCGTCTGCCCAAGCCGGCGCCGGCGACGGCAGCGTCAAGGCGCCGATGCACGGCAAAGTCCTGGAGCTTTTCGTCGGCACGGGCGAAGCGGTCGCCGGCGGACAGCGTGTCGCCGTGCTCGAGGCGATGAAGATGGAACACACGCTGCGCGCGCCCTTTGCCGGCATGGTGGCCAGTGTCGCGGTCGCGGTCGGCACGCAAGTTGTGGAAGGCGCGCAGATCATGATGATCAAACGGTCCGCTGCGGAGTAAGTTGCCACCATGGCGCTGAACCTCATCAAGCTCTGTGTCGGCTGCGACTCGATCCAGGAACTCGAAGGCTGGATCAAGCAACGGATGAAGGAGAAGCGCAAACGCGGCGAAAAGCTGGAGCACATTCACCGCACGCGCATGGCGCCGAAACGCGCCGCCGAGCTCGTGGACGGCGGATCGCTCTATTGGGTGATCCGCGGCGAGATTGCCTGCCGTCAGCGCATCCGCGATCTGCGGCCCTTCCGCGACAAGGACGGCGTCGGGCGTTGCGGCATCGTGCTCGAACCAAAGGTGGTGCCGGTCGATCCGCGGCCGTTTCGCGCCTTCCAGGGTTGGCGCTACCTCGCGGCCAAGGACGCGCCGCCCGATCTCGAAAAGGCCGCACCCGGGACGAAAGCGATGCCCGAGAAGTTAAGGCGTGAGCTGCGCGAACTCGGCCTCATGTGACCCGGGCGGGGCCGCAGAGCGCCAGCCACATAGCGCAGATCAAGCCGATCACGTACAGTCCGCGCCAATAACAGCCGCAAGGCGGAAAGGCGCGGAGCTCGAGAGATGATTATCGAAAATCAGGCCGACGTGACAAAAGCAGTCTTGAGCGAGCTCGCGCGCGCGCCGGATCCGCGATTTCGCGAAATCATGTCGGCCTTCATCCGCCATTTGCATGACTTCGCGCGCGAAGTGAAGTTGACCGAGCAGGAGTTTCAGACCGCAGCCGCCTTCGTCAACGCGATCGGCAAGAGCACCAACGAAAACCATAACGAGGCGGTGTTGATGGCAGGCTCGCTCGGCCTTTCCGCTCTCGTGTGTCTGCTCAATAACGGCGATGACGGTCAGACCGAAACCGACGCCAGTCAGCTCGGTCCGTTCTGGCGGATGAATTCGCCGCTGATGAAGAGCGGTGCGTCGATCGTGCGCTCGCCGACGCCCGGACCTGCGCTGTTCGTCGACGCCTACTACCGCGATGTCCGCGGAAAGCCCATCGAGGGCGTCGAGGTCGATGTCTGGCATTCATCGCCGGAGGGCTTTTATGAAAACCAGGACCCGACGCAATCGGACATGAACTTGCGCGGCAAGTTCATCACCGACGCGCATGGCCATTTTTGTTTTCGCTCGGTGAAGCCGGCCGGCTATCCGATCCCGATCGACGGTCCGGTCGGCGATCTTTTGCGCGCGCAGGGACGCCACAATATGCGGCCCGCGCACCTTCATTTCCTGGCCTACAAGGATGGGTTCAAGACCCTGATCTCGCAGATCTATCCGCCCGACGATCCATTCATCGACAGCGATGTGCAATTCGGTGTCACCCGCCATCTGCTCGGAAATTTCGTGCGTCACGACAGCGGCCCGGCGCCGGCACCCGAGGTGACCGCGCCTTGGTACTCGCTCACCCACAACTTCGTCATGGAGCAAGGCGTCGCCAAGCTGCCGCGGGCGCCGATCACCGGGAAGGCTTCCGGCGAGCGCCCGCAAATTCCGCATCTCGAGCCGGCCTGACAATCCGCCGCGCCCAACCGTGCAAGAAAACAAAACCTGGGGGGACGACAATGCTGCGCAGAACCTTGCTCAAGGGATTGGCGGCAAGCGCCGCCATCGGGTTGCGCGCCGCTCCCGCAGCCGCCGACGACGTTCTGAAAATGGGCGTGAGCATCCCGCTGACGGGGGCGGGCTTCAACGCCGTCGGCCGGCAGCTTGCAGGCGCGCTCAAGCTTTACGTTCAGCAGCACGGCACCAATGTTGCCGGGCGGAAAATCGAACTCATCGTACGCGATGATGGGGGCGTCGCCGACAATGCCCGCCGCATCGTCCAGGAGATGATCGTCAACCAGAAAGTGGGCCTGATCGGCATCGGAATCACGCCGACGTCGCTCGCGATCGCGCCGCTGGTGACGGAAGCGAAAATTCCGACCTTGGTGTTGAGTTCCGGAGCGTCAGTCACCGTTACCAAGTCGCCCTACATGGTGCGGGCCGGCTTTTTGCAAAGTCAGCAGGCTTGGATCATGGCCGAATGGGCGGCCAAGAACGGCAGCAAGCGTGTCGTTACGCTCGTCAACGATTGGGCGCCCGGCATCGAATCGGAGACGTCGTTCAAGACGCGCTTTCTGAAGGCCGGCGGCGAAATCATCGAATCAATCCGCATTCCTCTCGCCAATCCGGACTTTGCGCCGTTCTTGCAGCGCATCCGCGATCTCAATCCGGATACCGCGTTCATCTACTTCCCGGGCACGCAGGCGAGCATCTTCGCCAAGCAATTCGCCGAGCGGGGGCTCGGTAACTCGGGCATCAAGATCATCGGACCCGGCGATCTCACCGACGACGACGATCTCAACACTATGGGCGATCAGATGCTCGGCATCATCACGTCGGGTTCCTATTCGGCCGCTCACGACTCCCCGCTGAACAAGGCTTACGTCGCCGCCTTCGAGCAGGCGAATGGCTTTCGTCCCGATTTCGTTTCCGTCGGCGCGTATGATGGGCTGCACCTGATCTATGAGGCGCTGAAGAAGACAAACGGGAATGCCGAAGGCGACGTTCTGCTCACCGCCATGAAGGGCATGGCCTGGGAAAGCCCACGCGGCCCGATCTCCATCGATCCGGAAACGCGCGACATCGTGCAGAACATTTACATCCGCAAAGTCGAGAAGATGAACGGGCAGCTCTACAGCATGGAGTTCGCCACCTACGAGGCCGTGAAGGACCCGATGAAGAGCGGCGGCAAGTAGGGCTGGGGCAGCGCCTTCAAACCGCGATATTGTCGATCAGCCGTGTCTTGCCCAGGCGTGCGGCGACGAGGAGGCGGAGGGGGCCTTCCTTGGCCGATTGAACCGGCGCCAGCGTGTCGGCATTGCGCGCGTCCAAATAGTCGACGGCGAAGCCCGCTTCCGTAAGCGCCGCGCGACCTCCGGCCAGCGCGCCGGGGATTGCATGACCCGCGGCGATCTTGTCCGCACACGCGAGAAGAACGCGGTGCAGCGTCGGCGCGGTCGCGCGTTCGGCTGCCGAGAGGTAGGCATTGCGTGAAGAAAGCGCGAGGCCGTCACGCTCGCGTACTGTCGGCACAGCGACAATACGGGTCTTCAGATCGAGGTCCCGCACCATTTGCGTGACCACCTTGAGCTGCTGATAGTCCTTTTCGCCGAAGGCCGCGATGTCGGCGTCGCATTGGACGAATAGCTTCGCCACGACGGTCGCGACGCCGGCGAAAAAATGCGGCCGGAACGCATCTTCTAGTCCGACGGTCGCCGGGCCTTCCGGCACCACGCGCGTCGCAAATCCCTGTGGATACATGGTTTCGGCCGAAGGAGCCCAGACCAGGTCTGCGCCGACGCGGGCAAGCGCCGCGATATCGGCGTCGAAGGTACGTGGATAGGTTTTCAGATCTTCAGTCGGCGCAAACTGGGTCGGGTTGACGAAGATCGACACGATCACCCGATCGGCGCGCCGTTGCGCCCGCTTGACCAGGGCGAGATGTCCGTCGTGCAGCGCACCCATGGTCGGTACCAGCCCGATTCGCTCGCGCCTCGCGCGCCATCGCACAAGCGTACGTGCGAGCGTCGGCAAGCTGTGGATTATTTGCGGGCGCCGCAACTTAGAGCTGACAAACCGGCGGGTCATGGCGTTGCCGACCCAGCACATACGCAACGCATTCGTGACACCATGGATGGTTAATGATTAACTTATGGCTTCTGATGCTGTACTCTTGATTCTAGCCGTTGCAAGCTGGAGAACGGATCGCTACGCAGAGGTTGCGTTCCATGTTGATGCAGGCGGATGTTGGCAAGCCCTTCTCGGCGCATGTCATCGTCCTTGGCAACGAAAAAGGCGGATCGGGAAAATCGACCACGGCGATGCATATCGCCGTCGCCCTGCTTCAGGCCGGCCAGCGCGTTGCCACCATCGACCTCGACTCGCGCCAGCGCAGCTTCACCCACTATGTGGAAAATCGGCGCGATTGGGCGACCCGCGCCGGCATGGCGCTGGATCATCCCCGGCACTTTTGCGTGGCGCGCGGTTTCGGCGCGCGCATCGAAGAGATCGAGGCGCAGGAATTCGCGGCCTTTGCCGAGGCGGTCGGCGCCGTCGAGCAAAGCCACGATTTCGTGGTCATCGATACCCCCGGCACCGATTCCTATCTGATGCGGCTCGCGCACTCGATGGCCGACACCCTCATCACGCCGCTCAACGACAGCTTCGTCGACTTCGACGTGCTCGGGGTGGTGGATCCGACGACGTTCGAACTGACCGGCGTCAGCCACTATGCCGAGATGGTCCGCGAGGCGCGCAGGCAGCGCCGGCTGGTCGATGGCGGCCTGACCGACTGGGTCATTGTGCGCAATCGCCTCTCCACGCTCGGCTCGCGCAACAAGCGGCTGGTCGGCTCCGGTCTCGATGCGCTTTCGCGGCAACTCGGGTTCCGCGCCGTCGACGGCTTCGCCGAGCGCGTCGTCTATCGCGAGTATTTTCCGCGCGGCCTCACCGCCCTCGACGATGTGGAAGAGACCACGTTAGGGCTGCGCTCCAATGCGTCCCACTTCACCGCACGCGATGAGGTCAAAGCGCTCATCGATGGGTTGAAACTGCCGATGGACGAACGCGGCAAGCGGCGCGCGGCGGCGCGGGCCGAATGGGCCGCTTCCGCCGACAAGCCGCTCGACACCCACGGTCTGTTGGTCGAGGAGGGCGATCGGCCGTCTTCGGTTGGACAGCTATAGGCTCCAGACAGCTATTGCGCCTGAGAGAGCGGGGGGCCACCTTACGGCGAGGTTTCTCTTGGCCCTCGCCGCATGTCGCTCCTTATCGTCGGTCTTGTAGTTTTTCTGCTGTTGGTCGTGGTCGGCCGCTTCTCGAAAGCCGATCCCAATCGCGCCGCGCGCGTTGTGCGCGGCGCACGCCGGTCATTCATGGCGTATTTTGACCGCGGGCAAGCCCGCAGGCGTGAAGACACGCAGCGTGATGCGGCTTCGGGGCAGGACCGCAGGAACACTACGTCCAGCGGAGAAATGACGAAGGAGGAGGCCTATCAGGTCCTTGGCCTTCAACCCGGAGCGGGGGCTGACGACATCACCCGCGCTCACCGGGCCTTCATGAAGAAACTGCATCCCGACCAAGGGGGGTCGACGTACCTCGCGGCTCGGGTCAATCAGGCCAAAGATGTTCTGCTTCGCCGCCATCGCTGAAGTTCCTGAAAAGATTTCGGCGTGGCTTCCAGTCCCTGATTGACGCTCCGGTTCCTGCCCGGGTTGACCGGGTTGGGCTTGAGAGGAAGAGGTAACTGATTGACCCATAACTGACTGAACCATGGCCATTGCCGGCTTCAATTCTTGACGGTCATGCAGGCGATGTCGCTGCGCTTAAGCTGTTTGCAGGCGGCTTCGGCATTGGCTTTGTCGAACCCGGCAAAGCGAGCCCGATAAAGCGCCTTGTCGCCCTTTTGCACGCGCTCGGTGAAGGGATCGGCGCTGGCAAGAATGTGCGGGATCTTGAGGCGCGCCTCGCTCAGGTGCTGCTTCGCTTCCTCTTCGGCCTCGAACGCGCCGATCTGAATGATCCAGCCGCCGCGCGCGCGGATCTGCGCTGCGCTCGGCTCGGGCTTTACGATCTCCGTCTTCGCCGCCACCGGCTTTGCCGGTTCGGACTTGGCTGGTTCGGACTTGGCTGGTTCTGATTTGGCCGGCTCGGACTTCACCGCTTCCGGTTTTGCGGATTCAAGCTTTGCGACTTCAGTCTTTGCGGCTTCAGGTTTTGTGGCTTCAACCCTCGTGACTTCAGGTCGGGCAGCCTCGGCTCGCGGAGCTTCGGATCTTGCGCTATCGGACTTTGCAATCACTGACCTTCCGGGCGTCTGCATTTTCGTCGAGGGCGCAATGACGGCGGGCTCGTTTGAGGCCACGACCACCGTGTTCACTGCTTCCACGGCGGGCGCTGGTGCCGGCCGAGCAACGGTGGTTGTCGCCGTAGCTTCCACCGCGGTTGCTGGTGCCGCCTGAGTCGTGGTCGGTGCAGGCGCCGGTAGAGCCGCGGACGTCGGCGGTGCTGCCGCAGGCGCTGCCGGAAGCGTCGGAAGCGGCATCGATGGAGACCGCGGCAATGGCGCGGCCGCGACAAGCGACGGCATCGGCGCAAGCGGTGATGCCTGGACCGGAGCGGTGCGGTAGGTGATCGTCTTCACCAACAGCGGCTGAATGGGATCGCCGGCGACGGGCGTGCCGCCATTGGTCTTGCCTGTCGGCGTCGGGTCGGCGCGCGACGACAGTGATGCCTTCGCCGCGGCGACCGGCTTCGGCTCACGCTGTTCGGAGCGCTCGCTGCTCGGGGTTCGGGGCTCGGCGCGCGCTTCCATTCTTTCGGCGATGGCCGGTGCCGTGTGCCGCAGCGATGCTTCTCTGATGTGCGAATTGATCAATTCGCGCATGTGCGCGTCACGCTCGCCCGCCGAGCGTCCGCCGAGCACGACCGCAACGATGTAGCGCCCGTCGCGATGGACCGAGGTGACGAGATTAAAGCCCGAGGCGTGCGTGTAGCCGGTCTTGATGCCATCGACGCCGCCAACCTCGCCGAGCAGGTGGTTGTGATTGCGCATGGCGTGGCCGTGATAGACGAATTGCTCGGTGGAGAAATACTTGTAGTAACGTGGAAAGCGTTCCTGGATCGCCCGGCCGAGCACGGACTGGTCCTGCGCCGTGGTGATCTGATCGTCGTTGGGGAGGCCCGAGGCGTTGACATAGGTCGTGCGGCTCATGCCGAGCGCATGAGCCTTGGCGGTCATCATCTTCGCGAATTCGTCTTCGTCGCCGCCGAGATTTTCGGCGATGGCGACGGCGGCATCGTTTGCTGATTTCGTCACCACCGCCTTGATGGCGTCTTCGACCGCGAGCGTCTGGCCGGGCTTCACGCCCAATTTCGTCGGCGACTGCTCCGCGGCGTGCGACGAAATCTTCAAGGGCGTATCGAGCTTGATCTTGCCGGCCTCCAGCCGCTCGAACAGCAGATAGAGCGTCATGATCTTGGTCAGCGATGCCGGATGGCGCAGCGCGTCCGCGTTAGAGGCGTGCAGTACGGCACCCGTATTGCCGTCGACCACGATGGAGGAGGTGGGCGGCGAATAGGATTCGGCGTGCGCATGGTGATAGCCGCGCGACGCGTGCGGCGCAGCTGCCGCACGGTGTCCGTAATATCGATGATAGCGGGCCTCGACCGGCGCGGTGGAAAACGTAATCGCCGTCCCGATAACGGCGGCGCCGAACACGAACTCGCGAAGCCCGTACGAAGGCTCAGAACGCACTCGACGCATTACCCACCCCGTCCCTGACGCCCATGGAGCTCCCGGTGGAGCCCACCCCGTTTGCTCCTTGGGACGATGTGTCCCCCGGTGGTAGCGACTGGCGCGGCCAGCCACTGTTGCAAGAGTCGGAGTTTGTCCCGCCCCTGCACCGCTCGTCACACGAACGACACGGTCAAGCACGCTAGGCGAACGCCGTTGCGAAAGCGTTAACCCACGTCGTCGGCGCAATCCTGCTACACGCTACGAATGTGCATCGCTTCGCTCGTT
>Ga0210401_10005364_pt1 | contig 13194 bp, 14 predicted proteins | sample IncBWH32MmetaG_FD_150866 | JGI IMG/M metagenome (GOLD analysis project Ga0210401, IMG submission 150866) | Forest soil microbial communities from Barre Woods Harvard Forest LTER site, Petersham, Massachusetts, United States - Inc-BW-H-32-M | ecosystem: Environmental > Terrestrial > Soil >... | reverse complement strand
GCACTGATCTAGATCAATCCCCCCTCGCGCGCGGGTGTCTGAAGTGAGCTCGTCTATCGCCCAGTTATCGCGCCAACAATGCTGCTCGCCAGTAACCCGACGCCACCGAACGTGAAGATCACGACAAACACACACTCCTGCCAGGGCATGCTCACCTGATAGCCAATCAGGCCAACAACAACGCCGATCATCACCGCGCCGACCAACAGCATGCCATCAGCCGCCTCGCGCATAGTCATTCCCCGCCTCCCGCCGTTGCCCGCACCTTGGGGTTAGGCCCCTCCGGCCAGTCCCGCTGCGGCACCGGCAGCGCCAGCGCAAACCGTTCCAGCGCCGTCCACACCCCCTCCACCTCGGGCGGCGCGCGACACCGCCCCGACACCGCGTAGGAGATAAATCGCCGGTCCACGCCCAACACCGACGCCATGTCGCGTTGTGACCAATTCAACAGGTCCATCAACCGTTTCAGCCGGTCGCCATGCCATCCATCGTCCGCCGTGCTGGCGGTGGAACCGGCGGAGCTACTGAGGCTTCCACCACGCAGACGGCAGCGCACCCCGTGAGAAGATCAAGACGATAACACCGTTCCGCGCGCGGCTTAGCTCGCGAATCTGCGGCTATGAGCCAAGGTGCAGATCTTTCTTACCAATGGTTCGTACAATGCGAGCCGTGCAGGGGCTTGGCGCTATATCCCACTAGGAGGAATTCTAACTGCGATAGGTCGGTGATGAACGACTAACTGCCAGTTGGAATCCGCCCTGCTTACACTGCGCCGCAAGCAATGGCTCGGTTGGTCCACTCATGCCGCGTCACGTACGGGCTCAACGGCAGGCAGCGGATAACGCGCCGTACTGTCGACCGACAATTCCAGATCAAAATCTCCGTCCAGTCCGTGGAACAATGTCGCCGGCAGCAGCGCGTCACCGTCGGTCCAGCGGAAGGAATTGTCCGCTTCGTAGTCGTGGAAACCGTCTTGCAGCGCGTGGTCGGCAGCATCCAGCATGCGCAATCGGGGGCCTTGCCACAAACGAATTTGGCGGATTGCGACACCCAGTGTGCGCGGATCGCGCGCCAGGCCGAGTTCGGCGGGCGATCCGGCGCGTGACCTAATGCGAATTTCCGCCCCAGCCTGAAGTCGCCTGAAGACGTAAAGTCCGTTGCGCTGCATCTTCGGGTTTAACCTCCTGGGGATCGCGCGGCAGGGGCTGGCGATCAACCCCAACTGCGCACGTGCCAACGTGATCCTGGGCCTTGGCCTGATCTTCAGCGGCCACACGGCTGAAGGCCGCGAGGCCATAAGCGTGTTCGAACGCCTTACCCCGCGCGAACCGAGCATCAAGATCGCGCGCCGCCAAATCGTCGTTTCGCACTATTTCGACCATGACTATGAACTGTGCATCACGGCGGCGCGACGTTTGGTGAGCGCAGACCCTAACCTCCCGCTGAACTATCGCTGGATAGCAGCCGCACTGGGCCAGCTTGGTCGCACCGAGGAGGCGCACGCGGCGCTCGAGACGTCGATCGCTGTTTCCCCACGGGAGTACGATGTTTATGTCCGCAGCCGCATCCCGTGGATGCGTCCCGAAGACTACGAACACATGCTCGACGGATTGCGCAAGGCAGGCTGGCGGGGCGAGCTGTATGATACCAACCTGTGAGCGCAATTCTCGCAACTCTGATGCCGCGGGCAAAACGCGGATGCGGGCTACGTGTGGCCAGCGACGGTCGACTGAGACCATTGATGTCCGCTTCGGCGTCCCAGTGCCTCAAAAGCAGACAGGCTCCTTCGTGGTTCTGAGACTGTTCGCCTTTTGGCGGTAACATGGGATAGCGGATATACTGGGCACGAGCTAGCGTCGCCCGCATCACTTGAAACTGCCACCGGGCTAGTGACAGTCCGGGCTACATTCCGGAGAAGGAGATTCGGTTTGTCCGGGAACAGTTGGGAAAGGGTCCCGATAAATGCGCAGAGCATCGACGCACCGCTATCGCAAGCCGCCATATTTCTCGTGGTTGGGGTCGCGGACGGACAAGCGGCTCTCGCTAAGACGTGCTCCGTGCTCGGCGGGCTCGACGATCTCGTCAAGACGGTCGGATTCCGCGATCTCTCGGGCCGCCTATCCTGCATCGCCGGCATCGGCAGCGATCTCTGGAACCGGCTTCATCCCCGCAGCCGGCCGCGGGAGCTGAAACCCTTCGCGCGGATCGAAGGAAAGGCACACGCGGCTCCTGCGACGCCGGGCGACCTACTTTTTCATATCCGGGCCGAACGGCCCGATCTCTGCTTTGAGTTCGAACGTATTCTGCTTACAAGCCTCGGCTCGGCCGTCACGGTTGTCGATGAAGTTTCGGGCTTCCGGTATTTCGATGCGCGCGACCTGCTCGGCTTCGTCGATGGAACGGCCAATCCGACCGGTCCCGATCTGCCAGCCTCGGCGCTGGTCGGCGATGAGGATCGCGACTTCGCTGGCGGCAGCTATGTCGTCGTCCAGAAATATCTCCATGATCTCGATGCATGGACCCGCATACCGACACCCTTGCAGGAGCAGATTATCGGCCGCACGAAGATAGACAATATCGAAATTGATGACGACGACGCGCCACGAAAATCGCACAAGTCCTTGGCCACCATTGTTGGTCCCGATGGGGTCGAGCATGATATCCTTCGTGACAACATGCCCTTCGGACGAGCGGGTCACCGGGAATTCGGAACCTATTTCATCGGATATTCGCGATATCTCTGGGTGATCGAGAAAATGCTTCAGCGAATGTATATCGGCGATCAACCTGGCGCGTATGACCGATTGCTCGATTTTTCGACCCCGCATACCGGCACGGCATTTTTTGCGCCGGCGCGCCCCGCGCTTCAGGCGATCGCGCAGGATGTCACGGAAGGCCACTCAACGGCTGGCTGACTCCAGCGACATGGTATCGCTTTCGGAGAAAGGAAAGGTGGCGGACAGTTGCTTCGCGACATGACGGCGAGGCCGGAACAGCCAATGGTCGGTAGCTGCCGAAACATTCAACTGCCCCCAGCGTCCGCTTCGCCGCGTTACGCGCCCGCCAGGAGACAGGCAGCTGGCGGCCGATACTGTTGAAGAACTCGACCGCTTGGACAACGGCGCAAGATTGATTTCACACGTCAGTCGCGTGGCGCAATGAACAATTGTGACGAGGCTTCTCAATGGTCATCACGTTGCGCGCCACGGACGCTGCCGGAGTTTTTCAACGGTATCAGCCCATGGCGGTCGTTCCAGGCCTCATCGCCGCAATTCCAATGCAGACGCTCCGCCAAGCCCAAGCCTCGTCGCGCTACCGTCGTGTCTCGATCACCAGAGCACACAGCTCCGTTTCGAATGCGCCTTCGCCGAATTGTTCGGCGATAGCCGCCGCAGCGGCAGCCGTCGCTGCTTCCAGGCCAGTAAGATCGAGCGCTTCGAGCTCAGCTCGCATCGGCGAGCCCTGACAGAAACCGATCGCCGGCGACATCGGCGACGCCGCACGACCGCGCAGTGTAACCGTCTCGATGCGACTGTCGGCAAAGCCGCCGGCGGCGAGGTCGGCACGGATGACTTCAGTTTCGCGATAGCCGCACGGCGTACGCTCCAGGAACCAGGATGGATGCTGCGGATAGAGCCGAGACAGGCCCATCAGAGTTGCCGCCACGATCGGATTCTTCGCAACGCTCTCCCATACGTTGAACACAAACTGTCCACCTGGCTTCAGCACGCGGTAGGCTTCCCGGAACGCGGCGACACGGTCGGGAAAGAACATCACGCCAAACTGGCACACGACAGCGTCGAAACTCTGGTCATCGAACGGCAATGCCAGCGCGTCCGCTTGGCGGAATTCGACACCGCGCAGCTCCGGCTTGGTCGCAGCGTGGTCGAGCATCGGCTGGTTCAGGTCAGTGGCGATAAGCTGCACGCGCGGTAGTGCCCGTGCCAGCGCAGCAGTGACGATGCCGGTGCCCGCTGCAACCTCCAGCAACCGTCCCGTCGCCATTTCCGACAGGCGACGGGCGATGTCGCCTGCATACGGCACCATCATCAGCGGACCGATATTCCGATCGTAGAGATCGGGAATCGAGCCAACGAAACCTGAATCGTCGTTGGTCATAAGCAGTTCCCCCTGGATCTATCTGACGTTCCTTGGGCTACAGAAGTTTCAACAGTCTTGGTGAACGGTAGGCATCGTTGAACCGTCGTGAAAAGGCCCTGACCGTTCGAAGCTCTGCCAACAGCGGCGTTGGTGCAAAGCCCTCCACTATCCGCCAGTCATCGCCGCTCTGCGCCCATTCCCGACACTTGGCCGAGCCGGGCAATGTCTCAGAAGTGGAGGTGCGGGCGAGACGGCCCGATGACAGCGATCGGTGTGGATGGCCGACATCCACAGGCGGCAGATCAAGTCTGAAATCGGTATCCAATTCAGGTCTGGCTGATATTTCATATCGGCATAAGTTCGAGCCGCAGCCATGCCGACGGCGTGGGTGCAGGCTCCCAGCCGACCGGCCACGGAGATGCAACGGGAGGCTCCGGCCACTGCGCAAGACACCAATGAGCCCATGAGCCCTAAACAACCCGTGTGCCCGCAGAAGTCTTGGCCAGTAACGCGAAGTCGGGCAATGCCGTCGCACAACCACGGCGGCAGCGGATATGGAGGCGGGGGAATACTGCCCAGCAGACCTGTCGCCTCGGCTGCAAGCAGAGGCTGCAGGCTGGCCTCGTTCGACTATGCTCTTGACCGCCGGGTCATGCGATCGACGCCTTGATCATGGAAAAGTAGGCCGGCATGCACAGCCCGTCACCCCGGCCTCGCAGGTAGCGTTCCGTCGCTTCCTTCGGCCCGAAATGCACGACCTTACTGAAGCCGGCAGCAAGAAGGTGGCGCTCCATCTCCGCCGGCTCGAAGTAACCGAGCCATGGCTCCCCGGCCGCTCCGTTACGTTCGGCGAAGGCCGTGACCAGTGCTGCCTCGTCCCTCGCGAGCGTCGCTGGGGGCACCACGAACTGAAAGACAAGTTCGCTGCCGGGCGCAGTCGTCACGGCCACATCGCGCAGCATGCGCAATGTGGCGTCCGTTGTCAGATATTGCGTAACGCCCAGCAAAGATAGGAATACTGGTTTACCGAGGTCGATGATGCTCTCCGCGAGACCCTCGCCAAGCGTTTGCCGCTCGAAGTCGATCGAAATGTGATGCAGATGCGTGGGTGCCGCGATGCCAAGTCCCGCGAGCCGTGCCCGTTTCCAGGCCTGGCTCGCCGGATGGTCAACCTCGAATACATTGAGGGATGCAACAAGGTCGGGCCGCCGATACGCGAACGAGTCCAGACCGGCGCCGAGAATGACGTACTGGTCAATGCCGCGAGTGATGGCGTGGTCGAGTTCATCTTCGGCATAGCGACTTCGCAGGGTGAAAACGGCGCGCATGCGTGGAAACTCGATCATTTCTACCGAGGCGATCGCCTGCAGCATCTCGGCATCGCTGGCATAGCCGGCGAACGCGCGGGCAAATGGGTCAACGAGGATCTTTGGGTCTTCATCGAGCAGGAGGTGGGCAGCACGATGTACAGCCGTTCCAATCGCGGTGCGGCTTGCGCCATTCTGTTCCATTGACGTCCCCCACTGTTGAAAACGAGTGTCAATATCGCGGCGAAGGTACGGCTCACCGTTGGAAACTAAGCCGCGCTGCGCCTCGTAGCTGTGTAGACGCGCTTGACCTCCACCAGCTCGGGCAGCGGCTTGCCTCTGGTCTCGGGCAGGAACGGGGCTGCGAGGAATCCCAGGAGATAGAACAATCCGATGAGCGTCGCCGCTGGCCCATAACCCCCAAGCGCGACAATAAGGGTGCCAGCAATCAGTGGGCCGGCGGCTGCGATGAAGCGTGGCGCATTGAAGATGAATGCGATCGCGGTTCCTCGCATTCGGGTCGGGAACAGCTCGGGGAGCCATATCGGTGCCCAGGACCAGATCCCCAGGATGAAGAAGCCGAACACGCCGACGCAGAACAGCAGGACGTGGATCTCCCGGGCCCAGAGATAGACCACCGGGGTCAGGATCAGGCACATCAGATAGAACAGCATTGCCACCGCCTTGCGGCCAAAGGCGTCGGCGAGGAAACCCAGGCTGACAGACCCGACCACCCCGCACACGGTGAAGACGAGGCCGGCCAGAGCCGACCATTCTGCTGCCGGGAGACCGGCCTTGGCGGCGATCGAGCCGACATAGGTCGGGACAAAGGTGCCAACACCCCAAAAGGCGAACGTTACCGACAGCATCATCAAGAACGAGCAGATCAACGGCCGGCGAACCGCGCGGTCGACAAACAGATCGAGCAGGGTGAAGCGCGTCAGTGCTGCGTGTTCACCTACCAATTCGACGCCACGGCGGTGCAGGTCGCGGGCCTCGGCGCGGCGCTCGTTCGCTCGTTCCCAGCGTGGCGACTCTGGGATGCCGCAGCGGATCCACAGCGTCGTCAGTGCCGGCAGCACGCCAACCAGGTACATCCACCGCCAGGCGTTGGGGCCGGCACTGCCGATCATCAGCCAGACGCCGGAGGCGATAATGCCGCCGAGGGCGGCACAGCATTGCAATAGGCCGCCTCCTTTGCCGCGCGAATGATCCGGCCACAATTCCGAAACGATCGAAGCCCCGGTCACCCATTCCGAGCCGATCCCGACGCCGACGAGAAAACGGAGGATCGCAAAAGCCTGCCAGTTCCAGGCGAGCGCACTCAACCCAGTTGTTAGCGAATAGGCGAAGATCGCCAAAATCATCGTCCGCTTGCGGCCGATGTAATCAGCGATGATGCCACCGATCACCCCACCGATTGCCCAGCCGAAGGCGGTGGCGGCAACGACGTAGCCGGCGTAGCGGGGAATCGCCGTGTATTGCGCCGCGTCGAGCAACTGGTGTAAGGCGAAGCCGACGGTCAGGAAAAGCGCAAAGAACTCAAAACCGTCGAACGTCCAGCCGAGATTCGCCGCGATTAGCGTCTTCCATTGCGTTGCGTTCAGCGAGCGGTACCAGGCTACGGGTAGAACGGCATTGTTGCTGGACATTGATTGGAGCCCCCTCCGTGCATCGTCGCTGGCCAGCCCATAGCGGCTATAGGCCGGTACGGTTGATCCGGAGACACCCCGATGAGCGGTGGCATCGCGTGAGTTACTGCATCGGGCAGTTGGTTTTACAGTGCCCAAATAATTGCAGGTAGCTCTAATATCCGATACAGCCATAGCTGTTCGGCTATGGGGAAAAATCATGCGATGGACCGACCGCGTCGAACGCCGCATCAAATTGCGCGACCTCCATATCCTGTCTGCACTGGTTGAGTCAGGTAGCATGGGGCGCGCAGCGAAGCAGCTTGCCATCTCTCAGCCGGTCGTGTCGAAAACGATCGCCGACCTGGAACATGCACTTGGCGTCCGCCTGCTTGATCGGACCTCGCAGGGTGTCGAGGTGACCGTGTATGGCCGCGCGCTGGTGAATTGCGGTACTGCTGTATTCGATGACCTGAGACAGGGAATGCAGGAGATCGCATTCCTGTCTGATCCGACGGTGGGAGAATTGCGGGTTGGCGGCGCCGGGCCGTTCATAGATGGGCTCATTCCTGCTGCGATCGCGCGACTTGGTGATAGATATCCGCGGATCGAGTTTCAGGTGACTGAGAGCGACCCTCCAACGTTGTGCAGAATGGTCCGCGAGCGTCAGATCGACCTCGCAATTTTACGGACATCGGGATCGATCTATAGCAAGGACCTGCAATCGGATGCCTTGTTCGAAGAGCCTCTGTTCATAATTGCGGGGCTCGACAATCCGTGGTCGCGGCGCCGCAAGATCGATCTCGAGGACCTGTTGGATGAACCCTGGACGTTGCCGGAATTAGACAACGTGGCCAGCGCATTGATAGCTGATGGTTTCCGTTCCGCCGGCATTGTGCCTCCCACGCCGCAGGTTGTTTCCGATTCAATGGCGGTCCGCACCAGGCTGGTCGAGACGGGGCGGTTCCTCACCTTCCTGCCGGGCTCGACGCTGTATTTCGGCGCCGGGCGGCTGCGGGTCAAAGTGTTGCCAGTCAGCTTGTCGATGAAGGCGCCACCCACCGAGATCATCACCCTGAAAAACCGGACGCCAAACGCAATCGCCAGGCTCTTCGTCGCTGAATTACACGCGGTTTCTGAGCCGCTGAAGAAAAACCGACGTTAAATACGCGGCGCTACGGCCGGACGAACGGGCGACGATTACGAGCGGACGCTCTTCCCCCTGATGGACCCCCCAACATGGATCGAACGTCCGCTTTTCGCTATTGGCATCTCAAAGCCACCATTCCGCTATCGGCCAGGTACGGCCGACAACGGAAGAGCATGCGGCATACGGGCCGACGTTGGCATCTGGTTGTGTGGACCGATGCGCCACCGGTCCCGAATTTGCTCATTCGCCTTGAAGAACTGTTGCCGTAATCTCAGCAGCGGCTCGTACGTCGCCATGTGTTCCTTGATGCAATCTCTGTTCGAATAGGGCGCACCGAACGGCCTCTCCGATGGGCTGATCTGGCCGAAGGCCGGCTGAAGCCTCGATCGCCTATGCGCAACAGCGGTGTCAAAACTTTCTTCCCCTGGCGGCTTCGCCGCCATTCCTCGCGAAACAAGAAAGTTCCTCCTTTGCTGTCGAGCCCCTCTGGGGTGCGCCGTCGATCGCCTCCGGCCCGTCGATAACCATCGAGGCCGCATGGTGCGGGCTCGAGAACAGAGATCAAGGAGAACGACCATGGCGACCATCGGCACCTTCAAGAAGACTGGCAACAACGAGTTCACCGGCGAAATAGTCACCCTCTCCGTCCAGGCCAAGAACGTCCGCATCGTCCGTGAGACCAGCCGCTCAGGCGAGAACGCTCCCAGCCACCCGGTCTATATCGGCCGCGTGGAGACCGGCGCAGCCTGGTCCAAGCGCTCCAGCGAGGGGCGTGACTACCTGGGCCTCAAGCTCGACGAGCCACACTCTGCAACTGCGCCGTGGCATTCTGTTCCCATGCCTGCTCGGCGGAAATCTGCGCCTGGGCGTCGGCCACGTCTTTCGGTGTGGTTGCCGCCAACAAGCGCTCCCGGAGCGCCTGGATGACCGGGTAGTGCGTGGAGACCTGTTGGAAAATCTGCATGGCAGCGCCCTGCGCGCCAGCGATGCCGTTTCCATTGGCATTGAGTTGCTGCGATGCCCACGACCCATCATCAGGGCTGTAAATATGATTCGTGCTGAAGCTCGAGTTCGACAGCGTGCCCAGGGCGCCGAGCGTGCCGGAAATACCCCCTTGACCATTGAGTAGGGTCTGGATCGCGTACGGACTCACAGGCAGTGGATTGTCGATGCCAACCTGACCGAGCATCGCCATCGCTCCCCCGAGGCTGGGGTCATGAACGAAGGACTGGTAGGTCGAAATCGCCCACTGGACCTGCTGCACCTCCTGCTGGAGCTGCTGAAGCTGTGTGGCGTAGCTTTTCAGGTCCTGGAGGTAACCTTTGATCTGCTGCACCAGATTCGAGTTGTCTATGACAGGGAGTTCGGCATCCGCCGGCGAAAACGCAGCGAAGGTCAAGCCGGCGGCGAGGAGCACCGCAGTTAGCGGCCGCTGCCATGACACGGATCCGCGACCCCTGTGACCATCACGAGTCCTTGGGCGCACAACAGATGATGCTGCAGGATAGCGGGCCACTATCATCGTTCCGTCGGACTTCATGCTGCCAACTCCCGCATGCGCCGCGAGAGTTCAGGCAACCAGTCCGCCGGATCGTCGCCAATGTTGCGCACCACGTCTTCCATCAGTCTCACGGTGGCTTCCCGGCCCGACAGGACCGCAATGTCGTCGTCCATCCCGTGCAATGGCAGTTGGGCGATGGTGCTCTTCTCACCTTGGCAGAGCAGGAAAAGCCCCGAGCCCTTCGGGAGCTCTCGCAGCGCTTCGAACTCCGCACGGGTGCGCTTCAGCCCGTGCACATAGTCATCCTCGGTCGCGCGCGGATTGGGCATGTGGATCTGCGTCGGACACTGCTCGACGAGCGTGGCCGCAATGCCGCTGTCCAGGATATCCCGCGGACTCTGCGTGATGAAGACGAACGCACCACCGAAGCTGCGAATGGTGCGCAGCCTCTTGTCGATCATCGGTCTGAAGGTGTCGTCGAGCAGTGCGCGCCATCCCTCATCGTTCGGGATCAACAGCGGCCGGCCATCAAGCTGCAGTTCGATGCGATGAAACAGGTACAGAAGCGCAGGCCCACGAGCGCGGGGATTCTCCAGAAGCGCCGTGGTATCAAGCCCGTGGAGCGCGCCAGTGAGGGATATTGCATCAGCCGGCGCGTCGATCACCCAGCCCAGTTCACTTCCCCAGCACCACCTGTCCAGCCGTGCGCCGGCGCCATTTGCGTCCTCGCCGAGGAACGCCCTGACCTCGGCAACCCACCGTTCGCCAGGCGGCATGCACATGACAGTCTGCAAGCCAAGCGCCAAACGCCGATCCTCCTCGGGTGTCAGCGATTCGTCGCTCTCCATCATGATGCAGCCGCGCAGCAACTCCGTCAGGAACTCGATATTGCGCGGTGCTGCGTCCAGTGCCTTTAGGGGTGCGAAGTGAGGCTGACCGGCACCGAGGACGGCGTACTGACCGCCCATGGCGCGGACCAGCAGCTCCCAGCCGCGCTTGTGGTCCAGCGCGATGATGCGTGCCCTGGCAGCGGTCATTGCAATCAGGAAGCCGACCAATAGGGACTTGCCGGAGCCGGTCTCACCGGTGACGAGCGTGTTGCCCACGTCGCCGACGTGCCAATGGAAGCGGTAAGGCGTGCCGCCACTGGTTCGGAACAGCGCGATCGGCGCGCCCCAGTGGCCCTGTTCAGCGCCGCTTGGAAAATTGTGCAGCGGCGCCATGGCGCAGAAGTTGCGGGACGAAATCACGCCCGGCCGCACCCGTAGACGTGTATTGCCGGGGATCATAGAGAAATAGGCTGCCTCGAGCGCCGCACCCTCGCGCGCAACAACAGCGCCGCAGTCGGCAAGATCGCGCCAGGCAGCCGTGGCTACATTGCCCAATGCCCGCATCGAGTCGGCAAATACGACGAAACTCAGCGAATGATCGCCCATCACAAACCTGTTGGAGGCGAGATCATCGGCGGCGACGTCGAGTTCGGCCTGCTGGCTCAGCGCCTTGTCACCCGACGCCGCCATCCGGTTCTGCTTGCGGCTCATGAGGGCGTGGGCATCCGCCTTACTCAGAAACCGAAAGCTCTGAAACAGGGTTGACCGATAGGGCGCTACAGACAGCGCAGCGAACATCCCTGGCCAGGTGGATGCCGGGTACTCACGCATTCCGAACACCGCCGCGTAGTGCGACCACCCGGCTGCCCTCAATTCTATGGCCTCACGCCCGGTGATGACCTGCTCGCTCAGCATGCCGTTCCCGAGGCGACCGGTCGTCAGACCGATGGGCCGCCACACGCCGGTCATCGCGAGAACGATCGCTTCGGCGATCTCGCTGAACACCACATTGCCACGAAGGACGCATCCGAGGCGTCGCGGGTGATATGCTGCCAGGCTGGCTTGCAGCAGGGCGCACGTATCCTCCAGGCGCTCCCGTCGATCCTCCAGTGCCTCGTCCGCTGGCCGTTTGCGTTTGGTGAACTGTTCTCCCAGCACCTCACCGGCATAGCGCGGCGGTCTGATCTGCACGCCGAGGAACAGGTGGTTGCTGTAGAGCATCCCATCAAAGATGCGGGCCCGGTAGCGGCGATCGAGCGCCTCGGCGAAGTTGGATGCAAATGCCACCTGAGGATAATCGCGAATGTCCACCATCCCCCGAGACTGGTACACGCTCAGTATGACGGTATCGGTCGCGATGTTGCGCAGGGCCAGATTGTAATCGCTGTGCCACTTGGCCACGTCGATGGCATCGGCCGTTTCCCAGGGAAGTCCCTCGACACGGAATATAGCAAGGACGCTGGCATCATCCAGCAACACAGTCGTCTCCGTGATGTGATCCACTATGCGGATGTAGTCGCTGACGAGCCGCTCGCATCGCATCTTAAGCACAGCCTGAAACCTCCGAAGCGTGGCGTGGTGGCTTGGAGGGCAGGGCGGCGAGCGCGGAACCGCCCCAGACGTCACTGCCGATTGCGGCGCCCTTCGTCTCCAGCCACAGTCGCCAGACACGAAAGAAATTGTGGTCGATCGAGGTGAGCACGCGCATCGGAATATGCACTGCAACACCGACGAGCCAATAGAGTGGGCTTCCGAGCCACAGCCCAAGCAGGAAGGACATGCAGAAGTTCAGCATGAACCCTTCGAAAGGTACGCCCCAGAACATCGCAGGCCGCGTGCAGGCCAGGAACAGCGTGTCTTTGTGCAGACCTTCCATGGCGTCGTCACGCGTTCAGGAACGTTTGCACGATCCAGGCAGCCGAGAAGGCGATCGCACCCATGAACACCACAGTGAAGACGTGGCTCCACCGCATCGCATGCACGGCGGCCGCCATGGCGGTACCGGCGATGGCCAATGTGATCAAGCTAATTCCAAATGGACCGGTGATGAATTGCGCCAGGTTCTGAGCAAAGGTGAGGAGCGACACGGCGTGGACCTTTCAGTTTGCTGAGAAGACCAGTTCGCGGGTACCGGCGGCTGGACGGGTGAAGACGTGAGCCGGAGCCACATCAGGGCTCGCGCGCTCGTGGATTTGTAGTGGATTGGCGCTTGTCTCCGGGACGAGTCCAAGGGCCGCCAGGGCAGGGATGACTTTGCGTGCGGACGCCAATACGGAGGGCACGTAGGTAGTCAGACCGGCTGTGCCGCTGCCGGTGTTGTAGGCGGACAGCGCCCGTAGGGCGGCAACCAGTTTCTCACGTGTGGTCGCGCCATCCTGATAGTCGTCGAGGAGGATCTGCGCCCCCGCGCGGATCGATGCGCACGGGTCAAACGCAGACTCAACCGTCAAATCTGTCCGCCTTAGATTTGCCGGGGCATTAATCTGCATGAGCCCGAGGTCGGGTCGGTGATTGGCGGCGATGAGTCGATAGGCGAGCGCAATCGCGCCCACCCTGGTTTCTGGGTGCAGGACCGCGCCGGTCGCATTGTCGTGGATAGCCAGCGGATCAAGACCGCTTTCGGTAGATGCGACAGATATCAGAACATCGGGGCTGACCGCGAGTTGGGCCGGAC
>Ga0210401_10005362_pt1 | contig 13195 bp, 4 predicted proteins | sample IncBWH32MmetaG_FD_150866 | JGI IMG/M metagenome (GOLD analysis project Ga0210401, IMG submission 150866) | Forest soil microbial communities from Barre Woods Harvard Forest LTER site, Petersham, Massachusetts, United States - Inc-BW-H-32-M | ecosystem: Environmental > Terrestrial > Soil >... | reverse complement strand
GGCGTCGAGGGAAAAGTTGCGGACACCTTTAATGACATCGTGGCTTCGAACCAGCACATGGCCCACGAACTGAAAAGAGTGGGTCAAGTCGTTGGCAAAGAAGGTAAGACGCGGGAGCGCGCTCAATTCCACGAATCCAAGGGCTCCTGGGGCGAGATGGAAGTTTCAATCAACACGTTGGTTGAAGATCTTTTGCGGCCCACAGCGGAAGTTACTCGAGCTATCGCGGCCGTTGCGCAAGGGAATTTAACCCAAAGCGTCAGACTCGATGTCGATGGACGCCCACTCGAAGGAGAATTTTTAAGGTCGGCCAACATTGCCAATACCATGATCCAGCAATTGGGAGTTTTTACCGCTGAAGTGACGCGTGTGGCGCGCGAAGTGGGTACCGACGGAAAACTGGGCGGCCAAGCGCAAGTTCCCGGCGTGGCGGGCACTTGGAAAGACTTGACCGATTCTGTGAACTCGATGGCCAGCAACCTGACCGGCCAAGTCCGCAACATTGCCGAAGTTACGACGGCCGTAGCGAGCGGAGACCTTTCCCGAAAAATTACGGTCGATGTGCGCGGAGAAATTCTGCAACTCAAAGAAGCAATTAACACGATGGTGGACCAACTCCGGTCCTTCGCCTCGGAAGTGACCCGCGTGGCGCGCGAAGTGGGAACGGAAGGAAGACTCGGAGGGCAAGCCGTTGTGCCCGGCGTCGCCGGCACGTGGAAAGATTTGACCGATTCGGTCAACGCTATGGCCGGAAACCTCACGGCGCAAGTTCGAAACATTGCTGAAGTGACCACGGCTGTGGCTCGCGGCGACCTCTCGCGCAAAATCACGGTGGACGTGAAGGGCGAAATCCTCGAGCTCAAAGACACGATCAACACCATGGTGGACCAGCTCAATGCGTTCGCCGGAGAAGTAACGCGCGTGGCTCGCGAAGTGGGTACGGAAGGAAAACTTGGCGGCCAGGCGCAAGTGCCGGGAGTCGCGGGCACGTGGAAAGACTTAACTGACAACGTGAACTTCATGGCCAGCAACCTCACTGGTCAGGTGCGAAACATCGCTGAAGTTGCAACAGCGATTGCGAGCGGCGACCTCTCGAGAAAAATTACGGTCGACGTGCGCGGAGAAATTCTGCAACTCAAAGAAACACTCAACACGATGGTGGACCAGCTGAACAGGTTCGCCGGCGAAGTAACGCGAGTGGCGCGCGAAGTCGGAAGCGAAGGCAGGCTGGGCGGTCAGGCGAACGTGCCTGGAGTTGCCGGAACGTGGAAAGACCTCACTGACTCCGTGAACTCAATGGCCGGAAACCTAACGGCGCAAGTTCGAAACATTGCGGAAGTTACGACGGCTGTGGCTCGCGGCGACTTGTCACGCAAGATTACAGTGGACGTAAAGGGCGAAATTCTTGAACTGAAGAATACGATTAACACGATGGTTGACCAGCTCAACGCGTTCGCCGGAGAAGTAACGCGCGTGGCGCGCGAAGTTGGAACGGAAGGAAAACTGGGCGGCCAGGCGCAAGTCCCCGGCGCCGGAACGTGGAAAGATTTGACGGACAACGTGAACTTCATGGCCAACAACCTGACTGGCCAGGTCCGCAACATCGCGGAAGTCGCGACGGCCGTGGCCCGCGGCGACTTGTCACGCAAGATCACGGTGGATGTGAAAGGTGAAATTCTTGAGCTGAAGGACACCATGAACACAATGGTCGACCAACTACGGTCCTTCGCATCGGAAGTCACGCGCGTGGCACGCGAAGTCGGTACCGACGGAAAACTGGGAGGGCAGGCGCTCGTTCCCGGCGTGGGAGGCACGTGGAAGGACCTCACCGACTCGGTGAATTCGATGGCCAGCAACCTCACGGGTCAGGTTCGAAACATTGCGGAAGTTTCTACCGCAATTGCGACCGGCGACTTGTCCAAGAAAATTACGGTGAACGTGAGCGGCGAAATTTTGCTGCTAAAAGAAACCATCAACACGATGGTGGACCAGTTGAATGCGTTCGCCGGCGAAGTAACGCGCGTGGCGCGCGAAGTTGGAAGCGAAGGCCGCTTGGGCGGTCAGGCCAACGTGCCGGGCGTCGCGGGTACGTGGAAGGACCTTACTGATTCCGTGAACTCCATGGCTGGAAACCTGACTGGCCAAGTTCGAAACATCGCTGAAGTGACCACGGCTGTGGCTCGCGGCGACCTGTCGCGCAAAATCACAGTGGACGTGAAGGGTGAAATTCTTGAATTAAAAAATACCATTAACACGATGGTGGACCAGCTCAACGGCTTCGCCGGAGAAGTGACGCGTGTGGCTCGCGAAGTCGGGACGGACGGAAAACTGGGCGGGCAGGCGCAAGTGCCCGGAGTCGCGGGAACGTGGAAAGATTTGACGGACAACGTAAACTTCATGGCCAGCAACCTCACGGGCCAAGTCCGAAACATCGCGGAAGTTGCGACTGCGATTGCCACGGGCGACCTTTCGAAGAAAATCACGGTCGATGTGCGCGGCGAAATTTTGCAACTTAAAGAAACTTTGAACACGATGGTCGAGCAGTTGCGTTCATTCGCCGGCGAAGTGACGCGCGTGGCGCGCGAAGTCGGAAGCGAAGGCCGGTTGGGTGGAGAAGCGAACGTGCCTGGGGTGGCCGGCACATGGAAAGACCTCACTGACTCGGTAAACGCAATGGCGCGCAACTTGACCGCGCAAGTTCGCAATATTGCACAGGTCACGACGGCCGTTGCGCGCGGAGATTTGTCGCGCAAAATCACGGTCGACGTGAAAGGTGAAATTCTCGAATTGAAAGACACCATCAACACGATGGTGGACCAGCTTAACGCGTTCGCCGCTGAAGTTTCCCGCGTGGCGCGCGAAGTCGGAACGGACGGAAAACTCGGAGGCCAGGCAAAAGTGCCTGGCGTGGCCGGCACCTGGAAAGACCTCACGGACAATGTGAACGTCATGGCCGCCAACCTCACCGAGCAGGTGCGCGGAATCGTGAAAGTCGTCACGGCCGTCGCGAATGGCGAGCTTACTAAAAAGTTAACTGTGCAAGCGAAGGGAGAAGTCGCGGCACTCGCCGATACGATTAACAACATGACGGACACGCTGGCGACTTTCGCCGATCAGGTGACGACTGTCGCCCGCGAAGTCGGTGTCGAAGGCCGCTTGGGAGGCCAGGCGAACGTGCCCGGCGCTTCAGGCACCTGGAAAGATCTCACAGGGAACGTCAACCTGCTTGCTGACAACTTGACGAACCAGGTCCGCGCCATCGCCGAAGTTGCCACCGCAGTGACCAAAGGCGACCTGACGCGTTCGATTCAAGTGGAAGCGAGCGGAGAAGTTGCCGACCTGAAAGACAACCTCAACACAATGATCGACAACCTCCGCCTCACGACGGATCGCAACACGGAGCAGGACTGGCTGAAAACAAACCTGGCGCGGTTTACCGGCATGCTCCAAGGGCAACGCGATCTGACGAGCGTGGGCAGAATGCTTTTGTCTGAATTAGCGCCACTCGTTGGCGCGCAACAAGGCGTTCTCTACCAGATGAAAACGGAAGACTCCGCGGAACTCGTCCTGCTGTCCGCGTTTGCCGACAATGGACAAGATGGGCATCCGATACACATGGCATTGGGTGAAGGCCTGATCGGACAATGTGCGGCGGAAAAACGGCGCATGTTGATTACGGACATGCCCCCGCATGCCGTGCCAATTCGTTCCGGACTTTTCCACGCAGTCCCAAGAAATATTATTGTCTTGCCCGTTTTGTTTGAAGATCGCGTGAAAGCGGTTATTGAGCTCGCATCCTTGAGTTCCTTCACGGCTTCGCACCTGGCGTTCCTTGAACAATTGACGGCCAGCATCGGAATCGTGCTGAACAGTATTGAAGCGACGATGCAGACCGAAGGGTTGCTGAAACAATCGCAGCAGTTGGCGATCGAGCTTCAGACACAGCAAAAAGAATTGCAGCAGACCAACGAACAGCTGGCGCAAAAGGCGCAGCAGCTTGCCGAACAGAACGTGGAAGTGGAACGCAAAAACCAGGAAATCGAGCAGGCTCGTCGCGCTTTGGAAGAAAAGGCGAAAGAGTTGGCGCTCACCTCCAAATACAAATCAGAATTTCTGGCAAACATGTCGCACGAACTGCGAACGCCGCTCAATAGCATTCTCGTTCTCGGCCAGCAACTGAGCGACAACCCGGACGGCAACTTGACGCCGAAGCAGGTTGAGTTCTCGCGCACGATTCATGGAGCGGGAACCGACTTGCTCAATTTGATCACCGACATTCTGGACCTGTCGAAAATCGAATCCGGAACAGTTTCAGTCGAGGCCGAAGAATTATTTTTCACGAATCTGTTCGATATGGTTGCGCGGCCGTTCCGTCACGAAGCGGAAAATCGACAACTTGAATTTGAAGTGCATTCGGATCCAAGGCTTTCCCGCAGCTTGGTTACGGACTCCAAGCGCTTGCAACAGGTTCTCAAGAATCTTCTCTCCAACGCATTCAAATTCACGGAAAATGGAAAGGTCAGCCTTTCTGTTTCTGTGGCCACGGAAGGATGGAGCGCATCGCATCCAGTTCTTAGCGGTGCGGCATCGGTCGTTGCGTTTGAAGTTGCCGACACAGGCATTGGAATTCCCGCTGAAAAGCAGAGAATTATTTTTGAGGCTTTCCAACAGGCGGACGCCGGCACGAGCCGAAAGTACGGCGGCACAGGTTTGGGGCTTGCCATTAGCCGCGAACTTGCGAGCCTGCTAGGAGGTGAAATTCAACTTCGCAGCGCGCCCGGCGAGGGCAGTGTCTTCACGCTTTATTTGCCGCAGACATATGTGGGTCCAACGACAGGAGTGAGTACACCGGAGAAGAAAGCCCTGCCCCCTGCTGCTTTTACGCAGCCCGTCAATGCGCTTCTTCCTGACAGGTTGATTGAACACATTCCCGACGATCGGGATAATCTGCAGATCGACGATCCAATCTTGTTAATCGTTGAAGACGATCCGCATTACGCTCGTGTGTTGCGCGATCTTTCGCATGACAGCGGCTTCAAAGTTCTAATGGCCTCGCGCGGATCGGACGCTCTGGCTCTGGCGCGCGAATTTCACCCCACGGCCGTCTCGCTGGATGTATTCCTCCCCGACATGTTGGGCTGGACCGTCCTCAATCACCTGAAACAGGATCCATCAACGCGGCATATTCCCGTCCAGATGCTGACGCTCGATGAAGACCGCCACCACGGGCTTTCGCGCGGAGCCTTTTCATTCGTCACCAAGCCAACCACATCCGAAGAACTTGGACAAGTTTTGACCCGGATAAGAATTTATTCGATGCCGCATCGGAAACGCCTGTTGATTGTGGAAGATAATCCCGCCGAGCAATTGAGCATCAGCGAATTGCTCGGGCACGATGATATCGACGTGCATACTGCCACCACGGGTTCCGAAGCGCTCTCCAGAATTGAAAACGAAATGTTTGATTGTGTCGTGCTTGACCTGCGCTTACCCGACATGTCCGGATTCGACGTGCTGGAGCGGTTGCGTGAGATGCCCCAACTTAGCGATTTGCCTGTGGTTGTTTTCACCGGCAAGGAACTTACCCCTGAAGAAGATGCACGCCTGCATGTCATGGCCCGCAGCGTTGTAGTAAAAGGTGTTGAATCACCTGAGCGCCTGCTGGATGAAACGGCACTCTTCCTGCATCGCGTAGTGGCTGACCTGCCAGTTGGAAAACAAAAAATGCTCGAGCGGTTGCACCGCTCAGACGATGCGCTGGTGGGGAAGAAAGTGCTGGTGGTCGACGACGATGTTCGAAATATTTTCGCGTTGAGCAGCGTCCTCGAACGGCGCGGAATGACCGTATTGTCCGCAGGAACCGGAAACGAAGCTATTTCCATTATTGAATCGACCCCTGACATCGGAATCGTCCTCATGGACATCATGATGCCTGAAATGGATGGATACGAAACAATGCAGGTGATCCGGCAAAATCCATCGTTCCGTCGCTTGCCGATTATCGCTTTAACCGCAAAGGCCATGAAAGGCGATCGCGAAAAATGTTTGGAAGCTGGCGCTTCCGAATATCTCGCAAAGCCTGTAAATACCGAGCAACTCCTTTCGGCATTGCGAATGTGGTTGCACCGGTGATCACCATCCTGTGCTGCCCGCGAGTTACCGCGCGATATACAGATCAAACTGAGCGAATAACACGCTTGAGTGGGAGAAAACCATGACGTTTCGGGAAAAAGTTAATATTCTCATGGTGGATGACCAGCCCGCCAAGTTGCTCAGTTATGAAGTCATACTGAACGAACTGAATGAGAATTTAATCAAGGCCAATTCGGGCAGGGAAGCGCTCGAACATCTGCTCAAGGAAGATATTGCAGTTGTCTTGATGGATGTGAGCATGCCGGAAATTGACGGTTTCGAGCTCGCGGATATGATTCGGCAACATCCGCGATTTCAAAAAACGGCGATCATTTTTATTTCCGGTGTGCACCTCACGGATCTGGATCGCCTTAAGGGTTACGAGCGTGGCGCGGTGGATTATATTTCGGTGCCTGTAAATCCCGAACTTCTCCGCGCGAGAGTCAGCGTATTTGCCGATCTTCACCGAAAAACTCAGCAATTGGAACTCTTAAACAAGGAACTTCGCAATCTTTCCAGCAATTTGATTGCGACGCAGGATGACGAGAGGCGAAGAATCGCTCGCGAACTTCATGACAGCCTGGGTCAGGAGCTCAGCGCCGCGAAAATGATGGTGGATAAAATTATATCGCTCAATCGTTCGACGGAATCCACCAAGGAAGCGACCGAGATCAGCAATCTGATCGATCATGCAATTCAACAAGTCCGCAGCATTTCCTATCTTCTGCATCCTCCATTGCTCGATGAGATCGGATTACAGTCTGCACTTCAGTTTTATCTGGAAGGATTTACAAAACGAAGCGGTATCGAAGTTTTTCTCGACGTGAAACCTTCCAGCTTTCCTCGACTAGCGCTGGAAATGGAAACCGCGATTTTCCGGATCATTCAAGAGGCCGTGACCAATGTGTTCCGCCATTCCGGCGCGCGCGAGGCCTGGGTAACGCTGGCCAGAGAAGACGGTCAAATAATTGGCACAGTGCGTGACAATGGCAAAGGCCTGGCTGACGGCGTTATGGAAGGAAAGCCGGACCGGATTGGCGTTGGCATCGGCGGCATGAGGCAACGGGTCAAGGAATTCGGCGGGGATTTGCGCATTGGCAATGCGAGCCCTGGAACCATTGTGGAAGTGAGCGTGCCCATTGAATCTCTCACTGAAAGTGCCCAAGGTTCAGGCAATCGAATGGAAAAAACAGCGCGCAGGCAAGTCGCCTATTGATTCATTCGAATCACCGATTGGAAATCGCGTGTGTCATGGCAAATGACATTCTCCTCAATGAACGCTTGTGACATGCCTGATGACTTTTAGCGCAAATTGCTGATATACCGTTATCAGTGTATGTACAAACATACTTTTGCGGCGCTAGAGTTTAGTTCAGGATACAAACTCCATGCGCATACTAATTATAGATGACAGCGAAATTGCAAGGACAGGCTTGAAGTTTCTCCTTGCAGGTCATGAAGGCTGTGAAGTCTGCGGCGAGGCGAATGATGGCAAGCAGGGCGTTATTAAAGCGATTGACCTTAATCCAGACCTGATCATTCTCGATTACTCCATGGCAGGAATGGACGGCCTTCACGCGGCTCAGGAAATTTCCAAGGCTGTCCCTCGCGCCTGCATATTGATTTGTACACTTTTTCCATCGCATGAACTTGAAGTGGAAGCGATGAAAGTGGGAGTGAAACAAGTGATCTCAAAGTCTGAAATGAGCAAAGGCCTGATTTCCATTATCGAAAATATTCGCAATAGTTCCAAAAACGATTTCGTAATGTAGATCCTCAACTGCTGCTTCCAACTCCCCTGCGAATTGTTTATCGGTATCTCCCGTCAAGCGTTGCATAGATTGGAACACATCGCGCTGACCGAGGGTGGCTTCCAATTCGGTCAAACTGCAAAGGCCCGGTCGGGCCACCGTGTGCAGTCACTCCTTTTCAGGACATGATCAGGCGATGCGTTTATTCCCCAACGATTGCCAGCTGATATGGCAGCCAGGAGAAATTCTTGGTTGCGCTATTTATTGGTTTTTGATTTGTCAGAGGTTCGAGTCGAACGGGAATTGCCCTGATTTCTTTTCGCGCGGACAACTTTCGAAGAAGAATCGTTCCGATATGTACTGTAATGTTGTCGGGACGCCGGTTGTAACGAAGCAACCATCCGAATTTCGGATGGATTGTCAGCTTGCATTGCGTGTCCTTCTGTGTCCGATGCTGTTTCCGATCTGCTATGCCGACGGCTTAGCAAACGAGTAATGAATTTGGTTGCTTTCGTTGGAACCCAAATATTTTCCTCCGCTTCCAGCTGTGATAACTCGAAAACTGTCAATGTCGTCATGTTTTGCCATCCCCTGATCAGTCCACAGTTAATTATTTTCACCCGAACCCTAAACAACAATAAATTTACTTATATCCTTTGTGTCAGCCTGGCGGTATCGGTTCAATTCTGTATCTTGGGTCTAAGAATAGGTTATGCGTTGCAATGAGGCCCGCGAAAAAAGGCTATTTGTGAGAAAAGAAATGAAGGTGAAGGGGAAATATTCTGTGGCCGCTACAGGCTTTAGCTGATAGGCAACAAGAATAAGACAGGGCATTCTGCTTGCATCATGGGATTGGATCGGATACAGCGCAAGAAATTGCATCAAGCGGATCGCTCGAAACATATTCAATTTGAATCCGCTTGCCCGATTTGCAGGAGTCAAAAGGTTCAATTCCCCAGGTTTCAGGGCATCCTGGACCGCACCATTTTCCGATTGCTGAGGATCTATCCTTTCTGGTGCAGTGCGTGTGATACGCGATTCTATTTATTTTCAAAACCAAACTTCAGCCAGCAAGAGGCAGAGCTTCAATAAAATCTATTCCTGCAATTCTAGTTGGTTCCGCTTCACGAGCCTCGCAAAAAAATCCCCGCCCGTGATGCAATAATAGATTGAAAAATCCTTCCAGGAAAGTCAGCTTTTAATTGGCTGAATCTCCTCTATTTGGAGCGGCCGATTTTTACTAACCGGAGATCTTCGATCTGGTCCGCTTCTACCTTTCGATTTCCGGATCCCGTCTTCACTGCCACTTTCTGAATCACCGCATGGAACCGGTAAGGATAAAGTTTCGAGGGAACAAACTTCACGTGAAGTCCATATTTTGCAATGAGTGCGGCCACTTCTTTGCGTTCATACCAAAACCCCATGGCGTCCATCCCAAAGAGACTTCCGGCCCAGGATTTGAGTAGTCTGATTAGACCTGGCTGGCAATTTCCAGACCATTTACCCGCGTCATACATGAATCGGTGGCGGCTATCTGGAATCGATCCCCAGATGAGCAGCCCCGTTTCGTCCAGCATGGCGTATGCGTTCTTTAAGTGCTGCTCAAGCATGTGGGAATCGAAATGCTGAACAATTCCATTCAGCAAAATTAAATCGTACTGTGCCCCTGGCTCGAAATAGGAAGCTCCTTCCGCGCACTCCAGAGTTACGGATGGCTCCTTAGACTGGAAGCGTTCGATAAACTGTGGCGTAAAATCGACACCTTTATAATTTTCCGCGGGAATATCGAAATACGGAAACAGGTTCCCATCGCCGCATCCAATTTCAAGAACGCGGGCGGTGCGGTTCGATGCATAGAGTTCCCTTAATTCGCTGGCCTGTGCCCGCCAGAATTCCACTCCTTCACGCCCGTTCAAGGTTGAAGTTTTATCCGACCAGAAATGGCGAAACCTTTCCAGGGGAGATCGAAAGGCGCGTCCCGTGGATACGTAGTGAAAGAATCCGTAACCGGACATCATCAGGGCGACCCCAGTAGAAATAAAAAATGCAGTCCAGTTGTGAGCCACCAAATGAATCGCGCCCATGAATCCGGTTGCCAAGCCAATGGATACAATCGCGTCTCGAAGCAGCAAGGCCAGCCCCCTGATATTGAACTCTGCGACGTGGTATGCGAAAACCAGCCAGATCGAACTATAGAGAACCTGAAGGGCCGCGAAAACCATCACGGCTAAAACTGTGTGCTGCGGACTGACCCACAAAACCAAGGTAAGCCCGCCGAGCGACAGCAAGTTCCCGACGAATTCGAGGATTAGCGATAATTTTTGGTGCCCGCTTATATCGAACAGGCGATCAAGCCATGAAGTGAGGAAGTACAGAAATCCGGCGGAGGCAAGGACGGCGGCATAGTTTGCCGCAGGAACCCATTTTGGTCCGAGTATGAGCCCAAATACCAGTTTCGAATCGAAGGCGGCCAGGACGAGCCACGGCGCAGCCAGGACCACCTGAATGCGCAATAGCCGCGTTACGAACGCCTCCAACCTACCTGTTTTCAGCTCGGTCGCGGCCTTTTGATAAAAAACATCATTCATGGAAGACGCGATCAAGGTCACCGGAAGATAAACGGCCCGTGCGGCCATAGAATAGAATCCCACGATGTTCAAGGTGGAAAAAATCCGCAAAATTACAAAAATCAATTGAGAGGACGCATTCCCCACGAAGCTATAAGGTGCTTTATAAATTGGGAAGTTTTTATACCGCTTTATGCAATCCCGGACAACTCCCCAGTCGCGTGCCTCCAAAATGAATTTGCCGTCGTAATAAAAAAGCTGGAAGACCAGGAGCGCGGTCCCAATTGTTTGGCCTATGACCCACCCACCTACAAGTGCCAGCCCGCCCGGCCGCATGATGAGAAGGACAAGCTGCGAGAGAATAATAGCAATGGATTGCAAGACGCGGACAGTTGCCAGCGTATGGAACCGCTTCATCCGCCCAAACCACACGCACAGCACGGAATACAGCGCGTTCACAAAGACGGCTATGGGAGCTGTCCAAAGCCATAAACCCATCCGCGGGTCGCCCAGCAGTTGTCCAACGGCAGAATGAAATAAGGCTACGAGAGCCAAGGCCGCGCCCGTAATCCCGCAGACCGTCACCACTGCCAGCAAAAGAATATTGGCCGATTCCGCGTCGCTTTCCGGCAGCATGATCGCAAGCTCATATCGAGCTCCGCCAAGAACCGAAAAGAAGGACACGATTGTAATGAACAGTGCGAGGGATCCGAATGCATCGGGGGCAAACAGTCGCGCAAGGAGTAACGTTCCAACAACGTTGACAACTTGCGCCAAACCGTTTCCCGTAATCAGGGTAAGAACATGGGAGATAAATTTTCCGGAGGTACGCGGCAACTGAGAACTTTTGGTCGACTTAGCAGAATTATTTTGAACTTCTGTTGCCATTTTGGACACCCTTGGAAGCCCTCCAAAAGTAAGGTCTTGCCTAGCGTGGGATCTTATTTAGTTAAAGTATTGATATAGCAAGGTTTAAATATTTCTGACATCAGGGAAACCCTTTACGACGTCCGGACAGGTCGGGTACAGGCTCTCACCTGTACAGACTTTCCCGTACCAAAACTCAGTAGATTCCTGTAGCTGGAATACACATAATCCCCTAGACGTTTTGCAAGTTGGCACAGATCCATTCTCTGCTCTTACTCCTCGTGCTCGAATCTGGATGCCTCGCGAAATGCCGAATTTTTAATCAGGGGAGGATGTTTGCATGAGAGTGTTCTCAAGCGTGAGCTTGACGGTTTTCTTTCTTCTGATCTTCATGCAATTTGGCTGTACAGGGAGCACCGCAGCGCCCGCTTCGGGAATCAGTAATGGTCAATCGCAAGTTTCAAACATTTCGCCGAACGCAATTCCTGCCGGGAAGCCCAGCTTTCAACTTGTAGTGGCCGGAACTAACTTATCCAATGAATCGGTGGTCACGTGGAACGGAACTGCCCAGGCTACAACGTTCGTGAGTTCAACCGAATTGACAGCTCAAATTCCTTCGCAACTTACGGACCAGGAGGGAGTTGCTCACATAGCAGTACTGAATAATATGTCTCGGCAAACATCGAATGCGATCCCCATGACGATTGCAAATCCTCCGCAAATCACAACGACGTCGCTGCCTTCAGGCCAGGTTGGTGTATCGTACTCCGCGCCACTATCAGTAAAGGGGGGTGTAGCGCCTTTCACATGGTCCCATTTATCCGGAGTGATCCCCGCGGGGCTGACGCTTAACTCAAAGACTGGCACAATTTCCGGGACAGCTACAAGTTCCGCAAATTCAACCTTGGGATTAGAGGTCACAGATTCTTTGAACTCTACTGCCAAAGCAAATCTGAACTTAAGCATCGCCACAGCCTCTACTGCTCCTTCATCCGGGTCAGGTTCTGGGAGCCCTACAACGACTCCTTCATCACCCAGTTTCTATGGGTCAAGGCTTGGGGCTAATAGTCTTGCAAACACGACGATAGGAGGACCGTGGGACAACATGGTTAGCTATCGATTTCGCGCAAAGAATTCCGGCACTCTCGTGCAGGCGCTTATCTACTTAATTCCCGATCACGCGGGTTACGCGGGAGGGGATGCCGGGACGACTCAAATAACAATTCATACCGATGATGGAACTCCATCCCACAATCCAAGCTCGACGGTTCTCGCCACCTACGTCATGACGAATGTTTTGTCATTATCTTCGCCTGCTCGCTATTTCTATAAGGTCAAATTTTCTACGCCCCCCATGCTTACATCCGGAAATATCTACCACATGGTGTTCAAGAATATTGATGCAAACCCTAGCGTGAATTTCTTATCCGTAGACGCCATGTACGAGATGAATGCATCAGGATTGCAAGCCTCGATCAACGCGGATACCACGGATTTGGGCCTTCTTCTCAGCGATGGCGGAAGCAATTGGGCGCTGCGCGCGGGATATATTCCGATTTACCAACTTCAATTTGAGAACGGCGTTACCGAAGGCATGGGCTACATGGAAGGCTGGGTTGCAGCGCCAGAGCCGATGTCCGGCACGCGCGCAGTTCGCGAATCATTTACGGTTTCCGGAGCAGACGTTAAAGTCGCCTCCATCGGCATTCGCGCTGCTCGTGTGAGCGGTTCTGATCCACTGGTCGTCCGCCTCGAGAATTCGGATGGGTCTCTGATCGAAGAGGGAAGCATTCCCTCAAGCGCAATTCCGGAGAGCCTTGCACTTGCGCCTTCGTATTTCTGGGCCAAATATTCATTTGCCACAACGTATACGCTGCT
>Ga0210401_10005360_pt1 | contig 13198 bp, 14 predicted proteins | sample IncBWH32MmetaG_FD_150866 | JGI IMG/M metagenome (GOLD analysis project Ga0210401, IMG submission 150866) | Forest soil microbial communities from Barre Woods Harvard Forest LTER site, Petersham, Massachusetts, United States - Inc-BW-H-32-M | ecosystem: Environmental > Terrestrial > Soil >... | reverse complement strand
CGCCGCTGGGGCGTCATTAACCGCGATCGCATAGTGAGACATTTGGAGTTCCCTCGTGACGGTGATGAAGCCTTTAAACAGATGGCAGGCGGGTCCGGCGTGAGTCGCGCGGCATTGACGTGGCAAATGAAGTGTCTGATCGACCAGCGGTAATTGGGTGCTTGACCAAGTTTCTTGATATGCCTTCTGTTTAGATGCGCAAGGATGTGTTAGCGTATTGAACATGACAAAGCATGCTCCAGCGAATGCGACCGTTTCCGGCGCGCTCCTCGCACTGGGAAGCGCGACGCTCGGCGAAAGCGGCGGCCAAGGCCTGCATACCCGCATCCACGCCATGTGGCCGGGTGCGCGTTTCGCCGGTCCCGCATTCACCGTCCGCTGTCCTGTCGGGGACAACCTCGCCGTGCATGCCGCCGTTGCGCAGGCACCGCGCGGACACGTTCTCGCCGTCACTGTGGCCGGCGACGTCTCGCGTGGGTACTGGGGCGAAGTCCTCGCCACGGCAGCCCAGGCGGCCGGCATCGTCGCGCTCGTCATCGACGGCACTGTCCGCGACCTGGACAGGCTCGCAGCCTTGGAATTTCCTGTCTTCGCTCGCGGACACTCGCTCCCGGGGGCGAGCAAGTCTGGCCCGGGGGAGGTGGGCGGCATCATCGCTCTGGGAGACGTGACGGTGCGCACCGGCGACTGGCTCGTCGGAGACATAGACGGCATCGTGGCCATCAACCCTGATGCGCTTGATGACGTCATTGCGGCGGCTCGAGCCCGGGAGGCCAAGGAACTCGGAATGTTCGATCGCCTGAGGGCGGGCGCCACTACTGTTGAGCTGCTCGGCCTTGACGTCAGCTCGATCCGGGGAGCATGAGGCCTGGTCATCTCGCCGTCACCAAATTGGATGGCGTCCGTCCGGCCAGCACGTCCACAACACCCTGACAGGCCAGCCGGGTCATGGATTCCCGCGTGGCCCAGGTTGCGCTTCCGATATGGGGCAGAAGGGTCAGCCCTGGCGCGGACAGCAGGCGTGGGTTGACGTTCGGTTCGCCGTCGAAGACGTCGAGTCCGCCTCCGGCCAGATGGCCGGAGGCCAGGGCCTCGACGAGGGCGTCTTCGTCGAGGATGCCCCCTCGGCTAGTGTTGACCAGCACGCTGCCACGTGGCATGCGGCTGATGCGGTCGGCGCCGATCAGGCCGAGCGTTTCCGGTGACAGCGGTACATGGATGCTGACCACGTCGGAGTCCGACAGCAGCGTGTCGAGGTCGGGTACGTAGCCCGGCTTGCCGGTGGGCCGGCGCGCGTGGTGGTGTACCAGCATGCCGAATGCTGCGGCGCGCGATGCGACGGCCTGGCCGATGCCGCCGAATCCGACCAGTCCGAGGCGGGCGCCACAAGGATCCTTGCCCAGGTAACCGGTGAGTTCCCAGCCGGACCATGCCCCGTTACGCAGGGATTTCTCAGCTGCGGTGGCTCCCCGGCAGGCTGCGAGGATCAAGAGCATGGCGACATCGGCCGTCGCCGAGTCCAGCACCCCTGGGGTATTGCATACGGCGACGTGGTGCTTCCGGGCCGCCTCCACGTCGATGTTGTCGTAGCCGACGGCGATATTGGCGACAACTCGCAGCCTGCCGAGCGCTCCCGCTGAGAGGAGCTCGGCGTCGATGGGGACGCTCAGCAGGCTGACAATCGCGTCAGCATCGGCCGCCGCTGCACACAGCGCGGTGTGACAATCGGCAAGTTCTGGCGCCAGGCGGATGTCCAGTCCGGCTGTCTGCAATGGCTCAAGCCATTCGGTGGGCAGTCGAGCGACCACCAGGACGCGGGGTGCCATAGTGACTAGTGCTCTGTGTAGTTGATGTCTCCCACACCCGGCTCCGCGACGGCGAAGCAGAAACAGCGGATGGGGGAGTGCGGGCTCGATGCCACCAGGCTGTGAACCTTGTTGGGCGGGATGTACACGAGGTCTCCCTGGGACACGTCCCGTTCCTCGTTGTCGATGATCATCAGACCCTTGCCGTAGAGCACGTAGTAGAACTCGTGGGTCGGGTGGGTGTGTGGATCGACGGCGCCGCCGCCGATGATCTCGAACTCATTGATCAGTTCGAGGGAACCGCCCTTGGTGATGTCGCGCATCGTGCCTGGGGGGAACATGTACCAGACCGGGGTGGTCCCGTTGTGCTCGGCGACCGGTGCGATGTCGCTGATGTTGCGGACGTCCATGCGCCTCTCCTGTTCGTGCCTAGGGGCCTGGGCCTCTTAGGCCCAGGGAATACCTCGATGGTTCCCGGGATGGTTGCCAGGTCGCAGCATTCGTTGTCTTCCGCGTACCGCAGGCCCTGGACGTTGTAGAGGGTGACCTCGTCCGCCGTCACTGGGAAAGGTCCCCAGTGCCAGGTGCCCCGGTGCAGGACGAACGCGTCCTTCGCCTTGAGATGGAAGGCGTGCAGCGCACTCAGGTCGTCGGGCGACGCGAGGCAGGTGCCCGGCGCGGCGACGACCATGACGGCGTCATTGTCCAGGACCATGATCGCCTGGGTGTGGGTGAGGTGGCGGAAGAGCATCTGGCAGACCAGCCCTCCGTCCGCATGAGGAATCTCGTCCGCGAAGTGCGCGATAACGTTCAGGTGCACGTCGTTCCAGGAAAACTCCAGGCGGGACTGGCCGTCACGGGGATCGGTGTCTCGCACGGGCAGCCAACCGAAGGGCGCCCATCGCTCCGGCGTCAGGGATTCGGCCCTCAGGGCATGAATGGCTGATGTCATCGTTGTTCCTTCACTGCTGTTGGCGATGCCTGCAAGAGAGCCTTGGCGGTGCTCGCATCGGTGATCACGACATTGGGCAGGCCGCGCTGCATAGCCGCCAGCAAGGGTTCGACCTTCGTCGGCCCGGCTGCCACGACCACCCGTGTGGGGATGGCGGCGAATTGATCCAGGGTCAGGCCGATCACCCTGTGGTTGATCTCGTGGTCGATCAGCTTTCCCCCCCGGTCAAAGAAGCGGCCGGCGATGTCTCCGACCATGTCGGCGGCGACGAGTTCCGCCCATTCGGAGCCGGGAACGTCCGCAGCCCATCCGAGGTCGGCGCGATCCTCGATGCCGCCGATCCCGACGAAGGCCGCGTCGGCGCCAGCCGCCCGCGCGAGCGGTTCCGCGACGGATGGCTCGAGGATGAGTTCCTCCGCCATTGAGCGGCTGCGGACGATGACCGGCGCGTGGAGATGTTCGGCGGTGCCGGAGTAGGCGGCGGCGAGGGCGTCTGTGGCCAGATACGGGCTACGGGTACCGCCGTCAGCACGCGAGGCACCGACGAGTGAGACAAAGTGGATGCGGGCCGGGCTGACGACACCGAGCCAGCGCGGGATTTCAGCGACAGCGCGGCTGAGGCCGACGGCTACCACAAGGTTGTCGCTGGCGATCTGGTTGAGGAATGTGGCCCCACCGCGGGCCACAGCGCTCAGCGGTCCCCGTTCGTGGCTGACCGAGTCCGGAACCACGATCGCGCGCACGAGGTCGAACCGGGAGCACAGCTGCTCCTCCATCGTCATGAACAGGCTCAGCTCGGTTAGGACCGTGATCTGGACAAGTCCGGTCTGGCGGGCCTTCTTGAGCAATCTGGTGACCTTGACCCGGGAGAGGCCGAGAGTGGTGGCAACTTCTTGGTGGGTCAGGTCGAACTCGTAATGAAGTCGGGCCGCCCTGGCCATCAGGTCGTCCTCGCTCATCACTTCTGTCCCTTCCCTGTAAGGCTGCCCACCCTGGGTGCCTGCGACGTTGGGAAAGTCACAGGCACCCAGGAATGGCTCGTTACTTACGGTAGTGTCTCTACGCTGCCTGACCCGAGTTGCTGGCTCACCAGACTGGAGAACTTGGCCAGTTCCGCGCTCATGCTCGCGTTCGGGTTCTGCGCGAAGTCGCCCGTCACGGTGTTGAGCGCCCGTGCGTAGACCGGGAAGTTAACGTTGTTGGGCAGGGCCACGCCGTACTTCGCGTAGGTGTTGAAGTCGGCCTGGAACGGCGGCGCGAAATTGATGAACAGGGGCTTCTCGCCCACGGGAGTGGACGGAGGCACGAAGCCTGACCAGACAGCAGTGGTCAGCTGATTCGCAGGCGAGGACGCGAGCGCGATGAAGTCCTCGGCACCCTGGATGTTCTTCGATGCCTTGGAGACCGCGTACGCCCACCCGCCGAGCGTAGATGCCGCGCCTGGAGCCTGGCCACTCTCGGTTGGGAAGGGCGCCGAGCCGACCGCGGTCTTCGCGGCCGCCCATGGTGCGGCAGACTTCGGAGACGCCCAGACCGATGGGTACCAGTTCGAGCCGATGGCGATCGCCAGCTTGCCCTGCTTCAGCAGCAGCGGAGGCTGGCCCACCGCGTCGGCGCGGAACAACTGGGACGTCGGAGCGCCCAGGCCCTGCTTGAACATCGTCTGGTAGAACTCGAGCGTGGCCCGGATTCCGGAGGAATCGACGACCCACTTCTTGGTCTTGGTGTCGAACATTGTGGTGTTCGAGGAACCGAAGATCAGGTTGCCGCTTCCCTGGAGCACATTCGTCGGCCCAGCAGCCACGCCGGCGGCGACCCATAGCGGCCAGACGCCTGGATTTGCGGCCTTAACCTTGGCGGCCACCTGAAGGATCTGCTGCCAGTTGGTTGGTTGCCATGGCATTTTGACGCCTGCCTTGGTCAGCATCGCTTTGTTATAGAGCAGCCCGGTGTTGTTGTTCCCGGCGTTGACTGAGTACACCTTGCCGTCGATCGTGCTCATGTTCTGGACGCCGGCGGGCATTGTCGGCCAGAAGCTCGCTGCCTTGGATGAATGGACAAAGCTGTTGAGTGGCTCTAGATAGTTCGACCCTGCGAACTGGGCCACGTACGTGGTAGGCATCTGTATGACGTCAGGCGTCGTCGAGGGCGAGCGGAAGAGGATGGCCGCCTTATTCATCAGGTCGATGTCGGTGCCGCCTGTGCCTTGGAGTACGAGCTTGGTGTGGGGATACTTTGCTTTCCATTGCTTCGCGATGCCCTTCCACCACTGAGTGGCCAGCGCGTCGGAGTTGAAGACGTAGTTATTGGAGTAGAGCACCGTGACGGTGCCGCTGCCGGAAGAACCTGATCCCGAACCCGCGGGCGAGCCTGAACATGCGGCTGTGATGACCAGAAGCGCTGCCCCGACTGCAGGCACTGCGACACGCTTAAAATGTTTCATGCGGCTTCCCTTCTATTGCGTCTGCGTCTACGACGCATTTGCTGCGATTGGCGTCAGGCCTCACCTGCGCCGGGAGTCTTGCTGGCTGGCCCTGCTAGCAAAGGCGCAGGCCGCTCGTTCCGTCGAAAATAGTTGCCTGCTCGATATCAAAGGAGAGATTGACCGTTGAACCCATCTCCAATCCCGAGCGTGGAGGGGTGCGGCAGGTGAGGATGTCGTCACCGACACGGACGGCAATGTGCGTCTCGGCTCCGAGCGGTTCGATGACTTCGACAGTGCCCGAGATGACAGCGCGCCCGGGAGCATCGTCCATGGGTGATTGCGGGAGGATGTCTTCCGGGCGAATTCCGATAGTGACGGTTTGGCTCTGCGCTGAGCGGAGCTGATCAGCGATTTCGGTCGTCACAGGGATAGCCGTCGCGAGGCAGCGCAGCGCGCTCCCCCCGCCGGAGTGGTCGATTCGGGCGGAGACGAGGTTGATCTTCGGGCTGCCGATGAAGCCAGCGGCGAAGACGTTCACCGGCTCCGCGTAGAGAGTCTCGGGTGGCGCCACCTGCTGAAGCTCACCATGGTTCATCAGCACGATCCGATCGGCCATCGTCATGGCCTCGACCTGGTCGTGGGTCACATAAACGGTCGTCACCGGGAACTGTGCGTGGATGCGCTTGAGCTCGAATCGCATCTGGGTGCGCAGCGCCGCATCGAGGTTGGACAGCGGCTCGTCGAGCAGGAACGCCTGCGGCTTACGCAGCAGCGCCCGTCCGAGGGCTACGCGCTGGCGTTCGCCGCCGGAGAGCTGCGCTGGCTTGCGGTCCAGCAGTGGTCGGATGTCGAGCATCTCGGCGATCTCGTGGACCTGGGTGTTAATTTCCTTCTTCGACGTATGTCGGATGCGCAGGCCGAAGGACAGGTTCCGCTCCACGGACATGTGCGGGAACAGGGCATAGTTCTGGAATACCATCGCAAGATTGCGATCCTTGGGCGGAACGTGGTTCATGACGGTTCCGCCGATGTGCAAGGTGCCCATGTTGGGAGTCTCGAAGCCGGCGATCATGCGCAACGTGGTGGTCTTGCCGCAGCCCGAGGGCCCGACAACGATTACGAACTCGCCGTCTTCGACTTCAAGGTTAAGGTCGTCTACGGCGACCTTTTGGCCAAAAGATTTGGTTACTCTGCGCAGCACTATCTTCGCCATGGATTTCCGCCTGCTCCTGTCGTGGTCAGTTGCTTCGGCCTCGGGGTCAGCCCTTCACGCCGCCGGCAAAGGAGAACCCGCCGCTCAGCCAACGGGAGCTAATCAGATAGAGGATGATTACGGGCACGGAGAACAGGACCGAATACGCGGCCAGCTGGCCGAACTGAACCTGGCCGTTAGCGCTCATGAACTGGTAAATTCCGACGGCGCCCGGGGTGTCCGACGGATTGGCGTCAAGGACAAGGGGGATCAGGAAAGACCCCCATGAGTTAATGAAGGTCAAGATCGCTGCGACGAGGATGCCGGGAATGATCAGCGGTATTACGATGCGGAAGAGAATGCTGATCTCACTGGCACCCTCGATCGCCGCGGCCTCTTCGAACTCACCGGGGACCTGGCCGATGAAGTTCTTCAGGAGCCAGATGGAGAACGGTACTGACATGGAGGCTAGGACGAGGGAGGTGTAGAACCTCGAATTCAGCCAGTTCAGGTGGACGAAGATCTGATAAGTGGGAATCAGCAGCAGGGTGATAGGGAGCCCAGTGAGGAAGAGGATCAGGACGAGGACGAGCCCCTTGAAGCGGATCTTCCGTCGGGCAAGCATGAATCCGGCCATAGTGGACACGGCGGTCGCGATGACCGTGGAGACACCCGCCAGATAGAGGCTGTTCCTGATCGCGGCACCCGCTCCCGCGCGGATGACGAGGTGATAGTTCAGCAGCGAGAACGGGTGCGGCATGGCCAGCGTGCCGTCGGCACTGGGATTGAACGAGGCGAGGATTAGCCAGAGGAGCGGCAGCAGGAACACGAGGCCGATGACGATCATGAAGACGTTTAGGACCGGGCGTGCCAGGGACCGCCGCTTGCGGACGACGGCGGGCGCGGTAACCTCACGCTCGGTCGTGACGAGCTGATCAGCGGACATGTCTTCTCCTTTCAGGGAGCGAGCCTGGCGGGTCATGACGTGGAGGCCTGCAGTTCGGGCCGCAGCTGGCGGATGTAGGCGATGGACAGGATGGCTCCGATGAGGACGAGGGTCAGAGCGATCGTCGTGCCGTAGCCGAGCTGGTTGAACTGGAAGGCCTCGATGTACATGTAGACGGGCAGGATGGCCGTCTGATTGCCGGGACCACCCTGCGTCATGGCGAAGATCAGGGTGAAGTCGGAGATGGTGGCCAACGTGATCAGAAGCAGGTTGATCATCAGGGTTGGCCGCATGATCGGGAGCGTCACGGTGAACAACCGCCGCCAGTAGCCGGCCCCCTCGAGCTGGGCGGCCTCGTCGACCTCGCGGGGAACATTGCGCAGACCCGCACTGAGTAGCAACATCGAGAAGGCGGTGCCACGCCAGGCGTTGGCCATGGAGACCACCAGCATGGGAACGGTGGACAGCAGGTCACTGTTGGGCGCGCCGAAGAGGTGGCTGAGCGTGCCTCCGGCCTGGCTGAAGGAGTACCAGACGAAGGCGACCGTGATCTCCGGCAGGACCCAGGCCAGGATGACGATCGCTCCCACGCTGGAGCGGACGATGACGTTTACCCTTTGGCCGAGCAGCGCGAGCGCGAGGCCTAGCACTGTCTGCGCGATTACTCCTGAGCCGATCACGAAGATGAGCGTCAGCTTGACGCTGAGCCAGAACGTCGGATCGTGGATCATCCGCTGCAGGTTGGCGAGCCCGGTGAAGTTGTAGTTCTGCGCGTACTGGCCGAGCAGTTCCAGATTGGTAAAGCCAAGGTAGACGGCGTAGCACGTCGGGATGATGAACAGGCCGATCAGGAGCGCGGCACTGGGGAGCAGCCAGGCGGTGGTAACGACATGACGGATCGCTGACCGCAGCCGCGGCTCGGCGATGGCAATGTCGTCACTAGTGGGAGGCTCGGCGAGTGTGGTCATGAGGCACCGCCGATCGGCGATGCGAACTGCGGCAGGTAGCGGGCGTTGACCTCGAGGAGTTCTTCCGTGAGGGCGTCAGCCTCGTGCGGCTCCAGGGTCGCGGCGACCAGGGGATCCGTGAGGATGACTTGTCGCAGCAGCCCGCGGTCACCGGTGAGGGCACACTGCATCGTCATCGACTGGACCTGCGCGTGCAGGCTGAGCGCTGCGGCCAGCCCGGGCGGGAGATCCGGAATGCCCAGCGGGTGTACTCCCTCGCCGTCAATGATGGCCGGTACTTCCACGGCCGCGGTAGCAGGGAGATTGCTTATCAGGCCCGCACGGTTCATCACGTTAACGACGAAGAGTTCCTTGCGGTCGTCAACGACCGATTGCATGACCTCCGAGACGACGATCCCCTCGTCCTCGGGGCCGTGCGGCAGGTCGGAGAGGTTGCGCGTGCCGCTGCCGGCTGACCAGGCGCTGGCCAATTCGTCCCAGGCCCTGATCCGCTGGAGTTGGGCATCCATGTCATAGATGCGGCGGCCATACCGCATCGTGAGACCCTGTGCCCTGTCGACGTAAGGTTCTTCGAGTCGTTGCAGCTGGGGAAAGAACTCGATCCAGTGGGCCCAGCAGTACGGGATCACGCCGAACGTGTCGATCGCCCACCGTGTGATCTCATCGTCCGTCCGTTCTCGGACGAGCGGCATGGCATCGCGGCCGTCGGTCAGGCGAAGAGAGAAGATGCCCGTGCAGTGGTTGATTCCGCCGACTTCGAGTGGCAGGGAGATCAAGTCCTTGCTGACACCGACTTGATCGGCCAGCCAGTCCAGGTTGAACGGAAGGGGGGAGCATGAGCACAGCGACAGCGAGCGCACTGTGTCGACCTGTGCCATCGCCATGGCGTTCGCACTAGCCGGATTGGTGTAATTCAGGATGATCGCATCCGGCGCCAACTCTGCGACATCCCGGGCGACCGAGGCGACGACCGGCGTGTTGCGCAGTGACCGCATGATCCCGCCGGGCCCCACGCTATCGGCAATATGCATGAAGATGCCGTGCCGGGCTGGGACTTCGATGTCGGACGCCCAGGCTGCCATTCCCCCGACGCTAATCGCGACGATGACGAAGTCCGCGCCCGCGAGGGCTTCCCGCTGGTTAGTGGTGGTCACCACGTTGAGCTGCCGGCCGCTGCTTCCTGCCAGATGGCTGGAGAGTACGTGCATGGTGGACAGGCGCGCCCCGTCTATGTCCATCAGACGGAGCTCGGCACCTTCGAAACACGGGAGTTCCACTAGCCTCCGGACTAGGCCGGGAACGAACATGGAGCTGCCGCCACCGATGACGGCTATCTTGACGGTCATTGCCCACCTGCTTGCTGATTCGGGACCTGTGGGGCCCTGCCAGATGCGCGAGCGTGAGCCCAGGCCTGCTGGACCTGCCGGTTCCGGACGGCGACACCTATCCAGTCAGTTCTGTGGTATAGATCGCTCAGGGCCTGAAGTGCGATGTCGTACATGCGTCCGCTGACCTCCTCGGTTGCGCCGGCCAGGTGCGGGGTGAGGGTGAGACCAGGAGTGGAGAGCAGAGGACTTGTGCGCGGGAGTGGTTCCTCGGGGTACACGTCGAGGGCTGCGCCGCGAAGATGCCGGCCGTGCAGCGCACGGACGAGTGCCTCGTAGTCGAGCACTGTCGCCCGGGCGGTGTTGATCAGGTAGGACCCGGGACGCATGAGCGAGATTTCGGCTTCGCCGATGATCACCGAGGCGCTGCGCGCGTGAATGGTTACGACGTCTGTCCGGGTCAGCATCGACGTGAGGTCTGCGGCGGTGAATCCGGCAGTAGTGATGGAGCTCTCGGGCACGGCGGGGTCGACGACTATCACTTCACGGACGAGCGGGAGGAATCGGCGGGCCACGGCCCGGCCCACAGCGCCATAGCCGATAACGCCGATGACCAGACTGGATAGCTCGCGTCCCTTGTACGCGAGATAGGGGATTGGCTCGTCCGGATCGTCGGGTCGCCAGATAACATCGGAAATGCGTCCTATTTGATACGCCTTCGAATTGGCCCGTGTGATGTCGCCGCTCATGATGCTGTGATGAGTGAGAGCGATGCTCCGCAACATCGCCAGTGCCAGCCCGAGAGTGAAGTCCGCTACTGACTCAGCGTTGCGGCCTGGCGTATGGATGACTGGGAGAGCGCGCTGGGTCGCGGCGGTGATGTCCACGTTGACGGGCTCGGAACGCATGACGGCGATAACTTCCAGGTTCGGAAGAGCGTCCATCAATTCAGCAGTCACCAGCTCGGTCTCGACCAGGATGGCGCGCACGGCTGCCCGGTCGTCCGCGGAGAGTTTCGCCGTCGCTGTGCTGATGCTGTCGACGGTGTCTACCTGCCAGTGCCACTGGGTCTCAAGCGCCTGCACCAGTGTTGCGTTCAGCGCGCAACTAGTGAGGGCTCGCATGGACGTCCACCTCATTTCGTGACAGCAGGTTCTCCCGGGATTGCGCCTGGCCTGCGGCGTACAGGCGGCAGTAGCCCTCGGCGCTGCGCTGCAGGTCGGCATATCTGGTTGCGTCAGGGGTGTACCGGGCGGGTTCCAGGTCGTGGAGCGCCGACTCAACGCTGACGCCGGCGACGAGCGCCGCGCCCGCTAGTCCGGACACTTGACCCAGTTCACGCACGAGGACGGTGCGGCCGGTCACGTCTGCCAGCGCCTGGCTCCACGTGGCGCTGCGGCTCATGCCGCCGGTCGCGATAACCGTGTCACCGCGAAACTCGAACGCGCTGGAAAGCTGGTTGAGTATCCGGCTAAACGCCAGGCATGTGCCGGACGTGGCTGCGTCGAGGAGGTCGGCGCCCGTGTGCCGGGGAGTAAGACCGAAGACGGTCGGCGCAGGCCAGACACGCCAGCCGCTCGGCCCGAAGAAGGGATTGCCGGCGAGGACAGTCAGGGGCTCGGAACGGTCCGCGGCGTCATCGACGGCAAATCCGCGTTCTGCCAGTCCGGCCTGAAGGCTCGCTCCGCTCAGCTGGGCCAGGTCATTGAGCCGGTCGACGATCTCCCCGGTCGGGCCTGCGTTTGCTTCGAGGGCCCATCCCGTCGCTCCGGGCAGGGCACTGACGAGAAGCGGGAACCAGGTATCGAGATTGGGGGCAGACTCGGCTGAGAGCTGAATTGGTCCGGTAGTTCCGGCGACCACGACCGGCCAACCGGACGCCTGGCCCCCAGCAGCAAGTGCGGACATGTGCGTATCGCCCGCACCCAGGTGGACGGGCAGGCCGGCGGGGAGCCCAACTTGCTCGGCGACCATCCGGAGGAGTCCGCCAGCCCGGGTCCCGGCCGCCCCGAACTGAGGCATCATCTCGTCCCGGACCCTGCACTCAGATGCGAGGAGGTCATACGCCCATGTACCGGCAGAGATGTCCATCATCTGGCTCATGGCGGCGGATGAGGCCTCGCTAGCGATGGCTCCGCAGAGGCTGAAGATGAACCAGTCGTGTAGCTGGAGGATGGTGCGCACCTGCTGCCAGGCGGCAGGGTAGGTGCGCTGGATCCAGGCCAGCTTAGGCAGGCCGAACTCCGGCGCTGCCCAGTGTCCAGTCGTCGAGTGGAGCCTGCGTTGGCCGATGGAGGCGGCGAGATCGTCCACAATCGGCAGCGCGCGCCGGTCTCGGTTTAGCAGGGAAGGGCCGACGACCCGCTGATCAGCATCGAGGAGCACAAAGGGAATGCGGATCGCGCTGACTGTGATGCCCAGGTAGTGCCGTGGCTGGGCAGGGCAGCAGGCAACGAGTTGCGCGAGGGCGGCTATCGCGGTCTTGGCCCACACGTTGGGATCGAATGTGCCTTTATCCTGGGAGTCTGCGGACGGGTAGCGCACGACGGCGGCCGTCGTCGCGACGTCTCCGGCCGGATCGAAACAGCTCGCTTTGACACCCGAACCACCGATGTCGAGCGTGACGACGATCTCGGGCATCGGGATTCTCCCTCCTGGTGTCGGGCTGAGGCGGAAAGTCAGTACACGGTTCTGGCGTCCACGGGCTTGCGCTGGTACTTGGCGAATACCTCGTCCATCTGGTCGGCGGTCAAGACGTTGGGCTGTCCGACCGCCAAGCCGCGGTAGTAATAGCCGGCCAGGATCTCCGTCGTCTCCGCACCGTCGGCGGCCTGCTTCAAGGTCCGGCCGCCGGCGACCATGCCGTGGTTGGCGATCAGTACAGCCATGCAGGGAGCCTGGAAGGTATCCCGGACGCTTGCCGCGAGCTCCGGAGTCCCGTAGGTGGCGTACGCGGCCACCGGCACTGTCGTGGTGTTCAGGCTGGCGATGATGTAGTGGACGGCAGGGATCGGCATGCCCAGGATGGCCAGCGTGGTGGCATGGCCTGAGTGGGTGTGCACGATCGCGCTGATGTCGTCGCGGTGCTGGTAGACGGCCGCATGCAGGGGGGTCTCGGATGATGGAGCCTTGGCGCCCTCAAGAACAGTGCCGTCCAAGCCACATACGACGATGTCGTCGGGCTTCATCTTGTCGTACTCGATGGATGCCGGCGTGATTGCTATTGCTTCCGGGGAAAGACGGATGCTCAGGTTGCCTGACGTCTGAGTCAGGATCCCTTTGCCTAGAAGGCGCACGCCGCAGGCAACGAGTTCTTCCCTGGCGGATTGCAGGTCCGGGCCGTGCGCTGCATCAATCATTGAAGCCGCTTGCCTCGGCGACGAGTCCGATGGTCAGCCTGCAGCGGCCTGCGCCTTCATGCATCGCGCCCATGCCGTCCTTCATAGTGCCACCCAGTCGTCACAGTCGCGGTGCACAATTGTTCATTACGTTGAACTACGGTGCAACAGATGCTGAACTTGGTCATACGGTGATGTCAATGACCGTGATCAAATCGATACTTTTTCGCAGCTGTGCGCCTCCCGT
>Ga0210401_10005357_pt1 | contig 13202 bp, 23 predicted proteins | sample IncBWH32MmetaG_FD_150866 | JGI IMG/M metagenome (GOLD analysis project Ga0210401, IMG submission 150866) | Forest soil microbial communities from Barre Woods Harvard Forest LTER site, Petersham, Massachusetts, United States - Inc-BW-H-32-M | ecosystem: Environmental > Terrestrial > Soil >... | reverse complement strand
AGCAGATGCGCGGAAAATCCTTCCGCCTATCAACCGCTACGGCGGCGATACTCAATGGGACGCACACGGTCATGGTTCCTGCCGGAGCAATTGTTGTTGTTGTGTCAGATCCCTACTCCCGCGAGTTGATATACGTTTTGCACGAGGGACGGAAGATTCAAATGTTCGAGCGGGATATTCGGCAGCAGGGCACGCCTGTCGTGAGTGAGCCGTCACCCCAGAAACGGACAGCAACTGGCTAGCGATCACAAATCGCAATCGCCGTTGCCGTCGCCGTTATCGGAATCGAATCATTCGAACGTTGCCATCGTGACCGGGAGCGCATGGTCAGAATCACGAAGCGGGTGTCACCGGCTGATCCGGGAATCATCCTCTGTGTTTCCGGTCGGCGAGGTGCACGCTCGTCAAAAGCATGCTGACAATCATTCTGTGTATGTTTCGATTCGTTCGACTGGATTGACCCGTGCTTCTTCAACTGCTGCCCTTAGGCGGTCGGCCTCGATCAGCACATCTTGCGGATCTCGAAGCATCTTCTATCGCTCGCGGCACACCAGGCCAGTAGGTTTAGTCCCCTCTGTTTCGCGCACAGCGAGTCGATCACACTTCTCGCTGTCTTATGGGCTGTAGCGTCTCTGCAATGCACTCCTCATACCGACCCTCGCTGTCCACGATCTCGTTGGCTCATTTTTGGTTTGCCTTGCACATCGGAGCTAGTCTGAACATAATAGACTGTATGTCAGGAAAAGCAACAGCCCTGCTTGGAATTGTGGGTGCCGCCGCAGTGGGCATCTACTTCAAATGGCGACGCCTCCGACGGGCGCCATCGGACGTGATCGAACCTAAGGGTTCAGTGTCTTTCCGTAGCTCCGGACGCATCGAGATCGACGATGATGCGGCGGCGGACATTATTAAGCGCGCCAGACCCGCGTTGGAGCGGGCCCGTGAGTCGTACGCTTGGTAGATCTGACGCTTGAGGCGTAGGGTAATCATATCCGCCGCCGCGGCGAATTGATGCCTTGTTGTCGAACGCTTCGTGTAAGTGCTGACCGACCGGAACGAACCTTTGGGCACCGTTCGACTGTTGTGGACGCGCTGCGCTTCATCGCCTAATGACTAAAGATTCTGCTTCCTTTTTTTCTCCCAAGTGGAGTGATAAATGTCACGACTGCCGAAATGTTTCGGCTCTCGTGCGGCCCCAGAATGCGGGGTGAAGCGGTCGGCATCGTTCATCTCTTTGCTATTGTTGGGCGGAACTATACGGAACGTCATCGGTTGAGTTATGGTGGAACTAGCGGCAATAACGTGAGCGCTGATTCAATCGCCGCAGATGCGACTCATGACTCCGTGATCTCGCCGGTTCGGAGGACGCGAACCGATGCCACCGGAGAAACGCCAAGCCGATTCTGACCGGACCGAAGCTCAGGCTTTGCGCCAAGCTGCATCTGATGGTTTCGCCGCACTCCAGATAGCCCATCTGAGATACGAACATGCTCTGCAAATTTGCGCTGGGGAGAGTGCTCCGGGTGCCGAAGCGATGGTAACCATCCGACAGCAAGGTCGTGAGTATGCAGAAGCCGTAACGCGATATTCCAACGCGGCGATGGCGTGGCTGGCGTTCATGGAGACGATGAAGTAAGACCCGACCAAAGTTGTTAGGAAGCCCGTGACCTGCAGGCGCAAGCTTGAAAACCTACCGTAATCTCACCTTGTCAAGCTCGAAATCCTGGTGTCGTCTTTATGCTCAGCTTTTGCGTTGCTCAAACAAATTAAATGAATCTCGGAACCACAGCACGCATCTATTGAACGACGAGATTTCCTTAAACTCCTCCCGTCGTATGGATCGGCGTGACACGCAACATGAGCTTTGGCTTTCGATGCAGGCCGCATACAAAAAATACAGGTATGCCTCAGACCTCCTGAAAGCTGCCGCTTCGCGCACGCCAACACCGATTTCCTCCGAAGACGAGACCCAACGAATGACTACATTGGCGGTGGAACAACGTGCCGCATTTGAAAGTTACATTGAAGCCAGGTTGCAATACGCCGAGTTTGAGCGCGACCTGGATAGGGTTACGACAGCGGGCTCCACGATTGCTCAAAGGGACCGTCAAGCTGAAGTCGGGCGAGGAATGGGGATCCGATTTTCGGGACCGGTCATCGCTGTCAGTGGTATCGCGCTTGTTGGCGTCATCGCCTTGAGCTTCGCGCTTAACATGCACGAAATCAAATCTCGCGATCCGGTGCTGGTGCCGTTGAGTCAGGGTCGAGATGACCTCCAGTCGGTGGCTGGGAAACTCTATGGCCCCGATATACCTCCAACGTCAATGCCCCAGAACATCGTGAATCCTCGACGTAGCCAGACAACAAGGAAGATCACCAGAAAAGAGCAGCCCTCGCCACTCCGTCCGCATAATTATTATGAGTTCACGCTGACACCCTCTAGAAAGTTCAAGCAAGTTGGACCTATCGGTATCTCGCTCCGAGGCGTGGACTCTCGGCGACAGGTTCTGGATTTGTTGGTCAAGCAGGAGGGTTCTAAGCCCGCAAAGATGCGCGTCAGCCTGAAGAAGCCCATCTGGGTCACGGCGACTGGCGGCTCTAGTCGCATAGAACTCGTAGCTACACAAATCCAGAGGAATCATGTGTACGGCTTCTTGAATGAATCGAAGAACTACAAATCCAAGATCAGCTCGAATCGACGGCCAGGGGGATTCCCGGACGGGTTCTAGGATGCAGGCAGGTCGCCCACGGAGGCAACAGCCTCCAAATGGTTTACAAGGCAGTTGGAGTCAAGAATGACGTGCTGCTTGTGCGATGGCTGATCCGTGAGGGTGGGTTTGTTGGAGCCTTAAACCCTTAGCGGCCGCGCAGTATGTTCCGCGCGATGTCTTTCCCCCACCATAGCTCCAGCACCCCTTCATCTGAAAGTCTACGATCATCGACATAACAGTGTCGTGTAGCGGTTCCGTCAATGAACGGCACCCCCACGGCGTGTCCACCGTCAGCCAAGCAGAACAATGCCTCAGCGTATGCGTCTTCGTATTCAGCGTCCGGCAGGGGCACCGGACGAGTTTCACTCCGGCGTGGCATGGGACGGAAGCGAAGACAACTGGGGTTTATCCCAGCTCTTAGCGCTGAATGGGCATGCACAAACACCAAGCCCCTCAGTACCATTGGTGCTCGACGGTCCGGTCCTCATTGGTACTCGAAGCCGAAAGTGACCGGCGCTACCTGCGTGGCGATGAAACGGGTCGCGGCGTAGTTGTAGCGTGACTCTATGAAGAACTTCCAAGGCGTGTCCTTGACCCTGATTGTCAAGCCGACACCCCCGTTGGCTCCGAACGCACTGGTCCCGGCGCCTACGCCCACCGTGTTAACGAACCCGTTGCTGCAAGTGTAACCATACCAGCCCCAGATCGGTTGACACACAGTTTCCGTGGGTATAAACGTGCTCTTCGAAATCGACGTGTGACGGTAATACCATCCACCACCAGCGATCAGGTAATAGCCAAAGGCCTTGCCGAACCCACTGCGATACTTGTAGTCCGCAGTCATGCTGTAAAGATTGGCGCTCGATGAAAACCCATTTATCTGCGCGATGGCGCTCAGTGAGGGAGGAAGAATCGAAGGAGGCAGGCCAGCCCATTGGAATTGCCCCACGATCGAGTTGTGTTGATCGAGGTTGTAGCCACCGCCCCCGATGAAACTTCCACCGACCCCAGCGTACTTGGCGATGGGGTTCAGCGGCACCGATAAGCCGCCGCCCATATTAAAGTTGAACTTACCCTCTTCATTCTGGTTCTGTGCCTGGAGAGGGATAATGCAGACCACACTGAGTAAGCCAATGGTAAATACAGTTCCCGTTGACATGAATCTAGCTCCTTTACCAGATCAACCATCTGAAGCATGCCGGAGCTTAGTGTACTCCGGTCTATCGCGAGTTCCGATGCGGCGTGGCGGGTGCACGGCGTAATCTTTTGGGATAACTTTCTCGCGGAGCGGCAACTTGAGTCACGTGCTGGTTTTGATTTGCGGCACACCGTCCGTCGGAGGAGTTACAGCAGGTGCGCGGGAAACGAGTCCGGTACCCTCCACGACGCTGGTGCTTTGTGGAACTTATAAGGCAAAGTACCGAGAGGATCGGAGCTTGGGACGGAGACACTCAGAGCCGTCCTGATGATCTCCTCTCGGTACCTTGTGCGATCGATTCCGGTGTGTACTGCTGGGTTTAAAAATTTAATGGCTCCGGTAGTCACGCTCCAAGACTGGGCAGAACCGAACTCGATCGGCACCATTTGACGAAACACCTTTCCACACGATCGCCCGCCGATCGCAGAATCCACACCGCGACGGACCGGCTGTGGGAATTGTCGGTGATCTGGCTCGAAGCTGAGAAGCGCGGATAATGCAGCCTACTACGACATCCTTCTACGTGTTCCACGCCGGGACTATGATTGGGTCATGAAGTACGGCAAGCCTGTTCCAGCTCTGATCCTCGCCTGCTTGTTCATCGTGGGCTTGTTCGCCCAGGTGAGACCACAATATCCACCGCCAGATATCATTCCACCGGAAGTGCTCAAGACTCGCGACCCACTACAAGTCGATACATTGCATTACCGACTCGATTTTGAAAACGAGAAGATGCGGGTTCTGCGGCTAACGCTGACACCATCGGAGACGGTGCCGATGCACGACGATAAAGATGCTCTGGTCGTGTGTCTGAAGGAATGCCACGTGCGCTTCACTTCCCCAAATGGCCGCTCGGAGGACATCCACATGGAAGCTGGTATGTCGCGGTGGATCTACGGCGAGACGCGATCGGACAAGAACTTGGGGACGAAACCGGTCGAGATGTTGTTCGTGGAGATGAAGACTCTAAAGTAGTCTCCGCTTTTGATACTATGCAGCCGAAGGGAGCCGACCGATGATACTCTGCGACCTGTGCAACCAAGCAAGGGAGTGCGAACAGAAAGAAATCGAGGGTAAAGAGTACGATATCTGCGCCGAATGTTGGAAGCCGTTGGCAGAAAAGCTCAAAGGTAAGGGAAGAGCGAGGAAGGAACGTGAGACTGTGTTCCTGCCGCACCTGCCGAAAGAACCCGAACAGCCAGGACCGAAGCCGGTGCCCGGTGAGCCTCCAAAGATTTGGGGTAGCGTAGGACGCCCACAGTAAGCGTGCGTTGAGTCATTCGTGTGGTACTAAGGCTACGACAACCTCCTCCATTCCTTCAGAAACAGGCGTATGAGCTGAGGCTCGCGGCGGTCGAGAAACCAGCTTTCATCCCAGCGCAGTCGGGTGGTCAGTCCGCGCTTCGATCCAGTGTTAGCGACTAGCGGTCGCAGATCGCGATTGATCCGAAAGAGGAAGCGTGACCGTAACCCGATCCTCGTTACCGATGGTTCTCGTAATGTGACCTTTACCCGTAGTGTCTTCGGCTAGGTCAATGTGCCCAGGTCCCATGTGGATCTTCTTACCTCCAGTTAGTTCGACCTCTCCCTGACCACTGAGCGTAATCACGTATTGGCGGCGTGGTGCGTTATGCCAATGTTGAACCGTGCCGGGTGGGTAGCGATGAAGTTCCGCTCCGGTGATTGCCATTAGCTTGAAAACTTCGTTTGGACCGCCTGCGGTGAACTTAGCCTCGATTTCTTCAGCGTGCGTCTGGCCGTCCGCACCCGTGTACAGCCGCGTCATCATGAACGCCTTGTGCTTTGCGGAGCCACCTGTCTCAGCGCTGGATAGGAGTACAAACAGGGCTGCGAAGCCAGCAACGACTATCCAAGTTGTCCTCGATCTCATCGGATTAACCTCCTGTTGCGCCGCCTCATGAGCGGCCAGAGCGTGATCGTCAATATCTTATGCCACCTGCCAAACGAACTGCCGAGTATTACCGGCATTCTAACGATGCCGACCGTGAAGGTTCGCGCGATGGTATGCGGGAGGTAAAGGCGAAGATGTTCGCCGCCGCATCCAGCCATCAACGCGATGCCACATACGAGCGAGCCATTTCAACATTGGGGACCTCCTTATGAGGCACGGTATCACAAATACGGTGGTGCTACAATCCCAATTTCCCAGCACTGTTCTCCCTGAACAGGCTTCCGTCCCGAATATAGCGCCTTACCATCTGAACCGATCGATGCCCGGTCTGATTCATGATGCTTCGCTCCGATGCACCCGCGATTGCCGCGCTAGTGGCATGACCGGCGCGAAGGCTGTGTCCCGCGAACTTGGCCGGATCGAGTCCAGCACGCTTGACGAGTTTCTTTACCACGCGTGCAACATCGATGCCTGATAATCGACCTGGCTGCACCTGGCCGTGCCGTGAGATCGATCGAAACAGCGGTCCTCTGCTGATACCCGCTTGCTCCATCCACGATTGCAGGACTCGCACCGGGCACGTCTCGGGATTCGATCCGTACGGGATTCCGATCTTCCGGCCAGCTCCGTCCTGATCAATCTTGCTACGCCGAAGTATGATCGTCAGCCCATCCTTGCCGAAGGTGCAATCCTCAACATCCAGACCGACCAATTCACAACGTCGAAACGCGCCTGCGAATCCGGCCAGGATTAGCGCACGGTCACGAGCTCCAATGATGCCCGAGTCGGTAGCGTCTACCATTGCGCGAATATCGTCTGTTAGCGCCGGTGCCTTCTGTGCGGGCGCCGACCCCTTCGTTCGTCGAATGCCTTTCATCGTGTTCGTGACCATCGCGTGATGGGTCGGCGAATCCACCCCGACAGCTTTATGAGCTTCGGTGATCGCGTTCAATCTCCGCTGAATTGACCCGACCTTCAGGCGCGAGGCACACTCCGCGATGTAGGCCGCCACAGCGTCAGGTGATGCCGGTAGCGGGCAAACGCGTTGGCCTTCACACCACGCGCAAAACTCCCGCCAGTCCGCACGATACCCACGCAGCGTAGATTCTGCCATACTCGCTTGAATGAACTCGCGCGCACGTTCGGTGTCTGGCCGGTTGGCCACTATCGATCTGTCTCCGGCCGCCGGAACGAGGTCAGTAATCTGCTCGGTGATCATGAGTCTTTCCCTTCGCAATGGTCACACTTTCCAATCTGGCCCTGTGTGAGCGCCGCGCCACACACGTCGCAATACTCCAGCAGCACGTGCTCGGCAAGTCCACCCCAGTCGCTAACGAGCGATTCCCAAAGCTCTTCCTCACCGTGCAATCCAAGACTGCTTGCCGCCCCAGCGATCGCGCGAAATTGCCCAGCCTTAACTCTTTTGATCTCAGAATCGCGTTCCTCGCAGTTCTGTACGTAGCTGGCCTGGTCGTCGTAGGCGATACGCAGGGCAAGTCCGATCGAATCGAGTTCGGCGTTGGTCAGTTGGACCGTTACGGTCCGTACTGGCTCAACGGCAAGTCCCTTGATCGCCTCGTTGAAGACCGCTTCCACCTCGGCCAGATCCATAATCCACTGCTCGTTGTCACCGCGACGCTCCTCCGGCCCGAGCAGCCCCTCGCGGATGTGGGCTATCTTTTCGCGCACGTCGCCCAGCACCTCCTCTGCTGCCCGACGCGAGTAACTGAGTTTGACCGGATTATGCGGCTTAGTGTCTGTGATTCCCTTGCGCCCTCGCTCGAATGCATCGGACGCATAGTAAGCTTCGGTCCATGCGGTCGCAGACAGCGCATCGCTCTTGAATTCAATGCGCGGCTGGGTACTTTTTGAATTAGACATCGTGGGTATCTTCCTTTGTCGCTGTTTATGGACCTTGGTCATGCCGCACGCTCCAATTCTGCCAACCGACGGATGGCTGAATCTTTGTCGAATCCCTTGGAGTACTCGGCCTGGACGGTATATCCTGCCTTGCGGAATTCGGAATGGAGTTTCAGTGTCTCGGCGTCTTGCGTCCAGTCCACCGGAAAAGATGCCGCGAGTGTTAGCGCATCCGTCGCGCGTTTGAAATTGAGTATTAGACCGAAGCCCAAGCCCGAGGCGGTATGAGTGATTCGCCAATTCTGACGGACATCCGCGTCGTCACCACCGAGTTCGTCGGAGTCGGATGGATGGACCAACGACAACCCGCACGAGTGCTCTATCACAAACCCCGGAACGCGTCGTTTCAGGTTTGCATCATGGTATGCGTCCAGACGGTACACCGCATCGAACACGGATGGTTTCCAATGCTGCACCGGCTTCGCCTTGGGTGCTTTCGGCAGTGGCTTTGGCAGCGGGATGTTATCGCTACTGACTTGGATCGTAGCGGACATCACGCCATCTGCCAGTCCCCACGTCAGCACGTATGGAACGTCTCGTTCATGGCACGCGTAAGCCATTCTGACGATAAACCGAAACTGATTCGTGATCGGATCAGGCTTCCAAGCCCGTCCGCGTTGGTTGATCGGTTTTACGTAAGCGGTGGAACGATGAGTGTGAATGGAGGCGCTCATGCGGTCACCTCCGCAGGGCAGACGTTTTGACCTGCCCGCTGAATCATCCAATCGGTGGCGTGTTGCGCTTTCGAAGCGGCTGTAAAGATTGCTCGTGAGTCAGCCTTGAGCACTTTAAGCCACGAGTTAATGTATTGGGCATGATCCTCGCGAGGTTCCGTGCTTAGTCCTAAATGAGCGCAGGTAAAAGCGGCACCTAGCTCCGCTATCAGCTCCTCAGCCGAGTAAGCGTGATCGCCGAACCGTTTGCCTAACTGTCGGTCAGAGCGGTCAGCCTTAGCGGTCCAGTGTGTATGTTCATGGGCGAGTGTCGAGTAGTACGCCACGTTTTCACCGAACGCGGCAAACGGCGGCATTTGGATGTGATCCGAATCGGGCGCATAGAACGCTCGATTTCCTCCGTGCCGAACGTTCGCGCCGATTGCCTGAAAGAACGCATCGGCACGTTCAATCCGTTTCGGCATCGGCATATCCGGATCGGCCTTCGGCGTGTAGCTATCCACCTGAGAACACCGAATATCCGCGAGTGAAGATCAAGCGCGAACAGCTGGCTCGTTGATCTCCATCGTCTTGACTCTCGGAGGATTCGTTCGCGAACTTCCAAAACACCACCGTCGTGGCCTTCTCAGCCTTCAGGACTTGTGCGCCGCGTTCTTGCCATTGTTTGTACGTGCCCATTCGCCCGATTCGTATCCCTTCGCCTGGGCAGCGGCCCATAGGCAAAGCGTGTTGACGCCCCGATAGGCTTTCCGGCTGGTGACATTGAGAGGGGAGAAAGCATAGCGCCCGCTGGTGTGCCACGGCATTCGCCAGTTGCCTACGCCTTGTTCGATTGCGTTGATAATTTGGTCCGTCACGCGTGCGTAAACGTCCCGTTTGTCGGTTGCGGTACTGTCAGAAGTAGACATCGTGAAACTTACCCTTTCGCGTTGTTTAGGGGCGGTGCCAAGCTCGCGACTTGATGCCGCTCCGATTCGGTTCGAGCGTTCGATTCCCTTTACTAATCGAACACCAGAACCGCGCTCAGAATAAGCTAAACACGGTTTAGATGCAAGTACCATTTTGCGTTCTAAGGTAACTTTTATCTAAACCGTCGTAAGATGGGATAGTGGACAAAAAGACCAAAGCGTTGTTCCGCGAGATCATGAGGGAGATCGGCCGGAAGGGCGGCAAGATCGGCGGCAAGCGCAGCCTTGAGACCATGACGGCAAAGGAACGATCGGCACGGGCGAAGAAGGCATCGCTAGTTGCGGCGAAGAAACGGACCGCAGCGCGACTCGCGCGGGAACGTACCGCAGCCAAGCGAAAGTGAACAGATGGGACCCATCGTCGGGGGACCCAACGAGACCGGGGGGCGGGTCGATTTAGTGCGGGACTCCTGGCGTCAGGGCAGAGGCGCTGTCCAGGAACCTCACTCGCAAGCATATTCAATCTCGAAAATTACTCCCCTTAGATTTCAATGATTTACAGCCTCCGCTTGCCGTAGATCGTTGAAAACAAGCAACATGAAGAATACACGAATGCGCTCACTTTGACACCTAAATACATCCCGAGAATACATTTCCTGCCCCGGCGCGAGATGCGGCAACCGGTTAGGGGTGCGCGCGAAATTGCCCCCCGCTATTGCAACATATATAGGTACCGTGTGCCTTTCGCTCCGCCGAGCGCGAGCGTCGCACCGAGATTACCAGGCGGAGTTCGACCGGCTCCTCGCCGATCAGCTGCGCGATCTGCCAGACCGTGTTCGAAACTGGACCGACTCCCGGCCCGGCGGCGGTCCGCATCGACCGGGCGGGCGATGGCCGGCTTCGCGGACTGCTGTGTCCGCGGTGCAAGATCGGGGTCAGCACGTCTCAGGATGACGTGGAGCGGCTGCGGGCGGCGGTGGCGTACCTGGATGGATGCAGCGATCGCATCTGAGGATTTCCTTCTCAACGGCGCTCGGCATTGCCGCCCTGCTTTGGACCGCGTTATATTAGCCTCGCATGGCCATTCGATTCGGGAAGATCTGGGTCCAACAGTGCAGGGCGACCAAGGGAATCAAGCGGCGCTACGGCGCAAAGAGCGCGCTGGACTACCTGATTCGCGAGAAGCTATTGAACTTCGCCCAGGACGCCGAGCGGAGGCCGGAATTCGCGAGGGAACTGCCACGCTTCCTGGTAGAGGTGTGGCGGATCTTCAACGAGTACGAAATTGCGGGCTACGTTGCAAGCCTGCAACCCAGGCAACGGAAAACGCTGCGCAACCTGCTGTACGTGCGGTGACCTCACTCCAGTTCCGGCAACTCCTCCCGCGGGATCAACAGACGGATTGATCGCCCTTGGCCGGGGACGCGACCAATGAAACCCTTGGCCTCCAGCGTTACGACCATCTGGTGTACTGTCGGCGGCGTAACTCGAAAGTAGCGTTGCATGTCAGCCTCCGCCGGCGGCTTTCCGTTCACCTTCGTGTAGTAGTGAATGAATGTTAGGTACTGGCCTTGCTTTTCGGTGAAGCGTGTCTTCATGACAGAGAGAATTGTAACGGCTTTCGATTCTGCATGAGTCACTGCACCTGACCGTTGAGCTCTTGTAGGCGGTACACCCATCCCATGCGGACCGGGCAATTTGCAGACGCAGTGCGGGATTACGTCCTCAAAACTACATCGAACCCGCTCGCAACGCCAAAGCCGCCAGCGTGAAGATCCGCGGCGACGATGTCCACAAAGCGCTCAACTATCGTGCTCGCCTGCCGCTGGTGTGCTCCGCCCTGACGACAATCAGTTTTCGCAGGGCGCTAACTTGCGGCTTTTGAAAGTGGATGGGCCGGGCCAGAGCGCGACGACGACGTTCACGTTCCGACTGTCAGATTGGTTTACAGCCGCGTTTCTCTGGTTCGTATTTTTCTTTTACGATCGTACTTGATTCATTAGCTAAGCAACCGGGCTTTGCAGCTCGAAGATGACGGACGGCCACGGGGTGACGTCGGCTTCGTCACAGTTGCGCGAAAATGCAGCGATCAGGTGACCATTAGGTAGCCGGTGCCGAGCAACACAGCAAGAGCAACGAGGCCAACAACAACGCCCCAGCGTAGGCCGATGCGTGTTTCTTGAACTGAAGTTTCAAACATCGTGATTGCTCCTCACTGCAATAAACGCAGCTGATGGCGATTTTGTTCGACGAGAATTTGCGCTGAAAGACTCCCCTCACGCTCCGACTCTGGCGACCATTGCGTAGCACTGGAGAGGATCGCGGAGGCTTCGGGACTGAATTTGCCACGGGAGCGGAAGTGCGGAGACACAGCCGCCGCGTTCTACACACGTCCGCGAGCCAGAGTATTCAAATCGACTTTCATTTATTCAGTCGCTTCCATACGTGCTAACCTCGACCGGACATCGACGTGGGTGGCTATTAACTGTGACTTGTCTTTGAGGCTGCCAAGGCAGATGACCTGCCGGCCGACAATCACGTCGTCGATGGAGCCCCGATCGTGAAACACGTTTCGGCGTTGTAGACGACCCTGCGATGGATGGCACGCTTGCGGATGATGATGGACGACGTGTCAATGTCGATCATATGGACGGTGCCGCTCAATCGATCCTCTTTCGTTGAAGTTTTCTTCTGGCCTTGTGCGCTTGCTACGATTGCCATGATCAGAATGACAAACACGCCAGCGGAACACGCGATCAAGCCTTTTATGCGCATCGAGCTGCCCTGATTTCCGAGCGGAAGCCAAACCCATCATAGCGCCGGTGAATCAACCCCGCGTAGGCGTCGGGGTCAAATGAAAAAGATCGCGCGTTAGCAGACGATGGGGCTTGCTCGTGGTCATGAGGGTTGATATCCTGCGCCTGAGAGACAGTCCTGGAGGTGTCTATGCGTAAGATGTATGTCGTGGCAGTCACTACTGCTCTCGTAGTGGTCGGCGCTCTGGCGCAAAGCGATAGCGATTATCAAGCTCGATGAAGAGCAACGCTGCAAACATGGGCAGCCTGAACAAGAACATCGCGGCTCAAAACGCTGCTGGTGCTGCTGCCGACGCGGAGAAGCTGGGGGCCACATTCAAACTGGTTGAAGATTTCTGGAAAAAGCGGGGCGGGGCGGATGACGCAGTGAATTTCGCCATGAATGCACAGATGGCGGCGGCATCGATCGCCAAAAATACGCCGTTCGCAGTAGAGGCCGCGAACTAGCGGTCTTTGTCATTTCGTCACCGGGAGTTGCGGCTTCATTTGATCTTGAATGCCCCCGGAGTTCCCTCGGTGCGTCTTGTGGCAACCGCCACAATTGGATTGCAAGCTTTTCACGTCGGCTGCAGCTTGGTCGAAATTGCTTGCCGACGTTCCACATGCAGAGCGAATCGAGTCTCTTCAAATCGTTCACGCGAAGCAATCACCAACCCGAATTTTGTCGTATCGACTCGCGCTAGACCCTGCCGAACAGGCCGTGCCACGAAATGCGGCGGGCTGCAGCCAGAGCGGCCACACCTTGCGCGGAATCGCTGCGGTTCACCATCGAGGGCACCGGGCCGGGCGTGGTTCCGGCTGGCGGCTGGCGAGAGTCACCACCCAGCTCGCAGCAATGTCGCAAGCTAATCGTTGATGTACCGATAAACGCGTTGAGGTAGCGATCAACCCGTTGGTAGTTCTACTTGAGGCGGCGGGCTGAGCAGCCAGATCAACACCGCTGCGGTTATCCAGAACAGAATCGAAAGCCCAATGGACAGCAAGGTAATTATCCACAGCGATCGCGGCGTACGCCAGCCATCCCATAGCTTCCACTGCAACCAACGCTCGTCTCGGAGAGTCA
>Ga0210401_10005355_pt1 | contig 13203 bp, 10 predicted proteins | sample IncBWH32MmetaG_FD_150866 | JGI IMG/M metagenome (GOLD analysis project Ga0210401, IMG submission 150866) | Forest soil microbial communities from Barre Woods Harvard Forest LTER site, Petersham, Massachusetts, United States - Inc-BW-H-32-M | ecosystem: Environmental > Terrestrial > Soil >... | reverse complement strand
GACGGCTTTTCGGATGTTTTGGGCATGGCCGAAACTTAAGGATTTTTCCGGCGATTGACACCCTTGGGAACGCGTTGTGCCGGAATTTTTGCGGCCTGAAAGGAGTTCGTCATCGCCCGCGAAGGCCGATCCAGTACGCCGCGGCCTATCGTATTCAAACGCGCCGCCTCTGTAATACCGGGTCGCCCGGTCAAGCCGGGCGATGACAGCGGTGGTTGTGGGGATACGAAACTTACTCCGCCGCCTGCAATGCTTGGCTCGGCTTTTTCGGCGCAATCCAGAACGCATTGGGGCGTTCGAACAGGAAATTGGCCCCGGCTCTTAGCGCAATCCGCCAGATCGCCAACGCGCCGAACAGGGCGACAATGGTGACCACGAGCGACATCGTCCCGACATCGTGGACGATGCCGGCCCGCAGCAACAGCGTTCGTGTCGCCGCCATCGGCAGAAAGAAGGCGAGATAGATGACAATGGAATGCTCGCCGCAGAAGCGCAAGAAATTCAGCGAATGCGCCCGTGCCAGCAGCGTGCCGATGGTGACGATCGCACAAGCCCCGGCAAGTCCAAGGGCGAGCGAGATCAGCGGCCATTCGCTCAAGCCGGATTTCACCAGGCCGCCGTCGAGCAGCGCCCAGATCAGAATCGCGGCGAGCGCCAGCGCCGGGCGCGCCCGCGCGCGGTCGGATAGCGCGAACACGTAACCCGCGAACAAATAGCCGGTGTAGAAATAGACAAAGCGCGCAGCGAATTCGTCGACCACGGTCCAGCCGGTGGCAATGTGCGCCATCTCCAACAGTGCTGCGATGCTCCAGATCAGCAACGGCGGCATTCGCCGCGCCGCCTTGGTGACCACGAAGAAGACCGGCAGCAGATAGATGAACCAAAGCGTGCCGAACGGCTCGATGAAGGACTCCAGATAAAGGAAGCCAACATGGGACCAGCTTGTTTCGGCGGCGAAAGCCGGCGCCTTGAAGCCGAACTGAATGGTCACCCACAGCACGTAGAAATAGGCGAAGTGCACCACCTTGCGGTCGAGAAAAGTCCGCCAGTCGCGGTCGATCACGACCGAAAGAAACAACCCCGAGATCAGGAAGAAATCCGGCATCCGGAACGGCTTCGCGAAGGCGACCAAGGAATGCATGAAACCGCTCTGGCCGGCCGCCAATTCGACGCCCAGCACCGAGTGCATCATCACCACCATGACGATGCAGATGCCCTTGGCGTAGTCCACCCAGTCGATACGCCCCTGGGCCGACGGCCCGGACGGGGCCAAAGGCGCGGCACGCTCGGTGAGGGCGGGTGTGCCGTTTGGTGTCATCGCTGTTCCTTTTCGGCGCGATACTGGCGCAAGGGGCGGCATCATCGGCCGGATCCGTTTCATTCCCCTTTATTCATACAAATGACATGCCGTTTTCCCCGCTTTTACGGTTTCCTCTCGGCGCCAAAATGCTTTAAGACCCGCCCAACAAATCGTTTCCGTTAACCATCATCGACAGGTTGGAAGATGCGAATTGCCATGATCGGCACGGGCTATGTGGGGCTGGTGTCAGGCGCTTGCTTTGCGGATTTCGGCCACCAGGTCACCTGCGTGGACAAGGACGAGGGCAAGATCGCAAGCCTGCGCCGCGGCGAAATTCCGATCTTCGAGCCGGGCCTCGATGCGCTGGTCTCGGCCAATGTGAACGCAGGCCGCCTGAATTTTGCGATCGATCTTGCGGCCCCCGTCACTGAGGCCGACGCGGTGTTCATCGCGGTCGGCACGCCGTCGCGGCGCGGCGATGGCCACGCCGATCTGAGCTACGTTCATGCCGCCGCACGCGAGATCGCCGCCGCGCTGAAGGGGTTTACCGTGGTCATCACCAAGTCCACCGTGCCGGTCGGCACCGGCGACGAAGTGGAGCGGATCATTCATGAAACCAATCCCTCGGCCGACGTCGTGGTCGCCTCCAATCCCGAATTCCTGCGCGAGGGCGCGGCGATCCGCGACTTCAAGTTTCCGGATCGGATCGTGGTCGGTACCTCGGATGAACGGGCGCGCAAGGTGCTCGGCGATATCTACCGGCCGTTGTCGCTCAATCAGGCGCCACTGATGTTCACCGCGCGGCGCACCGCGGAGCTGATCAAATACGCGGCCAATGCCTTTCTCGCCACCAAGATCACCTTCATCAACGAGATGGCCGATCTCTCCGAAAAAGTCGGCGCCGACGTGCAGGAGGTCGCCCGCGGCATTGGGCTCGACAACCGCATCGGTTCGAAATTCCTGCATGCGGGTCCGGGTTTCGGCGGTTCGTGTTTCCCAAAGGATACCCGCGCGCTGGTCAAGATCGCGCTCGATCACGACGTACAGCTTCGCATCGTCGAGGCGGTGCTTTCCGTCAACGACAACCGCAAGCGCGCGATGGCGCGTAAGGTATCGAGCGCCGCCGGTGGCAGCCTGCGCGGCAAGACGGTCGCGGTGCTGGGCCTCACCTTCAAGCCGGACACCGACGACATGCGCGAGGCGCCGTCGATCCCGCTGGTGACCGGGCTGCTCGACATGGGCGCGAAGGTGCGCGCGCACGATCCGGTGGGGATGGAACAGGCGCGCCGCGAATTGCCCGACATCGAATATTGCGACGACCCTTACATCTGCGCGCGCGGCGCGGATGCGATGGTGGTGGTGACCGAGTGGGTGCAATACCGCACGCTCGATCTCGACCGCCTGAAAAGCGAAATGGCGCAGCCCGTGGTGGTAGACCTGCGCAACGTCTACCGCCCCGAGGACATGAGCGCGCACGGCTTTATCTACGAGAGCGTCGGACGGGCTTCCGAGACGCGGAAGTAATGCTTCCCTTACCTCGCCCCGCTTGCGGGGAGAGGTCGGATTGCCAACGGGTCGGCGCAAAGCGCCGCCCGATGATAAACTCAGCAATCCGGGTGAGGGGGACTATCCGCGAGTCTGAATCTGTGGAGAGTCCCCCTCACCCCAACCCTCTCCGCGCAGGCGGGGAGAGGGAGCCACCGAGCGCCACTGGATAGACTCTTGCCCCGCTGCTTCGACACACCCCTTCCGATCGACGCGGTGCTGGACGATTTGTCACGCACGCTTCGAGGTCATAACGCTGCGGTGCTGGTGGCCCCGCCCGGGGCCGGCAAGACGACACGGGTGCCGCTGGTGCTGCTCGATGCGCCGTGGGCCAAGGACAAGAAGATCATCGTGCTGGAGCCGCGCCGGATCGCGGCCCGCGCCAGCGCCGAACGCATGGCGCATACGCTGGGAGAACGCGCCGGCCAGACTGTGGGTTATCGTGTTCGCTTCGGTTCGAAAGTGTCGCGCTCAACGCGGGTCGAGGTCGTCACCGAGGGGATTTTCTCGCGGCAGATTCTCGACGATCCGGAATTAAACGACGTCGCCGCGGTGCTGTTCGACGAATTTCACGAGCGCTCGCTGGATGCGGATCTGGGCCTGGCGCTGGCGCGCGACGCGCAAACCGGCTTGCGCGCGGACCTGCGTATTCTCGTGATGTCGGCGACGCTCGACGGCGCGCGGGTTGCCAAATTGCTCGGCGAGGCGCCGGTGATCGCAAGCGAAGGCCGCGCCTTTCCAGTCGAGACACGCTATCTCGGCAGGAAGGCCGATGCGCCGCTGGAGCGGCAGATGGCGGACGCCATCGCCACGGCGCTGCGCGCCGATCCCGGCTCGGTGTTGGCGTTTCTCCCGGGAGCCGCGGAAATCCGCCGCACCCAGAATCTTCTTGCCGAGCGCATCCACGACGCCACGATCGAAATCGTGCCGCTGTTCGGTGCGCTGGAGGCGTCCGTGCAGGACCGTGCCATTGCGCCGGCGCCGAAGGGGCACCGCAAGGTGGTGCTGGCCACCTCGATTGCGGAGACTTCGCTGACCATCGAGGGCGTTCGCATAGTCGTCGATTGCGGCCTTGCGCGGGTGCCGCGCTACGAGCCGGACATCGGCTTGACGCGGCTGGAGACCGTGCGCGCTTCGCGCGCCGCGGTCGATCAGCGCCGCGGCCGCGCAGGGCGCACCGAGCCCGGCGTGTGTTACCGGTTGTGGGACGAGCCGCAGACGGCCTCCTTTGCGCCCTTCACCCAGCCCGAAATCCTCAGCGCCGATCTGTCATCGCTGGTGCTTGATCTGGCGCAGTGGGGTGTCAGCGATCCCGCAAGCCTCGCGTTTCTCGATTCCCCGCCGGCGCCGGCGTTGAAGGAGGCGCGGGAGTTGTTGCGTGAACTCGCCGCGCTCGATGGCGACGGCCGGATCACGGCTGAAGGCAAGAGCCTGCGGGCGTTGGCATTGCCGCCGCGGCTGGCGCGCATGATTGTGGACTCGCATCGTCTGGGCGCGGGCGTTGCCGCAGCCGAAATCGCCGCGGTTCTCACCGAGCGCGGGCTCGGCGGCGACAATGTCGATCTCGACGTCAGGCTCGATGTGTTTCGCCGCGACCGCGCGCAACGCGCAGCCAGCGCCCGCAGCCTCGCGCAGCGCTGGGCCTCGCAGGTGGCTTCAAGCGAGAAGGCCGGTGCGCAAGGCAAGGAGCCGCCCTCCACCGGCGTCATGCTGGCCCTTGCCTTTCCTGACCGCGTCGCGCGCAACCGCGGCAATGGCAGCTTTGTTCTCGCCAGTGGGCGCGGCGCCGCGCTTGACCAGGCCTCGGCGCTGTCGCGTTCGCCCTATATCGCCGTCGCCGAACTCACGGGCACGGCGGCGCAGGGACGCATTCTACTGGCGGCACCGATCGCGCAAGCCGAGATCGAGGCGCACTTCGCCGACCAGATCGAAACGACCGACGAGATTTCGTTCGATCGCAGCGCAATGGCGTTGCGGGCGCGCCGCAAGAAGACGCTGCACGCGATCAAATTGTCGGAGGCTCCCCTGGCATTATCGCCTTCGGCGGAAACCGCGCGGGTGTTGGCCGATGGCCTGATCGCGGCCGGGCTAGATCAATTGCCGTGGTCCAAATCCGCCAAACAGTGGCGCGACCGCGTGATGTTTTTGCGCGTGGCCGAAGGCGTGTCACAGAGCGTTTGGCCCGATCTGTCCGACGATGCACTCGCCGCCCGACGCGAAGCATGGCTGGTGCCGGCTCTGTACAACAAGACTTCGCTGAAGGAATTTTCGGCCGGCGATCTGTCGGATGCCCTGATGACGCTTCTGCCCTGGGAATTGCGTGCGCGGCTGGAGCGGGAGGCGCCCACGCATTTCGAGGCGCCCACCGGCACGCAGCTTGCGATCGACTACGAGGCGGAGCAGGGGCCGACGATTGCGGTCCGCCTGCAGGAATTGTTCGGGCTCAACACCCATCCCTCGATCGCCAGGGGCGCGATCCCGCTGGTGCTGGAATTGCTGTCGCCGGCACACCGGCCGGTGCAGGTGACGCGCGATCTGCCGGGATTTTGGCGCGGCAGCTACGCATCCGTCCGCTCCGATCTGCGCGGGCGCTACCCGCGGCATCCCTGGCCGGAGAATCCGGCCAGCGCCGCACCGACGCGGCGGGTCAAGCCGAGGGGAACGTGAGGCGAGAAAAGCCCCGTTAACACTTCGCTCATCCTTTTCGGCGAAATCGCCTGCTTCGCACCGAGTCCCGGTCGAAGTTTCTCCACCGACGTGGTGAAATCGGTGGGTCTTTCGATCGGGTGTGGCGTCCATGCGTAACATAATGATCTTTGCCGCGATCATGATTGGTCTCGGCACCTTCATGGCGCAGATGGCCGACAAGATGGCACCGGCGCCGGCATCCGCCACGGCGCGATTGGCGGTTCCCGTCGAGACGGTGGGACAAGCCGGATTACGCAGCCTCAGCATCCCGCGCGACGCCCGCGGTCATTTCGAGACCGAGGGACGGATCGACGGCCAGCGGATCGCATTCATGGTCGACACCGGCGCTTCCGTCGTCGCCTTGAACGAAAGCTCCGCGGCGCGATTCGGCCTGCGTCCGGCTCGCAGCGAGTACAGGGCGACCGTTTCCACCGCCAACGGCACCGTCAAGGCCGCGCCGACGCGGCTTGCCATGGTCGATGTCGGCGGGATCGTGGTGCGCGACGTCGATGCGATGGTGCTGCCGGATGAGGCGCTATCGGAGAATCTGCTCGGCCTGTCCTTCCTGTCGAAATTGAAGCGATTCGAATACGCCAACGGCAAGATGGTGCTGGAACAGTAATTGGCCGCGCTGCGGACGAGTGCGGGCCACCTCCCAATTCTTCCGAATTAACCTCCATAAAGCGACTCTTGCGCCTTCCGCTGGGCCCGCGCATTCGCTATGGCTGCGGCTCGCGTTTCCTTTTGCAATAAGGCCGACTGAATGTTTCCGAAGCCGAAATCCGTGCTGGTTCCGAACACCTACGCCTTCGAATCCGAGCCGATGGTGAAGGCGACCGGCTTTCGCGAGTACGATGCCCGCTGGCTGTTCGGCAAGGAAATCAACCTGATGGGCATCCAGGCGCTCGGCATGGGGCTGGGCGCGTTGATAGCCGAACTTGGCGTCAAACAGGAGGTCGTCACCGGGCATGATTTTCGCGGCTATTCGGCCTCGATCAAATACGCGCTGATCTCGGGGCTGCAGGCCGCCGGCTGCAAGGTGCATGACATCGGGCTTGCCATGACGCCGATGGCGTATTTCGCGCAATTCGAACTCGACGTGCCCTGCGTCGCGATGGTGACTGCCTCGCACAACGACAACGGCTGGACCGGCGTCAAGATGGGCGCCAACCGGCCGCTCACCTTCGGCCCCGACGAGATGGGCCGCCTGAAGGAAATCGTGCTCAACGCCGATTTCAAGAACAAAGAAGGCGGCTCATACCAGTTTCACGAGGATTTTCCGGCGCGCTACATCGCCGATCTGACCAAACGGCCAAAGCTCAAACGCAAGCTGAAGGTCGTGGTGGCCTGCGGCAACGGCACCGCGGGTGCCTTCGCGCCGCAAGTGATGGAGGCGATCGGCTGCGACGTCGTGCCGCTCGATACCGAGCTCGATCACACCTTTCCGAAATACAATCCCAATCCCGAAGACCTGGAAATGCTGCATGCGATCCGCGACGCGGTCCTCGCGCACAAGGCCGATGTCGGCCTTGGCTTCGACGGCGACGGTGACCGTTGCGGCGTGGTCGACAACACCGGCGAAGAGATCTTCGCCGACAAGGTCGGCGTCATGCTGGCGCGCGACATGTCGGCGATCCACAACAATGCGCAGTTCGTGGTCGATGTGAAGTCGACCGGGCTTTTTGTCACCGACCCGGTACTGCAAAAGCAGGGCGCGAAAACCGCCTACTGGAAGACCGGCCATTCCTACATGAAACGCCGCACCCACGAACTCGGCGCGCTGGCGGGCTTCGAGAAGTCCGGTCATTTCTTCTTCAACAAGCCGTTCGGCCGCGGCTATGACGACGGCTTGATTTCGGCGATCGCGGTCTGCGAGATGCTCGATCGCGCGCCGGGCAAGTCGATGGCGGATCTGAAAAATGCGCTGCCGAAAACCTGGTCGTCGCCGACCATGTCGCCGCATTGCGCCGACGAGACCAAATACGGCATCGTCGAACAAGTGGTGAAGCACTTCGAGACGCTGCACAAGCGGGGCGAGAAGGTTGCCGGGCAAAAGATTCGCGATCTCGTTACCGTCAATGGCGTGCGCGTCACCGTCGAGGACGGTAGCTGGGGCCTGGTGCGAGCCTCCTCCAACAAACCGGAACTGGTGGTGGTGGTCGAAAGCCCGCTCTCCGAACGGCGGATGCGCGACATGTTCGAGGCGATGGATAAGGTTTTGCGCACCCATCCCGAGGTCGGCGAATATAATCAGAAGATTTGAGGAAGGCGCGGCCTTCCCTTGCCACCGCCGTCATGCCCCGCGAAAAGCTTTCGCGGGTGATGACGATGGAAGGGTTGGGAAACTTTCTGCCTACGCCACCTTCATCGATCCGAGGAAACTATCGACCTCGGATTTCAGCCGGCCGGATTGCGCCGTCAAGCCGTTCGCCGCATCGAGCAGCCGGGAAGTCGCCGCGCCGGCTTCGTCGGAAGCCCGCGTGACGCTGAGGATATTCTCGCTGACGTCCCTGGTGCCGTCCGCTGCCTGTTGGACGTTTCCGGCGATTTCGCGCGTCGCCGCGCCTTGCTGATCGACCGCCACGGCGATCTGGCTGGATATTTCGTCGATCTCCGCAATCGTTCCGCCAATCGCCTGGATGGCATTGACGGCTTCGCCGGTGGCGGACTGGATGCTCTGAACCTGCGCCGAGATCTCCTCCGTCGCCTTGGCAGTCTGGTTGGCCAGCGCCTTGACCTCGCTTGCGACCACGGCAAATCCCTTGCCGTGTTCGCCGGCACGTGCGGCTTCGATGGTGGCGTTCAAGGCCAGAAGATTGGTCTGGCTGGCGATGTTCTGGATCAGCGTGACGACCTCGCCGATCTTCTGGGTGCCGCTGGCAAGCCCTTCAACCACGGAGTTGGTTCGGCGCGCTTCCTCGGCAGCCTTGCCGGCGATTTCGGCGGAGCGGGTAACCTGCTTGGCAATCTCGCTGATCGAGGCAGTCAACTCCTCGGTCGCCGAGGCTACCGTGCTGACGTTTGCCGATGCCTGCGTCGAGGCATTGGCGGCGGCTGCGGTTTGCCGCGTCGTCGCCTCGCTGTTGGCGCTGATCGAGGCGGACAGTCCCTGGATTTCGTTTGCCGCCACCGCTACCGCTTCGACAATGTGCCCGACATTGCGTTCGAAACCGGAGGCGAGCTGGCGCATCGCCGCTTCGCGCTCCTGCTTGGCGTGTTGTTCCGCTTCGGTCCGTTCGGCCGTGGCGCGCTTCTCGGCGGCACCGGCAGCCTCCGCCTCCGCGGTCTTCTGCGCGGTGGTCTCGAACAGATGAGAGAGTTTGTGGGCGAGCCAGATCAATACGGCTGCCTCCATGAGCAGAATGACGGCGTGAATCACGACTCGCCCGAGATCGGAACCGCCGGGATAGATCGCCGCAGGCAGGATGAAGTTGAGCGCCAGATGATGCAACGCGACGGCAATCGTCGCGGCGATGATCGGACGATAGTCGCAATAGGAGACCAGACATGCCAGCGCCGCGAAGAAATACATGTGCATGTCGATCTGCCAGGGGTGCCCAGCGAGCTGGAACGTGATCACCGATACGTCGCCCATGATCGCGACGGCGAAGATCAGGCGGGTCGACAATTCGTTTCCAGTCGCGCGCCATGACAGCGTCGCCGCCATGGCCATCGCCGCCGTGAGCATCAAGGGCAGCAGCCAATCTGTCCCGCGCATCATGCTGATGGCGAGGCAAAACGGAACATGCAGCCAGAGCACCGCAAGCAAGGCTCTGCTGGTTGTTTCGCGCAATGCCTTCAAATCATGACTTTCTATCATCATCCTCGGTTTCCCTCGCCCTTAAGCGTCAAGCAGGCCGCAACGGCCTGTGGATCAATAGCAAGCCAGGCACCGGCTTGGCGCAGCCGGGTCAACCAGGCGCCGTCACCGGCCCGGACGACCAAAACGGCTGGAATCGCCGTCGTCCTCACAATCCTGACTTTGGCGGAAGCTGCAGCCTCGAACGCCTGCTGTGTGCTCCACCAGGGCGGGAAAGCGACTGCCACCACCTCAGCATCGGCGCGGATCTGGAGGGAAAGTGCTGCGATTGCGATCCAGCTCAAAAGCAGCAATGCGGCCGCGTTCAACCACGCAGGCCACCGCGTTGCCCTCATGCTGTTTGCGTGCCCCATCACGGTAAATTATCCAGTCAAAGCTAATTACCGGTAAAAAATGCGGGCACCGATCGACCGGCGAGGCGAAAAAAGCGTCGATTATCCAATTAGTTGTGCTGAGACGACTGGAAACGCCGTTGGTTGCATCACTGGGCCTTGGTCGTTCTGGTCCTGGCGCGGGCGCGGGGTTTTCTTCCGGTAAAAACCACCATGCGGCTAGGCGGCCGCCGGCACCGGCAGTGCGGTCACCGACTTGATCTTCTCCATCGCAAAGCGTGAGGTGACGTTCTTTAGCGGAACGGCGCCGATCAGCTTCTTGTAGAAGACGTCATAGCTCTGCATGTCCGCGACCACGACGCGGAGCATGTAGTCGACGTCGCCTGCCATCCGGTAGAATTCCATCACCTCCGGCATTGCGCTGACGGCGTCGGCGAATTTGCGCAGCCACGCTTCGGAGTGATCGGCGCTTTCGACCGACACAAAGACGGTGATCCCTAGTCCGATCTTGTTCTGATCGACCAGCGCAACCCGGCGCAGGATCACGCCGTCGGCCTCCAGCCGCTGGATACGTTTCCAGCAAGGCGTCGAGGACAGCCCGACGCGGTCGCCGATCTCGGCGACGGACAGCGAGGCATCCTGCTGCAGCACGGTGAGGATCTTGCGGTCGATGGCGTCGAGCCGGCGATTCGGCTCCAGGGTGTGAGCGGCAACGTCTGTCATGAGAAGAACTTTCTTCCAATAATAAGGTTTGTAACCCTCATATATAGAAAATTCTTCTAATACAAGCCCGCTACCGGCCTGTCCCTGTTGGGGTGGCCGCCCTGTCTTGGCGCAAAAGTGCTTCAACTTCAGTACGTTGCGGGGCGGCGAAGGCGCCGCCGAAGCGGGTGCATTTCAGCGCCGCGGCGGCGGATGCGAACCGGAGCGCCGATCGCAAATCCTGGCCTTCGGTGATGGCCAGCGCAAAGGCGCCGTGGAACACGTCGCCGGCGCCCAGCGTATCCACGGTGTGGACCGGGAAGGCGGGGGTCTGCTGCAGGGTCTGGTGCTCATCGAGCCAGATCGTCCCCTGCGCGCCGCGCGTCCCCGCAAGGAATGACGGCGTGAGTTTTGCGATTTTCTTGAGTGCCTCGCCGTCATCGGCAACCCCTGCGGTCTCCTGCAAGGGTTCGCTGGAAAACACCAGATGCGACGAGGCGGTGAGCAGCCCCTCGCGCAGCGACATCGCCCGATCGACGTCGACGATCACGGGAATGCCGCGCCGCGTGGCTTCGGCGCAGAGATCGGTGCAGAACGCCGCGCAGCGGCTTTCGGTCAGGATGGCGTCGCAGTCCTCCAGCAACGTAGCGGCGGCGGGCAGCCGCACTTTCCACAATTCCGGATCGCGGAACGTCACGATGGTGCGCTCGCCCGAGGGATCGATCATGATGTTGGAAATCGGCGTCACCAGGCCGGGCATGTGCACGAGATGTTTGGTCTCGATGCCTTCTTCCGCCATTTTCTCGAAAATGTAGCGGGAAGTGGTTTCGCGGGCGTCTCCCATCGGCCCGCAGATCGAGGCGCGGCCGCCGAGACGGGCGATCCCGATCGCGCCATTGAGGGCGTTGCCGCCGCAAATCTCCTCGAAGTGGGTGGCATTCTCCTTGGAGCCGCGCGCGGGCAGTCCCTGCACGCGAAACGTCAGGTCGCGCACCGGCATGCCGATGCAAAGGATGCGCGGGGAGGTTTTCGGCGCGCCGCTGTGGGATTTCATGCTGGAATCTGTCATGGCGATTCGGCGGGATGCCGGAACCGGGGTCCGGACATAACAGACGCAGCCATCGCCGGGTTCCTGCTATGCATGCGCGTTCGGACCATCATGCACCCAGCGTCCGAGCAGGTGGTGCGCAATCGCAAACGGGTGCGGTCCCGCAAGTCCGTCGGGATGTTCCCGCTTGATCATCAGGGTTGCCTCCGCACGGTCAAACCAGCGCGCATCCTCCAGTTCCGCGCGATCCACGACAACCTCCTCGTTGAGCGCACGCGCGGTGCAGCCGATCATCAGGGATGACGGGTAGGGCCAGGGCTGCGTCATGTAGTATTGCACATCGGTGCAGTGGATGCCGGCCTCCTCGAAAATCTCGCGACGAACCGCGTCCTCGATGGTTTCCGCAGCTTCCACGAAACCGGCCAGGCAAGAATACATTCCGGGCAGGAAATGCTTCTGCCGGCCCAGCAGGACCTTGTTGCCGGAAGTCACCAGCATGATCACGACAGGATCGGTGCGGGGAAAATGCTCGGCCTTGCAGTTGGGACAATCGCGCTTCCAGCCGCCTTCCTTCATCGCGGTGCGGGTGCCGCAATTGGCGCAATAGCCATGGCGCTGATGCCAGTTCACCATCGATTTCGCCATCGCGATCGCCGACAGTTGGCTGGCCGGTACCGCGCCCTGCATCGCCATGCCCCGCAATTCGCTGACGGCCGCGTCGTCGCGGGTCAGGAGCTGTTCCACCGCCGCCGGCGAGATACCCATGCCGAACACCGGCGCGCCGTCACGCAGACCCAAGAAGATCGTGCCGGGATTGGCACCGAATTTCAGCGCTTCCTCAAGGCTGAGCAACGCGCGCGGACCTGCGGCCTCCCGCTTCACCACCAGCGAGTCCCGATAGACGACGTAGGCACGGGCGTCGGGCTGCGTTTCCAGCGCCAGCAACCTCGCTTCGTCGCCGCGCAGATGGGCGGCGCGATCGAGGATGTGCGAGACGAAACCCGGCTGCCCCAATGGAAACGAATCAAATGCGGTCATGTGTTCAACCAAGCCAGATTTTGCGGCGAAGCGTGCTGATAAATCTCTGGACCTCCTCCGCATCATGCGCAAGCGGCGGCAATACGCCCCAGACCGGGCGCGGCCAGGCGGCATCGCTGGAGTGACGCGCGATGATATGGACGTGCAACTGCGGCACCAGATTGCCGAGCGCTGCGATGTTCAGCTTGTCGCATTTGGTGACCTCCTTCAGCGCGCGGGCGACGCGGGAGACTTCCGTCATCAACTGCGCCTGCTCGACCTCGTCGAGATCGATGATCTCCACGATCTCCGGCCGGCGCGGCACCAGCAACAGCCAGGGATAGTGCGCGTCCTTGATGACAAGGACCCGGCAGAGCGGCAGATCGCCGATGTCGATAGTGTCTTCCTTGAGCCGAGAGTGCAGTGACCAGGCGGATTCGGACATGAGGGCTCCCAAATGCCTTCTTCAGGCACTGAAGGGTTTCATATCAAGGCGTTATGATCCGCGAAAGCCGACGGCCCGGTATGCCTTAAGACCCATCAACTTTCGATGGCCCAATGTGTGCAGGAAACCCGGCTTTTCGCCGGGTATGACCGCCGATCCCCCGCTTGCTTTCCGCTCCGTTTGGCCCCAAATAAGGGCCGGGAGATTGGCGGTGGACGAGCCACTCGCCAACCGGGTCAGGTCCGGAAGGAAGCAGCCCTAACGAGGTCCGGATCGGGTCGCTCGTCAGTCTCCTACCTGTTTTGC
>Ga0210401_10005352_pt1 | contig 13209 bp, 9 predicted proteins | sample IncBWH32MmetaG_FD_150866 | JGI IMG/M metagenome (GOLD analysis project Ga0210401, IMG submission 150866) | Forest soil microbial communities from Barre Woods Harvard Forest LTER site, Petersham, Massachusetts, United States - Inc-BW-H-32-M | ecosystem: Environmental > Terrestrial > Soil >... | reverse complement strand
CGCGGGTTCGAACCCGTAACTTTTATCTTTCATGGTGAAGTTCACCATCGTGATACTATGGGTAACGATAGTATCATTAAGGAAGGTGGTGTACAATGGATGACTGCCGGAAGTGGTGTTATGCATTCTGAAATGGGAACTGAAGAATTCCGTAAAAAAGGCGGAGCATTTGAAATTATACAAGTATGGATGAACCTGCCCAAGGAATTAAAAATGAGCAAACCAAGTTACCAGGGTTTTCAAAAAGATTCCATTCCCACTTTATTACAAGATAATGGCAAGGTTAAAATAAATGTGTTTTCGGGTAAAGCAGGTAATGTAACAGGACCAATAAAATCAGTTACTGCTATAGACGCATATACTATACAAATTGAAAAGGGTGGAAAAGCATCTCTTGAAATAGATGAAAAGAAAAATGTGATGCTCTATTTACTCGATGGTTCAATTACCGTAAATGGTAAAAAAATTGAGGCCGCGAGAAATGCAGTCACTTTTAATACCGGAGGAACAGGAATTGAAATTGAAGCGCATGATGTAAGCAAGATATTATTGCTTGCAGGCGAACCTTTACGCGAACCGGTTGCACAATACGGACCCTTCGTTATGAATACAGCAGAAGAATTACAGGAAGCATTCGAAGATTTCCATAATGGAAAGATGGGAATACTGGAAGACTAACAGAATTAAATAAGTCCCGATAGCTATCGGGATAAGAAGTAAGAAATAATAATTAATAACAAACAATAAAAACAAACATTATGACAAACTGGAAAATTGACCCTATGCACAGCGAAATTCACTTTAAGGTAAAACACATGGTTGTAACAACCGTTACCGGGAGTTTTGGAAAATTTGATGCTACAATGGAATCATCCAAAGATGATCTGACAGATGCCAAGATTAATTTTGAAGCTGACGTTGCTAGTATTAACACAGGTAATACTCAACGTGACGGACACCTGCAATCGGATGACTTTTTTAGCGCCGCTAAATATCCTAAACTAAAATTCGTTTCAAAGTCATTCAAACAAGTTGATGGAAAGAATTACAAACTGGAAGGTGATCTTACTATTAAGGAAACTACAAAACCTGTTAGCCTGGATGTAGTTTATGGTGGAACTGTAAAGAACCCCTACAATATGACTATAGCAGGTTTCGAGATGACTGGTAAAATCAATCGTAAAGATTTTGGATTGAATTGGAGTGCAGCAACTGAAGCAGGACATATTGTAGTAAGTGATGAAGTTAGGTTAGCTATTAATGTGGAAATGTCGCAACAAGCATAATTTTTGTTTTTGTTGATGTAAGGGCGCACAAATGTGCGCCCTTTGCATTTAAGCCACTGGCAATGCTTTCAGAGGGTATTTGAAAATTTATTTGCGCGATAAATTGAAAATAAAATCATGAATTGAAAAAGAAATGGAAGAAATGGAAATTGAAAAACGCTTTTACACACATTTTTTTTACGACATAAAATCAACACTTTTCAATTTTAATGAAATCTGGAACATATTATGAATAAAGGCATACAAGAGTTCATGATTTTTAAATCACGTTTTTTTCATCAAAAAAAGTTCATGCTTATCAACATTTCGATGTTAACAAGATGAATGTATATTAATGATGTACTGCAAAAAGTTTTGTGTAAGTTCGTGTTATAATTTAAATACATCAACAACATGGCAACAAAAAAAGCAAAGAAAAAGGCAGCTCCTAAGAAAAAAGCAGCTCCTAAGAAAGCGAAGAAAAAAACTTCGAAAAGGAAATAAAGAAAAAGGCTCCGAAAGGAGCCTTTTTTATTTGTCTTTGTTTACGAAATCCTGCTCCAGTCGCCCCTTTCCTTCTCTATCAATCTTAGCTGCTCCGCTAAGATTTTGTTTTTTTCCTGAACCAAATTTCTATCCTCTCCCAATATCTCAGTTGCAATAATTCTTGCCTGGCGAACCAATTGTCCATCCTTAACAAGGTCAGAAATTTTCAGATCAAGAATTCCACTTTGTTGTGTTCCGCTTATATCACCCGGGCCACGTAATCTTAAATCTTCTTCCGAAATTTCAAATCCATCATTGGTTCTTACCATAGTATCAATTCGTGCACGTGCATCCGCTCCCAATTCGTAAGGCGTCATTAAAATGCAATAACTCTGATAGGTGCTCCTACCCACTCTACCCCTTAGCTGGTGCAGTTGTGAGAGGCCAAAGCGTTGTGCACTTTCAATTAAAATAATTCCAGCATTGGGTACATTCACTCCAACTTCTATTACCGTGGTTGCAACCAATAATTGTATTTCGTTCTTTGCAAACAGGTTCATCACCTTCTCACGTTCTGCAAATTTTATTTTACCATGCATCATTCCAACACGATAAGACGGAAATGCTTTTTGCACTTCCTCAAAGCCATGTACCAGGTTTTCTATATCCAGCTTCTCCGATTCTTCTATCAATGGATATAGTATATATCCCTGTCTTCCTTTTTGTAATTCACTCTTTATGAATGCATATACTTCACTTCTTCGTTTATCATACCTGTGAACAGTCTTGATAGGCTTTCTTCCCGGCGGCATTTCATCTATTACGGAAACATCCAGGTCGCCATACAAGGTCATAGCAAGAGTTCTTGGTATGGGTGTAGCAGTCATAACCAAAACATGAGGAGGTGTTTGACTCTTCTCCCATAACCTTGCCCGCTGTGCAACACCAAACCTGTGCTGTTCATCTATAACTACTAATCCCAATTCTTTAAACTGTACCTTATCTTCTATAAGTGCATGTGTACCAACAATAATTTGCAAATGCCCACCCTCTAACCTTTCATGTATAATTTTTCTTTCCGCTTTCTTAGTTGAACCTGTCATGAGCCCAACTTCCACAGGCATATCTTTCAGAAATTCTTTCAGTGTTATATAATGCTGATTGGCCAATATTTCGGTCGGGGCCATCAAGCAACATTGAAAACCATTATCCAGTGCTATTAACATGCAAAGCAATGCAACGAGTGTTTTACCGCTTCCGACATCTCCCTGCAACAGACGATTCATCTGCACACCCGAACCCATATCGTGACGAATCTCTTTAATCACTCTTTTCTGTGCTTCTGTTAATGGGAAAGGAAGATACCCGTGATAGAAATCGTTGAGGTATTTATCTATCCTTGAAAATGTAAAACCGGGAACAGTTTCCTCCCTGTCTATTTTATTCCTGAGTAAATTTAATTGCAGGTAAAAAAGTTCTTCAAACTTTAATCTCTGCTGTGCCCTTATCAGCATTTCATTACTAGAAGGAAGATGTATTTGATACATGGCTTCCCTGCGGGAAAGGCACCTCAGTTTTTCTATAAGATAACTCGGAAGGGTTTCTGTTAAATGTTTTTCAGCTTGAGGAACGAGTGTGCGTTGCAATTTTAATATACCTGTAGAATCTAGTCCCCTTACTTTAAGTATTTCCGTTGTGCTATAGACAGGCTGCAAGCCTTTAACAAGTTTCAGATTTTCATCTGTCATCTCTTCTACCGAAGGATGAGTTATGTTATACTTTCCGTTGAAGATGGTTGGCTTGCCAAAGACAATATATTTTTCATCAGGACGTAACTTTTTACTCATCCATTTAATACCCTGGAACCAGATAAGTTCAATGGTTCCCGTATCATCCTGCAACTCCACCACCATGCGTTGCCTGCGTCTCTCTCCTAATATTTCAACACTGGTAATCTTACCGCACAATTGTATGTAGGGCATCTCTTCATTAACCTCTTTTATTTTATAAAAGCGGGTACGGTCAACATACCTGAAAGGATAGAAATAAAGTAAATCTTTAAATGTAAAAATACGGAGTTCCTTTTTCAGAATCTCCGCTTTCTGGGGGCCAACCCCCTTTAGGTATTCTATAGGACTATCAAGGAAGGCTACCCTGTTCATCAACATATTAAACTATTGCCAGCCGTTCTCTACAATATCTCTCGCGTGATATGTTATTATAAGTCCGGCACCGGCTCTTGCAAATGCATGCATGTTTTCCATCACTATGCTTTTCTCATCGATCCATTTTCTTCCCGCAGCAGCTTTTACCATGGAGTATTCACCCGATACATTATAAACCGCAATCGGTAAATGTGTATTCGCTCTGAGCCTTGTTACAATATCGAGATATGCGAGTGCAGGTTTAACCATTAATACATCAGCGCCCTCTGATTCATCCAAAAATGCTTCTTTCATAGCTTCATTCGGATTACGGAAATCCATCTGGTAAGATTTCCTGTCACCTTTCTGAGGAGCAGAATCAGCAGCCTCACGAAATGGCCCATAATATGCAGATGCAAACTTTATGGAGTATGCCATTAAAGCTGTCTCAGTCAGGTTGGCTTCATCTAATGTTTGGCGTATTACTCCTACCCTGCCATCCATCATGTCGGAAGGTGCAACCATATCAGCGCCTGCCTCAGCATGCGTTAATGCCATACGTGCAATTGCAGCAACTGACAAGTCATTATGTACATGCCCATTTTTAATAATACCGCAATGCCCATGATCGGTATATGCACATAGGCATACATCAGTAATTACATATAGGTCCTCTTTAAAATTCTTTTTAAGCAATTTAACCGCTTGTGCTACCACGGTATCTTTATTGTAAGCTGATTTTCCCTCCGCACTCTTTTGCTCACCTGAACCAAACAGCAATATCTTTTTAATTCCTTTCTTTAATCCCTTTTCTACATCCTTAAGAAGCGTATCGGGAGAAAAATGGTTTATCCCAGGCATAGAAGAAATAGGAGAAGTAATGTTCTTGCCTTTTTCTACAAAATAAGGGTAGATAAGCATGTCCTTATGAAAACGGACCTCTGCTACCATATCTCTTACTATGGGGTTTACTCTTAAGCGGCGTGGACGGTGTAACATAATTCTAGTATTATGACACAAAGATAGTGGATTGTAGTGAGAGTTAAGAATGGAGAATGAATTGATGCAGGACAGGAATTTCAGCCCTTAAATAAGGCATTAAAGAATATTCGTTTTATTCTATGTTGGCAACCTTAATTTGCGCTATTTCCTTTGATAATTTTTCCAACTTTCTGGAATGCTTCTTTGGAAATTTCAAGCCATTTTCATTATCAAAAAACATTATGATATCCTTCTTAAGTACTGGGCTTAAATGCTGAAATTTATTCTTGTCGAGTGCAATCAATAAATCGAAATAACCTTCATCAGCAAGCCCATATTCACCAGGAAAAGTATTATTCCCAGTATCATAATCCTTATTATTTATGCTTATTGCTCCTGAGCGCATTTCATTTAATGATAGAGAAAAGTTGAGCATAACAGTATCAAGACTTTGTTTGTATAATAGCTCGACCTCAGGAGTTGGTTTTTTAAATTTCAGTATCAATAATGGGCCCAGTTTAGGCATTATTTTTACTATACCGTAAAAAAATATGGACTTGAGCTTAGGCTTCCCGAACTCCTTATAATAGTCTCTTCTTCCCATTTTATATTGGTAATCCTTTTGGGTAATAAGGGGGTGTAATTGGGTAATTTCCGACTTCTTAAATCTCCATGAGTCCTCAGTCACCTCCTCATATATGTGTTTAATTGCATATCTGAAAAATGCAACTGAAGACAGGCTGAAATAATCTTTTAGATCTAGGGCGTATGTTTTGTAAAAAGCCCTTTCCAGAACCGGTTGACTTATCTTAAAATCTATAAAGTCATGATACGATTGAGCAGAATAATTACCAATTGCGGCCTGCAATACATCAAAGCTATATTCCATGCGTATATGCGCAATACGGTCCTCTTCATAAGTAACTATGCTTCCAAATTTTAGTTTTTCTTTGGGGAAAAGAAGAGGCACTGCATGGTTGGTCCCTATTGAATGGCCATATACATCGGCAGTATAGTGGCACAGTACCCCAATTGCAAACGCATATTCATCTAAATTTTGTGCCTCATCCAACAAAGCCTGGATAAAATCACCGGTGCGCACATAGTGAATGAGTTCAGTAAACAGCATATTGCCTCGCGGGTAATATCCAATATCCGGAATAACTGCCCCGCCGTATACATAGGCACGGGCCTCTTTCATTTCACTGTCCGTAGCATTAGGGTATTTTTGTTTAAGCAAAGGCAATATGCCTTTATCCCAAGTGGCATCTACAATCATTTCATGGGTAAGTAAACCATATCCCTTGGAACTTATTGGGCAACATAAGCATGCTGCACCAAAAATGGTAAAAAATAAGAGATGTATTTTCCGATAACTGAACACTTACATTTTTTCTATTATTGATTATACTACTGTCAACCAATAAAGGTATACTGCACCTATGGTGTCAGTGTTACATAATTTCACATTAAACTTGCATAATTCACATTAATGAAATACGATCCGGAAATTCATTTTTATCCTAACAGAACTATATACTATATATAGCCTGTAATAGGCCTATCTCATCGAATGAGGGGACGAGATATACAGAAACGATTCCAGCCTTTTTTAAGGTATTAGCAGTTGCATCCCCCATGGCAATTATTTTCTGGCCTTTTTTAACGTGTTTCTTTTCTAAAAACGCTTCCACGTTAGATGGACTTGTAAAGAGCAGAATATCAGTATCCGGAACACCTTCAACAGGTTTGGTGATTGTTTCATAAACGGGAAGGTCTATTACCTGCGGCTTATTTACAAATTGCTGCTGCACCGTTCTTAAACTATCCTTTGCTTGAGGAAAAAGTACAGTACCCGATTTTACCAAACTGGCAAATTGTTTACCTGTCATCCTGGTATCAGTAGAATAACCAATAAACTCTGCTCTTTTGCCATAGGTCCTTACCTGGGCTGCGGTAGATTTTCCTATCACTCCAATTTTTGCATTACCAATATCGGGCTTCTGCTCGAAGAAATATTTTACAGCATGTTTACTCGAGAAAAATATCCAGTCAGTTACACGTATTCTACTACCAAAAGGTATAGGTTTGAATTCAATAAATGCTTTTCCATCAACTGTATATCCGTTGGCCTTAAGTGAACGGCTGAAAAAATCATCTTCGCGAATATCCCGTGTAATAAAAACGGATGCAGGGTTTTTAGATTTAATCTTATCTGCTACTTTTTGCGGGAAGCTCTCAGGCATTCTCGTTTCAAAGTAGAAATAACGAGGGAAGTCTTTATCTGTCTCCGCATAGGCAGCCCATGTTTTAAAATAGGGCTTGTCCTCATCGTCTGTTTCCTTAATACAATAAACTCCCAATGGCAAATTGCATCCACCCTGGAAGAGGTTGAATATTTTCCGTTCGAGCGAAACAATTTCTTCCACCTCTGGATGATTTATCTTATTGATCATTTCTTGGATTTCCTTATCATTGCTTCTTATTTGCAATGCAAGTACCCCTTGTGCAGGAGCAGGCACTAATTCATGGGGGGAGAATTTTTCGGCATGAAATTCGGAAACATTTATACCTAATCTTTCTATGGCTGCAGATGCTACAAAAATGGCATCGTACGTTTTGTCTCGTAACTTTTGAATGCGGGTAGGTACATTACCTCTTAGTTCTTTTATCTCCACATCGGGCCTGAAAGCAAGAACCTGCACCTTACGCCTTGTAGCCGAGGTGCCAAGCACTGCATTCTTCTTTAAGAATAATCTCTTGTTTAACTCAACTGCTTCCTTGTTAATAAGGAGTAATTCCGATGGATCCTCTCTATATGATACAGCACCCACTTTTAATCCCTCAACAGGAGTAGTGGGTAAATCTTTATAGGAATGAACGGCCAGATCTATTTCCTTATTCAAAAGAGCTTCCTCTATTTCCTTGGTAAAAAAGCCTTGACCCTGTATTTCAGAAAACCTCACATCTTGTTGCTTATCACCACGGGTTTTAATAATTTTTAATTCTGCTTTTACTCCGGCTTTCTCTAATTCCTTCAAAATGAATTTAGCCTGCCATAATGCAAGTTCACTACCTCTTGAGCCTAAGATTATTTTTTTTGCCATAAAGCACAAAGTTATCTATTCCTTTGTTTCGTGGCAGTATGAATAAAAATAGATATTTGCATATTATTGCAAATGCCTAATAATTCTGCATATATGAACTCAAAAGAATTTAAAAAAGCACTCCAGGAAGGTATACCCGATAGATTGCCTGAAATGCCTGCCTATGATAAATCAATCAACCATGCCCCCAAGCGTAAGGATATTTTAAGCAAGGAAGAGAAAAAATTAGCCGTGCGTAATGCCCTGCGCTATTTCCCGGCAAAGCACCACGCAAAACTGGCAAAAGAGTTTGCAGACGAGTTAAAGACTTATGGCAGGATATATATGCACCGCCTGAGGCCTGCATATAAAATGCATGCACGCAATATAAATGAGTATCCGCATCGTTCAATTAAGGCGGCGGCTATTATGATGATGATACAAAACAATTTGGATGAAGTAGTGGCCCAACACCCTCACGAATTAATTACTTATGGTGGCAATGGAGCAGTATTCCAGAATTGGGCACAGTATAGGTTAGTGATGAAATACCTGGCGGAGATGAGCGATGAGCAGACCTTGGTAATGTATTCAGGGCATCCAATGGGATTGTTTCCTTCTTCCAAAAATGCACCGAGGGTTGTAGTTACTAATGGTATGATGATACCAAATTATTCCAAGCCGGATGATTGGGAAAAATTTAATGCCCTAGGTGTAACTCAATACGGGCAGATGACTGCAGGCTCATATATGTATATAGGTTCACAAGGTATTGTACACGGGACAACTATTACCTTATTATGCGCAGGTAGAAGAATAAAATCTGCCGGAAAAGATGGTTCACTTGCAGGAAAAATATTTGTTTCTTCAGGTTTGGGTGGTATGAGTGGGGCTCAACCTAAGGCTGCTGTAATTGCAGGAGCAATCGGAATTATTGCGGAGATAAATCCTAAAGTTGCGGAGAAACGCCACAAACAAGGCTGGGTAAATGAGATATATACTGATTTAAATAAACTATTGCAACGCACTAAACAAGCTGTTCAGCGTAAAGAAGCTATATCGCTGGCTTACCAGGGTAATATAGTCGACCTCTGGGAAAAACTGGCTAAAGAAAATTTTAAAATTGAATTAGGTTCTGACCAAACCTCATTACATAATCCTTTTGCTGGTGGTTATTATCCTGCAGGATTATCATTTGAGGAAGCTAATAAATTGATGGCTTCAAATCCTGCACAGTTTAAAAAGAAAATATACGAATCTCTGAAAAGACAGGTAAATGCAATACGCAAACTGACAGATAAAGGAATGTATTTCTTTGATTACGGCAATGCATTTTTACTTGAAGCGGGCCGTGCAGGTGCAAATATTTTCAAAAAAGATGGAACTTTTATTTATCCGTCCTATGTAGAGGATATTATGGGCCCTGTATGTTTCGACTACGGCTTCGGGCCATTCAGGTGGGTATGTACTTCATGCAATCCAAAGGATTTAGAAACGACGGATAAGATTGCTGCCAGTGTATTAGAACGTCTCTATAAAAAAGCACCTTCAGAAATAAAGCAGCAGCTCACCGATAATATACATTGGATAAAAGAAGCTCAGAAAAATAAATTGGTTGTCGGTTCACAAGCACGTATTTTATATGCCGATAGCGAAGGAAGAATAGAAATAGCCAAGGCATTTAATGCTGCCATAAAGTCTGGTAAAATTTCTGCGCCGGTGGTATTGGGCAGAGACCACCACGATGTATCGGGTACTGATTCACCATACAGGGAAACAGCTAATATATACGATGGTTCAAGGTTTACTGCCGATATGGCAATTCAAAACGTTATTGGAGATTCCTTCCGAGGAGCTACATGGGTATCTATCCATAATGGAGGCGGTGTTGGTTGGGGCGAGGTAATTAATGGTGGCTTCGGTATGGTTTTGGATGGCAGCACTGATGCAGATAAAAACCTTGAATCCATGCTTTATTGGGATGTAAATAATGGAATTGCACGCAGGGCATGGGCCAGGAATGATGGAGCAGTATTTACAGCAAGTCGTGAAATAAAGAAAAATAAAAACCTGCAAATAACCTTGCCCAATAGGGTTGAGAATGCCTTGCTGGATAAATTATTCTAAGTATCGAAATTTAAGGAATTTGGTCTATCCTTCACCAGTTTACAACTCAATAACACCGGGTTACAAAATTCGGGAGAAGAAATAGCTTAGGCTTTGTACCTTTGCACCACCTAATTAAAACACAAGGTTGAAAAATTTCCCCTTAAGCAAACAAATCATTTATGCACTTGGCATGATGGGTTGGTCCATGATGATTAATCTTATTGGGGTTATGCTTGTCTATTTTTACCTACCACCTAATGGCGCAGGATTAAATGTTTTAGTATCGCAGGCCACCTTTTTAGGTGTATTTAATATTATGGCGGTAATACTTGGTTCAGGTCGATTGTTCGATGCTTTTTATGACCCCTTTATTGCACGTATGAGCGATAAGTCTAAAAGTAAAAGAGGAAGAAGAATTCCCTTTATGTTATATAGTACGCTACCCTCGGTAATATTTTGCATACTGGTATTCTTTCCGCCTGCAATGATAGCTACACGTTCAAATGCTATATGGCTTGTATTAACTCTAACACTTTTTTTCGTTTCCACTACTACTTATGCTATCCCCTATAATGCCATGATGCCCGAGATAGCAAAAACAAGTGAGGATAAAGTAAGGCTCTCCTCTTTCCAGCAGGTGGGCTTTGTATTTGGCATTATTATTTCTTCGCAATGCAATAATATTGGCGATGTAATGGGAAATATCTTTCATTTAACCGGAAGAGTTGCATGCCTGCAATATTCAGTAGTGTTCCTAGCCATTATTGGTGGAATAGCTATGCTCATACCTGCTTTATTAATAGATGAAAAAAAATATTGTCATTCCGGTCCTTCCTCCACTCCTATTTTCAAAGCATTGAAAGAAAGCTTTACCAATAGAAATTTTATCTACTTCATTATAGCTTATCTCACCTTTTTTATGGCACTCAATCTTATAACCAACGGGTTATTGTATTTCGTGAAAGTGCTTGCCGGTATCCCGGAATCGCAGGGTGGAAGACTAATAGGATTTATGGTTCTACTTTCATTGTTATTTTATCCCCTGGTGAATTACACCGTAAAAAAAATTGGGGAAAAAAGACTGGTTCTAATTTCTTTTTTCATCTTATCATTCGCATTCATTGGCATAGCATTCATCGGCAGGTTACCTATAGATCCTAAACTGCAACTATATGTATTATTAGGTTTAGTGGCCTTCCCGCTTGCATCACTGGGTATTTTACCAAATGCCATTCTTGCAGGAATAATCGACGAAGATGTTAAAAGAACAGGCGACAACCGCGAAGGAATGTATTTTGCTGTTAACTTTTTCTCAGCCAAATTAGGACAAACTTTAGGCTTAGCACTTTTTGCCATGCTAACTATTTATGGCAAGGACCCCGGCCATGATATGGGCCTGCGCATGACGGGAGTATCCGGTTGTGTATTATGCGCCTTTGCCGGCTTGATCTTTTTTGGATTTAAGCAGCAGGCAAAATAGAATAGAAAATATTTCGTAACTTCAATTAATCGTTCCCGCAGCAAGATTTTTAATTTCTAATTAAATCTTTACCATTAGTGAAAAAATATTATTTGCTTTTTTGTTCCTTATTCTGCCTTTTAATTGGAAATGCGAATGCTCAGCCCAAGGACCTTCACGATTTTAGTGGAGGAAATAATGGCGGTAGTCCATATGGTGATTTAATAAGGATCGGGAATAAACTTTACGGAATGACTAATGGCGGCGTATACTATGGTAATATATTCTCAATAAATACAAATGGCACAGGGTATACTAATCTTTTAATTTTTAATGATACGAATGGAGCACATCCCGATGGTTCATTAACACTTGTTGGAAACAAATTTTTTGGAATGACATACCAGGGTGCAAACGGAAATGGAAATATTTTCTCTATAGATACGAATGGTAAAGCATATAAAGATGTCTTTGATTTCAATGTTTTTAATGGTGAATGGCCACTATACACCACCCTAACCCTTTCCGGAAACCTGCTATATGGCATGACGGAGTGGGGTGGTTTAAATGGATATGGGGTTATTTTCTCTATAGATACAAATGGTACCGGATATAAAGTACTTTTTAATTTCAATGCTCCCGGAGGTGTACAGCCTTTCGGTTCATTAACTATTTCAGGAGGTACTATGTTCGGGCTAGCATCTGGTGGTGGGGTCTCCAACCAGGGAACTGTATTCTCAATCCATACGGATGGCAGCAACTATAAAGACTTGTTTTCTTTTAATGTTATAACAGGCACAGACCCTCGTGGATCCTTACTCCTCTCCGGCAATAAACTTTATGGTATGACATACCAGGGTGGAATAAATGATTTTGGTCTTGTTTTTTCAATTGATACAACCGGCGGAGCTTATAAGGACATGTTTGATTTTGATGGCGCAATCAGCGGATACCCCACTGGTTCATTAATACGTTCAGGAAATCTTTTATACGGAATGACTTCGCTTCCAGCAGCCATTTTTTCAATTGATACAAATGGAAGTGGATATTCATCAAGCAATTATACCATTAGCGGATCATCACCCTACGGTTCATTAATACTTTCCGCAGGTACTTTATACGGCATGACCGTTTCCGGTGGCACCAATGGCCACGGGGTTGTTTTTAGTGATGGTATTTGTAACTTGCTTAAAGCAACTTCTTATTCAACTGTTGATACAGGATCCTGCAACGGTCTTGCTGCTGTAACACCAAGCGGCTTGGGACCATCCCCATTCACTTATCTCTGGAATACCGGGCAGACAAACGACACTATAAAAGGACAATGTAAAGGATCATATTGCTGTACAATTACAGATTATAATGGATGCAAAGTGACAACCTGTGTAAACGTTACATCTAATGCCGGAATTGAGAATATAGAGGCTGACGATACCAAAATAAGTGTTTACCCTAATCCTAATAGTGGCAAATTTCACATCGAGTTGTCAGTAGTCAGTGCTCAGTCGACAGTGGAAATTTATAATATGCTTGGAGAAAAAATTTATTCAACGCTGTTAACTGCAACAAATACGCTAATAGATTTAAATACCCGTGTTACTGGAATATACCTCTTCAGGATAAAAAGTGAAAACGGTAATTTAATTTCAAGCGGGAAATTTATTGTACAATAAACCTCG
>Ga0210401_10005351_pt1 | contig 13213 bp, 13 predicted proteins | sample IncBWH32MmetaG_FD_150866 | JGI IMG/M metagenome (GOLD analysis project Ga0210401, IMG submission 150866) | Forest soil microbial communities from Barre Woods Harvard Forest LTER site, Petersham, Massachusetts, United States - Inc-BW-H-32-M | ecosystem: Environmental > Terrestrial > Soil >... | reverse complement strand
CGGTCATTGGCGCCGACGGCGTCCATTCGGTGGTGAGGGACATGTTGTTCGGCACTTCGCCGGTGAACTTCACCGGCCGCATCGCCTACCGGACCACCTATCCCGCCGCCCTTCTCGGCGGCCAAAAGATCGACGACTGCACCAAATGGTGGGGTGAAGACCGCCACATCGTGATCTATTACGTCAAGCCGGACCGCAGCGAAGTCTACTTCGTCACCAGCCAGCCAGAACCGGACTTCAGGATCGAATCCTGGTCGGCGAAGGGTGACGTCAGGGAATTGCGTGCGGCATTTGCGGGCTTCGATCGTCAGGTCGAATACGTACTCGCCGCTTGCCCGGATGTGCACAAATGGGCGATCGTCGATCGCGATTCGCTTGCCCGCTGGGGGAATCGAAACGTCACGCTGCTCGGCGATGCCTGTCATCCGATGACGCCCTACATGGCGCAGGGCGCGGCGATGGCGATCGAGGACGCCGCCGTGCTCTCGCGTTGTCTCGACGGCGCCGCGCGTGAGGGGATCGCCGATGCGTTTCGCCGGTTTGAGGCGACGCGGCGAGAGCGCACCACGCGCGTGCAGCAGACATCGCGAACCAACACCTGGCTGAAGGAAAAAACCGACACCGACTGGGTCTATGCCTACGACGCCTGGACCACGCCGCTCGCGGCGTAGTCGATCCTCACGGTGAGGAGCGCATCTTCGCGCGCCTCGAACCATGAGGCCACGATGCCGCCATCCTTCGAGACGCGGCCTTGCGGCCGCTCCTCAGGATGAGGGCGGAGCACGCCGCTACTGCCCATCCAACACCGCCAGTCGCTCGGCCTCCGCGATATCGTCGACGGTGTTGGCATTGAAGAACGGGTCGAGCGGCTCGGCGGGCCAGGTCACCGTCGCAAGATTGTAGCGCGCGGTCCAGCGGTCGATCTTTCGGATGTCTTCGACCACCAGCGCATGACGAAGCTCCTCGCGCAACGCAACGCTCCACAATCCGATCACCGGGTGCGATTGTCCGCCGGAGGCCGCGACGGCAAGCTGCGCGTTCTGCTCGAGGCGGGCACGATGCAGGCGCGCGACCAGATCGCGCGGCAGAAACGGGCAATCTGCCGCCGCGCTCAGCACCCAGGCAACATCGGGCCGGTGCGCCGCTGCCCAGTCGAGGCCTGCGAGAATGCCGGCCAGCGGTCCCGGAAAATTCGTCACCGAATCCGGAATGACGGGCAAGCCGAAACTTGCAAACCGCGCCGGATCGCCATTGGCATTGAGGATAAGCCCGTCGCATTGCGGCTTGAGCCGCGCGATCACGCGTTCAAGAATCGTGCGGCCGCCGATCCGGCGCATCGGCTTGTCGCCGCCGCCCATCCGCCGCGACAGACCGCCGGCCAGCAATACGCCGGGCGTGGCCGGGGTTTCACTCGTCACGCTCAGTGCCCTTGCGCTTGTGCCGCGCCGATTCTTCTTCGACGAAAGCGAGATTCTGATCGTAGACGATGCGCTCCTGGCCTGAGAGCGCAACGAAACGTTTTCCCCTTGCGCGGCCGACCAGCGTCAGCCCGACCTGCCGCGCCAGATCGACGCCCCAAGCGGTGAAGCCGGAGCGCGAGACCAGGATCGGAATCCCCATCCGCACCGTCTTGATGACCATTTCGGAAGTCAGCCGTCCCGTGGTGTAGAGGACCTTGTCGGCAGGATCGACGCCGTGGCGATAGATCCACCCCGCAATCTTGTCGACCGCGTTGTGGCGGCCGACGTCCTCGGTGTAACAGACGGGCGTACCTTCCTTGCACAGCACACAGCCATGGATGGCGCCGGCTTCAAGATAAAGCGAGGGCGTGGTGTTGATCGCATGCGTCAACTGGTAGAGCCAGGACGTGCGCAGTTCGGCCTTGGGCAGCGAGACGCTTTCCACGGCCTCCAGGAGGTCGCCGAACGCGGTGCCCTGCGCGCAGCCGGACGTCTGCGTGCGCTTCTTCAATTTCTGTTCGAAATTGGTGTGGTGCTCGGTGCGCACCACCACCACCTGCAGATCATCGTCATATTCGACGCCGGTGACGACGTCGTCGTATTTCAGCATGTTCTGATTGAGCAGATAGCCGAGCGCGAGATATTCCGGGTAATCGCCGATCGTCATCATGGTGACGATCTCCTGCGCGTTCAAATAAAGCGTCAGCGGCCGTTCCACCGGAACGTTGATCTCCACGGCGGCGCCGGTCTGGTCGGTCCCCCTGACGCGTTCGGTCAGCCGCGGATCCGCCGGATTCGGCAGAATCAGGGGAACGGGGGCTTTGTCGATCTTAGTCATATGCGCAGGTTAGCATGACATTTCCTCAAGCTCGATATAAAGCACCTCTGGACAAAACCTAGCCCGGTCCGGCGGGTGGCTTTGGAGAACGTAATGAAGGTGATCGGCCTGGCAGGATGGAGCGGAGCCGGCAAGACGACGCTGCTGGCGCGTGTCATCCCGCATCTCCGCAAAGAGGGACTCAGCGTCTCCGTGATCAAGCACGCCCACCACAGTTTCGATGTGGACGTACCGGGCAAGGATTCCTGGGTGCATCGGCAGTCGGGCGCCGAGGAGGTGCTGGTGTCTTCGGTTAACCGATGGGCATTGATGCACGAGCTGCGCGGCGCGGCGGAGCCGCGGCTGCCGCAATTGCTCAAGAAAATGTCGCCGGTCGATCTCGTGGTCGTCGAAGGTTTCAAGTCCGAGCCGCATCGCAAGATCGAGGTGCATCGGCAAGCCAACGGCAAGCCGCCATTGTTCCCCGACGATCCGGCGATAGCCGGGATTGCAACGGATGCAGCCGTTGAAACCGCGCTGCCGGTTGCCCATCTCGATGATATCCCCGCGGTGGCGGCGATGATGCGGAAGTACGCGATATCCGTGGAAGACGTGCTGGCGGCGAGCGTCAGCGAGGCCTAAAGAGGCAGCATGGCGCAATTGTCCGACGATTGCTTTGCCTTCGGCGGACCGATGATGTCGGTCGATGAAGCGGTTGCGATCATTGCCGCGCGCGTGAGCGCGGTCGACGAGATCCAGACCGTGCCGCTCGAAAGCGCCGATGGGCGCATTCTTGCCGGCGATCTCTCCGCCTCGCTGGCCCTGCCGCCGTTCACCAACTCTGCCGTCGACGGCTATGCGGTACGGAACGACGATCTTCCGCGGCGTGAGGAGGCTTCCGTTCCCGTCTCGGGGCGGATTCAGGCGGGCGCCTCGGCGCCAGCGCCGGTCAAGCCGGGCCATGCCGTGCGGATTTTTACCGGCGCACCGATGCCGGAAGGCGCCGACACGGTTTTCATGCAGGAAGACGTACGCGTCGAGGAGACCGGCAAAGTCATTCTTCCGGCAGGTCTGAGGGCCGGCGCCAATGTACGCCCCATGGGCGAAGATATCCCGCAAGGCTCTGCCGCGCTCGCCGGGGGCTCGCGGCTGCGGCCGCAAGACATCGCGTTAGCGGCAGCATTCGGCCTGACGCAATTGCAGGTTCGCCGGCGCATCAGGGTCGCGGTGTTCTCGACCGGCAATGAGCTGGTTTCGCCGGGGAGTGAGCGCAAACCAGCGCAATTGTTTGACTCCAACCGCTTCATGCTGACGGCGATGCTGGCGCGGCTCGGCTGTGAGGTCAGCGATCTCGGCATCTTGCGCGACGATCGCGCCGCACTGGCGCAGGGTCTGAAGAAAGTCGCCGGGGCCCATGATTTGATTCTCACCAGCGGTGGCGTTTCGACCGGCGAGGAGGATCACGTCAAGGCTGCCGTCGAAGAGGCCGGCAAGCTCGTGCTGTGGCGGATGGCGATCAAGCCCGGGCGTCCTGTCGCCATGGGCATCATCGGCGGCACGCCATTGATCGGCTTGCCAGGAAATCCGGTGGCGAGCTTTGTCACCTTCGTCCATGTGGTGCGGCCGACCGTACTGGCATTGTCGGGCGCGAGGCCGCAGGCATTGTTGCCGATGCCGGTGCGCGCGGCTTTCACCTACCGGAAGAAGATCGGCCGCCGCGAATATGTGCGGGTCAATCTGCGCAAGACCGACGACGACGGGTGCGAGGCGGTAAAATTTCCTCGAGAGGGAGCAGGCCTATTGTCCTCGCTGGTCGATACCGACGGGCTGGTCGAGCTTGGCGAGGAAATCACCCAGGTGGCGGCGGGCCAGACGGTCGGGTTTCTCAGCTACGCAAGCCTCATATGAGACTAGAAAGAAGTAGGGCGGGCAAAGGCGCGTCAGCGCCGTGCCCACCAAGTGAAGCCAATGGCTGAAATGGTGGGCACGCTTGCGCTTTGCCCACCCTGCTCGTCGCTGGTGACGTAGGTTGACGACGCAAACTCCCTTCTCCATGTATGGCGCATGACGCAGACCATCCTCGACCTCACCCGCCTCAAATGTCCGTTGCCGGCGTTGAAGACGCGAAAGGCGCTCAAGGCGTTGTCGCCGGGCGATCGTCTGGAGGTTCATTGTACCGATCCATTGTCGGTCATCGATATCCCGGCCCTGATCCAGGAGACCGGCGACAAGGTCGAGATCGCCGAGCACAGCGAGCAGCGGATCGTGTTTCTGATCGAAAAGGCAAATGCTTCGATTGATGATGCGAATGCAACCTCGCCCGCGAGGGCCAGGCCAAACCGAGACAGTTAGACGCACCCTCCCGCGTCCGGAACCATATCGAACGGCGGCTATCGCTACCTTTTGCCTATCGACACCAGCGCAGGCTTCTGCCCCAATTCATCATCTTGGTGAGGCCCGGGCCGTGGAGTCGTGCCTGCGTCCGGGAATTGTGCGGAGCAGCACGGCAAGAGTTGGCGCGCCGCCTGGCATTTGGGTATAGGGCAACAGGATCGCGGACGGCAGACGTGCCCGGCAGGGGCAGCTGCAGGGGAGGACTGGATGACGACAATCAGTAGCGCAGGGACCATGTCCGGTGCCGGACTGGGAATTCTCGATCGCGAACACACGATCGCAAAAGCCGGCTTCAATCGTTGGCTGGTGCCGCCGGCCGCGCTTTGTATTCATCTGTGCATCGGCATGGCCTATGGATTTTCCGTGTTCTGGCTGCCGCTGTCGCGCGCGATCGGCCTGACGGCGCCGAAGGCCTGCCCGGACATCACGCTGGTGCAGGAGCTCTTCACCACCACTTGCGACTGGAAGGTGGCCAGTCTCGGCTGGATGTATACGCTATTCTTTGTCGCGCTTGGCGTCTCGGCGGCGATCTGGGGCGGCTGGTTGGAGCGTGTTGGTCCGCGCAAGGCCGGCGTTGTCGCCGCATTGTGTTGGGGTGGCGGGCTGCTGCTCGGCGCGCTTGGCGTCTATGTCCACCAGCTTTGGCTGCTGTGGCTTGGCTCTGGCCTGATCGGTGGGATCGGCCTTGGCCTCGGCTACATCTCCCCGGTCTCGACGCTGATCAAATGGTTCCCCGACCGTCGCGGTATGGCGACCGGCATGGCGATCATGGGCTTCGGCGGTGGTGCAATGATCGGCGCGCCGCTTGCAAATCTGCTCATCAACTACTTCAGGACGCCCACCGATGTTGGCGTCTGGAAGACTTTTGTTGTCATGGGCGTGATCTACTTCGTGTTCATGACGATCGGCGCCTTCGCCTATCGCGTGACACCCGCCGGATGGCAACCTGACGGCTGGACGCCGCCGAGTGAAAAGAAGTCAATGATATCCGAACACAATGTGCACCTCGACAACGCGCACAAGACGCCGCAATTCTGGCTGATCTGGTGGGTGCTGACGCTGAACGTTTCCGCAGGCATCGGCGTGATCGGGATGGCCTCGCCGATGTTGCAGGAAATCTTCGCCGGCAAGCTCATCGGTTTGCCCGACTTGAAATTCGGCGCTCTGTCGGCCGAGCAGAGGACGTTGATCGCGGGGATCGCTGCCGGTTTTGCCGGCCTGCTCTCGCTATTCAACATCGGCGGACGTTTCTTCTGGGCGTCGTTGTCGGATTACATCGGCCGCAAGAAAACTTATTACACGTTCTTCATCCTTGGTATTGCACTGTATGCGCTGGCGCCGACCTTCGCCAACATGGGTGCGAAGGTGTTGTTCGTGCTCGGCTTCGGCGTCATCCTGTCGATGTATGGCGGCGGCTTCGCCACCGTGCCAGCCTATCTCGCCGACATGTTCGGAACGCAGTTCGTGGGCGCCATTCACGGGCGGCTGCTGACGGCATGGTCAACCGCGGGCATCATCGGGCCCGTTGTGGTCAACTACCTACGCGAGTTCCAGCTCGCTGCGGGCGTTCCCCGCGACAAGCTCTATGACAGCACCATGTACGTGTTGTGCGCCATGCTGGTCGCGGGCTTGATATGCAACTATTTGATCAAACCGGTCGATCCAAAGTGGCACATGAGCGATGCCGAGGTCGCCAAACTTCAGGCTGCGAACGCCAAGAGCGCGGCCGCGGTGCAGGCCGGGTCGTTTGGCATCGGCAAGGGAGGCCTGGATATAAAGGCTGCGGCGTTCTGGGCCTTTGTCGGCATACCGCTGGCTTGGGGCGTGTGGAAGACGCTGGAAAGCGCGGCCAAGATCCTCTGATCGGCAACGTCATCGCTGCGGGACGCCCATCGGTTGGCGTCCGGCTCAGCTGCCTCTGCAATCATCAAAGAAATTACCTTGAGGGGAATCCCATGTTTCGTACTTTTACCTGTTTGTCCGCGGTGCTGCTCGTCGCAGGCAGCCTCCATGGCGCGTCGGCGCAGTCGTCAAATCCGGCACCTGCCGAAGCAAAGCCTTCGCGAATGAAGCTGACCGCCGAGAAGCTGAGGGAAATGAAAGCCAAGTGGCTTGCCAACAAGGGCAAGCTCAGGGCCTGTCGCAAAGAGGTGAAGCAAAAAGGACTGGCCGGCGACGAGCGCTGGTTCTATATCGAAGACTGTATGGAAAAGACCTAAATACCTGCGGATTGCCGATAGCGACCAACAAAGGGGCATGACAGCTGGGGCTGCGTGCCCCTTAAATGCTTATGAGGGCTGTGTAATTACCCTTGGCATCTGGCATGCCACCAACTAGGATTGCAGCGCCGCTGGAACCTTTGAAGGACGCGGGCAGGAGCGAGACGTTTCGATGAGTCATGACGCGCAGAAGGTCCGCCCGTTCGAACATCCGGGCGAGGGGCGCAGGCGGGCGAAATCGACGCCCAAGGGACGCCAGATCGATCCGGCCGCCGCGCACGAGATTGAGCTCTTGCTCGGCGACCGGCCACGACGGCGCGATCTCCTGATCGAACATCTGCATCTTATCCAGGACAAGTATCATCAGATTTCCGCAAGCCATCTCGCAGCACTTGCGGACGAGATGAAGCTTGCCTTTGCCGAAGTTTTCGAGACCGCGACCTTCTACGCCCATTTCGACGTGGTGAAGGAAGGTGCGCCGGACATCGCACCCCTGACCATCCGCGTCTGCGATTCACTCACTTGCGCGATGATGGGTGCCGACAAGCTGCTGCATGATTTGCAGAGCACCGCCGGCCCCGGCATTCGCGTGGTGCGCGCGCCCTGTGTCGGCCGTTGCGATACGGCACCCGCGGCCGAGGTCGGTCATCACTTTGTCGACCACGCCAGCGTCAAGAGCGTGCTCGCGGCGGCCAAGGGCGGCGATACCCATGCGCATCTGCCAGACTATGTCGGCTACGATGCCTATGTCGCCGATGGCGGTTATAAGCTGCTCAATCGCCTGCGTTCGGGGGAATTGAAAACGGAAGATTTGCTCAGGGCGCTCGACGATGCGTCCTTGCGCGGGCTCGGCGGCGCAGGCTTTCCCACCGGGCGCAAATGGCGCGCGGTGTTAGGGGAGCCCGGCCCCCGGCTGATGGCCGTCAATGGCGATGAGGGCGAGCCCGGAACATTCAAGGACCGCTATTATCTCGAGACCGATCCGCATCGTTTTCTCGAGGGCACGCTGATCGGGGCGCATGTCGTCGAAGCGAGCGACGTCTACATCTACATCCGCGACGAGTATCCCGCCTCGCGTGAAATCCTGGCGCGCGAGATCGCGAAATTGCCGCCCGGCGGGCCGCGGCTGCATATGCGGCGCGGCGCCGGCGCTTATATTTGCGGCGAGGAATCCTCGCTGCTCGAAAGCATCGAGGGCAAGCGTGGACTGCCGCGGCATAAGCCGCCGTATCCATTCCAGGTCGGGTTGTTCGGCGCACCGACGCTGATCAACAATATCGAGACGCTGTGGTGGGTGCGCGACATCGTCGAGAAGGGCGCGAGCTGGTGGAAGAGCCATGGCCGTAACGAACGCTTCGGTCTGCGCAGCTACTCGGTTTCGGGGCGGGTCAAGAATCCCGGCATGAAGCTGGCGCCGGCGGGCGTCACCGTGCGCGAATTGATCGACGAGTTCTGCGGCGGCATGGCGAAGGGCCACAAATTCCACGCCTATCTGCCGGGCGGAGCCTCCGGCGGCATCCTGCCGGCGTCGATGGACAACATCCCGCTCGACTTCGGCACGCTGGAAAAATACGGCTGCTTCATCGGCTCGGCCGCGATCGTGATCCTGTCCGATCAGGACAGCGTGAAGGGCGCGGCGCTGAACCTGATGCGTTTCTTCGAGGACGAGAGCTGCGGCCAATGCACGCCCTGCCGCGTCGGGACGCAAAAGGCGGCGATCCTGATGGAGAAGCCGGTCTGGAACCGCGAATTGCTCGACGAATTGAGTCAAGCGATGCGCGACGCCTCGATCTGCGGTCTCGGCCAGGCGGCCTCGAATCCGTTAACATCCGTCATTAAATATTTCCCAGACGAGTTCAAGGACGCTGCCGAATGACGAAAATCCAATTCGAACTCGACGGTCAGCAGGTCGAAGCCAACGCGGGCGAGACCATCTGGCAAGTTGCAAAACGCCAGGGCCGCGAAATACCGCATCTGTGTTACTCGCCCGAGCCGGACTACCGGCCGGACGGCAATTGCCGCGCCTGCATGGTGGAGATCGAGGGCGAGCGGGTGCTGGCGGCCTCCTGCAAGCGCACGCCAAGCGTCGGCATGAAGGTGAAATCGGCAAGCGCGCGCGCGGTCGCGGCGCAGAAGATGGTGATGGAGCTTCTGGTCGCCGATCAGCCGGCGCGCAAGACTTCGCACGACCCGGATTCAAAGTTCTGGCATTGGGCCGAAAAGACCGGCGTGACCGAAAGCCGCTTCCCCGCCGCGGAGCGCTGGGAGGGCGACGCCAGCCATCCGGCGATGCGCGTCAATCTCGATGCCTGCATCCAGTGCGGCCTGTGCGTGCGGGCCTGCCGCGAGGTGCAGGTCAACGACGTCATCGGCATGGCCTATCGCAGCCACGGGTCCAAGATCGTGTTCGATTTCGACGATCCGATGGGCGAATCGACCTGCGTTGCCTGCGGCGAGTGCGTGCAGGCCTGCCCGACCGGCGCGCTGATGCCGGCGGTGATGCTGGACGACAAGCAGACCCGCGTCACCTATGCCGACCGCAAGGTCGACTCGCTCTGTCCGTTCTGCGGTGTCGGCTGTCAGGTCACCTATCAGGTCAAGGACGAAAAGGTGATCTACGCCGAGGGTCGCGATGGCCCGGCCAATCACAACCGGCTTTGCGTCAAGGGACGCTTTGGCTTCGACTATATCCATCACCCGCATCGCCTCAAAAAGCCGCTGGTGCGGCTGCCTAACGCGAAAAAGGACGCCAACGACCAGGTCGATCCGGCCAACCCGTTCACCCATTTCCGCGAAGCGTCGTGGGAAGAGGCACTCGACGTCGCGGCAAAGGGCCTTGTGAAAATCCGCGACGAAAAAGGCGTCAAGGCGCTCGCCGGTTTCGGCTCCGCCAAAGGCTCCAATGAAGAGGCCTATCTGTTCCAGAAGCTGGTGCGAACCGGCTTTGGCTCCAACAATGTCGACCACTGCACGCGGCTTTGCCACGCCTCCTCGGTCGCAGCGCTATTCGAGGGTCTCGCCTCCGGCGCGGTGTCGGCGCCGTTCGCAGCCGCGATGGACGCCGACGTGATCATCGTGATCGGCGCCAATCCCACGGTCAATCACCCGGTCGCGGCGACCTTCATAAAGAACGCGGCCAAGCGCGGCGCCAAGCTGATCGTGATAGACCCGCGCCACCAAGGGCTGTCGCGCCATGCCGATAAGCACCTGGCGTTCAAGCCGGGTAGCGATGTCGCATTGCTGAATGCGATGATCAACACCATCATCACCGAGGGCCTCACCGACGAACAATATATCGCCGGCTACACCGAGGGTTTTGAAGACCTCAAGGCCAAGATCAAGGACTTTACGCCGGAAAAAATGGAGCCGATCTGCGGCATCCCGGCGGAGACCTTGCGCGAGGTGGCGCGGATATATGCGCGCGCCAAGGCCTCGATCATCTTCTGGGGCATGGGCATCAGCCAGCATGTGCACGGCACCGACAATGCGCGCTGCCTGATCGCGCTCGCGCTGATCACCGGCCAGGTCGGCCGTCCCGGCACCGGCCTGCATCCGCTGCGCGGCCAGAACAACGTGCAAGGTGCCTCCGACGCAGGCCTGATCCCGATGTTCCTGCCGGATTATCAGCCGGTCGGCCGCACCGACCTGCGCGAGCCGTTTGAAAAGCTCTGGCGGCAGGATCTCGATCCGGTGCGCGGTCTCACCGTAGTCGAGATCATCAACGCGATCCACGCCGGCGAAATCACCGGCATGTATATCGAGGGCGAGAATCCGGCGATGTCGGATCCCGACCTACAGCATGCGCGCGAGGCGCTGGCAAAACTCGATCATCTGGTGGTGCAGGACCTGTTCGTCACCGAGACCGCGTTCCACGCCGACGTGATCCTGCCGGCCTCGGCATTCGCGGAAAAGTCCGGCACCTTCACCAACACCGACCGGCGCGTGCAGCTCGCGCGCGAGGTGATCAAGCCGCCGGGCGACGCGCGGCAAGATCTCTGGATCATCCAGGAGATCGCCAAGCGCATGGGACTGCCCTGGACTTACAGCGGTCCCGATGAAGTCTTCACCGAAATGGCCGAGGTGATGCCGTCACTGAAGAACATCACCTGGGAGCGGCTGGTGCGCGAGGGTGCGGTGACCTATCCGGTCGACGATCCGCACCAGCCCGGCAACGAGATCATCTTCACCACGGGTTTCCCGACCGAGAGCGGCCGCGGCAAGATCGTGCCGGCGCATGTGATCCCGCCGGACGAATTGCCCGATGCGGAATATCCGATGGTGCTGTCCACCGGCCGCGTGCTCGAACATTGGCACACCGGCTCGATGACGCGCCGTTCGCATGTGCTCGATGAGATCGAGCCGGAAGCGGTGGCGTTCATGTCGCCGAAGGACATGCGACGGATGAGCCTGCGCCCGGGCGATTTCATCCGGCTGGAAACGCGGCGCGGCGCGGTCGAGATCAAGGTGCGCTCCGATCGCGACGTGCCGGAAAACATGGTGTTCATGCCGTTCTGCTATGCGGAAGCGGCCGCGAATCTGTTGACCAACCCTGCGCTAGATCCGTTCGGCAAGATTCCCGAATTCAAGTTCTGCGCGGTCAAAGCCGAACGCGTCGAGATGCGCACCGCCGCGGAATAGTTGAAGTCGAATGCGTTGAACGCAAGGCCGCCCGACTCGGCGGCCTTGTCGATTCTCAGCGCGGGAAGATCACTGAGGGCGGCGCCCGGACGATGCCACGAGCTTGCCGATCAGCTCGGCGATCCGCTGCAGCGCAAGAATGGCCAGGCGCGTGAGCGGCCTCAAATACTCGATCAGCGGATTTCCCTGATTTTCCAGATCGAGTTCGAACCGCTCGGATGGAAATATCGTCGCGCATCCCGAAGGCCAGGAATTCCTTCTCGCGAACGCGAGCGCCGAGCCTCTCAACAGGAAAATTCCGCCGGTCTGTCCCCTGACGTCGCGGGCCAGCCAAAAGCCGTCCTTGTTGCGGCCGATGAAGAACGCCGGGATCGAAGCATTGAGGACAGCGGGATCGAGCGGCAGAAACGGCGTGGATACGGTGACAGCCGGACCGGACGCCACGTCATGGCGTTTGCTGTCGGGTATTGCCGCGGGTGCCAGCGGCGGTTTCGGAAAATTCTGGTGCATCAGCGACATGGCGATCATGGTGCTATCAACTGTTTGGGGTGCGGGTCTGCTCGGCGTCGGCTGCAGTCCGTCGCATCCAGGCGCTGACAAGGGCGTCGAGCGCTCGGCGCAGAACGACTTGAATCTTCGTGAACACGACCGCGGCCATGGCGCTCCTCGCGAATTCCGAGTTTCGAGAATCGCGAATCCCCACCGCATCATGTGCAGATAAGGTTGTAGGAATGCGAGAGAGACGGAAGCGGCATCTCATAGGAAAAGCATAAAGGCGGGCGGATGAAATGTGGGTCCAGCGGTCTGCCGCGATGCTTATGAGGCGCTTATGAGAGGACGCGGCGCGCCGTCTCGAATTCCTATGCGCCCGCATGCATGTTCCAGACAACGGCTCGTGCGTGAGTCGGTGCTTGGAGATCAAGATGGCCCACTTTCTCGTCAGCGATGACCGGTATCGCGACCTGATTTACAACAATGACCGGCCGCATCGCGCCGACCTCGGCAAATCGCCGGGCGACTATCGCTTTGGCAGGGCACGCGGCAAATCCGCTCACGGCCCTTTGCACCGCATCGGCGGCCATTTCCGAAACGTGGTCGAGGCGATCGCCAATTCGAAACTGCGGCGGATGGAGCGCGAGCTTGAGCTCCGCGGCATTCCGACCCGCGTCGAACGTTAACGCCGATACCCCGTGGAGCGTAACATGCGACAATTTTCGCTTAACCCATCCGTTCTGATTTCCCGTCTGCGTCACGCCGCCAGCGCCGCGGCGTCCTATTTCGGCCCACTCTGGGACGTCCGGAAATATCACCCGGAGCGCCACTACATGCGTGGGCCCGGACCGAAATGGCGGGAAAAACATTTTCCTCGGCATGCCCCGTCCGCGCACGGCTGAGGTCGAGGCATACGCGAGCGGTGACGTCGCGCCGCCGGCAGATTTCGGTTTACGTGGCCTTCTGAAGGCGACCTTCGTCCCAGTCTTCGCAGGCCAGATCTTCTTCGCCGATCGCCGCGAGCGCGCTGGCGATCTCGGCCTTCGCCGCATCCGCCAATTCGACGATCGGCAGGCGGGTGTCGGGACGCATGAAACCGAGCAGGCACAGCGCATATTTCAGCGCGGCCGGACTTTCGCTCGCAAGCAGCGCCGCCAGGGGAGCAAGCTGGCTCTGCAGATAACGGGCGGACT
>Ga0210401_10005350_pt1 | contig 13216 bp, 12 predicted proteins | sample IncBWH32MmetaG_FD_150866 | JGI IMG/M metagenome (GOLD analysis project Ga0210401, IMG submission 150866) | Forest soil microbial communities from Barre Woods Harvard Forest LTER site, Petersham, Massachusetts, United States - Inc-BW-H-32-M | ecosystem: Environmental > Terrestrial > Soil >... | reverse complement strand
CGGCTCCGCCGAGAAGACGGCGCCCTCGGCAGCGGCCTTTGCGAGCCCGGTGAGCTTCGTAGCCTTGGTGAGTGCTCCCGCGGCGGCGCCGGTGAGCAGAGCCGAGCCCACCTCGCCCCCCACCGCTCCCGTGCCGTAGGCGACAGGATGCTCCTCGGAGATCTGCTCCTTCGTCTTGCCAATGGTCTCTTGGAAGCCCTTATCGGAGAGAGCCTCTACGATCTGAAATGCCGGGTTGTGGATGCCCGCGCCGGTAAGGAGCGCGTCGACGGTTCCCCCGACGTACGGCTTCAGCCCCGTACCGCCAGCGCGTTCCACTTCCGCAGCGCGCGCGGCCTCGCCCTGCGCGGCCTGCCGCTCCTCGAGAGTCGAGACGCGGAACTTCCCCGTCTGCAGCGCGGCGGGGATGTTCTCGTCGGGAATCGAGTAGAGCTTCCCGTCCTCGCCAATGAGGGGAACGTCGAAGATGTCCGGCTTCGCCTCCGCGGCCGGCGCGGGGGCGGGCGCACCGGTCTCCCCGGCGGCCCCCGAAGCGACGCTCGCGCCGGTATCCGCTAGGGGGGAGGCGGATTGGACCGGTGCGGGCGCCGCTTCGGAGGTCGTCGGCGGAAGCGTGAATTGTCCCGACGCGAGAGCTTTCTCCGCGTTCTCGTCGGGGATGTCGTACTTCCCCCCGTCTGCGCCGATGAGGAGGGTCATCGGACGGGCTTTCCACCGAAGGATGCGGCGAGGTCCGCCACGGGGGTCTTTGCGATCGCTTCTTTCGTGCGCTCCTCACCTGTCTGCGGAAACGCGCTCTTGAACGCCTGCTCCTTGATGCCACCAAGACTCTCGCCGAGAGCCTTGAGCTTCGCCTGCGCGACCGCGACGGGGGTATTGGCGCCGAGAGGGTGCGTGTTGTTGAAGGCAGCCGCGCCCTTGAAGTAGGTGCCAAGGAGCGTGGGATGAAACTCCGGGATCTGATCCGAGAGGGTGCCGCCCGCTTCCCCACCGCCGGCGCCCGCCGTCTCTCCGGCTTGCGCGGCGGAAGGGCCACGGGTGAACCCGTAGAGCTTTGGCATCGTTTCAATGAGGTATTTTCGCGCGGCGTCATACGCACCCTTGTCGCCACTGTTGAAAGCATCCGTGAGCTTTTTGTACGCCTTCTCGGCGTTCGGGAGTTCGCTCTGTACGACCGCAAATTGCTTCGCCGCCTCATCACTCACGGCGAGCCTCGGTGCGCCATCCACAACCACGGTGCGCTTGCGCGCTTCCTCGGCGATCTTCTGGCGCTCCTCGGGCTTCAGCTGCTTTCCGGTCTGCGCGTCGCGCGTCGGCACCTGAAGCTTCCCGTCCGCATCGTAGGTCGGCTCCTCGGGCCCCCCGGTCGCGCCGCTCTTTGGGAACACCGGTTCGCCCGTCTCGGGATTTGTCTGGACGCCCACCGCTTCGAAGATCGGCGCCGTCTCGGAGGCGTTGAAGCCGAGCGCGTGGAGGTCTTTCGCGGCCTCGATGCGTGCTTCCTCGGGCGCGAGGTCCGCGTGCTTCTCGAGGGCCTTCTGGTAGGCCGAGCGCGCCTCGTTCGCGCGCGCCCGATCGGCCGCGAGCTTCGCGGCCGCCGCCGCCGCCTCCTGCTGCGCGAGCTTCTGGCGGACGCCGACCTGGCCCTGGTCGATCTGCTCGATCGTCTTCTGCGCGGCGATCTTCGCGAGCGGCGACTGCGCGCGCGCGGCGATCGACGCGAGCTCGTCCTTCACATGCGCGCTCTGCAGCTCGTAGGAGCGGAGCTTCGCATCCTGGAGGAACTTCGAGTGGTTTTCGGAGGTGTCCTCGATCTTCCCCGCCTGAACGCCCGCGTTGTAGAGGTCGTCGATGTTCTGCTTGTGGCTCTCATAGTTGGCTTGGATCTTCTTCTGGAGGAGGTCGAGCACCGGGTTGCCGGCCTGGCCGTTGAAGCCCGCGCCGATGCCCGCCGCGAACGCGGCGAGCGCGGTCTGTACGCGGTAGCCCTGCCCCTTGTCCTCGTAGAACTGGGCTTCGGGGTCCTTCAGCGTGCCCGCCGCGGCCTTGTACTTGTCGTACGCGGCTTGCGTCTGCGCGTGCTCCGCCTCGTACTTCTGCGCGCTCTGCGCGAGGAGGTTTTGGAAGTCGTTGGCCTGCTGAACCTTCTCGGCCGCGGCCTGCGACTGCTTCGCGGCGATCTGCGCTTGTTCGCCAGCCTGGATCTTCCCCTCTTCGCGTTCAAGCCCCTTGCCGCGCTCCGCGCTGTTGAGGAGGTCCGCGGCGGCTTGGCGCGGGGTGGACGAGACCGCCCCTTCCGGCGTTCCTCCCGCGTAGGCGGGCGCGGTCGCCGCGTCGAGGTCCGCGCCGGCCTGCGCGATCTGGAGCTCGGGCGGCACGACCGGGGGCGGCCCGGGCGGAATCGGCTGAGGAGGGGAGGGGACGTTCATCGCTTCTTGAACTTCTGGTCGAGTGCCTCGTGGACCGCTCCGCCCACGGAATCGCGGCGGCGCGCAGCGAGCCCATGGACGAAGGATTGCGGATCCGGCACGCCTCGTTTCTCCGCCTTCGAAGGTTCCGGACGCTTCTCGGGCTCCGCGCGAGGAGCGGGCACCGGAACATCCTCACTGGGTGAGGACTTTGCGCGCGGCGTTCCCTTGGCGCGGTAGTGCCCGGCCTCAATCGCATCGTTGATGCGCTGCTCGAGAAGCTTGCGATGGCTCATATGTCCGATCCTTTGGAAATTCTCTCGACGAGAGATGTCATTTCCGGAAGGGCCGCGTCGGGGGCCAAGTCGGTGCGCACGTGCTTGTGCATTGCCTTCGCAAAGGCGAGCAGCCACCTGCGTTGGCAGGCGACCTCTCTTCGGAGCCTTTGGAACTGAGCCTTTTCCCGCTGGTTCATATCCCGAAGAGGCTCCCCGCCGCGTTCGTCGCAGCGCCAAGGACTTGGCCGAAGATCTTGTTGTTGTTCGCCGCGGAGTTCTCGTAGGCCTGCTGCGCGAGCTGCTGTTGCTGCAGCGCGGTGTTCGCGGAGAGCTGCTGCCCGCCGATCTGCCCCTGCTGTTGCTGCCCGGCGATGCCCGCGAGCGCCCCGAGGTAGTTGGAGTGCGCGGCGAGCGCGTTCGCCTGGTTGCCCTGCGCGATCTGATTCAGCTGCGATTGCTCCTGCAGACCCTGGCCCGCAATATTGCCATAGAGGCCACCCATCGCTCCAAGCGCGCCGAGCTCCTCTTGCGTGCGGCCGGCAACGACGTTTTGCGCGACCTGTTGCGATCCCTGCGCCTGCGCGTTGCGCGCGGCGAGCTGCGCCGCCGCGGGGTTACCCGCACCGCGTGCGCTCCCCAGCAGGCTTTCGGCGGAGGCGAGATTCGCGGCGCCCTGTTGCTGCGCCGACACTGTCGCGAGCGAGGGACCCTGCCCGGCGGCGAGTTGCTGATACTGTCCAGCGAGCGCCTGCTCCCCAGCGAGTCCGCTTCCGTACGCTGCCGAGCTCGCGGCCGAGACCGGCGCCGTCGTCGCTCCGAGGTAGTTCTGGATCTCCGCGTTCCCCGCCGGAACCGCGGTACCGGCGAGGGGGTTGTTGAACGCACCCTGGTTCACGTTGATTTGCTGAGGCGTGTAGAGGCCGCCGCCGAGGATGTTCGGGCCGCCACTCGTGGAGAGCGGGCTCGCGGTCGCGCCCAGGAAGCTTGGGTAATTGCTCATGAGAGGGCCACCTTTGCCGCCTTCGGCAGCCGCATGGGTCCGGCGAGCGCAAGCACCTCCAGCGCGAGGCCGTTGAGGGAGAATCCCTTCGACGGCGAAGGCTGCACGTCCTCAAACGTGAACTGGATCGCCTGGCACCGCGGGTTGTTGACGTTGATCTGAAACTGGTAATTGCTGAAGAGCGAGCCGTTGCCCCACGAGCCGTTGCTGCCCCAGATCGGCAGCCCGCCCCATCGACCGGCGCCGGCGATCGTCGAGTTGATGAGAACGTTCCCCTGGGCGCTCGGGTTGAAGTCGTAGGCGACCGAGACCTGGAGCACGTGGGGCTCTTGGAGCGTGCCGAGGAGGTAGCAACCGAAGATTGACTGGTAGCCCTGCATCCCGGACAGCTTCAGGAATGGCGTGCGGATCTTGAGCGCAACGGGGTAGGTGACGCCGTTCGGATGCGAGTCCGCGAAGACGGTCCCCGTCGCGTCTTGCATCATGACGGCGCCGGAGTTGGTGAGGAGACAGAGCTGGCCCTGCCAGACGCACGCATCGACCGCCGGAAGGGACGTCCACGTCGTCCACGCGTTGAAGAAATAGTTGTAGACGAGACACGTTCCCTCCTCCGTCGTGAACACAATCTCGTTCGTCTGCGCGAGGAGGTTCGCGGAGGTGATCGTAAGCCCGTTGTACTGCTCGACCGGCGCGCCGATGTATGTGAGCGACTGGTCGCGGCCGAGGAGGTAGATACCCTTCGGGCTTTGGAAGAGGAGCCCGCCGGGGCTGTTCGGGGTCTGCGTAACGAAGACGAGCGAGTTCTGGTTCGTGCAGCCCGTATCGCTCACGAGGAGCGCGGCGTCGTTGAACTGCCCGGCCGTGTTGAGCGGATTCGGTCCGTCGCCCTGGAGGAGGAAGATGCTCCGCTCCTTGAAGATGGCGAGGTTGTTGTCGAGGAGGCCGATGGCGGTGATGGCGTTGCCGTACCTCGAGTCCACGCCCTCGACGAACGACGGGTTGAAGTCGAGCGCGATGGTCGAATACTGGTCCTGCTCAAACTTGTTTTGCGAGTACCAGAGGACGTCCGGGTCTTCCGTGCTGTTGATCATCAGCCGCTGTTGATAGAGCGAGATGAGCGAGCAGGGGGGCGGCGCGCTGTTCGCGAGCTGCGAGCCCGTATAGAGGTTCTCGTTCGCCGCGATGGCCGCGTCGCTGAGCATATCCACGAACGTCCAGAAGTCCGTCGTCGGGTCATTGATGATCGGATTCGCGTCGTTCGTGACCTTGTAGAAGATGGGCATGTTCGCTTGCGTACGGTAGACGGAGATCACGATGCTCGAGCGCGCCTGCACCTTCTCGGTCACTCGGAGCGTCGGCCCCGTGAGCGTCGCCTTCTGCCCCGCAGCCGAGGTGGTCGCGTTCACCGCGATGCTCACGGCGGACCGCTGCACCTGGCCGAAGTTGTCCGTCCACTCGTAGATGACGCACCACTGGTACTGCGACGGATTCATCGAGCTCCACGAGAGCGAGCCGCCGCCGGTGCTCAATACGACCGAGCATCCGTTGCCGAAGGCATCCTCGGGGAAGAGGAGGAAGTTATCTTCGACGCATGAGACGCCGTCGTAAATCTTCTTGATGCCTCCGACGATGTGGAGGTTGTTGTTGCTCTGGACGTTGTTGAAGGCGTTCGCACCGCCAAATTCGGTGAGGTAGCCCGCGCATCCGAGATTCACTGCGGTGGCGTTCTGCCAGGTCGAGAATGGGCCCTTCCGCTGCCCGGCGAAGAGGAAGACGCCGGAGCTCACCGGGTCCGCTTGGGAGAGCAGCGAGTTGGTTCGGTACGTCCCTCCGTTCTGCGGCGAATGCGACGAGACGAGCGCGAAGTTGGTCGCGAGCGATGTGTTGTTTGCCGCTTGGATATTGGTCGTCCCCGGAACGTAGGAGAGTCCCTGCGTGAGGCACCGCGTGAAATACGTGCTCTGCAGGTTGCTCTGCGCAATCGAGGTAATGAAGATGTTGTTGCCGTACCGGAACGGCTTGCTCGCGAGGCCGACGCCGCGCATCTGCCCAACGAACGTGACGACGCCGGACGGGGCGATCGTGAAGTTGTTGCAGAAATGGTTGTTGACGTTCGCGGCTCCGCTGATGGTCTGCTCGGAGGTGAGGTTGACGTTGCCAGCCTCGATGTCCGCGCACATGCCGAGCGTCACCGAGACCTGCGGTTGAAGCGAGTTCAGGACGTGGCTAGGGAAGAGCGGTTGCCATCCGAAGCCTATGACGAACGAGCCGGCCCAGATATGCGTGTCGGTGTTGGACGACCACGCGATCCAAAGGTTCCCGAAGGAGTCGGTGCACGCGGCGATCGTCTGGACGAGGACGTCTGCGCTGATGGCCTGCCCGTTGTTGCTGATGCGAATCCCGGTCTGCGACGCGTATACGACGAGCGGGACGCCGGCGAGGAGGCAAACGTCGTAGGGAATACTCTGGCCCGAGCCGGACGCCTTCGCATCGGTCGCGATGCTCGTGACGTTGCTGGTGACCGTGCTCGGCGCGGCAACCGGGATTGTCGCTCCCGCAAGGTCGTTCGCGCTCGCGGCGTAGAAGACGAAGAACGTCGTGCCGTCGCTGATGACCTTCGGTCGCGAGCCATCGACGTAGAGCTGCTGATCCGATAGGACCAGCACTCCCGTCGTATTGTTGTAGATGCTGTACCGAACGCCGTTGGCCTTCGTGGGGAAGGTGCGGTTGTCCTCCCAGACGTAGAGCGAGAGCCCATTCGCCGTCGTCACGTCGGGATTGCTTTGCGTCGCGCCCTTCGTATTGAGCACGCGGACTTGCGAGTTCACCGTCGAGAAGATTGTGCCCTTGTTGATCCACGTCTGATTGCTCGATTGGTACGAGTAGATCTTCGACCCGTCGAGGAGGAGGAGCTCGCCGCCAAACGTCGTGAGCGCTGAGCCCGACGAGATGTTTCCCCCACCTTGAACGTCGGTGGAGAGCAGTCCGAAGCCGGGTCGCTTGTCGATCTGCCCGTCGAGCGTGTACCGGCCGTTCTCGCACGCGTCCAGGAAAGGCTGGTCCAGCTTGAAGGACGCAATCTTGCTGTTCAGCCCGCCGCTGAATTGGATCGGCACGATGGTGGTCTGCGGGAACGGCATGTCATTCCGTAGTGACGGTCGTAGTGAACGACCGCATGATGGGCACCCATACGAAGCCGACGAATTGGAACGTGACCGCCCAGAACGCGGACATCGCTGCGCCGAAGATCGCAGGTGAGACGGTGAACGTCGTCGCGGTGCCGCCCGCCGTGCCGCTTAGGCCCATCAGATCGCCGGTGTTCGCGATGATGGTGACGATCCAGGTGCCGGCTCCGCCCTGCGCGATGCCGCTGATGTCTCCGATCGTGATCCTGCGGCCCTGCGTTGGGGAGGCCGGCATGTTGATGTTCCAATTCCCCGAGGAAGCCAACATGAGCGCGACAAAGTTATCCGGGGCGCTTCCCGAATCGACGTTGTACGTACCGGCAGCAAGACCCGTTGTTGCGTTGTGACGCTCGCCGTAGATGTAAGTCGTGCCCTGGTTCGTTATCTTCGACGACGGGTCGCCGGAGATGGTACCTGCGACGAGGCCCAGCGTGCCGGTGACGAGGTTGCCGACTCCGGAGATGTTGGACGAACCGTTCAGGTTCGTGGTGCCTGGAAAGCTCGCCGTGCCGCTCACGGTGAGGGCGCCCCCGGATCCGATCGTGAGAGTGCCCGCGTTGGTGGTCCCCTGTAGGCCGCCATTCAGAATCAGCGTCGCGCCGGACTGAAACGTGGTCGTTGTGCCGGATGCGTAGGTCTCGATCGCTCCGCCGGACCATGTGAGCGTCGCGCCACCATCGATCGTGGTGGCGCCGCCTTGAATCAGGTTGGAACTTCCTAGGAGCGCAAAGAGGCCGCCGTTCTGCCCGTACTGGCCCGCATTCGTGATGAGCGAGCTCGCATCGACGTTGAGGCCCGAGCCATTCTTCGCCTGAATGACCGTCCCGTTCAGGCCGACCTGCTCGCCCTGGTAGGCGTTCTGAGCCCACGGGAACCATAGATTGACGCCGTCCGTGTAGAACGCGACGTAAGCCCCATTCGTGTTGAGAACGAAGCTCGTCGAGCCGTCGTCACCAAACGTGTTGCCCGAGGCGGGCGTCACCTGAATCGTGACGGGGTGCGTGCTGCACGCGTTGTTCACGTCCCGAAATACGTACAGGCGCCCCTTCGTTACGGCCGAGGGGGTGATCTGCGCCGCGATGGGGAGCGTGACGGTGAACGCGCCGCCAGCGCTGTTCAGCGCGATGAAGTTGTAGGTGTCCCCGATGAGGATGCTCGCGTTCGCCGTCAACGGAACGCCGTTGTTGCGCATCGTCCAGCTGAGGAACGCGCTCAGCGCGGAAGGCGCGAGGGAGTCTCCCTGCGTGATCGGAACGAACGTACCATCGCTCGTGTTGAAACCGAGGTTGCCCTGGTTGACGTAGAGGCAGTTGACGTCCTGTGACCCGGTGAGCTTCGCCGGCTCGTTGTCAAATTCGACGCTGCGAACGTTGGAGAGGTTGTGGTGCTGAAGCGAGAGGTCTGCATTGCAGACCTGCCCGGAAATGTCGATCGACGCGCCGTTGTTGACGCCATCGTGGTTGTGCGCGGCGATGGTCGTGAGGTCGTTGCTGATCTGCGTCGCGTATGCAGGCCCCGGCGTCGTGAGGTTCGGAACGGTGAGCGCGATTTGCCCGGGCATCTAGAAGACCTCCAGCGAGACGGTGCACGGCGCGCTCGCGACCAGGACGAGGTACGTATGCGGGTCGGGGTTGGAGGCCTGCGTGTCGTAGACGGACGCCGCGGCGTTCAGCCGCGTGATCGACCACCCGGTGAGCGTGCGGCCGAGCGTGTGCGGGACGGTGTTGGGCCCCGTCACGAGCTCGACGCCGTCGAGGAGCACGCTGTCCAGCTGGACGCGCGCAAGCAGGCTCGTGAAGATCTGCTGCAGGTTCGCGACGAGCGCGTTGAACGCGCGCACGACCGCAGGGACCTCCGTGGAGGCGTTCTCTGCGAGCTTCGAAGTCGCAGTGAACTGGGGCAAGCTCACCAGCCACCATCCGTTCCGGAGCCCGCCATTGGGTAGCTCCAGTCGCTGATGTTCGTGACATTCGCCACGCACTCCGGGCCGTTGTTCATCCGGGACGAAAGCGAGTCGATCGCTATCGCCGAGTAGTAGTTCATCTCCTCGACGAATCCGGCCGTGTTGAGATTCAGCTTGTTGTAAATCTTGATGCCCGTCGCGGCCATCGCGTATTCCACCATCCCGTCGATGTCCATTTCGGGGCCGACGGTCTGCGTGTCCGACGTGAGCCAGAGGAATTTCGGCGTGTACCAGACTTGGTACTGCCCACTCGCGAGCTGCTCCGGCTCGACGAAGATCTTGTTCCCCATGACGCGCACGCGGCGCGCGGCGAGGTTGCCGAAGGGGACGACCATGTTAGCGATTGGGTTGTTGTTCCGATTGCGCTCCTGGAGGTTGTAGACGAAGACCGTCGTCCACTGCCCGGGCGCGCCGAAGTCCACGGCGCGCAGCTTCATGAAGTCGGGAGGAACCGGTATCTGGTTGCCCGTGGAGATGGTCGCCAGATACCGGGCTAGGTTGTAGTCCTCGTACGTCGTCGTGATCAGCGAGTAGAACGCGCCAAGCGACATGTTGAGGAAGCGCCCCAACGTGTCCTCGGTGACGGCAAGGTTGTTTTCCGTGCTCGTCCGCTCGCGCGCGTAATTTCGCAGATCCAGAAACGTCGGAGGCATGCGTCACCCCTAGTAGTCTTCGCTGTCCTGCTCTTCGTCCTCCGCGCGGAGTCGGTCCACGAGCTCGTGGACGAGCTTCCCCAGCCCCGGAACCTTCGCGTCGATGTCCGCGATGATGGCGTCGATCCCGCCGTCGTCCCCCTCACTGGACGCGGGTGGCTCCGCGTCGTCCTCGGGCGGCGCAGCCGCGGACGTGAGCCCTTTCTTGCCCATGTCCGCCGCGAGCAGCGCGCCCACCTTCCCCGGGAGGGCCATCAGACGCCGACCTTCATATCGGTGTAGACGAGATAGAGGCGGCAGCTGCCCGGGTAGGGCAGGTCTGCCGCGACGCCGGGTGCGGTCGCGGAGTGGAACATCCACGAGTACTTCTTCTGCCCGGTGAGCGCGATCGTCTGATCGGGCAGTTGCTGCGCCCAGAAGGACCCAGACGCGAGCACCGTGTTGATATCCAGGTCGAGCGTGGCGACGACGTTGTCCTTGGTGGTGATCGACCAGAGGCCGACGCCGGACCGCACGGGAGGGCCCGTGAACGCTGAGTGCGCACTCTGCCCCGTCATGAGCGTGGAGACGGCGAGCGTCGATTCCGACCACGAGATGTGGCCGTTGTTCGCGTCTGTCGCGCCACTGGCATTGGTCCAGGTCACGCTCGTCGCAGAAACGAACGTGATCGGACCCTGCCAGCCGTTGTTTGCCGAGGTCGCCGCGCCCGAGATGTAGATGAACTTACCCGTGTCACCGGAGACGAAGCCCGCGCCCCCGGTGAGCGTGGTGGTAGTCGCAGCCTGCGTGAGCGTCGCGGTGGCGCCCGACTTGAGCACGGTGGGTGCACCGACGAAGGTGTCCCCGTCCGCGACCACGCCGAGCTTCGCCACCGTGGAGTGGCTCTGTCCGCTGAAGTTGAACGGCATCTCAGGCCCCCTTCACGGTGCGATGTTCGCGACGCTCTGCGCGCCGGGGTTGGTGCAGACCACGTTCCCGAGGCTGAAGTAGCGCATGCTCTTCGCATCGAGAGCCGCCTCACGAAGCGCCGTGTTGCCGTCGAGCGCGTACGCGTTCACCGGCTCGCTTCCGAGGTGGACGAAGATCCACGAGTCCAGGTGGAGCCCGTAGATCCTGTTCGTTCCGCAGAAGCGGCTCGGCATGACGATCGCGCTCCCGAAGCCGGTCTCGACCTCGACGGCCTTGAAGGAGAGCTCCGGGACATCCGTCTGCAGCGCGCCGCCGGGGAGCAGCGTCCGCGAGATGTTGGACTTGAGGAGCTTGACGTTCTGGTTGTGGTTCAGCGCGAAGGTGTCGATCGACTTGTCCGACACCATCATCTGGTTGGTCATCATCGCGAGGATGGTGTCCTCGATGTTGAGGATGCCGTTCGGCCCGAGCGCGCCCGTCGCATCGACCCACGTGCCCGCGTTGCGCGCGACGTTGCCGACGTTGCGGTTGACGCCGTTGAAGAGATTGGACGGCGAGTCCGCGACCGGTCCGCCGAACGGCACGTACGACTCGAAGCCGTTGATCTTCGCCGTTCCACTCAGGCCCGTCGCGGCGCCCAGGTTGAAGTCGTTGGTGACGCAGATGAAGTCGCCCACTGCAGCGTCGGTGAAGATCGAGTTGATCGCGATGGCGGTCCCGGACGAGTTGACGATCGAGATCGTGCCGTTCGGGAAGTTCACCGTGCCGACGAAGAGCCCCGTCCCGGCGGACGTGTTGTTGCGCTTCGTGATCGTGCCGCTGTTGTTGTAGTAGAGGTCGAGCTCCTGGCCCGCGCTGAACTTCGCGACGTCGAATTGGTTCTGAAGCGTGAGGATGCCCGTGCCGGACGCCACGTTCGTAGTCGCGCCGATGGCCGAAATGAAGCCCGTCGCCGCGGTGCTGATGCCCGTCGACGTCACCGACCCGCCGAATAGCGAAATCTCCTGGTCGTTGCCGAGGACGTTGAGCGCAGAGTCGTTGATCATCACGATCGCCTCTTCGAACGCGCCTTTCTTGTCGCGTGCGGAGAGCTCGAGCTCCGTCGAGATGGTGGCGTACGCGTAGTTCATGACCCTCGAGAGGGTCCACTGCGTGACACCAACGTTCCCCGCGCCAGGAGCCCCGGCGACCGTCCCCGTGAGCGCGTTCGCGGTGTTCGCGGTGAGCCCGAGGGCCATCGCCTGCGCGCCGCTGAAGAGCACGTTGCGCGCCTGAATGTCGTTCATCTCCGTCGCGTACTGGAACGTGGACCCGACGAAGCTCGTCTGGTCCTGCTTCTTGTTCATCAGCGCCCAGTACGGGCGATTCGTGTAGGTCTCCTTCGTGAGCCCATCCTTGTAAACTCGCTTTAGGAGCCCCGAGAGGCTGCTGTTGTTGTTGCCGGCAAACGCTGAAGGCATGACGATCCTCGCCCGAATTGGGGTGGATCGATCGGAGCCAAGCAGCTCGCCCGGGATGTGCCGGGGTGCCCTCTACAAGCCGGGAGGGCAATCGATGTTTCGCTTCCTACAGTGCCAGCTTCAGCGGCGCCTGGCAAGCGAGGCGCGTGCGGCCTCCTCCTCCTCGGCCCGAACGCGTGCGAGCTTCTCCGCGGCGGTGAGCCGTACACCGACAAGCTTCGAGGCCCGGATATTCGCTCCGTTGGAGGGGGGGCGGACGATCTTCGGAGCCGCCGGATTGGCGGGCGGAGGCTCGGCGGGCGTCTCCGTTTCCTCGGCTGCGCCCTCGGCCTCGAGCTCGGCGATCGCCTGCGCGACCTGGCGGCGCCGCGCGGAGGTGAGCGACGTGGAGCCGGCCTTGTCGATTTCGTCGCGGGTCGCTGGCGTCTCCTCCGACGCCGCGGCATCCCCGACCGGAGCGAAATACTTGGAGACCTTCTTCAGCCCGCGCGCGCGCTCCAGCGTCGCGGTGTGCTGCTTCAAAAGGTTCTCCTCGATGGCGTCTAGCACGTCCTTCGCGTTGAGTACCTCTCCGGGCTTGGTGATCTTGCCCGAAGCGTCTTTCTCCGACGTGTCGAAGTAGTGCTGATTCATGTAGCGGTAGGCGTAGGTCTCGATGTCCTCCACGCCCGCCGCGTGAATCATCTCGTAGGCCTCCTTGTCCGCGAGCACCGGGCGAATGTTCTTCTCGACGAAGCCCGTCATCGCCTGCTGATTCCGGAACGCCTCCTGCTCGGCGCGGAAGGCCTTCATCTCCTCCCGGAAGGCCGTCTCGTCCGCAACGCGTTGCTCCTCGGGGGTGAGCTTCTTCGGTGCCTCCTCTTCGGGCTTCAGCCCCAGGGCCGCCTGGTTGACGAGTGTTACGAGCTCGGAGGCGGGCATGCCGAGCGCCTTCGCCGCGCCGGCTAGGTCGTTCTTGGCGAGGAGCTCCTTCGCGAGCACCTGGCGCTTCGCCGCGGCATCCACGTTCGCCTGTGCGCGCGCCGCGCGCTTTGCCTCCTGCGCTTCGCGCCACTTCGCGTGGCGGTCTTTCTCCGCCGCCGCGGTCTCAGCAGGGGGCGCCGCGTCGCCGGTCGGCTCCCCCTCTGGCTCATCGTCCGCACCGTCCGCCGGCTTGAAGTCGGTGACGGGGATGACCCGCTTCACCACCGTATGTTCGGTGACGGGCTTGTACTTGTCGGCCTCCTTCTTCGCGGACTCGCCCGAGCCGGGGAGCGGCGCGTGCCCCCCGGCGAGCGACTTGGAGGCGATGCGGGTGAGGTTGATCTGCGGATTGCTCGGGCCGTTGGACATGGTCGATTCCCCTTACGCGGCCTGCGCC
>Ga0210401_10005344_pt1 | contig 13221 bp, 11 predicted proteins | sample IncBWH32MmetaG_FD_150866 | JGI IMG/M metagenome (GOLD analysis project Ga0210401, IMG submission 150866) | Forest soil microbial communities from Barre Woods Harvard Forest LTER site, Petersham, Massachusetts, United States - Inc-BW-H-32-M | ecosystem: Environmental > Terrestrial > Soil >... | reverse complement strand
TCGCAGGCCACGCTCGCCGATAATGGTGTCGTAGCCACTCGGCATTTGAGTGATGAAGTCGTGAGCCAGGGCCGCGCGCGCCGCCGCCTCCACCTGCTTCTGCGAGACTTGCGGCTGCCCGTACGCAATGTTGTTACGCAGGGTGTCGTTGAAGAGCACGGTCTCCTGGGTCACGATGCCGATCTGCGCCCGCAGCGAGGCCAGGGTCACGTCGCGCACGTCGTGGCCGTCGATGAGCAACCGGCCTGCCGTCAGGTCGAAGAATCGCGGAATCAGGTGGACGAGCGTGCTCTTTCCCGCGCCGCTTGAGCCCACGATGGCGAGGACCTCCCCAGCCTTCACCTGGAGGTCGATCGAGTGCAGAATGTCGCGGGCGCCATCCCCGTCACGTTCGTAAGAAAAGGTCGCCGCCTGAAACACGATGTTCGTCTTAAAGGCCGGAAGCGGCTTTGCCCCGGGCTTCTCGCGGACGTCGTCTTCGCTGTCGGTGAATTTGAAAAGTTCCGACGAAGCACCCACCGCCTGCTGAAAACTGTTGTTGAACAGCGCAAATTTGCGAATGGGATCGTAGAGCTTGAACACCAGCGCGATAAATGCCAGATAACTTCCGGGAGTAAAGGCCCCTAACCGGACTTCATTGCGCCCGAGTAGCAGCAGCAAAGCGATCGCAATGGCGCCGAATGTATCCATCAGCGGAGAACTGACAGCAGCCGCCGCCACCGAGCGCAGGTTCGCGCGGAGCAACCGTTTCGCCGCCGTGCGGAATCGCGCAACCTCCCACGATTCCATCCCGAACGCCTTCACAATTCGGTTGCCGGTGATGGTCTCATGCAGAATGTTCTGGATCTCGGCGAGTTTGTCCTGGCCGCGGCGGGTTGTGTGACGCACGCGCCGGCCGATCTTGGTGGATGAGAAAAGAATCGCCGGCAAAAACAGCAGCAGCACCCAGGCCAGGTGGCCTCCCAGCATGATGACCGCGGCCACGGTGAAAATCAGCGTAAACACCTGCTGCAGGAATTCCCCGAGGACACTGGAAAGAGAAAATTGCACCCGCTCCAGGTCATTGATCAGCGTGGAGAGCAGCGTGCCGGTGGTGTGCTTCTGAAAAAACGCTGCCGAACGCCGCAGGATGGTGTTGTACATGTCGTCGCGCAGGTCGGTAATCATGCCGAAGCCCGCGTAGCTGACCAGGTAGGTGCCGGCGTAATCGAAAATCCCCTTCAGCAGGGTCGAGGCAATGAGCGCGAAGGCAACGATCGTCCACGGATTATGGAAATGCGAGGGAACGAACTGTTCGAGATGAATCGATTGGTGGGTCCCGGGAATCGGCAGCAACTTCATCTCGTGAGAAGGCGCGTCGGGATTGAGCACGCGGTCGAGAATGGGGCCGATCAGCAGCAGGCGGAAGGCGTCGAGAAAGCCGACTGCGGCCATCAGGATGACCGACGACAAGACTTGCCACCAATAAGGCGCCGCGTAGCGCAAAAGGCGGGTCAGTTGCCGCATACACCGTCCCGGAGAAGGGCTGCCCGGCTCGGACTGTACCGGGTGGACGTCAGGATAACGTGAAATGAGCGCAAGAGTGAATTTTACTGGAAATAAGAGATTTGGGGCAGTAATGCCGGACGGTCTGCGGCGTGGCCGTGGGCCATGGGCAGACCGCGCTATTCTGACTGATCAATCGGTCAACAACCAATGACAACGAAAGCGAACCGCCCGAAGAAGCGACTCAGAACAAACTCCTTCATCTGCTATTCCGGCGAAACAGCCGGAAGAATTGTTTTCGTACCCTCCGCGTGGCCAATACGATGTGCTGGTACAAGCGTTCCGAGAAGGTATTCATCGACAAGCCGCGCAGAAAGGCGAGCGTGCCCTAACCATTCAAGAACACGCAGTCCTTGCAGTAACCGCCTTGTTCGAAGAGGTCAACAATGGCGGCTACGATCAATTCTTCAGAAATCGATCCCGAAAGTTCCTACCAATTATTGTAAACTCTCTTATGCAAATTGGACTGCTGGCACAGGCCAAAATAACGCAGAAGACAGTCGGTACCCTCGGTCTTCGCAGTATCAGCGTCCCTGGTATCAAGGCTGCGATGGCGAAAGAGATCAATGAGCGGGACGATGTACTCGAAGAATGCGACCGCTCCTTCTACAAAACTCAGCGAGGAGCGGCCAGGAAAATCTACCTCTTCCTGAAGGCCAACAGAGCTCACATCAAGGTCTAGAGCAAGAGAATTTCAAGCACCTGGATAGAAATGCTTGTTCACGTTCGTGGCGCTACATGAGGACGTGGGGTCCTTCGACTTCGTTCGGCTAGCGCCTCACTACGCTCAGGATGACAGAGCTTAACAGATGAACACCGAATCCCGAATGTTCGCTAACGACTGACGACTGAAGACTGGCGACTGCCTTCTAACTATCCCGGTGCACTACTTTCACCCGGTACCCAGATTTCCGCAGACGCTTGCCCACGTCCTCCGCGATCATCACCGAGCGGTGCTGGCCGCCGGTGCAGCCGAAGCTGATGGTCAAATAGCTCTTCCCCTCCCGCACATAGTGCGGCAGCAGGTACACGAGCAACTCTGAGATGCGGTTGATGAACTCCTGCGTCTGGGGGAACGAGCGTATGTACTTAGCGACGCGCGGATCGCGCCCCGTCAATGGACGGAACTCGGGCACGAAGTGCGGATTGGGCAGGAAGCGAACGTCGAACACCAGGTCGGCATCTTCGGGGACGCCATGCTTGAACCCGAAGCTCACGCACGATACCAGGATGTTCTTGTCGCTGGATTTCTTCTGAAAGCGCTCGGTCAGGTGCGCGCGTAGTTCGTGCACATTGAATTTCGAAGTGTCGACTACCCAGTCGGCAATGGCGCGGATGGGCTTCAACCGCCGGCGCTCGGCGCTTAGCGATGAACGTACGGGAGTGTTCGCGCCGAAGGGATGCGGGCGCCGCGTTTCGCTGTACCGGCGGATCAGCGATGCATCCGTGGCTTCGAGATAAATCACCATCGTGGGAATCAGGCGGCGCACCGAGCGGACAATGGCGGGTAGTTTCTCGAGTTTCGAGCCTTCGCGGACGTCGACCACGAGCGCCGTACGCCGCGTCTCAAGGGATTGCACCGCGAGTTCGGCGAAGCGGGGAATCAAGTCGACCGGAAGATTGTCGACGCAGTAGTAGCCCAGGTCTTCAAATGCCTTGAGGGCCGATGCTTTCCCGGATCCGCTCAGGCCGGTGATGATGACCAACTCGGAGCGCGGGCGCCCATCGCGGGCCGGCTTGGGACGCGCCTTCTTTTTCGCGGCGCGCTTGGATCTCGCATGGGCTTTCGCCGCCATCTTGTTGGGATGGTAGCAGAGTTCCAGGAGCGGGTTGAGTGCCTAGCCGGGCGCGGGATGGGTCTTGAACGCCTCAGTAGATCCGTGTTCATTGCGGGTGCCCCGTCCAAGCTCCGCTTGGGCGGGTTTGTGTCGGAGTTGCAGATCACTCTCTGTCTCTTGTCCCTGTCATCTTTTTTTTCACGAGCAGCGGACCATTCCAGAAAGCAACCGGGCGGCCCGCAGGCCGCCCGTCTTATCTTGTGGCGCGATGTGCTCTACGTTAGCGACGGTCCCAGCCGCGATGCTCGAAATGTTCGTGGCGCTCAAACGCCTCGTGCCGCCAGTATGGTCGAGCGTAAACACGTCCGTAGAAATACGAGCGTGGGTACACATACGGCCGCGGATACACGTACACCGGGCGCGGTACTGGCGCGACGTACGCGTACGGAGTATACGGATAACCCGGTCGCACGTACACAGGCGCGCCGACGGTTACGCCGATGGCGACTCCCGCATGCGCCTTCGGGGGATTCACGAAAGCCAGTGCCAGTAACAATCCGAACACCGCCAGGAAACTTTTCTTCAACATTTGCCACCTCCGTCCTTGGTAGATGAAACCCGGAGCGTGCTGAAAAGTCGCGGGGGAAGGCGGATATAGCGCAAAACCGCTGGTTACCATGGAGTTTCGCAAACGCCAAGCTGCCAGGGAAACAGAGGCCGCATGGATTCAGGATCGTCCCCGCCAGATGACGAAAGTCCAGACTCGACCGGACTAGTCCTTCGGCCACTGTGACCATCGTCGATCCACCGCTAAACTTCTTAGGAGTTCGCCCTAATGGCCGGGGGTAACGGGGGATTTTCGTTCCATGAGTTTATTGCAATGGCTCAGTCAGCACAGCGTCGTGACCCTGCTGATTGCCTACATCCCGCTGATGGGAACCGTCGTAACGACCGTGCTGAGCCTGATTCTGGCGCGAGCCACGCTGCGTTACGCCGAGGCCAGCGACAAAAGCCTGGCGCTCGCGCGCGAGGAGTTCGAACGCGAGTGGTCGCCCGAACTGCACATCAAGCTCGAGCGCATCGCGCCGCAGGAAGCCAAACTGGTGGTGACGAACCTCGCCAAGACTTCTGTGCTGCTGCAGATGGTGCAAATCCGAAAGATCACCATGGGGGTGCCTTCCTCGCGATACTTCCTCAACGAGCCTCTCGTGGGTGGCTCGACCTGGGTCGACGAGTTGGGCAAGCGCTTCTTTGACTGCACCGGCGACGACTATGCCGGGACTATTGCGGTGTCGATCACGTTTTACGTTTCCGGCCGCCTGTTTCGCACCGATTGGTTCCGTTTCCGCGCGGAAGTCAGCAACGAGCGGATCCTGAAGATTCATCCCGTGAGTATCGCCGCCCGGCGAGTGCGTGTGCTCGAAACCCGCAACAGCAATGGCAAGCGGCGCCAGGAACTGGTGATGGATGTGGTGACGAGCGCAGCGAGAAGGGGCGTTTGCGAGGAGTAGGCATGCCCACGACCAGGAGAATGCGCTAGCCTAGCGCGGTGCGCGTCCTCATCATCGGCGGCACCGGCTTCATCGGACCTTACGTGGCCAGGGAACTCCACGATGGTGGCCACGACGTGATGCTGTTTCACCGCGGCGAGCACGAGTCCGATCTCCTGCCCCGAGTCCGGCACTTCCGAAGTCCTCAGGCCGCGATGCCAGTGTTGAGCTTCCCTGAGGACCTGCTGCGCCTTCCGTTTGAAATCGTGATTCATATGATCCCAATGGGCGAAGCCGACGCTCGTGCCGCTGTGCAAACCTTTGCCGGCCGCACCCAACGCTTGGTGCTTCTGAGCAGCGGCGATGTCTATCGAGCCTATGGCCGCTTCACTGGCATGGAGCCGGGGCCAATTACAAGGTCTGCTCAACGAAGATTCGCCGCTCCGCAGCACGCTTTACCCGTACCGCTCGTCGGCGAAAACGTCGGATGAGCTGAACTACTACTATGAAAAAATCCTTGTAGAACGCGAGGTTCTCGGGCAGGCGGAGCTGCCTGCAACGATTCTTCGTTTGCCGAAGGTATATGGGCCGGGCGGGAATGCCAACCTCGCCACGATTTACGGTTTTCGTGATCAGCCGGGATGGCGCTGGACGCATGGGTACGTCGAGAATGTCGCGGCCGCCATCGTGTTAGCGGCTCTTCATCCAGCCGCGGCAAACCGCATCTATAACGTCGGCGAAGCTTACACGCCTACGATGGGCGAACGGCTCACACATCTTCCGCCATCCACGCTGGCAAGCGTTGATCCGAAAAGTTACGACTTCCGCCACGACATCGCCTACGACACGACCCGTATCCGAAAAGAACTGGGTTACAGCGAGACCGTATCGTATGAGGAAGGGCTGAAAAGGACGCTCACTGGGTGAACTGGAGTGGTGAGCTCGAAGGGTCGGTAGGCCAGAATTGCCCCTCCTTGGTACTCTATCCCCGCCATGAAAAGCTTCGAGGAACTCTCCGAAAAAGAAATCCTTGCCTTGGCGATTTCCCTGGAAGAGGAAGACGAACGCGTTTATGCGGATTTCGCCGAAGGACTGCGCGAAAACTTTCCTGCTTCGGCCGCCGTGTGCGAAGGCATGGGCAAAGAAGAATCCGGGCACCGGCGCCGGCTGATCGAGCTTTACCAGGAGAAATTCGGCGAGCATATTCCGCTGATTCGCCGGCAAGACGTGCGCGGTTTCGTGCAGCGCAAGCCCGTGTGGCTGGTGCGTCCGCTGGGCCTCGACACGGTTCGCAAGCAGGCCAGCGCGATTGAGCTTGAGACGCGTGGCTTCTACGAAAAAGCCTCGCAGCGCGCGCAGGATGCGAGCGTCCGGCAACTGCTCGACGATCTGGCCAACGAAGAGCGCCACCACGAGGAGCGCGCCGACGCGCTTGAGAAAGAGAAGCTCACGGCCGGCGTAAAGGCCAAAGAAGACGAGGCCAACCGCCGGCTGTTCGTGCTGCAGATCGTGCAGCCCGGGCTTGCCGGTCTGATGGACGGTTCGGTTTCAACCCTCGCCCCCGTCTTCGCGGCCGCGCTCGCCACTCGCAATAGCCGGGACGCGTTCGTGGTCGGCCTCGCCGCTTCGATCGGCGCGGGCATCAGCATGGGCTTCGCCGAGGCCCTCTCCGACGACGGCAGCCTCACCGGCCGCGGCCACCCGTGGATTCGCGGGCTGGTCTGCGGCGCCATGACCGCCCTTGGCGGCGTCGGGCACACCCTGCCCTTCCTGATCCACGATTTTCGCTACGCCATGGCGCTCGCGATTGCAGTAGTGCTGGTGGAGTTGGGCGCAATCACCTGGATTCGACACCGCTACATGGACACGCCAATCCCGTCGGCGGCTCTCCAAGTGGGGTTGGGAGGGGCACTGGTGTTTGTGACGGGGATCTTGATTGGAAGCTCGTAGTGTCAGTCGCCTGTCTCCAGTCGCGAGTCGCTAGCGAATCAATAGGTGGGGTGGAGCGAGGGTGTGGTTGTCACTGATTCTGGCAAACCGGCTTGATGGTTTTTTGGCGTGCTACCATCCGGCTGTGGCTATCTCTGACACTACATCAAAAGCCAGGGTCATTCAGGAACAGGTCCTGCGGAACATGACCGGAGAGCAGCGGCTTCTGCTGGCCTGGGACATGAGCCTGTTTGCGAGAGAACTGGCGCGAGCCGGCATCCGGCAAGAGCATCCGGATTGGACCGAGGCTCAGGTTATCCGGGAATTGCTGCGACTCGCCTTCCTTCCTGCACCGCTCCCAGCTGGGCTGCCATGAAGAAGTTCTTCGTGTCACCCTTTTGCTGAAACGATGCCGGCCGTGCAATCAAAAATTCGTTGAGGGCTCTGCGAACCTCGACGCCTGCGGGGTCCTTCGACTGCGTTCGGCTGGCGCCTCACTCCGCTCAGGATGACAATCTTGAAGAAAGCAGCAATCTCAGAAGATCGCGAGTCGGTAACAGCAAATGGGCACGCACTAGGCGTGCCCACGTCTTTAAGTCTGGGGTGGCTAAGAGCTAACAGCTATAAGCCAATGGCTGCTTCTACGGCGCTTCGATCAACTCCATCTTCCCATCCCGCGTGCGGTGCAACACCATCACTTTGCCCTTCGGATCGCGAAAGACGAAGACGTCTTGGTCGCGGAAATGGCATTCCTTGATCGCCTCCTCGAGCGTCATCGGGCGCAAGGCTACGGCTTCGGAGGAGTGCGTCAGGTGCACCTCTGTCGTTTTCGCAACGGCCGGGTACTTGTGCACAACCACCGGAACCGCCGTGGTCTCTGACAGGCCAACCGCCGTCTGGGCGTCGACCACTTCCGGCTTGGCTTCGCCATTCCACTTCTTATGCGACTTGCGCTTTTTCGAGATGATCCGCGTCTTGTATTTGACGGCCTGCTTTTCGATATGACCCAGTGCTTCGTTGATGGCCATTTTCATGTCAGGCGCCTGGGCCAGGCCGACGATCGGGCCGTTGCGCGGGCTGATGGTGATCTCTGCTTTATGACGGTGTTTTTCGACGGCAAGAATAACCTTGGTTTCGAACTTGTCTCCTAAGATTTTGCGGATTTTCGCGAGGCCGGTTTCGACTTCCTTGCGGATGGCTGGGGTGATTTCGTACTGCCTGCCGGTGTATTCCACGTTCATTGAGCGCCCTCCTGGGATTCTTGATTCCACGATCTGGGCTCAAACAACCGGTGCTGCAGGTGATGCGAATGCAAAGCCGGCGGGACGCCGGCGCTACTTCTTTACTCTGCGCTGGTGGGTACTCGGGATGCGCATGTCCTCCCGGTATTTCGCAACCGTGCGGCGAGTGACCTGGATGCCTTGCGACTGAAGGATGCGGGTGATCTGCTCGTCGGTCAACGGCCGGGCTGGATCTTCTTCTTCGATGAGCTTTTTGACGCGGCGTTTCAGGATCAGCAACGACGTGTTGCCTCCCTCCGGCCCCTGCACGCTCTCGGAGAAGAAGTACCGCAACTCGAATACGCCCTGTGGAGTGTGGGCGTATTTATTCGCCACCGCGCGGCTTACGGTGGAAGGATGCACGCCGATTTCTTCGGCCACCTCCTTGATCATCATGGGCTTGAGTTGATCGATGCCTTTTTCCAGAAAATCCTGCTGGCGCGCAACGATCGAATAGCAGACCTTCATGATCGTCTGCTTGCGCTGCTCGATGTTCTTGATGAGCTGAATCGCGCTCTTGTAGCGCTCTTTCACGTAATTGCGGGTGTCTTTGTCGTTGGCATCTTTAGTCAGCAGCCGCTTGTAAGCCGGATTGAGGCGAAGTTGAGGAACGTCGTCGTCGTTCATCAGGCAGAGCCACTCGTCGCCGTGCTTGATGAAGGCGACGTCGGGCTCGATCAGGCGTGTAGTGGCCTTGTTGTAGCGCTGGCCGGGGCGTGGATCGAGCGTGCGGATAAATTCCAGCGCGGGCGGAATGGCCTCAATGGGGCGCCCGATCGCCTTGGCAATTTCCTTGTGCTGCTTCATCTGCAACGCACGCAGATGTTGATCCACAATCGCTAGTGCATCGGCCAGCACCTGGCTCGTGCCGTTGCCATTCTTCTGCTGCAGATGCTGTTGCTGGATGTAGCGCAGCTGACACACCAGGCACTCCCGCAGATCGCGGCAAGCAACGCCCGGGGGGTCCAGCTGCCGAACCAGATCGAGTGCTTCATGAAGTTCATGAAGGGTGAAGTGGGGTCGATAGGCGGGTTGGGCCTGCGCGGCGGCCGCTGCCGGCTTTGACGCTACCTCGACGGTAGGCTCGGTTGCGGGTGCGACGGCCGTGGCTGTCGACATACCGCTCACGTCGGTTAACGAATTCGCGCCACCGTCCCAATCCGAAGCGAAGTCGGAGGACGCATCGGGCAGGTCTTCGGAAGTGGCCGCAAGGCCCAGGGCCTCGGCTTCCTTCAAGAGATGTTCCTGCGCGGCGGCGTCGGCTTCCGGAGCCGCAGGCGGGGTCACGCCCATTAATTCATCGTCACTGGCGATGAGATACCCGTCTTCGTTCAGGTTGCCGATGATGAGCTCGGCCGCTTCCTGCACGCCAGGACTCACCGATAGCGCGCCCAACTGCCACATCAGGTGGTCGGTCAGGGTGCTGGGCTTGGAGAGGAAGTTCTCGAACGACGGGCGCTCGATGTCTTCCATCTCCCCCTGGCTGCGATAGCCCGGGTCGAGATATTCCTGGAAAAACGATCCGAAATCGATTTCGTCGAAGGGATCTTTCTTTTCCTCCGCGGGAACCGGTGCTTCCTCCGCGGTTGTAGCCGAGGCGGCGCGGTCGCGCTCTTCCTCCCGGCGTCCTACTTCGTCGATCAGGGGTACGGAATCCTCGAGTTCCTCGAGGACGGGATTCTCGACCATCTCGGCATTAATCATGTCCTTGAGCTCGATCTTGTTGAGCGCAAGAACAGACACCATCTGGACGAGGCCCGGAGTCAGGATCTGCCGCTGCGACAGCTTGACGTTCAATTTGTGCTGCAGCATTACCATGCGATCGTCGGCTCTTTCCTAACCCTATGAATTTTCAGCCTTACGGGTATTGCCAGGCTGTGACGGCCAGCACTCTGCCGGGTACCGCCGACCCATCCAGTATCGAAGCAAAGCCGTCTTGCGGCTACGTTACAGCCGTAACGTTTCTTTGCCCCCTTGGGGTTGCCGTCCGGGTTCTTTACACCAGTGAGAAGCTCTCTCCCAGGTACACCCGGCGCACTTCTGGATCGCTTCCCAGGGCCTCCGGAGTGCCAGTCCGGAAAATGCGGCCCTCGTTGATGATGTACGCGCGATCCGTCACCGACAGCGTCTCGCGAACATTGTGATCGGTGATCAGAATTCCGATGCCGCTCGCCTTCAGTTCGGAAATGATTTTCTGAAGATCCAGCACGGCAATCGGGTCGATCCCGGAAAACGGCTCATCCAACAAAATAAAGGTCGGGTTGATGCAGAGACAGCGCGCGATTTCCACCCGCCGGCGCTCGCCCCCCGACAACGCATATCCGCGATTCTGGCGGATATGATCCAGTCCTAACTGCTCGATCAGCTTCTCCATCTTTTCCCGGCGCTCGTGCCAGGAAATAGGTTGCGCCTCAAGCACGGCAAGGATGTTTTCCTCGACCGTTAGCTTGCGAAAAACCGAAGGCTCCTGAGGGAGATAGCTGATGCCAAACTGACGCGCCCGCAGATACATAGGGACGTCGGTGATATCGTCGTCGTCGTAGAGGACCCGACCCGTATCAGGGGGTACCAGACCGACGATGGCATAGAAGGAAGTGGTCTTGCCGGCGCCGTTAGGACCAAGCAAACCAACAACTTCGCCCTGGTCCACCCGCAGACTGACCCCTTTCACGACCCGGCGACCGCGGTAAGTTTTGCCGATTTCGTCGGTGGCCAAGGAGTGCATTTATCGTGCCACCCGGGTCTGCGTAACGGTTGGGGAGGAATCCCTACCTTCCACGAGCACCCTATCATCGTGCCCAAAGAAAGTCAACGAATCCCCCCTGATTTTGCCGTGTTCGGCATCAAAAATGCTAGGCGAACCCCCGGTCATGACGAACCTGTCGTCGGTGGTCGTGTAGGTCAGCTTTTCCCCGGTCGCCTGGCGTGCAGGTTCTTGTACGACAACGCCTCCTTCCGCCACCAAGCGCTCGAGTTGCCCCTGCCCCTTTGCTGTTGGATTCGTAGTCGCTTGCCCCCGCGGTACGAGGTAGGCATCGACATGCTGGGCAGTCACCGTCACATCCGCCCCGCGCGCCGTCACGCCCCCGTCGAAGTGGGCGCGATGCTCCTCGTCGGTGTAGGTCAGGCGCTTCGAGGTAATCGAGACAGGCGTTGCGTTCCCGTGTTTATCCATCTGCACAAGCACCGTTGAAACCGGCTGTCCGTCGCCCTGCGCGACCACCGAGCGGTGATCGCGGTCGAACTCGATGGTGGGTGCTTCCACCACATTCGCGTCCTGCCAGAGACGCGCGTTGCCGGCGTAGACGGCCAACGAAGTGCTGCGATGCGCTGTCATGGTATGCGCTGTGACGTGAATCGGCGAAGCGGCGGCGAGCAACGCTCCATTCGGTTGCTCGCGCAACTCGGAATACGTGCTCTTGACGTTCCCTTCAGCCGTGGCGTCTCCCGTGCCGCGGTTCATGCGAACGGTGCGCGCCGTCGTGGTCAGGCCATGATCGGTGACGCGTGGCGACCCGGTGAGCTCGAGCATCTGGTCGGTCGGTGTGTAGCGTGCGCTGTCGGCTCGCGCCTGACGCTCGCCGTCGACGTATTGCGCGTTGCCCTGCTGCACCACGGCGTCGATGCCGCCCGTGGGACGAAACGTCGCATCGATCTGGTGGCTGGTCGATACCCGCTCGGGCTGCCCCGGGGCTGCGCTTACCACCCTTGCGTCGGGCGCACCGTGGACACTGCTCAGGTGGCTTTCGTTATCAAACACCGCAACGAACTTGGCTGCGGTCACCATGGTCGAAGTGCCATCGCTCGGCACCGGCAGCACGGTGATGCTGGCTGGCGACGAAGTTTCCGCGCGCGCCAGCCGCTTGCCTTCCGCAACGCGGAAATCCATGGCAGGTGAGGAGATTTCAATCTGTTGGCCGTTCGATGCTGCGCTGGTTGAGCCGCCGTCCCCAGCAGCAGGGACTCTCGCCGCTCCTGCCGCGATTGGCTTGCCGGCGTTTCCTTCCCCCGCCGAAGCAAGCTCCACCAGCCTGACGTTCTCCACGGCATGAATTTTTTCGACCCGATTTCTACTGGCGAAATCCACGAGGATGCGCCCAGCATTGACGCGACTCGGCCGTTCGCCTGTTGATTCCAGTTGCACGTCTCCGCTAAAGATGGCGCGAGAGAAGCCGTCCTGCGCGCCGTTCATGGTAAATTCCGCCTGTGAAGCGCGGGCTTGAATCGGCGCACTCCCTTTAACCTCGGCGCCGACCCCATCGCTGGCAACAATGTGATCCACGGTGTTGTCTTCCCGCAAATAGAGGATGGCCTTGCGGGCATCCATCTCGCCCGAACCATGTGTCAGCCGCGGAGCGTCGAGCACTACCTGGCGTGGGGATTTCGTAATCACGCCACGGTCGGCTTTCAGCCTTGCATCACGAGAGCCGGTCAGGGCCAGGTCTATCCGGGAATCAAGAATGAGATTATTGTCTTTTGCGGTGTAGTGAATTCCCTGTGCCGAACCAGTGACCTGTGGCATCTGCAGTTCGACCGGTGCGCGCGTAAATGCATCGCCCGTTTTTTGGTTAAAGACGAGGTCGCGGGTCACGAGGTGAATCGGATTTTTCATCCCGCTCGGCTTCGACTGGTCGGGCTTGAGCAGGCCCTCAGGGTTGGCCTCGAGATCGATGCGCACTTCACCCTTCGCGGTCACGTCGCCGCTCTGAGGATCGTAGGCAAAGTCATCGCCGTAGATCTTGTCGTAACGGCTGGCATCGCGCCCATAGAGCGTGATGGCGACGTTGTGGAGTTCGGCGCGGCCGCCCATCTTGAACTGCACGGCCTTGCTCGCCTGAATGGTGAACAGGGTCCGGCCTTGTTCGGACTTGGAGACCTTGAACCCCTCCGCCGTCTGCTGAATCTCCACGTTCATCTTGCCGGGAATCTGCTTCAGCACATCGCGGGCCTGATGACGGCGGTGAAAGTAGACCCCGGCCACGACCAGGCTCAGCGAGAGCGCGGCGAGCACGAGCCATCGGCGAAGGCGAGGAATCTCCAGGGGCATGTGGGCTCAGTGTACTTGATGCCGGGTGATGGATTTTAGGTTCCTGGGACTCTCAGGTGTCAGGTGACAGGTCTCGGGTGTCAGGTCTCAGGTCTCGGGTGTCAGGTCTCAGGTCTCGGGTGTCAGGTCTCAGGCTTTTAGGGATGCAAGCC
>Ga0210401_10005342_pt1 | contig 13229 bp, 12 predicted proteins | sample IncBWH32MmetaG_FD_150866 | JGI IMG/M metagenome (GOLD analysis project Ga0210401, IMG submission 150866) | Forest soil microbial communities from Barre Woods Harvard Forest LTER site, Petersham, Massachusetts, United States - Inc-BW-H-32-M | ecosystem: Environmental > Terrestrial > Soil >... | reverse complement strand
CGTATCGGGAGCAGCAATTGCTTGACAGCATCAATGAGGCGTTGAGGCGCGATGCCGAGGCTCGACAGGTTGCCGGCAATAGCGAGGGTTTCGCCGAACATCTGGCAACACTGACCGAGCGTGAGCGCGATGTACTCGAGCAAGTGGTGAAAGGTTTGCCCAGTAAGTCGATCGCCAGGGCCCTCGATATCAGCTATCGGACGGTGGAAGTGCATCGCGGTCGTATCATGGAAAAGCTGCGGGTCCGTTCGGCCGCTGAGCTGATCCGCCTTGTGATCGAGCGGCGCAACAGGTGAGCCGCCGAGGGGCGACCGGGGGCTACTATAAGGGTCGTATGTATTTCCTCATATTGTTTGTTGATACAACACAGTTCATCCTCAGCACGTGTCCTTTGACGTTCGGCCAGGTCTGACGCGCGGTCACCGTATCGCCCGACCATCGTTGTCCGGGCCCAGTTGGGGGCTCATGGCCGAAACCATCTACATCGTTGATTCGCTTCCGGGTGAGCGCCGTCGCATCGCCGATGCACTTGCTGACGAGCCCGTCGTGGTAAAAAGTTACGCTGACGCTACGCAATTCCTCGATGAAGTTGCTACAACTTCCTCAGGATGCGTACTGGTGCCTCTCGATCTCCCCGGCATTGGATTGCGGGCCCTGATGGAGGAGATCAACCGCCGGTACCTTCCGCTCGCGGTCGTGGTGATCGGACGCGATTCGGAGTTCGCGATGGCTATCGAGCTAGTGCGCTCTGGCGCTTTCGACTTTCTCGAACACCCGTTCTCGGATCGGCAGCTGCGATCGGTCATACGTCGGGCGATCGGCGCCGGCGCCTGACTGAAATCGCTGCAATGAGATTCAAATACGGCGGGTGTCTTCTTGGTCGCGTGCACGTGAAGCCACCATCTCCCATGCACATCGGGAACAGGTATTTCCACCTACTCCGGCAAGTATTCCCCGTGATGGTCCAACTGCGTTCCTTTGCTTAGCATCCTGTTGAAATCCTAAGCCTGCCTTGGCGGGTTGCATTTTGTAATTTCGTTTAATGGCGACCGTCAACTAGGGTTTGGCTGATGAGTATTTCAACTGAGACCCTCGTGAAGGTCGAGAACCACAAGGGTTCGTCCGCGCCAGCACCTTGCAAAGTCCTTAGCTTTACCGACCCGTTTCCTTATCAGTCGGCCTTTCGCTCAGTAGATGGGGAGCTTTTCCCCACCGCGAAGGGAGAATTCCGCGCCGAGTTGATGCAAATTAGCATGAGCAAGCTTTGGATACACGGCGCTCACGAAAATCTGCCGCGAGTCTACGTTGGAGCGGTGAGGCCCCATCGAGCAGCGATTGGCTTCCTTACCGAAGCAAATCAACCTGCAATGCAGCACTGCGGCATGGAGGTCTTGCCTGGCGATATCATCGTCAACAACGCTGACATGATGCATCGACGGACCGAGGCGAATTGCGAGTGGGGATCGATGTCTCTACCGCCCGATGATCTTAATGCCGCGTGCAAAATCATAACCGGCCACGAATTTTCGAAAGCGTCGCTGAAGCATCTCGTTCGGCCAAGTCCCACCTTAATGTCGCGGCTGTTGAAGCTTCATGGGACGGTCAGGCAGATCGCCAAAACGACTCCAAATCTGCTTGAGCTTCACGAAGTGGTTCGAGCACTGGAACAGGAATTGATCCACGTGATGATCATGTGCCTGACTGAGGGGGAATCCTCGGAGCTAACCGCCGGAGGCCGTCGCCACGATATGATCGTCGCGCGGTTCGAAGAATTCCTGGATGCGAATCCTGACAAGCCGCTTTATTTGACCGAAATCTGTGCGGCTATCGGCGTAGCGGAACGAACGCTCCGCGCTGCCTGCGAGGAGCATGTGGGAATGGGGCCGATCCGCTATCTCAATTTGCGAAGAATGCACTTGGTCCGACGCTCGCTCTTGCGAGCAGATCCATCTACCGCAACTGTTACACGATTGGCCACCGACCACGGGTTTTGGGAGCTGGGACGCTTCTCAGTCGCTTACCGAGCATTATTTGGCGAGTCACCGTCGGAATCGCTGCGACGACCACCGGACGGTCGGCGCATATCTCTAGATCGCCCGTCAACGCTCGAGAGCCCGATTCTGCATAGTAGAAGGTCAAGCTTTGATTGTGCAACAGGGCCAGTACGGACATTGGAACGCAATTATCCATTTCGGCCGAAATTGCATGGTGCGCAAAATGGTCCGCGATACTTCTCCAAATTGATTAAGGTCGCAGGGTGAGGCGAATACGCATGTCGCGGTTCATGTTCCGTGTTGGCGCGAAGGCTAACTGAGAGTGTTGCACCCGCCTGATGCAAGGAGCGTCACATGCTTCAATTTCGTTCCCCTGACTCGTCGCTTACGATGATCGAGCGGCTTCGCTGCCCCAAGTGTCAGATTCGCATGATGGTGGTCGGCGTCGAGCCCAGCTTTGCTGGTCCCGTTTTGCGGACATTGGAATGCCCCAAATGCGAACTGGATTACAAGGCGCTGGCAGAGGACCCGATGAAACCTAACAAAACGGGGGGATGGATCAAAAGCGAACTGCGGCCGCCAGAGTAAGCTGTCTCACCGCTGGTGACTCGGCCAAGGCCGTTCAACTCTGGGGCGCCATCGTCAGCGAATTCCTGGCCACCCGTGAACGCCTTCTGGTCCCATCACTCTCTATGACGCGGAGGGGTTTCAGGTCGGAAACGGCTTGAACCGCTTCGCAGTCGCTAGTTGGATGCCATTCAAGGTCAACACCGATGGCTCGCTTGACCTCTATTTCCAAAACGAGAGTCCGGGAAAGGACAAGGAAACCAATTGGCTTCCCGCACCGAAGGGAGCCTTTAACCTGACTATGCGGCTCTATGGCCCGAAGTCCGAGGCGCTCACCGGTAAATGGAGTCCCCCGCCGGTCACAAAGGTCCAGGGACTGCCAAGCTTGACGGCCCAATAATTGGAAGGACACGGCGGCGTTCCGGGCGCCGCGATGCCGTAGAAATTTCTCGCATTTGGAGGCGTCGAGGACCATCGTAAGACTCCCTCTATCGGCGATTTCACGAAAAAGGGGACAACGTTGGCGCGCAAGCGAGGAAAGTCTCCGAAGAATGGCGGGAACCGTAGCCAGCCGGTCGCTCCATCGAATGCTCCGGCGCCTGTGCCCGACGCCGCAGGCCCCAAGACACTTTCACTGCGCATGACGCTGGCCATGGCGGCGGCGGCAGCGGTCGCCGTGTTCGCCGTCGGTCTTTTTCAATTTCACGCCGGCGAATCCGGCAAGACATCCCCTCCTCCCATTCCAGGCGCTGAAGCGACATTCGTCGGTAGTGAGACTTGTGCCGGCTGCCACCAAGCCGAGGCCAAGCTGTGGCGAGGCTCGCAACATCAGCTCGCTATGGCCCATGCGACGGACAAATCGGTGTTAGGCAATTTTTCCGACGTGACATTCGACTATTTCGGTGTGAAGTCACGCTTTTTCCGTCAAGGCGAAAAATATCTGGTCGAGACCGACGGTCCGGACGGCAAGCTTGGCATCTTCGAGATCAAGTACACCTTCGGAGTAGATCCGCTCCAGCAGTATCTCGTTGAGTTTCCCGATGGCCGGCTACAGTCGTTATCGATCGCCTGGGACACTCGTCCAAAGGACAAAGGCGGTCAGCGCTGGTTCCATCTCTATCCGAACGAGGAAATCCGCCACGACGATGTGCTGCACTGGACGAAGCTCAATCAGAACTGGAATTTCATGTGCTCGGAGTGCCACTCCACCGGTGTCCGCAAGAATTATGATGCAACAAACGACCGGTTCGCGACCACCTTCGCGGAAATCAGCGTCGGTTGCGAGGCATGTCACGGGCCAGGATCTCGCCATGCCGGCTGGGCGCGCGACAAAGACAGCTGGTGGCCGCTCGGAAAGATCGATGACCCGACCATGGGACTGACGGAACGGTTTAGCGAGCGGCGCGACGCGACCTGGGTACCCAATGCCGAAACCGGTAATGTCAGACGCAGCAGCGCCCCACGCACGCTTCGTGCCGAGGTCGAGACCTGCGGGCTCTGTCACGCCCGGCGCGGTCAATTTTCCGAAGCCTGGGCGCCGGGACAACCGCTCTCCGATACTCACATGGTTTCACCGATTGGGCGCGGTCTTTATGACGCCGACGGACAGATGCTGGATGTTGAGGAGGCCTACAATTATGGTTCCTTCAAGCAGAGCAAGATGTTCGCGGCCGGCGTGACCTGCAGCGACTGTCACGACCCACATAATTCCAAGCTGCGGGTCGCCGCTGACAGCACCTGCTTTCAGTGTCACTCCCCGGACAAGTATGCGGATGTGAAGCACCATCGACATGAGGCCGTAACCCCAGCGCTCGCTTGCGCGTCGTGCCACATGCCGACCCGTATCTACATGGTCGTCGATACGCGGCACGATCACAGTTTTCGCATTCCGCGTCCGGACATCTCCGTAAAGCTTGGCACGCCTAACGCATGCAACGATTGTCACGTGGACAAACCGCCCGAATGGTGCGCGGCGGCGATCGAGCGCTGGTACGGACCCGATCGGAAAGGTTTCCAGAATTACGCAGAGGCATTCCATTCCGCCTGGAGTAATCAGTCGGACGCCGCAAAGCTGCTGGCTGTCGCTGCGGCGGATCGCAACACACCGGCCATCGCGCGCGCCGGCGCGTTGAGCGAGCTCGGCTCCCGGCTTACTCCCGCAACGCTCGACCTTGCCCGAACCTCTCTGAAAGACTCCGATCCGATGGTGCGGATTGGTGCCCTCAATATGATCGAGAACCTGCCGCTTGAGCAGAGATGGTCGATGGCCTCGCCTGTCCTGTCGGATCCTATCCGTGGCGTACGCATTCGCACAGCATCGATTTTGAGCGACGTGCCGGCCGCGCGATTGTCGGAAGCCGATCGCGGACGATTCAATCGTGCGGCGGAGCAATTCATTGCCGCGCAACAGTTTAACGCGGACCGGCCGGAGGCACGAACCACACTAGGGGCTTTTTACGCTCGCCGTGGCCGCAACAGCGAAGCGGAGACCGAATACAAAGCGTCGCTTCGATTGAGTCCGCAATTTACCGGCGCCGCTATCAATCTGGCGGATCTATACCGGCAGACGGCGCGAGAAGCCGACGGCGAGAAGGTCTTGCGCAACGCGATCGACGCCGCGCCGAACGACGCTGGACTGCATCATGCGCTCGGACTCAGTTTGGTGCGGCTCAAACGGCCCGACGATGCGCTGGTCGAGTTGGGCCGTGCTACTGAGCTGGACCGCCATAGCGCGCGATACGCCTATGTATATGGGGTCGCCCTGCATTCGGCAGGGCGTCAGCAAGAGGCGATTGCTCAACTGAAGAAAAGCTTGGCCGAGCACCCAGAGAACCGCGAGATTATCATGGCGATTGTCAGCTTCAGCCGTGAGGCCGGAGACGCCGCCACGGCGCTTCAATACGCCGAACAGGCTGCCAAGATCGTCCCCGACGATCCGGGTATCCGAGGCACGCTAGAAGAACTGCGACGTCAGGTCTCGCCGCGCTAGCGACCACCCTATCTCTTGCCAAACATTCCTTCGGCAGCTTTCGCGCCAACTGCTGCTCCTGAAGGCACGTCAGCAAATCAACGTAGCCCGGGACCGCCGTGAGACTTCCATACGTGCCCGGAAGCCAAAAGCTGGTGCCGCTCTCATCGGCAAGCGAAACCGACGACATCGCCGAAGGAATGCCAACACCTAGCAGCGCCATGATTGCGGAACACCCTTCCAAAACAATTCGAGTCGATCCGGTACATGTGACGGTCCGCCGATCTGGCGATGAACACATGTTAGAGATTTTGCGAATGTGTCAGCGCAATCCTCAATGCGCGCGATAAACTCTGTCGCATTGATGCAAAGATGACACAGTCAACGGTCGCACATGAACGAGACTCCGAAACTTCGGAGTTTCTGCGAAATCTCGGAGATCGCGATGCATCGCTGCGCGCTTCGAGCTTTATTACCTCGCTGATCTCTTGACGATTCTTTACCGGGAGCGCGGCGCCTTCAGCGTTGGCCCGCTTGTTGCGAACTTGCTCTTCGTCAGCGTTCGATCCGAGCGTACAACGCGCCCGTCGCTTCAGCCCAAGAGGAAAAGCGGATGTCCGAGCCAAACCGCTGGTACGCCACCTACACGGAGCAATCGGATCGCAGTCCCCGGCGAAATGCGCGTATGACCAGGATCTACGATACTGAAGAACATGCAAAGCTGTTTGCCAAGGAGATTGCCACCAACGGCCTGCGTCTAACCGCCGGAACGATAAATCCGCACTTGCCGAAGAAGGTTATTCCCACGACTGAACTGGCGGCCTGGGTGGAAACAGCCGGGTTCAAGGAAGTGGACACAAAGAGGAATTGATCTGAGATCGGATGAAACGTCAGACTGAGCCGCCGCAGCGTCTTTCGAGATGGAGAACCACACGAAATCCACAATTGCGTATCCCGCGTTTGCCGCTGCTATTCTGCTCGCGTTGACGCCGCCACTCAAATTTGGGTCCGATGATCTCACGGCGAAGATCAAAGACGCACAAATTGCTGAACACCAAGATCGAGAGCATCTGCCGCAGCCGCTAGGCAGGCGCTCGAAAGCGCGCTCACCAGGTATTGCCGAACAGCCCGAAATGCGGCTGCTGCGCGACCAGCATCACCGGCTGTTGGATCGGCTGTTGCACAGGACGCGCCTTCACGAGTTTGCGCTTGGGCTGCGGTTTGACTTCCGGCTTCTTGGGCTCCACCGGCGCGACCGCCGGTACTTGCTCAGACAGCGGCAACTGCGCAAAGGCCTCGCGCACGCGCGCCGTCGGCGAGGCCACCGTAACTGCGGGGGCCGCGACGGCAACATCCGGCCTTGCAACTGCCACGCCAGCCATCGTGGGCTGGCTGGTGTCGAACACCACCCGCTCAGGCCATTTCCGATCGGAATGAATCCTTATTGTGGGAAGCTCGGCGCTGGACGCCAAGCTGCCCACCGCCGGTGCCTCCTGCAGCAACAGAGCGTTGGCACCGAGCAGCAGTGCGAGCAATGCTCCCCCGACAAACAAAAAGTACCGCAACACGGGCATATTGGCATCGCTCCACCCGCGCACGCGCGGACCACTCACTCAACAGGAGATATAGCTATTGGTTCCGAGCGCCATCCATCCGGTTCAACGGCGGGGATAACTTTTTCGCTACCGGCCGGCGCCTGTGCCGATATCGGCCAGCAAGTCCCAAAAAAGGATTTCCGAGCCGAAACCGCACTGGAATCATAGATTCCCGGCGTGGTTTCGAATGCCAAGGAGCTAGTGCGCCCCCGCCGCGGCGAACATTGGCGAACTTCGGATTGGGGACCCTAGAGGCGGCTGGCGGCGACCAGCGAACATTTCGCCCGGCTCGCATTGATATTGACGAAACCGACATGCATGCGGGCGAAAGTCTTGCGGCTCTTCATATTGACGGTGTCGCGAATGACACGCGTGCGGTCGGTCAAATGGCTGCCATCCCTGCGGTTGAAGGCGCAGGCGATCTCGATATCCTTGACCGCGTAATCGTTGTTGTTGCGGAGCGTGAAGGTGACAAGCGCGTTCGAACCCAACCCACCCCTGCGCCAGGATTGCGACGCGATCTTCAGCCCATCGAGGGGCGAAGCTTCCGGTGGTGGGGATTCGGCCGGCGAGGTTGCCTGATCTGCCGGCGGCGTTGCTTGCGCAGGTGTCGCCGGATCTCGCGTCGGCGCCGGCACGGGATCGGCCAGCGACGTCTTTTCAGGAGCGGCGATCGCCGGCGCGGGCGCCGCTACGGATTGGCTCACCGATTGGCTTTTGGCGCTGCTCGCGCCGGAAAGCACCATCCAGGCCGTCAGTGCGGCGATGGTCACAACCGGCAGCAGAACGGCTGCCTGCGTTGAGAAGTCGGTCTGGCGGTAGCCCCGGACTTTCGCAAACCACGACCTCGCATCCGCTGTCATAGCCATGCCCTCGAGCCCCCGGCGTCTCGATCACGCCTGCTGCGCCGCACATTAAAAAGCCGCACGGGCGGTGCGCCGTACGGCTTGTTTGACGATTGCCGCTGGACGGTCCGCCACGCTATCTAACTCAGCCAATCACGAAATGGTTGCACCCGAACGCGGCAATTTTCTGATGCCGCAGATACGATCGGCATCGAGGGGATGGCCACGCCAGGACGCGGCCGATAAGATCCATCTGCCGTGAGCCACCCTGCCGCGGCCAATGCCTGGCGCCGCGAGCGCGGCGCCCAAGAAACGGTGGGAGACCAACGATGCCGATCGTCACCTGGGATCACATTCACCTGCGCAGCCCCGATCCGGAGGCGACCGCGGCCTGGCTTGAGAACATTCTCGGCGGTGTCATCATCCGCGGTCCGGGGCGTATAGACGTCAAGCTCGGCGGCGCCAATGTCTTCATCGCGCCGGTCGCGCCCGGCGACGGCGTCAACACGCCACCGGTAACGCCCTATCAGGGGCTTGATCATTTCGGGCTGACGGTGAAGGACATTGATTCCGTCGCCGCCGAGATCAAGGCGAAGGGCGTCGAGTTCACCAAGGAGCCCACCACGATCAGGCCTGGCGTACGCATCTGCTTCATCCGCGGGCCGCAGGGCATCTCGATCGAGCTGTTGGAGCGCGACAAGAAATACGCCTGAGGCGACCTGCCGGACCAGCCCGCGCAATGTGACGCTATCACATTTTTGGCACGGCCGCGGTATGGCCGCCGACTAGGTCATGCTGCCCGGCATGAAGCAGCGGATCGTCACCCCGAGATAGCCGCGGATCGGCCACACCATGGTCCGGCCGACGCGGTTCGGTTCGGTGATGACGGCCTCGTCAGGCACGTCGATCCATTCGCCATCAAGCCTGACACGATAGTGTCCGTTGGCGGATTCCCAATCGACGTCGCTGACTGCGGTTCCATCGGCATCCGAGCAGCAAGGGCCTTTGCCGCTTCGCAAGCCGTCGAACCAGGCCTTCAATTCCGGGTTAGCCCTGGCATAACGTCCGTCGAGATCGCGGGCATGTCCGAAATGGGAGACCAAGGCCAATAGCAGGGCCGCACAGGCGGTTTGCAGCAGCGCCTTCCAACGCGCCGGCCAGCTATGTGTTGAAGTTTTCCTTTCGTACGCGTAACTGCAAAGACGCGGCGCAAGGCCGCCGGAATCGATCCAGTCGCTCACGGTTTTCTTTCTCCAGCACCTACCCCTGGTGTGATAATGGCCATGCATTTCGCGGGCCAACTTGAGAGTCGGGTCGGTGTGCCGTCATGTCGGCGTCACACCGCAGAGACGATATTAGGCAGTTTAACACTTGCCGTGGTGATTCGCGGGCAACCTGTCGCGTTGACGGTGCGGCCAGCGCTTTGGCATAACAGGTTGGCCGGTTTCCGTAGGGCAACGGAGGTGGGCATCGGGACATCATGAAAAACGGTCTTTATTCGATTCACGTCACCTTGCAGGATGGGCGCATCGGCAAGGGCAGCGGCGTGGTCATGTTCCGCGACGGCAAAATCCTGGGCGGCGATGCCTATTTGTTTTACACGGGCACCTACGCCGTGAAGGACGACACGTTTCGGGGCGAGGTTCTGGTCCAGCGCCACACCTCAAGTCCGGATGCCAATCCGCTGTTCGGCGGTCCGAGCCCGGTCGGTATCGGGGTGTCCGGCACCTTTAGCGATACACGGGCGGTGATGAGCGGGACGGCGCTCGTCGGCAAGGCCAGCCAAATTTTTGGAGCGACGCTGCGCAAGCTTGCCGACATCGATTAGCGTTGGCTCGAAAACACTATTCGGCCGCCTGCTCCAGCGGCGCGACGCGCGGCAGGATGATCTGGATGCGCGTGCCGCCACCGGGCTCCGAGTCCAGATCGAGCCGGCCGCCGAGGCGGTTCGTCACGATATTATAGACGATGTGCAGGCCGAGCCCGGTGCCGCCCTGATCCCGGCGCGTGGTGAAAAACGGATCGAAGGCGCGACGCCGGACATCGAGGCTCATACCGCACCCATTGTCGGAAAAAATGATCTCGACATTATCCTTGCCGGATTCCCGCGCCTGGATATCGATGGTGCCTGTCCTACCGCCGGGGAAAGCATGCGCCACCGCATTGAGGAACAGATTGGTCAGCACCTGACCGTAGGGGCCGGGATAGCTGTTCATCATCAGATTGGGCTGGCAATCGACCGTCAGCGTCAGGTTATGTTTTCGCAATCCCGGCCGCAGACTCATCACCACCTGCTCGGTGAGGTCGGCAAGGTCGAAGGCGCGTTGATCAGAATAGTTGCGGTCGGCCGCAACCTGCTTGAACGACTGGATCAGTTCGGCCGCGCGATTGAGGTTCGCCACGAGCTGCGATGATGCACTGCGGCAGGTATTCAGGAATTCATTGAGGCTCGAACGCCTGAGATCGCCGCGCCCGACTTCATCGGCGAATATTGCCGTCTTGCGTTCCAGCGCGGAAGCAACCGTCAGGCTGATGCCGACGGGATTGTTGACCTCGTGCGCGACGCCGGCCACCAGCCGCCCAAGCGCTGCGAGCTTCTCCGCCTCGATCAGCGACGCCTGGGTTTCGCGCAGATTGCGCAACGCCGTCTCGGCGGCGTCCCGCGCCTTACGCATCTCCAGTTCGCCGCGCTTGCGCTCGCCGATGTCGAGCGCGACGGTAACGATAGTCTCGATTTCGCCGTCGGCATCGAGCAGTGGCAGCTTGTTCACCAGCCATTGCCGCATATTGCCCGAGGAATCCTTGTATTCCTCCTCGTAGAAGCCGAGCTCCCTGCCCGCTTTCAGCACACGCTGGTCGTTCTCGTCGGTCTTCTGCGCACCGTAGCGCGACATCAAATCGCTGGTGGTGCGGCCGATGGCGTCGGCCGGCTCGATCCCGAAAATGCCGGCCATGTAGCGGTTCATCAGGACGTAGCGAAGCTCTCGGTTCTTGACATTGATCACCGCGGGCACGGTATCGATCACCATTTGCAGCATGCGGCGCCCCTCGGCGATCGCATCCTCGGCGCGCTTCTGGTCGGTGATGTCACGCACCGTGCCCTCGTAGCGGATCACCTCACCCTTCTCGTCACGCACCGCCGTGGCGCTGTCGGAGAGCCAGAGGATGCCGCCGTCGCGCTGGTGCACCTGATATTCAAATTCGCGCACCATGCCGTCGCGCTGCATCAGGAACTGGTATTGCTCGCGCGCCGCCGGGTGCACGTAGACCTCGCTGGCGACGTCGCCGATGCTGTTGATCAAAGCCTCCGGCGTGTCGTAGCCCATGATGCGCGCCAGCGCCGGATTGGCATTGAGCAGGGCGCCGGCGGGCGTCGTGACATAGATACCGTCAATGGAGGCTTCGAACAATTTACGGTAACTCTCTTCGGCGAGCCGCTGCTCGGCGAGCGCCCGCACCGCCGCCTCGCGCGCGGTATCGGCGTCGACCAGGGTACGCCGGAACACTTCGGCGGCGCGCGCGATGTCGCCGATCTCGCTGTTCACGTCGGTGCTGGGGATGGAGGTGTCCTTCTCACCGGCGGCGAGCGCCCGGATCGAACCCGCGATCGCGGCGAGCGGCCGCACGGTGAGGCTGACCACGACCAGCGCCGCGAAAATTCCGATCAGGACGCCGATCGTTCCGAGCACGATGCTCTGCCACTTGGTGTCTCTTAGAGTGCGCGCAAAGTCATGGGAGAGAATACGGCCGCGATGCGTGCTGACTTCGCGCAAAAGCTCGGTGACGCGCTGGATCAGGCGACCCTCCGTCCCCAGCACCTCCCTGTCGATGTCGGCGATCTGGCGTTCCCGAATCGATATCGCGACGATTCCCTGGGCGTAGTCGTTGACTGCGCTGCGGAGCTTGTCATCCGAAATGGTCGTCGTCCGCATGCTCTCGGCCGCCTGCTCGGCAGCGGATGGATCATGCGCCAGCAACGCGGTTGCGATACGGCTTTGCGCCTGCGACAGCGTCGAGGCCAGGACGGGATCGGAACTGGCGGCGACGGCCTTGTCGAATTGCTCGCGGAGTGCCGGAAGTCCTGCAATCAGTTCGGCACGGCGGTTGATCAGCCTCGAAATACGCTCAATGCCGCCGCGGTAACTCGACAGGCGCTCGGCCACGCCGTCGAGCATTTCCTGCTGTTCCGGCGCAAGCTCCAGTCGCGTCTTCTTCAGAAGCGCGCTCAATTCGGCCGCCGCCTGCCCGACGCGTTCGGAATGGTCGCCCGGATTGACGACGAAATCGCGCGCCGCAAGCCGCAGCTCGTTCATGCGGCGGTCGATCTCCTCGGCAAGGTCGCCCATGTTCTGCAGCCGTTGCAGTTCGGCAAAGGTCGAACCGATGTGGCGGATGGCGAACACGCTCGCCACGCTGGTTGCGGTGATGACGGCAAGCAACAGCAGGAAACTGCCAAAGGTCAGCCGCCCGATCGAAAGCGGTAACGATCGAATTCGATGCAAAATAGCCGTGAGCGCAGGTGGCATGGTTAATGAGACCGGCTTCAAAACCGTAATATATACAATGCATTCCGCATCACGTGGAACATCCTGCGGTGGCAATCAGGCGAGCTTCGGCCGGGGAAACGGCGGATTTTCGACGGCCGCCCGCAAAAGAGCTCGCCGCAAGCTCGTACGAACTTCGGATTCGGGCCACTAGCCGAGCGCGCCGACTTCAAATAGCTCGCCGTCGTAGCCGGCCTCGCGCGGGATGCGCAGTTGCCGGCCGCCGTTGAGCCTGGTCATGACGGGCATGACGGTCACGATGTCCTTGCCCCTGGAGTCATGGAGCGCGGCCCTTACGCTGTTCTGGCCGCCGAGCTTGATCAGGTTGCGCGTGGTCGGGAACGGCAGCTTGAACCGCCCGTTCTCGCCACCTTCCAGCGCCTCGCGCGGCGAGACCCAGATCGAGTCGGTGGATTCCTTGCCGTCATGGGCACCCAGCTGCTCCGGCGGCGCGGCAGCGAGGAAGAACCAGGTGTCAAACCGCTTTGGCATTCCCTCCGGCGTGATCCAGTGCGCGTAGGGAATGAGCTCGTCGAGCGCGAGCACCAGGCCGTTGTCGGTCAAGACCTTCAGGAAAGTGGTCTTGCGATCGTTCAGGTCGGCGCGATGGGCGGCCTCGATCTCGCTCGCGCGCCTGGCATCGACCAGCGCCTTTGTGCCTTTCGGCCGCGCTAGCAGAATGCCGCTCTCCTCGAAGGTCTCGCGGATGGCCGCGA
>Ga0210401_10005339_pt1 | contig 13231 bp, 12 predicted proteins | sample IncBWH32MmetaG_FD_150866 | JGI IMG/M metagenome (GOLD analysis project Ga0210401, IMG submission 150866) | Forest soil microbial communities from Barre Woods Harvard Forest LTER site, Petersham, Massachusetts, United States - Inc-BW-H-32-M | ecosystem: Environmental > Terrestrial > Soil >... | reverse complement strand
TTATGCGACTTTCCGGATGGCTCGCAGAGGTTTATAGGAGATCAAACAAGTGTTCAACCCCAGGTTTCGAGGTAAAGCTCGATCGCTTCGCGGAGATTCGCCCGGGCGGACTCGTTGTCTTCACCTTGTGAAGTCACATCGAGTTCAGGACAGCGCGCCACATAGAATTCGCCGTCTTTCGTGATTAGAGCGGAGAAGCGGTAGGTCATCTCCAAATGCTAATGGAAGCGGACAGGGGAAGCAAGCTGGGCGGTCTAAAAGAATTGGCTTGAATCCGAAAAGATGCCCTTCCGCCGCGGCGCAGGGCGTGGCGATAGCTGCAGGGAAATTTGGTTGCGAATTTGTAGGGGCACGGCATGCCGTGCCCCTACACGACGAAGGACGGATCGATGGCGGACGAACCTAAATCACCACACATGATCCCGGTCGAAATTGAAGCCGAAATGAAGAAGTCGTACCTCGATTACGCGATGAGCGTGATCGTGGCGCGGGCGATTCCTGACGTGCGCGACGGCTTGAAACCGGTGCAGCGGCGCATCCTCGTCGCGATGAACGATCTCGGCCTGGCGTCGAATCGCGGCTATCGCAAGTGCGCAAAAATCTGCGGCGATACTTCGGGTAATTACCATCCCCACGGCGAGGCCGTGATTTATCCGACACTCGTGCGCCTGGCGCAATCCTTCAACATGCGCTACCCGCTGATCGATGGACAGGGGAATTACGGCTCGGTCGACGGCGATCCTCCCGCGGCGATGCGGTACACCGAAGCGCGCCTTGCAAAAATCACCGAAGAGATGCTCGCCGATCTCGAAAAGGAGACGGTGGACTTCGTTCCGAACTTCGATCAGACGCGCGAAGAGCCCGTTGTGCTGCCGTCGAAGATTCCGAATTTGCTTGTCAACGGCGCGAGCGGCATCGCCGTCGGCATGGCCACCAACATTCCCCCTCATAACCTCGGCGAAATCATCGATGCCACGGTCATGTTGATCGACAAGCCGGACACTTCGCTCAAAGAAATCATGAAGCTGGTGCCCGGGCCGGACTTTCCGACCGGGGGATACATTTCCGGCACCGAAGGCATCCTCTCTGCGTATAGGACCGGGCGCGGCAGCTTCACCATGCGCGCCAAGGCTGCGATTGAAAATGTTGGGAAGGACCGCGAGAACATCGTCATCACCGAAATACCTTATCAGGTGAACAAAGGCCGTTTGATCGCGCACATCGCCGAACTCGCGAACGCGAAAAAGATCGAAGGCATCTCCGAGGTGCGAGACGAATCCGACCGCGAAGGCATGCGCATCGTGATCGAGATCAAGCGCGGAGAAGAGCCGAAGCTGATTCTCAATCATCTCTACAAGCACACGCAAATGCAGGAATCGTTCGGCATGATCCTGCTCTCGATCGTTGGCGGGCAGCCGCGTGAGCTGGGTCTTGTGCCGCTGCTGAAGCTGTTCATCGACCACCGCGTGGAAGTGGTGCGGCGGCGCACGCAATTCGAGCTGCGCAAAGCGGAAGCGCGGGAACACATTCTAGTCGGATACCACATCTCGCTCGACCACGTCGATAACGTCATCAAAATCATCCGAGGTTCTTCCAGTCGCGCAAATGCGCGCGAGAACTTGCACGACTTTTTTGAAAACAAAGAAGTCAAAATCCTGACCGCCGGCAATCGGACAGAAACTCTCAAAGGGATCAAGCTCGATCGCAAGAAGTACGGACTGCTCGATGTCGGCTTCGGAGCGACTCAGGCCGGCGCGGGAACCGGTCTGACCTACCCTCAAATTGACGCCATCCTGGAGTTGCAGTTGCACCGGCTGACGCGGCTGTCCGTTGACGAAATCCTGAAGGAGCTCGCGGAAATCCGCGCGCTGATCGAAGAATTGAAATCCATCCTGGGGAGCGAGAAGAAGTTGAAAGCCGTGATCGTCACGGAGCTGCGCGAAATGCAGAAAGGCTACGCGGATGCCCGCCGCACGGAGATCGTGGAAAACGTCGAGGAGATAAAGCTCGAAGACTTGATTGCCGACGTGGACATGGCCATCACCGTCAGCCACGCAGGCTATATCAAGCGCACGCCGGTGGACGTGTACCGCCACCAGTCGCGCGGCGGCAAGGGGCGTATCGGCGCGAAAACGCGCGATGAGGATTTCGTCGAGTACTTGTTCGTCGCCTCTGCCCACAGCTATATCCTGCTGTTCAGCTCGAAGGGCCGCGTGTACTGGCTCAAAGTGTACGAAATTCCCGAGGCTGCGGCAGCCACGCGCGGGAAGGCGATTTCCAACCTCGTGAAATTTCAGGAGGACGAGCATCTCACTGCGGTCGTTGCGGCGCGCAACCTCGAAGAAGAGGGCACGTTTATCTTCTTTGCAACACGCACCGGAACGGTGAAGAAGACCGCGCTCAACGAATTCTCGAACCCGCGCTCGACCGGAATCATCGCCATCAATCTCGAGAAAGAGGATGAGCTGATCGGCGCGCACCTCACCGACGGCAAGCAAATGATTTTCCTCGCGAGCCATGACGGCCAGGCCATTTTGTTCCGCGAAACCGAAGTGCGCTCCATGGGCCGCAACGCCGGCGGCGTGAACGGCATGGACCTCGCCAAGGGCGATTACCTCGTGGGCATGGAACCGGTGCAGCCCGATTTCGAGATCATCAAGAAGGAAGCGAAGTCGGACACGCAGAATCTCGACGAAATCGAGAACGAAGCGATCAAGGATTCTCTTACCTCCCTGATGCTGACGGTTTCCGAGAAGGGCTTCGGAAAGCGCACGCCGCTCGCCGAATACCGGATTACTTCGCGGGGCGGCAAGGGCGTCATCAACTTGAAATCCACCGACCGTAACGGTCCAGTGGTCGCGGCGTTGCAAGTGACCGAAGAATCCGACGTAATGATCATCACCGAATATGGCAAGGTGATCCGCGTTCACGCCAACGAAATCCGCGAAGCGGGCCGCTCGACGCAAGGCGTGCGGCTCCTACGCCTCGAAGAAGAGGACAAGATCGCCGCCGCCGCGTCAATTTTGGAAGAGCAAGAAGTTCCCGAAGAAAAGAAATAGTTTAAGGCCACAGGAAATAGTCAGGGCGGTTTGGATGAGCGAACAAAATCCATTCCGAAACGGCCACAAGGAAGACGCTGCTCAGAAAAGTAGCGCCGGCGTCCCGCCGGCAGGTTTCCCTCCGCTCCATGACAACGTTTCGATCCGCAATCGCGGCCACCTTCCTCATTGGGAGGCCGAGACAGCGACTTACTTTGTGACTTTTCGTTTAGCCGATTCTCTGCCGCAGGAGGTCCTCCGGAAGATCTTGTTTGTCCGCAAGGATATCCCGTCAACCGCGACGCAGATGGGTCGGAACGTTTCTGAATCCGAGCAGAAACGGCTCATGAAATTGTACAGCCGACGGATCGAATCATTTCTTGATACCGGCGATGGGGAATGTTTTCTTAAGAACGATGCCGTAGCAAAGCTCGTTGCAGACTCATTGCGGCAGTTCCACGGCACACGATACCAATTGTTTGCCTGGTGCCTCATGCCGAATCATGTTCATGCTGTTTTCCAGACAATTGCCGAAAATACATTGCCCGGAATACTCCATTCTTGGAAATCCTTTTCTGCGAAGGGGGCAAACCAAATACTCCATCGATCCGGAGAATTCTGGCAGCGTGAGTATTATGACCGCTTGGTTCGAGACATCTCTGAGTTTCATCGTGCGGTGGAATATGTGGTCGATAATCCGAAAAGGGCTGGCCTTAAAGATTGGCCCTGGATTTGGCCAAAAGAATAGCGGTACGACTCCTCACTTTGCCGGCAAATGAGTCTGTGCAAAAACCTGCCGGCGGGACGCCGGCGCTACGAAACCGCTCCCCGCGAAAGCGAATCTTGGACGCTTGGCAGTTGCCCAGCTAAATTAGTTGCCATGAACGCTACGCGCGAACCGTTGCAACCGATTTTCACCGCGCACTTGTTTCCAGAGCTGGAAGCGAAGCTCCTTGAGCTTCTGCGCTCCCTCACGCCGGAGGACTGGGAAAAGCAGACCCTTGCGCCAAAATGGATGGTGAAGGATGTGGCGGCGCATCTGCTCGATACGCAAACCCGCAAACTGGCTGCTGCCCGGCATGGCTACAAACCCGAAAACTCGAAGAAGCTGTCTTCCGAGCAACTCATCGCCTTGATCAATCACCTCAATGCAGAGGGGGTCCGGCAGTACCGCCAACTGAGCCCGGACGAATTGATTTCAAGAATGGATTCAGCATCGCGCGAAAGCGCTGAATACCATCGGGCACTTGATCCATTCGGGCTGGCCATGTTTCCCGTGAGCTGGGCGGGCGAAGAAGAGTCCGCAAATTGGTTTGACACCGCCCGCGAATTCACGGAACGCTGGCATCATCAGCAGCAGATTCGTCTCGCCGTAAATAAACCAGGGATTATGACGCGCGAGTTCTACTTTCCGGTTCTTGACTGCTTTATGCGCGGGTTGCCGCACGCTTACAGAAATGTGTCCGCAAAATCAGGGAGTTTAGCGGAGTTCAATATCTCCGGAGAATGTGGGGGAAAGTGGTTTCTGTTTCGTGACGGCGACGCGTGGAAACTAGTCGCCTCTCCCGCTGGTGAAAAAATCTCCGAAACGACGATTCCCCAGGACATTGCCTGGCGAATCTTCACAAAAGGGATTGCAACCGTGGATGCCAGAGTCCAAGTGCAAGTCACGGGAGACGAAGCCGTGGGAGTTCACATTCTAAAAATGATTTCGATTGTGGGTTGAGTGGCGCGAGCTTCAGCTTGCGGGGGTTCGTCCTTGGAAGGACCAAACCCCGCAAGCTGAAGCTCGCGCTACTCAAACAAAACGAAGATTACTTCGCTTCGAGGTAGTACCCAGGCCGCGTTCGGACTTTCACTCCCGGCCGGTTCACGCTCACTTTGATCTGGTGATAGCCGGCGGTGTCCGAGCCGCTGGGCCGATAACTCAGCATGTACTGTGAGTTGAGTTCGCCACCGATGGCGTCGACCGCGGTTTCGATCTTGCTGTCCCGGAACACGGATTGATACGTCCCGCCCGTGGCTGTTGCCGCTACCTCCAAGGGACGATCTTTCACCACTGCTGTGGCGTTCCTCACGGCCCATTCCGCAAGGCCAAGAAGATCAATGTTGCCGCCGTATTGCTGCTGGCTCGTGGGAGTCTGCGCCGTCCCCGGCATGGGGGGTCCTCCGAACGTGCCGGGCGGCGTTGCGGGCCCCGGGCCGGATTGCGACGGCTGCGAACGCAACCCTGCCGCAGTGGTCGAAAGTCCCACGCTATAGATCACAATGTTGGAAAGCTGCGCGTCGCGCAGAACCCGGCCGAGCTTTTCTTCGCTTCCGGTGTCGCTGGCTTCGCCCACGACGATAATCGCGCGGCGCCGTTCCGTTGGGCGATCGCGCAGTTGTCCGACCGCATCGGCGAGCGCATCATAGAGGCGCGCGCCGCTGTTGCCAGGCTTCAAGGTGGCAATGGTCTTTTCGATTTTGTCGTTGTCCGTGCTGAAGGGCAGCAAACGGTTGACGTGGTCATCGTAGCTGAGGACCGCGCCCTCTCCCGAGGGGCCAACCACGGTTTGGGTGAAGACAATCGCGGATTTCTGGACGGCTGGCAACAGCGGCGCGATGCGCGAGCTAGTCTCAAAGATGAGCACAGCGGAGACCGGCTCTCCGCCCAGGTCCATGGATTCGATGGCCTGTTCCGCGCCGTCATCGAGGACATGAAATTCTCTTTGTTGCAAGTCGAGGATGGGTTCGCCCTTGCTATCGATCACGACCACTGGGGCTCTCACCAGCGCGACACGCACGCGGATCGTGCCTTCCGGTGGTTGTTGAACGGGCGTGCCCTGCTGGCGCGTCATCGGGCCTTGCGTTTGCTGAGCGCGCGGAGGCCGGGCAATAAGCATCATCGCGGCGGCGAGCGTGATCAGGCAAATCGCAGGCAGTCGTCGCAAAGTCATGTGAGTCTCAGTCTACTACCAATGCCTTGGAAGCAGAAACGTGCCTCCGCGTTGGCCGGGCCTGGCCATCGAGCCGCCGAAAACGTGTTTGGACGGAACATGGGGCGGCCTAGTCTCTGGCGTTTGCGCTCGACGGTTGCGTAGAATGGCAAATTGCGGCTATTTGCAGTGGAGGCTTCATGAAACGCAGGCGCCATAAGAAAGAAATCGAACCGCCCTATCGCGATCCGATCTTCATGGAGAGCTTGCCGGCGCGGCCCGTGCGCATCACCACGGAGTATATCGACCCGCTCGAGCGGCTTCGCCGTGAGAAGGTGGGCGACACGATTGTCATGTTCGGATCGGCGCGGATCCTCTCGCGCGACCAGGCACTCGCGAACCTGCACAGGCTCCGAAAGGCCAGAAATAAGCGGCTTGACGCAACACATCACCGCATCGCGATTCGTGAAGCGAAATCGGCGGTCGAGATGTCCCGCTATTACGAAGAGGCGCGCGAGCTGGCGCGGAGAATCACCTCCTGGGCCATGTCGCTCGGCGATCATCCGCGGCGCTTCGTGATCTGCTCTGGAGGAGGCCCAGGCATCATGGAAGCGGCCAATCGGGGCGCAGCCGAAGCGGGAGGAAAATCCATCGGCCTAAGCATCGAATTGCCGCACGAACAGCGCCCCAATGACTACATCAGCCCCGAGCTGAGTTTCATGTTTCATTATTTTTTCATGCGCAAACTGTGGTTTGCGCAACTGGCCAAGGCGCTGATTGTTTTTCCGGGCGGTTACGGCACCATGGATGAACTATGGGAAATGCTCACGCTGATGCAGACCGGAAAATTGCAGCGGCGCAATTTGATTTTGATTTACGGGCGCGACTATTGGGACCGCGTACTCGACTGGAAACACATGCTGCGTTGCGGAACCATCAACAAACACGAATACGGATTGCTGGAATTCGCGGATACAGTGGACCAAGCCTTCGACCGCGTGCGCGAAGGTCTCGAGAAATATCACCTCGAGCCGGATTCGCTGCTACGTTAGCGCGGACAACCTTCCGCTCGATTACCCGATCTAAATAAGTGGAATCAGACGGCCCACCTCAGCCCGGACACGCCAACGCACCCAAGGAGGTGCTCTATGGTCTGGACGAAGATGCTGTGGAAAACAACCCTGGCTTCCGCTTTGGCTGGCGGATTCCTGCTGTTGGGCGGCGCGACGGTCGCTCGCGCGGATGATAACGATAGTTGCCACCGGAACGTCGAAAAGTGGGAATCCCGCCTCGACCACGATATCGATCGTCACGGAGTGAACAGCCGGCAAGCCAACCATGATCGTCATGAGCTCGGCGAGGCGCGTGAAAGTTGCGAACGCCGGTCTGGCTACAACCGGCACAACCATAACGATCATGATGCCGACGACCGGCAATACAACTACGACCGCCGCTGATTGGCCGGATTAAGGGGTAGCGAATAGAAAACAAGAACGGGCCGCTCCCATTATTTCGGGGCGGCCCGTTCGTGCAGTTGGAGGATGGAATCAGGGAACTTAGTTTCTGCTGGGAACCAAGTCGTCTGAAAATACGCCTTCGAATCGGCGCTTTTCGTCCTGGTCATGCAGCAAGACTACCGGAGCAATCCGCAGCGAGTGCCGGCAAGAGTGGCAAGCCGCCATTTCTCCTTGCAAGTCCTGCAGAAAACCGTCGGTGAAATGGTATTGATCCGGAGTGCGCCGCGCCGCTTTTTCGCCGCGCGCCCCACAGTAAGGACAGGTGTATTCCAGGGTGTCTTCCTGCGGATCACGCCCTAATGCGGCCCAGCCGGTATAACGAACCCCAACAGCTTCTTTCGAAGGAAGACGCATGATTATTTACCTCGCCAAAATAAGAAAACTGCATATGTGATGCACGAGCCTCGGGAATTGGTGCATACAAAAAGCGAATACTTGTAATTGATTGATAATAAAAATCTTACTTTCCAATTGTGACGCAATCACAGCTGCCTGGAGGCATTTGGGAACTCCTCTCTGGGTGGGGTGTCCAATTTAATGAGCGCGCGCTCCTCATAATCCCACCAAAAGCTAGCCCGGACCACGGCAGTGGCCAACGGCTGGCGGAATTGAGGAGTGTCCATGCCCGGTATAACTCAAAGAAAGAGCGCCCCAGAGCATGCACGGTGTGAATTGGCGCTTGGCCGCTGTCTGGTGGAGGGGGATCCAGAGACCGCGTCGCGCGCTCGACGCAGCCGCCGAAAGAGTTTTGGCGTGTCGCTGGCCATCGAAATCTTCCTGCTGGCGGTGCTGGTCGTTGCGCCCCTTCTCACCAGCGTCGCACAGCCGCAACTTCACCAGATCCCTCCACCGCAATTAACATTCCTTGGCGCATGGCGCGCGCACAATAGGAACCAACGCAACGCACCCACGACAGCAACTCGCTATCCCACGATTCCGAATCCATATTCGCAAATCGCGCATCCCGTCGAGATTGTCGGAATTCGTCACGCGGAGGAATCAGGAGAATTCCCGTCTCCGGAGATGCCTGGAGCATACGTACCCGGAGCGATCGAAGTTGATGAGACAGTACGGCAGTCGCTAATGGTAGAACCTCCGCGCATTGCACAGCCGGCGCAGCAAGAAAGACATCCGCTGATATTGAGCGAAGGCATGCAGCAAGCACAGCTGATTGTGCGGATTGAACCGGAATATCCGCGCCTCGCTGTGCAAACGAAAACAGAGGGCACGGTACGACTGCACGCGGTCATCGGTAGGGATGGGAGCATCACTGCGCTCGAAGTGCTCAGCGGACATCCCCTTCTGGTGAGGGCTGCGCTCGATGCGGTGCGGCAGTGGCGTTACCGGCCAACCCTACTGAACGGCGAACCCGTCGAAGTCGAAACTTCAATCACCGTGATTTTTCGATTGCGTGAGTAGAGGGACGGATAGTTGACATGCAAAATAGGGCCGAAGGTATCGGTGCTTCGGCCCTTGAATTCCCGGCGCGGCCCCTCCCGTGGCGGCGCTCCGGGAAACTTTTTGGCGGTAACATCAGAAGCGAATCACGATGCCGCCTGAGTACCGGAAGTTATTCCAGTTCACCTGGCCCACAGTCGCGGGCATGCGCGTAAACAGGTAGTCCACCTGGGCGAGCCGGACTCCGAGGTGGCGAGTCGCATTCCAATCGATTCCGATTCCGGGCGCCGCGGCAAACGTATTGCGATTGACTGTTTGTTGGCTGTACCCGGGATTGGTATGGATAAATCCAAACAGGACTTGACCGAATGGTGAAAGCCGAGCCCCGCGGAATAGCGAAATCCTGGGGCCGGCCATGAAGGTTTCGGCAGTGGCGTCCACGTCCGCGCCGCCAATTCTGGAGGCATGAACACCGCCCGCTTCGAGCACCCCGCTGAACCAACTGTTGAAATTCAAGGCCACCGACGCGACGCCTCCATTGGCATTGAAACTCGAAAGCGATGCCCCCGGTACGGTGTGGACAAAGGAATAGCCGGCGAAGATGTCGATCTTGGAGCTGCTGTCTTGAGCTGCGGCGCTTAGACTAGAAAACAACACCAATCCCACTAAAATTGCCAGCTTTCGCATATTTATTCTCTCCCTGTTTATTAAATTGGATCCTACGATCCTTGCGGACCCGTTTACGCGACTATAAATAAGTAGACAGCGGTGCCCCCACCCTGAGGGATCCATGCCATCCGGAACACGCAACCGTTCTGACGCAAAATGGGATGCCTCATTTTTGGGCAGCGGTTGCCCCGGAAGCAGCAAATGCAGGGTATAAGGAGGCGCAAATACAGGGATTACAATACGGGTTCGTGTGCCAAACGGGCGATCGTTTCCCTTGCTGAGTCTCGCACGCGCACGATTTGTTGCCAGTCTTCTGTGGAGGTTGGAGGAGGGATCGGTTGACTGATCGTAATGGTGACGCGTCCGGGACGCGGCAGCCAAGTGCCGTCACGCAGGATACGCCGCGTGCCTTCGAGCGCGATGGGCACAATCTCCCGCTGCGCCGCGGTGGCCGCCTTAAACGCGCCAAGATGAAACGGACGCAAGCCGGACTGCGCGGTGAAGGTTCCTTCGGGAAAGACAAAAACGGATTCACCGCGGCGGAGGGCGTCCTCAATTTGTTCCGCTTGCTGCAGCCGCTCCTGCGGATCATCGCGGCGAAACGAAAAATGGCCGAGCTTGCGAAGAAACGTTCTGAAAAACGGCATGGACATCACTTCGGCTTTGGCGACGAAATGATAATCCGTGCCGAGAGCCGCCATGAGCACCACAATATCCGCGTAGCTGGTGTGATTGGCAACCAGCATACGTGGCTCATTTTCGCGGAGATGCTCGCGCCCTTTGACGCTTACGCGCCATCCCGCAACTTTCACGTACACGCGCAGCGCTGCAGTCGTGACTCGCGCCGCACTTTTTCGCGAGGGTGAAATCATTACGTACATCCACGCGGGAAACAGCAACAGGACAAACGCCGCTATGGCGTAGCATCCGTAGGCCACGTGCGCGACCCGCCGCAGGGCGCCGCGAATTCGTCCCGCGCTCGATGCCGCCGCGAGACGCGCGAGTTGCAGCCAGGCGGGTGGCGCGCCGGAATCCAGGGCGCCGGAAAGGTAGCGCTGCTTGGTGGCGTCGCGCCGCAGCTTTCCGCTCGACGTTTTCGGGATGGAATTCGGCGGAACGACTTCAACCACGTTGGGAGGCATCCCCAGAATTTCGGCGACCTGCTTCGTGATGGTCTGCGCGAGACGCGCCCGCGCGTCGGCCGCCGCGTTGGCTTCGCGCGATTCGGCAACGATGATCAGCCGTTCCGTGCCCGCAGTCGGGTCAGCCACACCGAACGCGACCACGCAGCCTTTGCGCACAACCGGCACTCGCGCGACGATGTCTTCGATTTCGTGCGGATACAGATTGTGCCCGGCATGAATGATGATGTCCTTCACACGGCCGGTGATGTAGATTTCGCCCGCGGCGCGGTAGGCTCGGTCCCCGGAGTTGACCCATCCCGCCACCGCGCCCTCGGGAAGTAACGCTTCCGTCGCGGCCTCGTTTCGGTAGTAGCCCTGTGTGGCGGAAGGGCCGCGAAACCAAAGTTGTCCCTCGGTACGATCTTCAACTTCTGCTCCGCGGTCATTCACGATTCGCACTTCGTGCCGAGGAACTGGCGGGCCGGCGGAGACAAACGAAATTACATTCGAATCCTTAGCGGAAGCGTCTGCCGCCGGCACTGCTCGGCCTTGCTGCGTAAATGCGGCGCGCTCGAGGCGGTCCACAAGCGGCCCGCGACCCACTGGCGGGATCGTCACGGCGAGCGAAGCCTCCGCCAAGCCGTAGACCGGCAGCAGCGTTTCGCGCCGGAAGCCGCATTTCGCGAAGCGCGCCGTGAAGCGATCGAGTGTTGCGGGAAGGACCGGTTCCGCGCCGTTGAGCGCCGCGCGCCACGCACTCAAATCGAGACCCTGAATTTCCTCATCTGAAATTTTTGCGGCGGCCAGCTCGTACGCGAAATTCGGGGCAGCGCTCAAGGTGCCGCGGTAACGGTGGAACGCGCGCAGCCAGCGCGCCGGACGCGACAGGAACGCCAAAGGCGACAGCACCACTATTGGCATGCCGAAATATAGCGGCATGAGCCACGAGCCGATCAAGCCCATGTCGTGATAAAGCGGCAGCCAGGTTACGCCAACGTCATCGTTGCGGATGCCCAGCGCTTCACCGATTGCGCGGACGTTGGCGAGCAGATTAGCGTGCGTCAGCATTACCCCCTTGGGATTGCCCGTGGAGCCGGAGGTGTATTGCAGCAGCGCGAGGTCGCTGGCGCGCGAGTGAAGTTGCGGACCGAGCGGGGCCGCTGCGCGCGATTGCACGAGCGATTCAGCCGTTACGACGCCTTCGAGCGATGGTACGAGCGGCTTCAGCAATTTGGCCACGCTTGCCGCTTCACGAAATGTCACTAGCAGGCGCGCGCCCGCATTTGCCAGGATTGCTGACTGCCGTTCCGCGTATTCCGCAATCCGGTCAGCCCGAAACGGCGGGTAGATTGGGACCGGTGTTGCTCCTGCAAGCAGCGTGCCGGCAAACGCGAGAAAAAAATCGGGCGAGGTGGGAAGCATCAACGCGACCGTGTCGCGGCGGCCGATGCCGCGCTGCGCAAGATCGGCGGCGACGCGCTCGGCTCCCTTGAGTAATTCTCCGAACGTCAGTGAATTGTTTTCACCTTCGTCCTCGTAAAATGTCAAATGAGTTCGAGACGCATCGACGCGCCCGCGATGCCGCAGCACCTCCTGAAAAGTCTCCGCTGCGGGGATTCCTTCCGCCTGCCCGTCCGGCAGGCTGGCCAGGCCGGAAAATGAAATTGGCGTGGCACGCGCGGGGGCTTCGGCATGGACTCCGGATGCGCCGGGTGCGTCATTCCCCGCACCAAGCGCGGTGACCAGGTCCTGCACCGTGTCGGCTCCGGCCAGCACTTCTTCATCGAGCCGCACTCCAGAGGATTTTTCCAGTCGCAAAAGCAATTCGACGCGTTCCAGGCTGCCGAGTCCCAAATCGCGATCCAAATGTGACGTCATGTTGGCCGAACGAAGGGCCGATGTATGCCCCAGCTCGGCGAGAAGCTCGCGCACGACTTCAAGCACGCGTTCTTCGTCGGTTATCGCGTTAAATTGTCGTGCCGGAGAAACCATTTAGAAGTTCTCCAGGTACCGCGAATGGACTGGAAGGGATTTTCTTAACTAGGCTAGCATGCGCTGAAAGGGCGTTCAACGCTCAAATAGGATCGGCTTAGGTTGTCATGTTTCCTGCCCGTAAATTGCGCAAACCGAGGGCTGAAGCCGGTCCTAATTCATTGACGCCCTCGAACTAATCCCCGACCTCGGCGTGTAAGTACTTCAAGTACCGTTGTGGCACCGTACGACGGTACCGAAAAAAATGTAACCCGCGGCCCATTTTCTCAGGCGGGGCGGGCAGGCAGAATGATCGCGTGGTTGGAGCTAGTAAGCGGATTTGCGGGTTATCCGCCCGGCCCGAAAGCCGGCGGGGACCCGCACCCGACCACCGAGGACGCCGATGGCAGTCATAGCTTGTATCTCGGTGCTCGCTGTGCTGGTTTTCTTGTGTGTGATTGGTTCAGCGGACCGTTCCCGGTAGCTCCGGCTCAACTGCGATTTTATTGATTTTGCCCACGCCCCACGAGCGGCCGTCCCCCTAACGGCCGCTCTCCCCATTTCAGGTGTCCAGCCGGAGCGTACTGAAACTCCTG
>Ga0210401_10005338_pt1 | contig 13231 bp, 9 predicted proteins | sample IncBWH32MmetaG_FD_150866 | JGI IMG/M metagenome (GOLD analysis project Ga0210401, IMG submission 150866) | Forest soil microbial communities from Barre Woods Harvard Forest LTER site, Petersham, Massachusetts, United States - Inc-BW-H-32-M | ecosystem: Environmental > Terrestrial > Soil >... | reverse complement strand
CTGGGGTTTCGGCTGGGTGAACTGACGGAGATGGGGAACGGCTTGTCGTTCGTGGACAAAGACACCTTTCCGGCGCGGCGGTTCACGGTGGCGGACCGGGTGCGGGTGGTGCCCGGCGGTTCGTCGGTGCGAGTGGGAGCGTACGTCGCGCCGTCGGTGATCTGTATGCCGCCGATGTTCATTAACGTCGGCGCTTACGTGGATGAAGGCACGATGATCGATTCGCACGCGCTGGTGGGATCGTGCGCGCAGGTCGGCAAGCGCGTGCACATCAGCGCGGCGGCGCAGATTGGCGGTGTGCTGGAGCCGGTGAATGCGGCGCCGGTGATTATCGAGGATGACGTGCTGGTCGGCGGCAACTGCGGCGTATACGAAGGAACGCTGGTGCGCAGCCGCGCCGTGCTGGGTGCGGGGACGATTCTGACGCGGTCAACGCCTTTGTACGATCTGGTGCGCGGCGAAGTGTATCGGGCGCAGGGCGAAAAGCCGCTCGAGGTGCCGGAGAATGCGGTGGTGGTGCCGGGATCGCGGGCGGTGACGAAGGGGCCGGAATGGAATCTGTCGTTGTATACGCCGGTGATTGTGAAGTATCGGGATGAGAAGACGGATCGGGGGATTGAGTTGGAGGAGTGGTTACGGTAGAGCAGCCGATCTCACGCGCGTCGTCGGAGTTGTGTGCCGGAGTCTGATTGCCTGCAAACGGAAAATCCCCGCCCAAGCGGAGCTTGAGCGGGGCACCCGCATGTTTCGGTTGACGTTGTCTGTGCTTTGAAAGGGCTCGGCTTCAGCCGAGCCGTGAAGACTCCGAATCAGATTGCGGCTTCAGCCGCTGAGGTTCGGAGTGCGCGTTGAGAGGGCACGCCAGGGGCTAAAGCCCTCTTCCTATTGGCTGCAGACGGCGCGGCTGAAGCCGCGCCCCTTCAAAGCGACTCCACGGAGAATCCACCGAGCCTATCCAAAAGTCATATCGTCAAGGCGCCTTCGTCCGACGCGAATCAACTCCACGCCACAACTAGCATGCCTTGCGGACCGGCGCCGTCGAGGCTCACCTTGATGCTGGGTAAGCCGGACACAATCGCGTCGGCTTCGTGCAGGTCTGCTACGGGATAGGTGGTGGGCAGCGAGATGACTTTCATTCCGGCGGCGTGGGCGGAGCGAATTCCGGCGGGGGCGTCTTCGACGACCAGGCAGGTGGCGGGATCCGCATGGAGCAATTCGGCGCCTTTGCGGTAGGGCTCGGGGTCGGGTTTGCCGTTGCTTACGTCGTCGGCGGTGACCAGGATGTCGGGGATGGGGATGCCGAATTTCCGCATGCGAGTGGTGGCAAGAAAGCGGGTGCCGGAGGTGACCACGGCCCAGCGGCCGCGCGGAATCGAGTTGACCAGCGCGACGGCGCCGGGAATCGGGACGATGCCGTCGGCGACGGCCTCGCGGTCTTCGATTTTCTTGGTCTCAGCGACGGCATCGAGGTGCGGGGCCACGCGGCGGACGACTTCGAGGGTGCGGACGCCGTGGGCGGCCTTCATCACTTCAACGGGATCAAGGCCGTGTTCATTGGCCCAGCGCGTGTACTGCTCGGCAACGATGCGGGTGGAGTCGAGCAGGACGCCGTCGAGGTCGAAGAGGATGGCGGAGCAGGAGAAAGAGGGCATGTGTTTTCAGAAGTTAGATTATCTGTGAGGTCGAAGTGAAATCAAATTGACTACGGGATGTTCGTCATCCTTATTAAGATCCAAGGGTTGAATCGCTGGATGTTGCAACCTGCGCTAAGATGTCGCTTACGATGAGAACGCTAGTTCTTGCCGCCATCGTGTTCCGTGCAACAGTCACATTTCTAATGGCAGGCGACAATCCTGCAGCTCAGCAGTTGCTCGTCGCCGCCGAGCAGCAGTCGAACCTCTTTCATGACCAACAAGATGCTTTCCAAATGGATGTTAGTTTTCTCGCGCAAATAAATACTGTTGTGCCGGGCCACCTTACACTGATGTGGAAAGCGAGAGACCGCTGGTGGCGAAAGATCTCGATTGGCAACTTCGAACAAATCGACGTTCAACATGGCGAAATGCTGTATACGACCCGTAATCTTGGTTTTACTCCCGTCAGAGTACGCGAACTCATCAGTCTACTCGAATTCGCGGAGGGCGCTGACCGGCTCCACGTGAGGAAACAGAAACAGCGTTTCGAGAATGGCACCGAAGTGCTTTGCTTCCAAACTGAGGGACAGAGTTACCGCAAAGACCATGAGCTCTGTATTGATTCGGTCTCTCACGATCTCGCAAGCGAGGAATGGAAGGAACCGCCCGACGAACGAAGAGCGGAACGGTACACCGACTATTTTGCGTTCGAAGGGCATCGCTATCCGCGCAAGTTGGAACTCCTGGTGAACGGAATCAAAGCTCTTACGGTGAACGTGGATCATCTGACAACGGCTGCACTTGACGAGTCGCTACTCGTCCCACCAAAGGGAGCCATCGAACGTCGTCAGTGTGCGGGTATGCGGCATCCCATACCCGTCAAAACGCCTGATCCCGCTTATCCGAAATCTGCCAGCCAAAACAGACTAATGGGTGACACAACGGTTGCGATGACTGTGCTGGCCGACGGCTCCGTTACTGATGTTCGGCTTGTCGGGAGCGCGGCACGCTCCATGGACGACGCCACACTACAAACCCTGAAGGGTTGGAAGTTCAAACCAGCCATGTGTGGGACGGAACCGGTCGTTTCCGATATCGAAGTCGTGGTGAGCTTTCGGCTGGACTAAGCCCCGCCTAGATTCCATACCTGGCATCGCCACTATTGATCCGCCGATCCTCGAAGCGCACTGGTATACGGCGGGGCCGATGCTGTATTACGCTTCCGAACTTCGATGTGCTTCTCCCGGAAATGCGCCGCTGCCCTTCTTCCCCAGGTCCGTACGAAGTAGTAGTTCAATCCGGCGCCGATCAGCGAGCTGGCGACCGGGATCAGGCGGCCCGCCCATTTCTCGACCACTTCCCCGCTGGCCTGGGCGGCGATGCGCTGAATCACGCGCGGGATGAAGCGGTTGATCACTTCTTTTTCCAGCAGCTCGCGGCTGACATCCACGCCGGCGGCGCTGGCGGCGGCGATCCAGAGGTCGGCCATTTCCTCGTCGGTATTGAATTCGAAGCCATAGAGGAGGCTGAGCTTCTGGATCATGCGCATGGTGATGGCCGAGAGGAGGCCGAGGTCAGGAACCAGCGTGAGCAGGCCGCCCAGACCGAACCCGGCACCTTGCACGGCGGCCATCTTGGTGCTGCTGCGGACGAGGGAGCCGGCGACCTGATCGAGGTAGCCAACGTCGACCGTGTAGACGCCCTGAAAGCTGGTGATGGGCAGGTCGTAGGCGGCGCGAAGCTGGATGAGGAACTTGTCGGGGCGGACCTTGACGGCTTCGTAGGCGTGGGTGAGGCCGCGGACGAGGCCTTGCTCGACGCGGCTGCGGAGCCAGGATTTGCGATCGGTGGGCATGGGTGGTTGGATGCGCTCTTCGCGCCAAGACGGCGCTTAAGTTCACCATAACGCAGGTTGTGGTGTGGTTCAAAGCGGAGGATGCGCGAGGTGCGGTGAACCCCCGCCCAAGCGGAGCTTGAGCGGGGCACCCACAGCAAGGTGCGACTTCCTGCGCGCCCATTGCGAGGCGGCTATTGAGGGTTGGGTAGAAAAGCTCGCGGCTTACCGGGATGACCCAAACAGCCGCGGGGTCCCCTTCGACTTCGCTCAGGGCAGGCTTTCGACTGCGTTCGGCTGGCGCCTCACTTCGCTCAGGATGACAAAAAAAGTTTGAGGGGATGGGAACGGGCGGGACAACACGGGCGAGGGCGCCCGCGCTACAGAGAACGCCTGTGCTAGCATCATCCTCGAATGCCTTCCGGAAAATTACAGATTGTGCCGCTGGGCGGGCTGGGCGAGTTCGGGATGAACTGCATGGCCCTGCGCTGGGGCGATGACATCATCGTCATTGATGCCGGGCTGATGTTTCCCGAGGCCGAGCTGCTCGGCGTGGATATCGTCGTTCCCGATATTTCCTACCTCATCGAGAACCGGCAACGGGTGCGCGGAATTGTGCTCACGCATGGGCACGAGGATCATATTGGCGCACTGCCCTGGGTGCTTTCAGAACTGAACGTTCCAGTGTGGGGAACGGAATTCACGCTGGCGTATGTCGAGGACAAGCTCGACGAGCATAGCTTGCTCGACGACGCGGATCTGCGCGAGATCCGGGCGGGAGACCGCTTCAAGATCGGAGCGTTTACGATCCATCCCATCCAGGTGACGCACAGCCTGGTGGATTGCGTGGCGCTGGCAGTGCATACACCGCTCGGCGTGGTGCTTCATACCGGCGATTTCAAGGTCGATCCGACGCCGACCGACAACCGGCTGTTCGACCTGCATGCCTTTGCCGAGTACGGCAAAGAAGGGGTGCTGGCCCTGCTGCAGGATTCGACCAACGTCGAGCGCAAGGGCTACACCCCGAGCGAACGGGCGGTGCGGCGGAAGTTCGATGAGGTGTTTGCGCGCACCGAGCGGCGGCTGTTTATTTCGTGCTTTTCGTCGTCGATTCACCGTATCAAGCTGACCGTGGATCTGGCCTTTGAGCATGGCCGCAAGATTGCGTTCATCGGGCGGTCGATGAACAACTCGGCGGAAATTGCCGAGGATCTGGGCTACGTGCAGATTCCCGAGGGCCTGCTGATTCATCCGGGAGAAATGAAGAATTTCCCGGCGGAAAAGGTGTGCGTGCTGATCAGCGGGACGCAGGGCGAGCCGATGTCGGCCCTGTCGCGGGCGGCGGTGGACAATCATAAGCACGCGAAGATCGAGAAAGGCGACACGGTGATGCTGTCGTCGCGCATCATTCCGGGGAACGAGAAGGCGATTTACCGGATGATCGATCACCTCTTCCGGCGCGAGGCGCACGTGATTTACGAGGATGGGTCGTCGCCGCCAGTGCACGTCAGCGGACACGCGAGCCAGGAGGAATTGAAACTCATCATCAACCTGGTAAAGCCGCGTTACTTCATTCCGGTGCATGGGGAGTATCGACAACTCAAGCTACACGCCGAGATGGCGGCTTCAATGCACGGGTCGGTGGGGCAGGTCATTCTCATTGAGAGCGGCGACATCTTCGAGTTCGACGAACTCGGGGCGCGCAAGGTGGGACGCGTGAACGTCGGGCGCGTGTGTATTGATTCGGGATCGCGGACGGATGTGGTCGAGGATTTGATCATCAAGGACCGGCGGCATATCAGCGAAGATGGGATTGTGTTGCCCATCATTGCGATTAATAAGCTGACCGGCGTGGTCGAGACTTCGCCCGAGATCGTGACTCGCGGATTCAATCCCGGTGAGGATGGGTTGTTGGACGGAGCGAAGCAGATTGTGATCCAGACGCTCGAAGTTTCGAGCGATGAAGAAAAGGCGGATTACGGGGTGATCAAGGAGAAGATCCGCTCTGATTTGAAGCGATATATATCGAAGCAGACGCAGAAACGGCCGCTGATCATGCCGGTGATTTTAGAGATTTAAGATCTCGTTAGTCGCTTTTCCCCCACCTGAGTTGCTGCGCATTGGAGACTCTACGATGAAGGTGCTCTTATTCGCTACTTACTTGTGCACCGTCCCTCTGATGCTTGGTTCCGACGGGCTGCGGCCGCCGCAGCCATCAGACCCAACAAAGGACCTGCTGGGTGGTCGACTAACTATTCGTTTGCCTGGAAGTGTTCAGACGACGGGCGTCTGGAATGACATCATGGGACCTGCACCCGCGGACACCGAAATCAGTCGGATTCAGCTTGATGCGGGTCCGCAACGAATGGTGATTCTTGCGTACGAACTATTCGCGCGAGCCGGGAACAACTTCGAAGATGTGGTTCGTGCGAAGGAAGCGGCTGCGCCAACCAAAATGCGGGTCGAGGAATGGAAAGGTCATAGCCCTTTGCGTGGGTACGTCAGCTTCCCGGAGACTGCCCAACAAAATGACGAAGGCAGTCTGGTGATGGGTTTGTATGTCGCGCCACCAGACGGGACGGTCCAACATCTTGTATTTCTTGCCAACCAAATTGTCGCTCAAGACCCGCAGGGCGCCATTCGCTTGGCGACCTCCATCGCAAATACCTTGGCGGTTGGCAGGCGCACGCTTAACACGACGGCCGGTGAGTATCCATTGTTCAGCTCTTCTAAAGAGACTATGGCGATTGCGATGACAACCCACAGCACACCGGCGGCAAATGGTCCACAGCCTGGAAATTCAGTCGAGACGATTTTTGTTACGCTTCCCGATGGTTTTGTGACGACCGAAGAAGTCGGGATAGATTTCTCGATTAACCGCATCCGCAAGGTAACGATGTTTGGGGAGCTCACCCCCGGCATCCTGGTATACGTCGGCGACCATCCGTCGCGAATTGAAGGCGTCACCCAGGATGCCGCGATCTTGCTTGGCAAAGAGACGCACTGGTATGAGAAGACGATCACCGCTAAGGACGGCAAATCGAGTCTTCGTGATACTGCTAATGTGACTCCCTCTTGGCACAGCGCTTCACAAGTTCAGGTTTCACTACAGGCCAGAGACAAAAGTGAAATGGACGAACTAAAAAAAATCGCCAGGACACTCATCATCAAGCTCCGATAGCCCATGGTTACACTCGAGGACATTCAACAGGCGCGGGAAAGGCTGCGCGGCATTATTGTGCGTACGCCCACCGTGGAGGCGACGGACTTGCACGCAGGTACGCACGACAGGCGCAGGCTCTTCCTCAAACTGGAAAATCTGCAGCCCATCGGCGCCTTCAAATTGCGCGGCGCCTACAACAAGGTTGCCAGCCTTACTCCCGAAGAGCGGGCGCGGGGTGTGATCTCGTACTCGAGCGGAAATCACGCGCAGGGCGTGGCCTACGCAGCGCGAGCCGTGCACACCAAGGCGGTGATCGTGATGCCGGCGAACGCGCCTGCGATCAAGCGCGAAGCGACGGCAGCTTTGGGGGCGGAGATCGTTACGGTCGGGCCGGGGAGCGCGGAACGCCAGCAGAAGGCGGAGGAACTCGCGGCGCAGCATGGCTACATCGTTGTGCCTCCATTCAACGATGAGAAGATCATCGCGGGACAGGGGACGATGGGGCTGGAGATTCTCGAAGAACTGCCAGAGGTCGAGACCGTGCTCGTGCCGGTGGGAGGCGGAGGCATGATCAGCGGGATCGCAGCAGCGGTCAAGCTGAGTAAGCCCAGCGTGAAGGTGGTTGGAGTCGAGCCCGCGCTGGCAGCCGATGCGCAGGCGAGTTTTCGCGCCGGAAAACTGGTGAGCCTTCCGGCTGAAGAAGTCACGCAGACTGTTGCGGACGGGCTGCGCACGCAGAGCGTTGGTCCGATCAACTTCGAGCATATCCGGGCATTTGTGGACGACATCGTGACCGTCTCCGAGGACGAGATTCGGGAGGCGACGGCACGTCTGGCCAGGAACCCGAAGACCGTGGCCGAGCCCAGCGGCGCCGTGGCAGTGGCTGGATTTCTCGCGCGCGAGAAGGAATTGCCTCGTGGCACGATCCATGTCGCGGTGGTCAGCGGGGGAAATATTGAGCCGCAGATGCTGGCGGAGTTGCGGAGGTCGTAAGTGAGCAGAATTTCTCCCCGGACGCAGCCTGACAAGGGCGGAGTGTGGCCGCTGCAAGCAAAAAGCAGGTCCTTCGCCTCGCTCAGGATGACAAACAATATCTGACGAGTACTTATGGATCAAAGCGCTAGTGGCTAAAGCCCTGGGAGGCTCGCACCCCACGCAATTCACGCCTTCCTGTAGAATTTCTCTTCCGCTCTCATCTTGCTTCGTGAGGTCATCCCTATGAGGGTTGCCGCGCGTGCGTTGCTTTTCAGCGCCGTTTTCCTGAGTGTATTTCTTGCCATGGTTGCCACACCTGCGCTCGCGGCCGGGGAGCACGGCACGCTGGTGCGAGTGGCGGAGATTTATCTTTCGCCCGACATCAACTCGACAAAAATGGCGGAGGTCGAACGAGGACGCGAACTGGTTGTGGTCGAGAACTCGAGTGGAGGCTGGGCGCACGTCGAAGCGTTTCTCGGGCCCGAAAAAACTGTGAGCGGTTGGATTCTGGACAAAGGATTCGTACGCAGCACGAATCCGGATGGAGACAAGATCGTATTCGGCGAGGCCGCGGATTCGGAAGAGGAGGCCAGCCGGCGCCATGGACGGAAAGGCGCGGATCAGGATGCCTTGCGACTTTACTATCGCGTGTTTGACCTGTTTCCGAACTCGCCGCTGGCTGGAGAGGCGCTGTACCGGGCTGCCGATATCAAGTGGCAGATCGAGCGCGCCGATGTGATGTCGCGGCCGTCGGCGAAGGAACGCGATCCGGGGTTGCGCGAAGGCATGAACGAAGAGTGGATGAAAGAAGTGATGAAGAAATTCCCCGGGACCAAGTGGGCGGACCTGGCGGCGTTTCATCTGATCGAGAACAAACTTTGCGGCGAGTGGCAAGGGAGTTCGAAGTGTCCGGATAAGGAAGCCGACCACTACGAGAAGTACGCCGCGGATCGCCCGGGGTCGCCAGCCGCGCCGCAGGCGCTGTACCTGGCCGCGAAGCGGCGGGCGGCGCTGGTGGACATTTACAAGACTGAAGAACAGGGCAAGAAGGCCGAGGAGTCGAAGGCGCGCGCGATCGCGCTGACGCAGAAGATCGTGCAGCAGTATCCGCAGACGGACTGGGCCGCGCGGGCGCAGAGTTTGATGTTTCTGGTGCAGCAGGATGTGCCGACGTTTGGGAACGCGGTGGAGTGAGGGGACGGTATTCAGTATTCAGTACTGAGTACTCAGTAGCCAGTACTCAGTACCCAGTACCCAGTTCCCAGTAGCCAGTTCTCAGTACTCAGTAGCCAGTTCTCAGTACTCAGTAGCCAGTTCTCAGTTTTCTCAGTTTTCAGTTCTCGGTTCTTAGAAGCTGTCAGCTGTCTCATAAGTTCTAAAAATTTGTCATCCTGAGCGAAGCGAAGGACCTGCTTTTTCTCCACCAGCCCGACCCTATGCCGGAGCCATGTTTATCAGACAGCTTCTTAGTACCCAGTACTCAGATCACGCCCAGGCGTTTCCCGTACCCAACTTCACAATCTGATCTCTCCGAAACTCTGGGATACTTGAGTTTCTCCCCGGAGGTCGCTTGAACGCCTACGTTTTGTCAGTGCTGCTTGGAATCGTGGAAGGTCTGACGGAATTCTTGCCGGTTAGTTCGACGGCGCATTTACGGATCGCCGAGAGCCTGCTGCACGTTTCTTTGTCGGACGGGTACTGGAAGATGTACTCGATCGTGATCCAGCTAGGCGCCATTCTTTGCCTGCCGGTGTATTTTCGCGAGCGCATTGCGAAGTTTCTTTCGACGTTTCCAGGCGGAGAGCGCGGGGACCGGACCGTACTGACGCATCCTCTGAGCCTGACGGCGGTTGCCTTCGTGGTGACGGCAATTCCCTCTTTTTTGCTGACGAAGGTGATTGGCAAGAACCTCGAGAGTCTCCACGTGATGGGGTCGGCGCTATTGATCGGCGGCATCGTCATGTGGGTAGTGGACGCGATGAAGGCTCCGTGGGAGAAGGCGGGCCCAGACGCGGCGGGCACGAAGATTCACACCTGGCGGATGGAGGACATGAGCCTGGGGCAATCGATCTGGATTGGCGCCTGCCAGATCCTGTCAGCGGTGTTCCCCGGGACGTCGCGTTCGATGTCGACCATCGCGGGCGGGCAGTTGGTGGGCATGTCGAGGGCGGCGGCGCTGGAGTTTTCGTTTTTTCTGTCGATGCCGACGATGATCGTGGCCACCGGATACACCTTGCTGAAATCGCTGCGGGGGAAGGGCGAGAACCCGATTGGGGTGTCGCAGATTACGGGCGATCAGTGGGTGGTGCTGGCGATCGGGTTTGTGGTGTCGTTTGTGGTGGCCTACGGCAGCGTGGCCTGGTTCATGGCGTGGGTCCGGAGACGCGGGTTTGCGCCGTTTGCGGTGTACCGGATTATCGTGGGGATTGCGGTGCTGGCCTTTGCGGCGAAGATGGGTTGAGAGTTCAAGCTTCGACTGTCTTCGCCCAGACGCGAAAATCCCCGCCCAAGCAGAGCTTGAGCGGGGCACCCGGCTTCTGGCTACTGGCTTCTCGCTACTGGCCAGCTTTCTATACCCTGCTTCCCTGTCCCCTGTCCCCTGTGACCCGTGACCTAAATCCCGGAGTCCTACCTAGTTGGATACACGGCACTTTCCTTCATTGTCGCGGAGGCGAGTTCTTGGCATAATCGTAAGGCTCTGGCGCGCTTCGGTCACTGGCGGCTGCTTTGTGATGAAAGGCAGCCACGGGTGCGGAATACGCCTAAATGAAGACTCTTTCCCGGGTATTCAATCCGACCAGCAACCGGCGGCTCAACGAGCTGATCGGATTTCTCCTGTGCGTCTCCGCGCTCCTCCTTTTCCTCGCGCTGGCTTCCTACTCGCCCCTCGATCCGTCGTTCAACAGCGCTTCGGTGCTCACGACCACCAAGGGAGCGCGCAACTGGATCGGCATTGTTGGCGCGGTAATTTCCGATCTGTGCCTGCAGGCTTTCGGCATTGGGGCATTTCTGCTGCCGGTGTTCCCTGCTGTGCTGGGAGCGCGCTGGTTCCGCTCGCGCAAGGTGCAGGCCCCGGTCGCGAAGACGCTCGGCGGGATCTGGCTCTTGGTTTTCGTGCCGGCGTTTCTGGCGCTGTTTCCGGGTCATCTGCGCTGGCTGGGACTGATTCCCATGGAGGGGCTCGTAGGTCGGATTGTGGGTGACTTCCTGATCCACTATCTGAACCTGACGGGCGCTTACATCGTGTGCGCGACCGTACTGGCGGTGGCGCTGTACCTGTCCACAGCATTTTCGTTCTCCAGGTTGCAAGTTTGGATTCCGACGCGATTTGCCTTCGTGTTTGCGCTGCGCGACCGCTGGCGCGATTGGCGGGAAGAGCGCGCACGGCGAAAGATGCAGCGGGAGCTTGAGAGGCGGCGGGCTAGCAAGCCGGTGGTTACGGCACAACTGGTGCCGGGACGGATGATCACGGCGGTTCCCGTGGAGCAAGGGACCGTACGTCGCCCTGACAGCCGGCAGGATGCCGGCGCTACTACGCGAACCGGGATCGATCGGATGATGGCGCCTGCGGCAGAGCAAGCCAGCGCGATCGAACCGGCCGCGGCTACTGCGTCACTTTCATCCGCCTCGCGTGCGGAAGCGGGCGTGATTGTGCCGGAAGTTTCCGAACGCGCCGACAGTTCCGCCAAACACAAGACCACCATGCCGCGCATTGCCGGCGGGTTCAAGCTGCCGCCGAGCAGCCTGCTGCATCGCGCAGACGAGCAGCGATCGGTGGATGCCGAGGAACTAAAACTCCTGGCGCAGGTATTGACCGAGAAATACGCTGAGTTCGACGTACTTGGTCAGGTGACGCAGATCAATCCGGGGCCGGTGGTCACGACCTTCGAATTCAAGCCCGAGGCTGGCGTCAAATACAGCCGCATCACGAACCTGACCGAGGATCTGTGCCTGGCGCTCAAAGCGGAGAGCATCCTGGTCGAACGCATGGCGGGCAAGTCGACGGTGGGCATTCAGGTGCCGAACCGCGAGCGCGAGATCATCTGGCTGCGAGAGAACATCGAGGCAACGGAGTTTATCGGCTCGAAGTCGAAGATGACCTTGGGACTCGGGAAGGACATCAACGGACGGATCGCCGTGGCCGACCTGGCGACGATGCCTCACCTGCTGATTGCCGGTTCCACCGGCACGGGCAAGTCGGTGGCAATCAACGCCTTCATCATGTCGATTCTGTACAAGGCGACGCCCGACCAGGTGCGCCTGATTCTGGTCGATCCAAAGCGGCTCGAGCTTGGAAACTACGAAGGCGTGCCGCACCTGTTTACGCCCATCATTACCGAGCCCAAGCTAGCCGCGAACGCGCTGCGTAATGCGGTGCGCGAGATGGAGCGGCGGCTGAAGCTGCTGGCCGAGAAGGGCGTCCGCAATATCGATCAGTACAACAAGCTGTTCGAGGAAGACGGCACGCCGAGCCTGTTTGCGGAAGATTCGGAAGAGAAGCCGATTCCCTACATCGTGATCATCATCGACGAGTTGGCCGATCTGATGATGCTGGATGCGGGCAACGTGGAAGAGTCGGTGACGCGCCTGGCGCAGATGGCGCGCGCAGTCGGCATCCACCTGGTGCTGGCGACGCAACGGCCCTCGGTCGATGTGATCACCGGCTTGATCAAAGCGAATTTCCCGGCGCGCATTTCGTTCCGCGTAGCGACGAAAGTCGACTCCCGGACGATTCTGGACGCGAATGGCGCCGAGGCGCTGCTGGGACGCGGCGACATGCTGTATTTGCCGTCCGGGTCGGCACGGGTGCACCGGTTGCACGCGCCGTTTGTCACCGAGAAAGAGATTGCCGCGGTGGTGGAGTTCTGGAAGGCCCAGGCACCAGCGGAATACGTGGTGGCGTTCACCGAAGCGCCGCGCGAGGAGCGCGAGAGCGCCGAAGCTGGCGGCGAAGGGGCGGACGGAGAACTGGAGAACGATCCGCTGTACAACGACGCGGTACGGCTGGTGGTGGAGTTCGGCAAGGCCTCAACTTCCCTGCTGCAGCGGCGGCTGCGCATCGGCTATGGACGGGCGGCGCACCTGATCGACCTGATGGAGCGCGATGGCATCGTGGGAGCGGCCGATGGTCCGAAGCCGCGCGAGGTTCTGAAGCGGCCGGATTGGATTTCGGAAGTGGAAGAGTCGATGCGGTAGGCGCGATCCTCCTCACCTGGCGCTTATCCGGAAAAGCTTTTAACCGCAAAGATCGCGAAGAACTGCCGCAAAGATCGCGAAGGTTTAGCTGGTGGAGGGACGGGCGTCTCGCCCGTCCGGCGGGCGGGGACGCCCGCCGCTCCACCGCCGGCTGCGATCTACAGCAATCCTGGCCTTGGGGACTCACCCATCAGTGGTTCAACCGTCACAGACCCTGTGGAATTCCCTGTCGCTATACTCCTGATGTGAATCCCGACATCGATTTGCTGGAAGCTCTGCGGCGTTACTGGGGCTACGGCTCGTTTCGGCCGCTGCAGGAGCGGATTGTCGTAAGCCTCATGGGCGGGCACGATGTTTGCGTCGTGATGCCGACAGGCGGAGGCAAGTCGCTGTGCTACCAGTTGCCAGCGCTGGCGTTGGGGAAAACGG
>Ga0210401_10005337_pt1 | contig 13234 bp, 15 predicted proteins | sample IncBWH32MmetaG_FD_150866 | JGI IMG/M metagenome (GOLD analysis project Ga0210401, IMG submission 150866) | Forest soil microbial communities from Barre Woods Harvard Forest LTER site, Petersham, Massachusetts, United States - Inc-BW-H-32-M | ecosystem: Environmental > Terrestrial > Soil >... | reverse complement strand
ACGTCGTCGACGTCATTGCTGGAATACTGGTTGCGGCTGCCTGCTGGATCATGATTGCGCGCCGGCTCGGCGTGGCTCCCGTGATGTTGCGGCAACATCTTGCTGCCATCGAGGGTGCGCCCCCCCTCGCGCCGGACAGGCTGCCAGAGCCGGCGCAGCATAGCTTTTCGCGGAGGTTGAACCGGTCTGAGACCGGTCCTGCTGACCTCGCCATCGCCGCGCAGCGGGACGGGCGGTTCTGAGCTGCGCCGACGTCGGGCGGAGCCTGCCAGACTTCAGGGAACGTTAAAGGGCCGCGGCTAACCTTTGCGCAAATATTCCTTAATTCGGCGGCGACATGACTCATATCTGGCGAGCCCTGCAGTCCGGCTGGTGGCTGACCGCGTCGCGGATCCGCGGCTACAGCCTGATCGTGCTCGTCGCCACCGCGCTGGCCCTCGTCGGCTGGATCGCACTCTCCGACCGCCTGATCGACCGTAACGGCAAACCGATCGGTACCGATTTCTCCAATGTCTATGCGGCAGGACGGCTGACCTGGCTCGGCCACCCGGCAGACGCCTATGACCCGGCGCTGCAGCACCAGGCCGAACGCGCCGTGTTCGGCGGCCGCGATGTGCCGTTCTTCGGCTGGCACTATCCACCGTTCTTCTTTGCGATCGCCTTTGCAGTCGCAGCGCTGCCTTACGCCCTTGGCCTCTCGCTCTGGCTGGTCGGGAGTCTCGTCGCCTATCTCGCGGCAATCCGCGCCATCCTGCCGCGCAGCGAGACGCTGCTGGTCGCATCGGCCTTTCCGGCGGTGCTGGTCAATCTCGGCCACGGCCAGAATGGATTTTTCACCGCGGCGCTGCTTGGTGGTGCACTGCAACTGATCGATAACAGGCCCGCCCTCGCCGGCGTTCTGATCGGGCTTCTCGCCTACAAGCCGCAATTCGGCGTCCTGATTCCGGTGGCGCTCCTGGCCGGCCGCCGCTGGAGCACGATCGCCGCCGCGGCCGCAACCGTGGCCGCGCTGGTTCTGATCAGCTTCGCCGCGCTCGGCGGCGAGGTCTGGCATTCGTTTGCTGGCTCGTTGAACTTCACCCAGAGCGTCGTGCTCGAACAGGGCGGCACCGGTTGGGAAAAAATCCAGTCCGCGTTCGCAGCCGCACGCAATTGGGGCGCCGATGTCGCGACCGCTTATGCAATCCAGACGGCACTGGCGATTGTCGTCGCCGCGACGCTCGCCTGGCTGTGGCACGGCACGAACGCCATCGAGTTGAAAGCCGCGGGACTAGCGGTCGCAAGCCTGCTCGCCACGCCTTACGTGCTCGATTACGATCTCGTGGTGATGGCGGTCGCGATCGCGTTCCTCGTGCGCCACGGTCTTGGCAGCGGCTTCCACGATTACGAGATCAGCCTGCTTGCCGCGGCGTGGATCGCGCCATTGCTGTCACGCAACATTGCCGGCGCCACTGGTATACCATTGGGGCTCATGGTCTTGCTTGCGGTTTACGTTTCGATTCTCCGCCGCGCAGCACGCGATCGCAACCGCGCCATCGCACGCACGACGCAGATCGCGCAAGCGTGAACTTTTTTGTTGCGCGTGTGAGAAGGAACTTCTCCGCGGTTGCAGTGCGGAAAATGTTTTCGACTTTTTCCATTGCACAGGACTTGCGGCGTTTGCCTATCGGCATCATTGTTTAACCGCTTTACGGAGCGACGACGCCTCGTGTGGTGGTTCGGACGTCTTCTTCATTGTCGCGGGCCAAGCACGCCGAGAGGACGTCCGAACCAAGCCACACGAGAATCTTGAATTTGCTGGTGTCCTTCGCATCCGAATTCCGCAAAGGTGCTCGCGGCAGAGTGCAGCGGACTTCGGGTTCGGGACACCAGTGAGTTTCGCGAACGGAAGATGAAATTCGGAAAGCGGCCGCATGTACAAACTCTACTCGATGCAGCGTTCCGGCAACAGCTACAAGGTCCGCCTTGCGCTCGCGCTGCTGAACGCGCCCTATCATGCGATCGAGATCGATATATTGCGCGGCGAAAGCAAGACGCCGGATTTCCTCGCCAAGAATCCGAGCGGCCAGGTGCCGCTCCTGGAAGTCGGCGAGAGCCGCTATCTCGCCGAGTCCAACGCCATCCTGTGGTATGTGGCCGGCGGCACGCCGCTGGCGCCGGAATCGCGGATCGAGCGCGCCGAAGCGCTGCAATGGATGTTCTTCGAGCAGCACGCCATCGAGCCGAATATCGGCGCGGCCTATTTCTGGCTGTCGCTGGTGAAGGGCGGCCGCGACCTGCAGACGCATGCGCTGGAAGACTGGATGGAGCGCGGCTATGCGGCGCTGCAGGTGATGGAGAATCACCTCAAGCACCACGCCTATTTCGCGGCGAACCAGCTCACGGTCGCCGACATCGCGCTCTACGGCTATACCCACGTCGCCGACCGCTGCGACTTCGACCTCGATACGTTTCCCGCGATCCGCGGCTGGCTGAAGCGAATCGAGCAGGCCCCCGGCTTCGTTTCGATGGACTGGAAGCCGGTGGAAATCGACGATCCCGCCAGCATCGCGGCGGGCTAGCACCGCGGCGCGTTCGCCCGCTGCGCGCAATCGTTAAGATCGGTTAAGAATCGTTAACGCCGGTTAACGCGTGCGGCGCAACTGACTCACAAGCGCCGCAATGCCGCCGGCCGGGCCTGCGACAGATGTCGGGTGATTCGCCTGCATCAGAAGGATTGGTAAGGCCATGATGTTGTCGTCCGCCGCGCCCGGTTTTTGCAGTCACCGCAAACGCGCCGCCTCCTCGCGACTGATCGACGCGGTGGCCGCGGCGCTTGCGGTCAGCGCGTTCTCGCTCGGTGTCGCGGTCGCCGTCACCCTGCTCTCGATCCGGATCGGCGTGGCGATGCCTGGCTGAGGCTGTTGCGCACAGTAACGATATCCCTCAAAAGCATGGCGCGCGTCGTGACGGCCGCGATGCCCTTGGCTACGTTGCGTGGCTGCGATCAATGATCAGTGCGGGAAACACGAATGTCGGGCGATCTCCTCATACGCTCCGTGACACGGCAGGACTACGAGCAGTGGCTTCCGCTCTGGGACGGCTACAACGCGTTCTATGGACGGTCCGGCGAGACGGCGCTCGCGCCGGAGATCACCAAGATGACCTGGGCACGCTTCTTCAATAGCTATGAGCCGGTTCACGCCCTGGTCGCGGAACGCGGCGGCAGATTGCTCGGACTTACGCATTATCTGTTTCATCGCAGCACGACCGCGATGGAATTGGTGTGCTATCTGCAGGACCTGTTCACCAGCGAGGACGCGCGCTGCAAGGGCGTCGCACGCGCGCTGATCAACGGTGTCTATGAGCAGGCGGCACGCGCCAAATCCTCCCGCGTCTATTGGCAGACGCACGAGACCAACCTCACCGCGCAAGAGCTCTACAACAAGGTCGCGGAACGCTCCGGGTTCATCGTCTATCGCAAGGCGATCTGAACATCCTGCCTGCGAGACGCCGCGATCTTGGGCACCTTGCCGCAGCTGTGGAAAAATCTGGCTGTCACTGCGGCGTAATATTGCAAGGCTAGGGTTTATTGGCGCCTGATCAGGCCCCCCGTCACGGATCAGGCGCCCAAAGCGGTCCCCGTCAGTCGCCGCGTCTGACCGGGGCCGCGTCTTTTTGGCCAGGTCTTCTTCAAGTCCTCTCGCCGCGCCAAAACCGTCCGCAGGTCAGATTCCGAAGCTGCGTCAAGTCTGAACGGGCCACTCGCGCTTGCCGGGACATCCCGCCTTGCGGCTCACCGGCCGGCAGGCCACAATTATAGTTTGCTCTTCGGACAGGATCTCTCCATGGAAATTCGTAATCTCGGCAGCTCCGGCCTGCGCGTCTCCGCCGTTGGCCTCGGCTGCAACAACTTTGGCCAGCGCATCGATCTCGAGACCTCACGCAAGGTGATCCACAAGGCGATCGATCTCGGCATCACGCTGTTTGACACCGCCGACATCTATGCCGGCCAGGGCGGCTCCGAGACGGTGCTCGGCACCGTGCTCGGCGACCGCCGCAAGGACATCGTGCTCGCGACCAAATATTCCAAGCCGATGGCGGCCGACGGCAGCAAGCAGGGCGCCTCGCGCCGCTACATCATGAACGCGGTGGAAGCGAGCCTGACGCGGCTGAAGACCGACTACATCGATCTCTATCAGCAACACGACTACGATCCCTTGACGCCGCTGGACGAAACGCTGCGCGCGCTCGACGACCTGGTCCGCGAGGGCAAGGTCCGCTACATCGGAAATTCGAACTTTCCGGCCTGGCGCATCGCCGAGGCCGAGTTCACCGCGCGCGCGATGAACGCTAATCGCTTCATCTCCTGTCAGGACGAATACAGCCTCGTGGCGCGCGGCATCGAGAACGAGCTGATGCCGGCGGCGCAGCAATACGGGCTCGGGCTGTTGCCGTTCTTCCCGCTCGCCAGCGGGCTGCTCACCGGCAAATACAAGCGCGGCGAGGCAGCCCCCGATGATACGCGCTTCGGCAAGGTGCCGAGATTGCGTGATCAATACGTCACGCCGCGCAACGAGGCGATCGTCGAAAAACTGAAGATGTTCGCGGAAGCACGCGGCCACACCATGCTCGAGCTCGCATTCTCCTGGCTCGCGGCCCGCCCGCAGGTCGCAAGCGTGATCGCCGGCGCCACCCGGGTCGAACAGGTCGAACAGAACGTCAACGCGATCGCGTGGCGTCTCTCCGCTGAAGAGATGGCGGAGATCGATCAGATCACGAAATAGGCGTTCTGCCTCGCCACGTTCTAACGGGGAGAGGTCAAGCCGTCACATCCAGCAAATCTTGACCTGCGCGGTCATGGGCCTTCGGCAGCAAGGCTGTTACTGCGGTCATCGAACGCGAGCCGAGTTGGACGGCTCCGCGCATTGACCTGGAGCAGCACGATGGCTGAGCAGCTCGATCATTCGACCAAAACTCCGTTTGAAGGCGACGCGAGACAAGCACAGCATGGCTGGATGCAGAGACGCGCCGCGATGAAATCCATGGCCGCGATCACGGCCCTGGCTGCGATCAATGTGGGTCGCGCCGAAGCACAACCGACCGCGCATGGAGCGCAGATGGCCCGCGGCCCGTTCGTCGCAGGCGGTGACGGCACGAGGCTGTTCTATCGCGACTGGGGCACGGGAAAGCCCATCCTGTTCTGCCATCCCTGGGGCCTCAATTCCGACATCTGGGAATACCAGCTCACCGAATTGAGCGAGCAGGGCGTTCGCTGCGTCGCCTATGACCGGCGCGGTCACGGCCGGTCGGAGGATCCGGGCCGCGGCTACGACTACGGTACGCTGGCCGGCGATCTCGCCGCCATGATCGAACAGCTCGACCTGCACGATGTCACGCTGGTCGGATACTCGATGGGAAGCGGGGAAGCGATCCACTACATTTCCCGCCACGGCCGGGAGCGCATTGCGCGGCTCGTGCTGGTGAGTCCCGTCGCGCCGTTCCGGGAAGATCATTCGATGCTCGACAGCTTCACTGCCGGGCTGAAGAAGGACAGGCCTGCCTTCATGGCGGCCGGCGTTCCGTTTTTTCTCGGCAAGGATTCAGGGACATCGCCGGCCATGGCGCAATGGGTGCTGGATCAATTCCTGATCGCCTCGCCCAAAGCCGTCATCGAGTGCAATCGCTCCATTGCCGGCGACGATCATCGCGCGCTCCTCGGCAAGCTGTCGATCCCGGTATTGATCATTCAGGGCGACCATGACGAAGTTTCCCCGCTCGAACTCACGGGACGCAAGCTCGCGGAGGCCATTCCCGGCAGCGAACTCAGGATCTACGAAGGCGCGCCGCACGGCATCGCTCTCACCCATCGTGACCGCTTCACGCGCGATCTGATCGGCTTCATGGGCAATGGATGATTGGTTACCAACGAGCGCTCGCGCTAATCTCTCCACGTCGTCATGGCCGGGCTTGTCCCGGCCACCCCCGTCTTGGCAACCGAAAAGGAAAGGCGTGGATGCCCGGCACCCGGCTACGCCAAAAGCTTCGCCGGGTTCGGTTCTGCGTCCGGCGAAGCTTTAGCGAAGCCGGGCACAAGGCCGGGCATGACGAGCGGGAACGATCGCGCCTCAGGCCGACAGTTTCTTCGCCGCCGCGAGTTCGCTCTCCTCCACCATGCGCCTCACGATCGCGATCGTGTCCTGGTCGGCCGGGAACAACATTTCCAAAGCGAGTTCGGCGAGCGTCACGTCGTTCGGCGTGCCGAACACCGTGACGGTGTTCAGAAACGAGACGACACCAAAGCGCGTCGCCACCTTGAGCGGCGTCACCAGGCGCTCCGGGCCCTCGAATCCCTTCTGCTCCTCGCTGGCATCGGGCACCGGATAGCCGGCCACCTCCGCGAGCAGCTGCTTGATGACCGGATCGCCGTGCGCGTCCAGCTGCTGCCGCAGCATGCTCACCGTGTAGGTGCGCCATGCGGCAAAGTTGACGATCCGTGGTCCCATGCCCTCGGGATGAAGCATGAGGCGGATGGCGTTGACCGGCTGGCGCAGCAGCGCTTCGGAACATCCTTCGTAAAGCTGGGGAAGCGCGGCATTCGACAGCACCACGTTCCAGTGACGATCGACCGCGATGGCGGGAAGCGGATGATGGGCCCGCAGCACGCTTTCGATGGCGGCCTTCGCGGCCTCCAGACCGTCGAGCGAGCGTTCGCTGAAGGCCGGCGCGAAGCCGGCTGCGAGCAGCAGCGTGTTGCGGTCGCGGAGCGGGATATTGAGATACTCGGCAAGACGGATGACCATCTCGCGGCTGGGATGGGCCTTGCCGGTTTCCAGGCACGAGAGATGCCGCGTCGAGCTCTCCGCGGCGACCGCGAGATCCGCTTGCGTCATGCGGCGCCGTTCCCGCCACCGCCGCAGATGAACCCCGAATGGGACGACATGCGCATCCATGACGGCAGCATAGCCGGTGGCACGGCCGGATTCCATGACCTCCGAGGTCAAGTCGGGACGCGCGGACAATCCCGTTTCGGAGCTACTTTCCGCCCCCCACGGTCTGGCGCACCTCGAAACCCTCGAACTGCGGATGGCCGAGATACAGCGGCTTGTTGTCGCCTGCCTTGTGATGCGCAGCGCGGAATGCGTCGGATCTGGTCCAGGCCTCGAATGCGGAATGATTGGCCCAGACCGTGTGCGAGGCATAGAGCGTGTGGTCCTCGGCTTCAGGTCCTTTGAGCAGATGAAACTCGATGAACCCCGGCACCGTGTCGAGATGGCTGTCGCGCGACAGCCAGACCTGCTCGAAGGCCGCCTCCGAGCCCTTGGCGACGCGGAAACGATTCATCGCAATATACATCGGTCGATCTCCTGAACCCGGTTCGGGCAGTCGATGACGCCGGATTGCGTCGTCAATAAGAGCGTCGCGGGCAAGCTCACGCGATCAGCCCCTGCATCGGCTTCGCGGGCGCGCTGTCGGGAAACACGCGCTCCGCCAGCACGCGCTCAGCTATGCCGAGATGGTCGGACAGTACGCCCTTGATGACCGCGCGGAGATCCGTGGTCGGTGCGAGATCGCGGCCTTCATAGAGGCTTGCGGGCTTCAGCGTCGGCCAGTCCGTGATCACCCGCCCGCCCTTCACCGCGCCGCCGGCCAGGAGCGCGATCGTTCCGGTGCCGTGATCGGTGCCCTCGGTGCCATTGATGCGCGCGGTGCGGCCGAACTCCGTGGCCACCACCACGACGGTATCGCGCCAGTGTGCGCCCAATCCGCTTTCGAATTCCGCGAGCGCGCCATCGAGGCCGCCAAGCAATTGCGCCAGACGCCCGACCGGGCCGCCTTCATTGGCATGCGTATCCCAGCCGTCGAAGGCGAGCGCGCCGATGCGCGGGCCGTCGTCGGCCGCCATCAGCTTGGCCGCGCCGCGCGCGACCTGGCGCATCGCCGCGGCGCCATTGGCGCCCGGCTTCGGCTTCATGTCGTCGCCGGCTGCGGCCTTTTCCAGTTGCAGGCCCTGCGACAGCGCCGAGGCCAGCGCCACGTCGCGATGCTGGTAGAGCGCGACGAGCCGCATCGCGGTGTCGTCATCGGCCTGTGGCAGCGTCACCGGCGCCCAGCCGACCGTCGGCGCCGGTCCGCGCAGCACCAGTGGCGTGGTCGGGCCGACCGCCAGCGCGCTCATCACGCGCTCGCCGCGCGGCAACGCGTCGAGCGCGCGGTTGAGCCAGCCGGACTGCACGCGGCCGGGCCCGGCAAAGCCGCTCTCCAGCACGTCCTGCCCGTCGAAATGCGAACGGTCGCGGTACGGCGTCGCGACCGCATGAATGACGGCCGCGTGCTTGTCCTGGTACATGCGCGCAAACTCCGGCATCGACGGATGCAGCGCGAAGAAGCCGTCGAGCGCGGTGGCGGCATGCGGCCCGTCGGTCGACAGCGCGATCGCGCCGTGCAATCCGGCATAATCGGGATCGCCGACGGGTGCGACGGTCGCCAGTCCATCCAACGCGCCGCGCAGGATGATGACGACCAGCCGCGGATCGCGGCCGTCGGCGGCGCGCGCGAATCTCGGCAAATAGGCCGAGGCCGCGAACGAGGCGCCGCCGAGCAGCAGCGCACGGCGCGAGGTGAAGAGAAGGCTTTCGCGGCAGGTCATGATCATCTCCTCTGAAATTCCGGCGACATCAACAGCAGCGCCAGGGCCTGCTGCCGCGATTCCGCGCGCTCGATGGTCCGCCGCGTCTCCTCGGAGGCCGCGTCGGCCGCGACCAGTTCCAGCAGATCGCGCGGATCGACGGTGTTGCCGGCGCGGGACGCGATCTGCGCCGAGATGTCGAGCCTGAGCTTCATCCCCTCCGGCGCGGCCCAGGCCGCGTTGATGTCGGGAAAGCCGTTCGGCCCCGCCGGCGTCCACAGCGGCTGGCCGAGCGTGTTGAGAGCGCCGAGATAAAGGCCGGGCTCGTCCGGAACATGGGCGAGCGCCCGCCCCGCCGCGACCAGGAATTCGTATGGGCTGCGCAGCTTGGCGAGCGGCGCGCTCCATGCCTCGTCGGAATCGACCAGCGCGATCGTCAATGCCCTGAGGTCGCCGTCGGTCCTGGTGAACACGTCCTGCAGCCGCGCCACCAGTGCAGGTGGCGGCTCGTCGGCGACGAAATGGCGGACGAATTTCGTGGCGATGAACTTTGCCGTCGATGGATGACGCGCGATGTCGGCGAGCGCAGCCTCGCCCTGTGCGATGCCGTCCATCTCATAGATCTTGCCGAGCAGCCTCTGGGGTCCCGGCTCATGGGCATTGGCATTGAACGCAAAACTGCCGGGCTCGCCGAGCCGGCCCTGGCGACCGGCAAAGGTCCAGCCGGTGATGATGCGCGCGAGCGAGGTGACATCGTCCTGGGTGTAGCCGCCGCCGACGCCGAGCGTATGCAGTTCCATGATCTCGCGGGCGAGATTTTCGTTCAGGCCGCGCTTGCGGTTTTGACCGGCGCGGGAATCCGGGCCCAGCGATTGCTGATTGTCGAGGAAGAACAGCATCGCCGGATGCTGCTCGACCGATTTCAACATGTCGGCGAAGCGCCCGAGCACGTGGGGCCTGATCGCCTCGCGTTCGAACGAACCGGCCCACATCCGCGCCAGCGCGCCCTTGTTGGCGGAAATGCAGAAATGATTGGACCAGAACGCGACCAGCCGCTCGGTGAAGCCGCAATCGGCGAGCACGGCGCGCTGCAGCCTGGCCAATGCTTCGGCACGAAACGTCTTCTGGATGACGTTTTGCGGTTGCTGCGGCTGCGCGGCCTGCTTCGCCGCGTCCGGCTGCATGGTCGCATTGGGCGGCGCCGCAGCGGCGGCCGTGCCCCCCTCCGCGGGCTTCATCTCGGCGTCCTTGCCGGCAATTCCCGAGGCTGCGTCAGCCAACGATGGACCGCGCATCCGCGCATTGGCGTCCGCGGGAGAGGGCTGCGGCGGGCCTTCGGAATTAGCCGCACCCGCTTTTGCCTCGCGCGCCTTCTTCTGCTCCTCCTGATACGCGAACACCGCCTGCCCGAGCGCGGGGGTCGACTGCAATCCGGGCACCTCGAGCCGCGCGCCGTTCGGACGGCCGAGCTCGGACTTCACGAAGCCGCGTGGGTCCGTGGCCGCATTGACGAAGTCGCCGGATGCACCGCCGCGCGCACCGAACCCGAAGCGGTTGAGCGCGACAAGGGCAGCTTGCGAATCGCGGGCCATCGTCTTTTTCCTCGACCGTTCATCCGAATTGCGGCATCAAAAGCAGCGAAATTATACTGCCGTCACGGATGAACCCGACATTAAAAGCGCGGCAAGCGATCGGTGGGAACCATGAATAATTGGTTAGGAAGCGAAGTGCCGCGTCGTCTCGCCTGTCACCGCTGCGGTGCTGAATTTACCTGCGGCCTTTCGGACTCATGTTGGTGCGCGGAAGAGACGACGCGCCTGCCGATGCCGCGTGAGGGCAACGACTGCCTGTGCCGCGACTGCCTGCGCAAGGCGGCGGAGGAGACCAACATTCAGAGCTGAAACGAGGGGTCCCATCGCGTCAAAGCCAGCTCCATGTTCTCATCCCGGGGGAGCATCGCCACCGGGTTCGCGCGTAGCGTGGCCCGATGATAAACGCCGCGATGCGCCTGGAAAGGATGAGGCCCAGGCATCAGCGGACTCAGGTTCTCCGAGCGATGCGAAGCATTGTCTGGAGACGCCGCACTTTGTCTGCGCCGTTCGCTGACGGCCTCGCTGACGCTCGACCTGCTCGGGCGCGCGCGGCTCCTCACCATGCGGGTTTGATGACGCAACAAGACTAGTGAAACCTGCCGCCCTTCTGTCCGGCCGGCGCCTGCTGCTTCGGCGCGCTGCCCGCCTTGAGTTCGTCGGGGGTCACGCGGCAGTCGCCATTCTTGTCGTAGTTCAGGATGAATTCGCTCGGCTTGTTCACGAACTCCTTGCGGCTGATCTTGCCGTCCTGATTTTCGTCGAAATAGCCGAAATCGGCGTCCGCAAACGGACTGCCAGGCTTGCGCACCGTCGCGAATTCCGACGGGTCGAGATTTCCATCGTGATTGCGATCGGCCAGCGTGAAGGTACGGTCGAGATAGCTCTTCCATTCATCGCAGGTGTAGACGCCATCATGATTGGCGTCCCAGATATCCTGTTGCGTCTGGGCGACGGCGGACGGCGCGGCCGCCAGCAGCAGCCCCACCGTCATTGCAATCCTGCACATCGATCTTGCGTTCAATTGTCTCACTCCTTGCTCTGCCGCGGACACCGCCCGACATCGAGGGGCGGAACGGCTCGAGTTCCCCTCCATCCGCGCGACCTCATGGGCTGCCCGTCGCGGCCTGAAAGCCTCCCGGCAACGCACGCCAATCCGCTCGCTTGCCCGGCAGATCGCAACCAAATATTTTTTGCTGATTGTTGCTGACGGCGGTTATTCCGAAGGTCCTGCGAACAGCAGCAGGTTGCCGTCGACGTCGCGGACGATGAAATCCAGCGCGTCCCAGGGCTCGCGCTTCAACGCCTGAAAGAACACGACGCCCGCGGCCTCGAACTCCGCGGCGAGTTGCCTGATCTCGGCGGCGGTTGCAACCGTGAGCGAGGCCGCGAGCAATTCCTCGCGGTCGCGCAGCGCGGGATCGATCACGGGCTCTTTGACGCAGCGCAGGTTGAGCCGCGCCGCATCGCGCTTGACCTGCGCGTAGTAAGGCGGCTCACCATAGGTGAACTCGACCGCAAAGCCGAGCTTTTCGGTGAAGAAATCGCAGGCGGCCTTGATGTCGGCGACGAACAATTGCGGTTCTGCCACGGTGAGGAAGGCCCTGGAGGGTGCATCCGCCTGCATGCCGGCAATCCTGTCAAAAAAACCGGCGCGACAATGCTCTACTGTGACACGCGGCGCAATCATTTTGATCTGGAGCAACACGGTCGGCGCGATTGCATCGCGGCGATCGCCGATGCGTTTGTACTCACGCATGAGCAGCAGGTGCTGGTTTCGCAGATGGTTGGCTTTCCGAGGGCTGAGGTCGCCCATAGGCGCGCATGCGCGCCTATGGGGCGGCATCTTTATACGGCGCGGCGCCATTACTCCTTGTCGCTGCCGTCTTCGTCCGCCGGCTTGATCCGGATTCCGCAGCGCGCCAGCGCCTCACGAAGAAGGATCTCGATCTCGGCGTTGACGCTCCGCAGGTCGGCTACGGCGCACGGTTTCACCGCGTCAAGAAGCGCTTTCTCCGCCCGGAGCGGAAAGGGAATGCGTTCCGGGCCCGGGGGCCGTCCTCGTTGGGCCATGGCCAGTCATGAATACAGAGTGCCGGTATTGATCACCGGGGTAACCTCGCGGTCGGCGACCAGAACGACCAGCAGGTTCGAGATCATCGCGGCTTTGCGCTCCGGATCGAGGGCGTCGGCGAGCTTCTTCTGGTCGAGCTCTCGCAGCGCGTCTTCGACGATGGAGACCGCGCCCTTGACGACCATGCGCCTGGCCGCGACCACGGCGCTTGCCGCCTGCTTGCGCAGCATGGCGCCGGCAATCTCGGACGAATAGGCAAGATGCGAGATGCGCGCTTCGACGACCGAGACGCCGATCGGCTCCATGCGTGTCCTGATTTCGTCCAGCAGGGTTTCGATGATCGCATCGCCGCCGTCGCGCAGGCTGACCGTGGACATCGGCAGGTGTCCGCCCTGCTCGACCGCTTCTTCCGCCTCGACCTCATCATAGGGATGCACACTTGCCATCCGCCGCAGCGCGGTTTCGCTCTGGGCTTTGACATAGTCCGCATACGAGCCGACCTCGAGGAGCGCCTTTGCGGCATCCTCGACGCGCCACACGACCACCGCGCCGATGTCGACCGGATTGCCGGCCGCATCGTTGACCTTGAGCGGGCCGGACTCCAGAGTCTGGAGCCGGCGCAAAACCTTGCTCTTCGAATTGAACGGGTTGACCCACCAGAGCCCGGGCCGGTGTTCAGTGCCCGCCCGCGAAGCGCCGGCGCGGGCCGCATGCGGGGGGACGCGACCAACGGAGCGACTGCGCCGAGCAACCAGAGCCGTATTTATACGATCCCGGAACTTTACGTCGTGGTAGCGACGAAAATCTAGTTTCTCGCGCGCGTTAGCTCACTTTCCGGGGGGGCCAGACTGGCTCGTCCACCATGCCGATTACCGGGCACATAGAAACGACTTGGTAACGATAGGCGCCATGCCCCACGATGTCATCCCCAGCAGAGACCACGCCTGGTCGTTCGGCTTCTCG
>Ga0210401_10005335_pt1 | contig 13236 bp, 10 predicted proteins | sample IncBWH32MmetaG_FD_150866 | JGI IMG/M metagenome (GOLD analysis project Ga0210401, IMG submission 150866) | Forest soil microbial communities from Barre Woods Harvard Forest LTER site, Petersham, Massachusetts, United States - Inc-BW-H-32-M | ecosystem: Environmental > Terrestrial > Soil >... | reverse complement strand
TGAGCCCCGATGAGCTCGACGCGATGATCACGTCGGGCGCCAACAGCTCGTCCAGCTGTCCATAGAGCTTCTGCTTGAACTCGATCCGCTCGGGCCCGTTCTCCTGGACGAGATCGACGCCGTCGACCGCTTGCGCGAGCGCGGCCGTGAACTTCAGGTTCGACTGCGACGCTGCGGGCGAGAGGCCCAATCGCTTGAGCGCCGGCCAGGCTGCCTCAACGAAATTCCTTAAGCCGGCTTCCGCGTTCGGCGCAACGTCCGTCGCGACGACCTGCAGTCCCTTGGCGAGAAACAGCGAGGTCCAGCTCGCGCCGATGACGCCTGTGCCAATAATGGCTATCCGGCGAATGGGCTTGTTTTGCGACATATCAGGTCTCCTTCGGGATTTCGGCGTATGCGATGCCGGTGAGGTTGCCCTGGCCATAGAGGAAGCTGCGCTCGCCGGATCCATTGAGCCGCGCGGAGTAGACCGAGCCGGCGAAATCGGTCACGAACATGCGGTCGCCCGGTACATCGAGCGCAATTCCGATCCCTTCCATCAGATGGTTCACCACGATCTCTGGCTCAGCAGGTTTGTTATCGATCGAGGCCCGGTTCACGGTGTTGCCGCGCGGCGGGTCACCTCGATCGGTCCAGTACAGAACGCGATTCTTGAGGTCGAGTTCGAGGTCGATCGGCTCGGGCAGATGATCGAAGAAGACTTCGATATCCGAGCGATTTGTTGCGGTCTGTCCTTTGGGAATTTCGACGTTGGCGCGGAAGATGCGGCCGAGCCCGGCATTGTCGGGACCCTTTTGAGTCCAATAGATCCGTCCGAGCTTCGGATCGATGGTCAGCCCGACGCACCACTTGGTCGGATCCCGGCGGTCGACGTCGCCGCATCCCGCTTCAATGAGTGTCTCGATCCGAGACCCGTCGAGATTGCACCGCATGACACGCATGCCCTCGCGGTCACACCAATAGAGCTTGCCGCTCGCCTTCTCGAGAATGAGCTGTTTCGGAGTATGAGTGTTTCCGACCGGCACGATGACCTTGCGGTTCTTGCCGTCGATATCGGCGCGCTCGATAGACCCGTCGTCCAGGTTTGGAATACCCATGTTGGTCCAATAGATATGACCGGCGTCGACATCGACGACGATGCCGTCCGGAAGATGGCAGTCCGTCACAATCGTTCTGTGATCGGAGCCGTCGGTATTCATGACGTGAATTTTTCCGGCGTTCAGCTCGAGAACGAAAAGCTGGGGAATTGCAGCCGTCGCGACGACAGTTTGGGACGATTTCATGGCGGCGCACCATCTAAAGCTGTTCAGACACTGGTTCGGTCAGAACTCAGCGACCGACCATGCCGTAGATGCTCGTCGTCATCTTGAAGGATGTTGTCGCGGGTATAATCGCTGTGCTTCTATCGAGCTTCGTCCGCGACGTCGACAAAGCCAGCCCAATCGCACGGATGATGCGGCCGGCAAGACGGACTGATGAGCAAACCCCCTCGCCTTGCTTGGGTCAGCGGCAGTCCCAATGCGATGAGTCATCGATGTCTGTAAACGCAGGGATCAGCGATCAATCCAGACGGTCATACCGGGTTCGATATCCGCCGGGTGTTCCAGCGGATCGAGGCGCATTCGCAACGTAGCGCGGTCATGATCGCCTATAACCCGCTCAGCCTGCCAGGTGGCAAAGACTCCGAGAGGCCGCAGCTCGGTGGCAACGCTTTTGATCGTCCCGCCCGCACCCCCTCGCATCACGTCTACAGTTTTTCCAACGGCGAGACCGCTGAGATAGTCCTCGCGTACGTTGAATGAAAGCCATTGCTTGCCAGCAGCCTCAACCATCACAACAGGTTGGCCTGCATGGACGTTCTCGCCTGCCTCCGCGGCGATGACGCTGACGACGCCATCGGCCGGAGCACGCAAGATCATCTTTTCAAGACGGCGCTCGAGTACGGCCACCGCGGCGGCGGCGACCTGCACTTGCGCGTCGGCAATCGCGCGCTCCTCCCGGGTCGGGCCCGCTACGGCCGCGTCATAGTTGGCCTGCGCTTCCGCCACATCGGCGCGTGCGCTCGCGACGTCGTTTTCGGCCTGGTCAAGCGACTGCTGGGATTCGAAACTCTGGCGTGCCAGCGTGCTGGTCCTCGTCAGCTGTGCCTGCACATATTCTAAGCGAGAGTTTGCCTTTGCGATTTGTGCCTTCAGCGAATCGACCTGCTCGCGACGGACGCCCGCATAGACATTATCGCGGTTTGCCTTTGCCGATCCAAGTGCAGCACGCGCCTGATCCGCTTGTGCCGTCAACTCGACCGCGGAAAGGCTCGCCAAGACATCGCCTGTATGCACGTGAGCGCCCTTCTCGACCGAAATCGACACGAGTTGGCCGTCCACTTCCGGCTCCACTCTGACTTCAGTCGCCCGTACAACGCCAACGATTGCACTCGCCGATCCGGAACGACGCTCGAAGTAAATTAAAGCGCCGGCGACCAGCACGAGCGCGATCGCAGCGAGGCCGGCACGCTTAGTCATGCGTATTGACCCTTCCTCTCTTGACGGCGAACGCCGAGATCACGGCGAGCGTGAAATAGACCAGGGTCAGGCACCACAATCCAAGCCAGTCATGCGCGACCTCCCAAATACTGGCCCCCAGCTGGTTGATACGCACAAGGCCATCGATCGCAGAATCTGCCGGGAACATCCGACCCAGCGCCTTCACTGCGTCGGGGATTGCCTCTCGCGGCCATGCGAATCCAGCGGTGAAGAATTGAGGCAGGCTGGTCGCAAGCAGGAGGAGAGTAGCGTTCTCCGGCCGTGTGAACCATGCCCCGATGGCCTGTCCCATGAAACTCGTCGCCAGCAAAAAGACGGTCGCAAGCGCCAAGAGTTGCGGAAGATGGCCGAGTGTCGAAAAGCCGTAGATACGTGGCAGCACGATGAGATAAAGCGCGAGCACTGGAAGGTAAATGGTCAGATGGGCGACGCCGCGGCCCAACACGCCGGCAAATGCGCCACCAGCACTTGCCAATGCACCACCGGTCAACATCGCCGCGCCGATCAGAAGTGTTTGCTGCAGAATCAGCAGGAACGCCGCCGGAACGACGTAGCTCGCATAGCCGCCCACCGGGTTGAAGATTGGCTGCAGCAGAACGTCGGCCGGGCTCAAGCTCGCCAATTTCGCCTTGACCAAACTACCATCGGAGCGCGCGCCTCGCGAAACGAGATCGGACGTCAATGCCCCGAGCGCCGTGGCAACCCCGCTTGCAGTCGATCTGAAAATGAACAGGTAGGTGGCGTCCGCGTAGATCGGGATGTGGGCGGTAATGCCCTTGAGCACGTCACGCTCGGTATCTGCCGGGATTTCGACGGCAGCGAATGCCTGCCCACGATCGATCGCGGTGCGCGCCTCGGCAAGTGTGCGGGCGCGAACCGTAACGCTCAACGCTCCGCTCGCATCCAGCGTCTCGACGATCTGGCGGCTGATATCGCTCAAATCGTTATCGACGACGGCAATAGGAAGCTTGCGAAGGATCTGGTTCAGGTACGGTTGCGGATAGTAAATCCCGTAAATCAAAGGCGCCAGGACCAGCACGCTGAAGGCGCTCCGCGTTCCGAGTATGCGCCGCCACTCCGCCATAAAGGCTCCGCCGATACCCGGCGATGGCTGGATGATCTCAGGTTGGTCAGTAGATCTTGTCGTCTCAAACCAGCCCTTGCGCTTGAGACTGGCCATGCGCAGCAATGCGAGGCTGCCAAAGAGCAAAGCCAGGCCCGCGAGCATCGCAAAGGGGCGGGCGGATTCCGAAACCGGCAATCCCCGCGCCGCTTGTCCCAGCAACACGGACATGTACCAGCGAAGCGGCAGGAACGTGCTCCAGACTTGCGCAAATGTATTCATGCCGACCGTGGGAAAGCCGACGCCGGCATAGCCGAATGCAGGAGAGACAAAGAGACCTGTCAGTCCGAGTCCCGTCGCCAGATCGCCAGCCAGAAGCTGCAAGAAGGCTCCGAGCGACAGGTGAGCAACGATCAGCAGCGAGGCCGCAATCACCAGCAACGGCAGGTCTCCCCGGAAGGGAATCTGCAACACGCCCTCCAGGAAGAGCGCCTCAGCCAGCATCATCAGGAAGAATATGCCGAACAGCGGCGTGAGCTTGCCGACCAGCGCGACAATCGGATCGCCTCCGGCGCTTTCGAGCCAGGCCCGCGCATCGCGACGACGGAACTCGGACCCGACGGAATAGCCGGCGGCAAGCGTGATCACAACGTGAATGATCGTCGGCAGCAGCGCGCGCAGCAAAAACTGCGCATAGTTTTTCTGCGGATTGACAAGCGCGATGGTTTCCCCTGCCAGCGTTCCGATATAGGTCGGCGCGGGTGCGGCGCGCTTGGCGGGAGCCGCGACAGCCGCCGCGGCAGAAAGCGTGTCGCTTAGCCCCGAGGAGGCAATGCCGGAGGCCGTGAGGAACTGCTGGTTATAGAATCCTACGACCTGCGGGCGACGTCCGGCCTTCAAGTCTTGCTCGAAATCCGGCGGAATATAGACCGCCGAGATCGCCTTGCCGGATCGGATATCCTGCGCAGCCGTCGACAGACTACCGGCTTGGTCGACGATATGCAGACTCGGAGACGCTGCAACGTATTCCACCAGGGCCCGCGAAGCGTCCGACCGGTCCTCGTCGACAACGCTGACCCCAAGTCCGCGGATGACCGGATGACTAAAGACAGTCGTTAGAACCACGAACGCAAACAACGGCACGCCGAAGATCAGAAGCAGCGCCACCCGGTCGCGAAAAAGCCATCGGCATTCGCGCCGCACGACCAGAAGAAATCCAGGCTGTGGTACCGGCCTCATTGCCTGGAACGCCAGTCGAGATAAGCGCTCATTCCCGGCCGCAGGTCCGGCACCGGCTGGACGGGGTAAGCGCGGATCGAAAATGTCCGCAAGTCGAAATCACCGGTAGCGCGCGTAGCACGCCAGCTGGCATATTCGCCCTTGGTTGCGATGAGTTTGACCTCGACGGTGATGCTGCGGTCGCCGAGGGCTGGAATACGAACGTCGAATCGATCGCCGACCTTCAGTGTCTTCACCAGATCCTCGCGAAGATCGAAGTGGATCCAGACGTCCGTCAAATCGATCAGGGTGACGAGCGGTACACCCGGCGACACATATTCGCCCGGCTCCACATTGCGCTGATACACCTGCGAAGCGATGGGCGCATAAACGACGAGCTGATCGATGACCGATTGAACACTCTGGATATCCGCAGTGGCCTTTTCGACGTTGGCCTTCGAAATAGCCCGCTCCTCCTTTGTGTAGCCGTTGATGGCCTGCTCGTAGGCCGACTGGGCCTGATCGACGGCCCGTTCGCTTTCATGTAGCGAATCCGTCATTTGGTCGAGCCGGGATTGCGGCGAGTTGCCCTGCTCAGTCAAAGTGCGGGTTCGATCAAAGGTCTTTTGTGCGAGCACCAGAGCTGCCTGCGCGCGCTCCAGCTCCGCCTTCCGTGCGGCAATGGTTTCTACCCGTGTTCCGACGAGTACGTTGGCAAGCTGCGCGTCCGCAACAGCCATCGCCGCCTTCATTTGCCCGAGCTTGGCGACGGTCTCCGGATTGTCGATCCTGACGAGAACAGCGTTTGCGGGAACGTTCTGGCCACGCTCGACGGGTATTTCCTTCACCCGTCCGTCGACGCGCGCGGCGATGTCCAGCCGTGTTGCATCGGCCTCCCCCTGCACGAGCAGCGGCTCGGGCCGCAACAGATAGAACAGGGAAAGCGCGACGACGATAACCGCAACTAGACCAACAATGATGGAGGGAGTGCGTGTCATCGTACTCTTCTCCTGCCCGGCTTCTGGCTTGGGCGAACTTTCGATTTGCATATCGGGGGCTGGCATGTCCATCCTTGTGACGTTTTGGACAATCCGAGGCTCAAATGGATTGTAAGAAACTGCCACAACTTGGATATGACATTCAACTTTTTGGAAGGCCTAGCGCAGGACCCGGCCGGATGGCGACCGCGAATCTCCCCCGCGAGCAAGGATAGCCAGGTGCGGTGACCCTGTTATGTCAATTTCCGTAGCACCAAACTATGTCACAGGATTTGCTGGCTCGATTTACCGGAATATAGGCATCGGGGGGCTTTGCGTCGCGCCGGCCTTCGCGGTGGGCCGCCTCACACGGCAAGACCGCAAACCAAGACAACTCCAAGCAGCTTCATTCAATCCGATCTCTCATAGGCGCGTAATCATCAGCGGGGTGCGCCGCTGCTGTGAAGGTCGCGCCAATGGAGCTTGTGAAGCTCCTCCGCATTTTCGCAGCCGAGTCATCCACTCATGTTGAACAGACGAAAATTGCTCCTTGGCTTGGCGCCAGCCGCCATTCTCCCCTCGGCTTCCGCAACATCGCTCGCGGCGGCGAGCGAGACCAAGAACGCCGATTTCGCACCGTCGTTCTTCTCTCCGGACGAATGGCGATTCATCAATGCCGCGGTGGCCCGGCTCATTCCTAGCGATGGAAATGGCCCTGGTGGAATCGAGACCGGCGTGCCGGAGTTCATCGATCGGCAAATGGAAGCGCCTTACGGTCACGGCGCGTACTTCTACATGCAGGGGCCGTTTCATCCCGAAGCGCCGCCGACGCTGGGATACCAACTCCAGTATACGCCTCGCGAGATCTACCGCGCCGGCATTGCGGACGCGAACAAGAGCAGCACTGGCAGCAGCGGAAAGTCGTTTGCCGACCTGACGCCGGACAAGCAGGACGAATTTCTGGGGCAAATGGAAAAAGGCAAGATCGCCTTTGAGAAGATTCCGGCGACGAGCTTCTTTGCCCAACTGCTCGAAAATACGCGCGAAGGATATCTGGCCGACCCGATGTACGGCGGAAACCACGGCATGGCTGCTTGGAAATGGATCGGGTTTCCGGGAGCCCGCGCCGACTTTACCGACTGGATCAACCGGCCGGGAGCGCCCTACCCGCTCGGGCCCGTTGCCATCCAGGGCACGAGGCGCTGATGGCAAGGCACGCACGACCTGTCGATGCGGTCATCATTGGTTATGGCTGGACCGGCGCCATCATGGCCAAAACGCTGACGGACGCAGGTCTTTCCGTGGTCGCGCTGGAACGAGGACCGGCACGCGACACATCGCCTGATTTCGAATATCCGCGGATCGTCGACGAGCTCAAACATGCCATCCGCGGCGAGTTATGGCAGCCGCTTGCGAAAGAGACCGTCACCGTCCGGCACGGCACCAGTGATGTCGCCGTTCCATATCGACGCTACGGATCGTTTGTCCTTGGCAACGGCGTCGGCGGCGCCGGCGTCCACTGGAACGGCCAATTGTGGCGCGCATCGCCCGAGGATCTTCGCCTAAAGAGCCGCCTCCAGGAACGGTACGGCAAGGACGTCATTCCCGAAGAGATGACGATCCAGGACTATCCTGTATCGTTCGAAGAACTCGAACCGCATTTCGACCATTTCGAAAAGGTTTGCGGCGTTTCTGGAGTTGCCGGCAACTTGCGCGGAGAGATCAAGCCCGGCGGAAATCCATTCGAAGGCAAGCGGAGCGACGAATTTCCGACGCCTCCGCTACCGGCGATCGAAGCGGCCCGTCGCTTCGAAATCGCCGTGGCCGAGCTTGGCTACAAATCGTTCCCGACTCCGGCCGCCAACAGCTCGATTCCCTTCACAAATCCGTATGGCGTTCGTTTAGGCCCCTGCAATCTTTGCGGGTTCTGCGATCGCTTCGGCTGCTTCCTTTACTCCAAGGCATCGCCCCAGACCACGATCCTGCCGATCCTCGCGGAGCGGTCTAACCTCGAGGTCAGGACGAACGCTTATGTAACCCGTATCCTGCGCGACGGCACCGGCAAGAAAGCCACGGGAGTCCTCTACATCGACGGCGAGGGACAAGAAGTAGAACAGCCCGCTGATCTCGTGATCCTGAGCGCCTTCCAGATGCACAATGTTCGTCTGCTTCTGCTCTCAGGCATCGGCGAACCCTACGATCCATCGACGGGCAACGGCGTCGTCGGAAAGAACTACGCTTACCAGATGTGCAGTGAAACGGCGGTTTACTTCAGCGAGGACGTCGAGATCAATCCCTTCATCGGCGCCGGCGCTGCGGGCCAGCGGGTCATCGATGAGTTCAATTCCGATCATTTTGACCATGACGGCCTGGGTTTCGTCGGCGGCTCGCTGATCTATGCCGGCGCTACCGGTGGGCGTCCGATAGACCAGATGATGATTCCGCCTGACGCGCCGCGATGGGGATCCGGATGGAAGTCGGCGATACGGAAACACTACCGTCATTCGGCCCCGCTCGGAACGCAAGGTTCGGTCATGTCCTATCGCGACAGCTACCTGTCGCTCGATCCCACCTATAAGGATTCTCACGGCTTGCCGTTGCTCCGGCTGACTTTCGATTGGCACGATAACGAATACAAGATGGCGGCCTACTGCGCGGCAAAAATGGAAGAGATCGCCCGCGTCATGAAACCGGAGAAGCATGCCACGCTGAGCTTTAAGCCCGGCAATCACTACGATGTGCGTATCTATCAGTCCACGCATACGACCGGCGGCGCGATCATGGGCTCGAACCCGCGGGACAGTGTGATCAACCGGTATTCCCAGAGTTGGGATGTATCAAACCTCTTCGTCTTCGGCGCATCGGCCTTCCCACAGAACATCGGCTACAACCCGACAGGTCTGCTCGCCGGCCTTGCCTATTTCTCGGCAGCCGCCATCCGGGACAGTTATCTCAAATCGCCAGGGCCACTGGTTCCGTCATGAACTGGAAACGGCTGGGTAAAATCGTCGTCATCGCGGGTGCCGCCGGATTTTTGGGTGTCGTCGCGATATCGAGCCTATTGGACTACGCGGCCGGCGAAAAAACTCTCGCCACGTCGGAGGCATCGGCATCGCTCATCGCGCGCGGAGAATACCTTGCCAGGCTCGGCGATTGCGCGGCTTGCCATACGATCCCCGGACGCCCGCCCTTTACGGGCGGATTGAAAATGGGCACGCCGATCGGCGCAATCTACACGACCAACATCACGCCTGACCCCACATACGGCATCGGCAGTTTTACGCTGACCGACTTCGACCGCGCGTTGCGTTTCGGCGTCTCCAAGGGTCACACACTCTATCCGGCCATGCCCTATCCTTCTTATTCAAACACGACGCTGGAAGACGTCGCTGCGCTTTACGCCTACTTCAAATCCGGCGTTACCCCCTCAGCCACTCCGAACATTTCGAACGAGATACCCTTTCCGCTATCGATGCGTTGGCCTTTAACGTTCTGGCGGCTGTTGTTCTCGCCGCGGCCGGCGCCGTTCAAGCCGGGCTCCCTCGATCCGATCGAGGCGCGTGGAGCCTACTTCGTCGACGGTCTCGGACATTGCGGCGAGTGCCACACGCCCCGCGCTTTGACCATGCAAGTGCGCGCTCAGACCCGGGCAGATGGAGAGGCCTATCTTTCCGGCGCCGTGATCGAAAATTACTTCGCACCCAGCTTGAGAACCAGCGGGCACGGCTCGCTCGCCGACTGGAACATCGAGGATATTGCCGAATTTCTCAAGACGGGGGCCAATAACCACGGCATCGTGTTCGGCTCCATGACAGACGTCATCGTCCACAGCACGCGATTCATGACCGATGACGATGCGGCTGCCGCTGCCAGGTATCTCAAATCGATCGCCGACAAAGGGACACAGACTTTCGTGTACGACGAGGCGGCTCACCATGCCCTGCAAAAGGGTGACACCGGTAAACCTGGCGCCTTGCTCTACCTCGACAACTGCGCCGCTTGCCATCGACCCGATGGTCTTGGATACCAGCGCGTCTTCCCTCGGCTCGCCGGAAATCCGGTGGTAATGGCGCCTGAGGCGATATCGCTTGCCACGATCGTTCTCGAAGGCTCACTCACACCAAGGACAAAGGCCACACCTGCGCAATTCGCGATGCCTTCCTTCGCGTGGAGGTTAAGCGACCAGGAGGTCGCGGACGTCGTTAACTTCATTCGAAGCAGTTGGGGTAACCGGAGCACGCCGATAGCCGCAGAGAGCGTCGCGAAGTTGCGAAAGTCGGTCCGATCCAACTAAAGCGGATCGGCGCCAAGGTCGGGATGTCTCGAGGTTGGGATGTCCAGGATCGTTCTTATTAGTGCCCGACTTCGGGCATGATCACTCCGTTTTCCATCGCCTGGCTCGCAGGTACCTCCTGTAGCGCGATGGAAAGGTCACGATCGGACACCCCGGTTTTTTCCTGGAACATCTTCCATAGGGCCTGAACGAGCCGTGATTTCTCTTCGGGCGTATGGCCGGCGCGGATGACACCCACGATCGAATTGACCGGTGAGCGCTCTGCGGCGACATAGGCGTGATTCCGTGGATAAGTCGGGAAAATCGAATGGACAAAGTTCGCTGGAACATTCATCGCCATCGTGTGTATCCGAACGAGTTCTGCCGCGATCACGTCCCGCTGTTGGGCCGACAATAATCCATCCGGCGTTGTTACCGTGTAAAGCGGCATGATGCCCGGCTCCTTTTTGATGTGACCGATTTGCTGACGCGGCGGATCGCATCCGTCTATGCTTTCGCCATCAAACAGCCGTCTCGTTCCCGCGGCTTGGAAACGCCTGCTGCCGTTAGGCCATTAATGCGGTCTCAGACGCGGCCTCGCCGCTTCCCACTCGGATAGGCCTTGCGAAAAAAGAGGCCGATAGCGTTGCGCGCTATCGACCTTCAAGACCGGTCGACGACTGGCCTGTTGCCGGCGTCGCCGGCTGAGCGTCTCGGGAGTACAAGCGCTCGATCCTTACAAATTTGTTCGGCCGGCTGTCGCTGCTGAACACGCTTCAGTCAGATATTTTCCTTGATCATTTCGATCAGATCGTGGGCCTGTCCGCCGAGCACGGCCCGCGCCGAATAGAGGGCCATTCCATAGGCCGGTCCAAACTCGATCGCCGGTGGCATCACCAGCGTCATGGGTTCGACATTCACATCGAGCAAGGCGGGGCCCGGGTGAGCGAGCCACTCCCCTATCGCAGCCTCAAGTTCGTCCGCCTTGGCAACGGTACGGCCCCATAGGCCCATCGCCTTCGCGACTGCGCCAAAATCAGGATTTTGCAGATGGGTGTAGAGCGGCAGCAACCCTTCCGATTTCTGTTCGATATCGATGAAGCCGAGCTTTCCATTGTTGAACACCGCCACCTTGATGGGCAGCTTGTGCTGGACCGCCGTCATCAGATCACCGAGCAGCATCCCGATCCCGCCATCGCCTGAGAGAGCGATGACCTGGCGGCCGGGCGAGGCCTTTTGCAGGCCGAGCGCAGTCGGCATGGCTGCTGCCATCGTCCCGTGCAGGAGGCTGGCGTAGAAGCGCCGCTTGGCGGTCGCCTTGAAATAACGGTGCATCCAGACGGTTGCTGTTCCGTCATCTCCTGCAACGAGGGCATCGTCAGCCGCCATCCGGTCGATAAGTTCGGTAAGGTAGATCCCGGAAATGGTATCGCGCCGCTTGGGTGTGGCTTTCTCCATCTGGTGCGCGATGACTTCGCGGTGGCGCTGGACGAAGTGGTCGCGGAAACGGGTGTCAGATTTTTTGTGCAGCCGGGGGATCAATGCTTCGAGGGTTGCCTTGATGTCGCCGACCAATGCCCGAGTCACCGGATGGCGGCGGCCCAAATGGGTCGGGTCGATGTCGATCTGCACGATCTTCGCGTGGTCGGGATAGAATTGCCGCCATGCGAAATCCGCACCAAGCAGCAGCAAAGTGTCGCATTCCCGAACGGCGTGATAGGCCGCCTCGTTTCCGATGAGCCCGGTCATGCCGACGTTGTACGGATTGTCGTATTCGAGGGAGTCCTTGGCGCGGCTGGTATGGGCAATCGGCGCCTTGAGGATCTCGGCCGCACGAAGAATTTCGTCATGTGCGCCGCGGCAACCGGACCCGCCATAGATGGCGATCTTCTCGCCGGAATTGATGATGGCCGCGATCTGGTCCAGATCAGCGTCGTTGGGACGTATGACCGGAAGACTCGTATGTACCGCGAACGGCACATCGTCCTTGGCGTCGGAATGCGAGATGTCGACCGGAACGATCAGGACGGCCACTCCGCGCTTCGCAATGGCTGACTGGCAGGCCATAACGGTCTTGCGCCGCGCCTGTTCGGGGGTCAGGATCATGTCGCAATAAACGCTAATGCTTCCGTATATCGCCTTGAAGTCGACCTCCTGGGGAAACTCGAACCCCAATTCGTCGCGAACGATCTGGCTGGCGATCAAAATGACGGGCGCGCGATTGCGGTTCGCCTCGACGATGCCATTGATGAAATGCAGGCTGCCGGGGCCGCAGCTTCCGGCGCATGCAGTGAGGTTGCCGGTTATCAAGGCTTCGCCATGGGCGGCGAAGGCGCCTGCCTCTTCGTGGCGCATCTCACCCACTCGATCCCGCTTTTCGAAATGTGGTGCGCAATCATGTTGAGGGTATCACCCACGACGCCGTAACAATGCTTGACGCCCGCGCTCTGCAGCGTCTCAACAATGATCTCCGCGACCTTCTTGCTCATGGCAGCAAATCCCTCTGGTATGGGGCCGCAACATGCGCCTGGCAGCGGAATAGCGCTTGTAGCGGAATGCGAGGATTTGTATGCGGTTGCGCAGGCAGACATTGTACGGCCGTCACGGGCGTCGGCTCTAGCTGACGGGCTCGATACCGGATTGGAGCCGATCGAGGATTTTCCGGGCCCGCTCATGAACGGGGAATATGGTTCCCGCCGGCATTCGATCAAACGCCGCGCTGAGATATGTGTAAGCTTCCGGCGTGCGTCCCTGTTTCAGCAATAGCTCGGCAAAGTCCATCGCAGCCTGCAGCTCAAACAAGGGGGCGGACTGACGTCTTGCCCATTCGATCGATGACAGCAAGCTTCTTTCTGCCTCGGGAAAATCCTCGGCCGACCTGGACGCCAGGACGAGGCCGTTCACCCTCATCAAGGCGGGCATGTACAACAATTTTCCGCCGCGTTGCTGTGCCTCGATTGCTTTCGTGGTCATCATCAGCGCTTCGCGGTGCTCGCCCAAGGGAATGAGACCCGTAGCCAAGCCACAGACAAACTCCATGCTGAGCATTTCGTGACGTTGAGCGTGAAGCTCCTGCAAGGCCTTCTTAAGTAGCGGAATCCCGGTAGGATCATTTTGAAGGAGCAGCCACTGACCTCGCAGGCCAGTCGCCACGGAACGATAGGG
>Ga0210401_10005334_pt1 | contig 13237 bp, 11 predicted proteins | sample IncBWH32MmetaG_FD_150866 | JGI IMG/M metagenome (GOLD analysis project Ga0210401, IMG submission 150866) | Forest soil microbial communities from Barre Woods Harvard Forest LTER site, Petersham, Massachusetts, United States - Inc-BW-H-32-M | ecosystem: Environmental > Terrestrial > Soil >... | reverse complement strand
AACTTCTCAGCGCGTTCCAGCACTGGACGATGGTTGTGGAACGAAACTTGCTGCCAATTCATTGTTGGGTTTCAAACCGCTCGGGAAACAACGCTCTGGGAACCGACTATTCGATGCGCCGCAGCAGTCGACGATGCCGTGGTCCTGCAAGCGTAACAGAATCAATGCCCCATCGGCGAAAACGGGCGGTACGGTGAGCCCCACCCGCCCTCTTCACAACTTTCCGCGATTTTAGGGGTTTGATTGTTGTGGCCGATGGCTTGGCGTGCCGTTTGGGACACACCCCAGGCCGCCGCGCCATAATTGTCTCAAGCAAGCCCCCACGAGAGGGCTCGGGCACCCGGGCCTTCTTTCTTTTGTTCCGAGTGCACGCTCGACGAGGTAGTTCATTCGCGTCGTCGCGCGATTCGCGTGAAATTTTCCGCCGACTGCAACGTTATCATTAATAGGAGCCAAACAATGAGCAGCCAGACCATCGCTAAGCCCCGCGGTTCAATCTTGAGCAAGAAATTCGCAATTATTCTGCTGGCGGCCGGGGCGTTTTTTCTGGTGCCATCCGTGCCCGCCGAGCAATCTCCGAGCTCGCAATCTTCCGCAGCGCAAGCGCACGACTCTATGCCCGGAATGGATATGGGGCAGCACGATTCGGACAAAAATCCCGACACTACCAAGGCCGCGAATGATGCCATGTCTGATCACGATATGGACATGAGCGCACACATGTACATGACCGCGCTGCGCCCCTCGAACCCTGCCGATGAAAAACGCGCGGAGGAGATACTCGCGCAGCTGCGGCCCGCCATCGAAAAGTATAAGGACTATCGCGTGGCTCTTGCCGACGGCTTCAAGATTTTCGGGCCCAACGTTCCGCAACCCCAGTATCACTTCACGAATTACGCGTACGCTCTGGAAGCTAGCTTTACCTTCGACCCGGCGCATCCGACGTCGTTGCTCTATAAGAAAACCAAGGACGGCTATGAGCTGGTAGGCGCGATGTACACCGAGCGCAAATTGGCCACGGAAGACGATTTGAACGCGCGCGTGCCTCTCAGCGTGGCGCGCTGGCACAAACACACCAATCTCTGCCTTCCTCCGAAGGGCGCTTCCTTGCAGAACGTGGATTTTAAGGAATTCGGACTGCGCGGTTCGATCGCAACCGAGGAAGCCTGCGAGCAGGCCGGAGGGCGCTGGTTCCCGCAGATTTTCGGCTGGATGGTTCATGTGTATCCCTACGAAACCGACCCGTCCAAAATCTGGGCGCATTAATGTCCGCGATGCGCTGTTGCCGCTGACAAGCGCGCGAAGGAACCGCTGTAGAAATCTGGCTTGTGATTGGCAGGAGGTTTGTGTAGCCTATTGGCTGTGAAGGTTAACACCCAATCCGCGAATGCTGTGTGCGTCTGTAGCTGTTGTTGTACAGCGATGCGCACATGCGTCTGCCGAGCGGGTGGGTAACCCAGAAATCTAAGTAAGCGCAACAACCAGGATTTAATCAACCCACCCCCGGAAGACTCGGTCGGTGGGTTTTTTTGTTTTTACGGCGGAAAAATGACCTTTGCATCGGAAGAAGTTTTGCAACAGCCGGAACGGCCGGCGGTATCGAGCGGGCGCGGAGCGTCCTCTCCACCCGCTGCTCTGAGCCATCTGAAAGTGCTCGAAGCGGAGAGCGTTTACATTCTGCGCGAAGCGGCGGCCGAGTTTGCGCGGCCGGTAATGCTTTATTCCATCGGAAAAGACTCTTCGGTGATGCTGCGGCTGGCGCAGAAAGCGTTTTTCCCCGGGAAGATTCCGTTCCCGTTGCTGCACATTGATACCAGCTACAAATTTCCGGAGATGATTCAGTTTCGCGATTGGTACGCTGGGCACATCGGCGCGGAACTGATCGTGCATCAGAACCGCGAAGCGCTCGCGGCGGGCGCCGACCCATTTTCCCTGGGCACACAGAAATGCTGCGGCTTGCTGAAAACGAAATCACTGCTTGATGCGCTGGCCGAAGGCGGATTCGATGCGGCATTTGGCGGCGCGCGGCGGGACGAGGAAAAATCACGCGCCAAGGAACGGATTTATTCGTTTCGCGACGCGCAAGGGCAGTGGGACCCGAAGAACCAGCGCCCCGAGCTGTGGAGTATTTTCAATTCGCGCATAGACAAGGGCGAGAGCATTCGCGTCTTTCCTCTATCGAACTGGACGGAGTTGGACATCTGGCTCTACATTCACGCTGAAAAAATCCCCATCGTCCCCTTGTATTTTGCGCGAGAGCACGAAGCTGTGATCCGCGGCGGTTCGATCGTCTTGCGATACCCAGGTGACCGGCTGCTGCCGGGCGAACAAACCGAGATCGTGAAATGCCGCATGCGCTCTCTGGGTTGCGTTCCTTGCACCGGCGCGATTCGTTCGGAGGCTGATAGCGTTCCGAAAATTATCGGGGAGATGGTTTCGTTCCGGCGGTCGGAGCGTGAGAACCGCGCGATTGATCACGATGAAGAAGGCTCGATGGAACTAAAAAAGCGGGAGGGCTACTTCTAGTGATGCCCGCCGCCCATCAGGAGCTGCGTGAGGAATTCGCGGCTTTTCTCGAGCGCGATCTGCGGAAGGATTTGTTGCGATTTACTACCGCCGGCAGCGTGGACGACGGCAAGTCCACACTGATCGGGCGGCTGCTGCACGATTCCAAATCTGTTTATGAAGATCAGCTTTCGGCGGTGAAGAAAAGTCGCATTAATCGCGCTGCGGGGCCTATTGATTTTTCGCTGCTTACGGATGGACTGCGCGCCGAACGCGAGCAGGGCATCACCATTGACGTGGCTTACCGCTATTTCGCAACCGCGCGCCGCAAATTCATCATTGCCGATACGCCGGGGCACGAGCAGTACACGCGCAACATGGCCACCGGGGCTTCCACTGCTGATCTGGCGATCGTATTGATTGACGCGACGAAGGGTTTGCTTCCGCAGACTCGCCGCCATGCTTACATCGCATCGCTGATAGGAATTCCGAATGTGCTGGCCGCAGTGAACAAAATGGATCTGATGGATTACCGCGAGGATATTTTTCTGCAGCTGCAGAGCGATTTCTTTGCGTTGGCCGCGCAGTTGGGGATTCGGAATGTGCTGAGCGTTCCGATCAGCGCGCTCGAGGGGGATAACGTCGTCAGCCCCGGCGCGCATACGCCGTGGTACCAGGGCCCGACGTTGCTTGAACATCTCGAAACGGTTCCGGTGCGTCCTGCTGCGACGGTGGACGCCGTGCGATTTCCGATACAGTGCGTGATCCGGCCGGACTCTGCATTTCGCGGATTCGCGGGGCAGGTTGCCAGCGGCGTGATACGTCCCGGCGATCCGGTCATTGCGCTTCCTTCAGGACAGAGGACGAGCGTGTATTCGATCGTTACGTTTGATGGCGAAATTCCGGAGGCTTCGCATCCCATGTCCGTGACGCTGCGGCTTGCGGATGAAATTGACCTAAGCCGCGGAGATATGCTGGTTTCGCCGCATGGCTTGCCACGTGTGTCGCGCAATTTCCAGGCGATGGTGGTTTGGCTTCATCCGCAGCCGCTGGAGCTCGGCAAGAATTATTTCCTCAAACATGCGGTGCGAACTACGCGCGCGCAGGCAGTCGCGATTCATCACCGCGTGAACGTTCACACCTTTGCACACGAGCCCGCGCACCGGCTGGAGATGAACGATATCGCTTCCGTCGAGTTCGAATCTGCCAGCCCGCTATTTTTCGATTCTTATGAACGCAACCGCGCCACGGGGAGCTTCATTCTCATTGATCCGCTTTCGAACGCTACGGTGGGGGCTGCGATGCTCGGCGAGAACCAGCCGGAACCGCCGCCACGCTCATCGAATAACGGATTGGAGTCGCAAACCCCCGCGCAAATTCCCGTAACTGCGGCGGAAAGGTTCACGCGCCACGGACATCGTCCCGCGATCGTTCTCGCGGAAGGGCGTGACGTGCTGGCCGGATTGCTCGAACGGGCTCTTTTTCAACGCGGATATGAAGCTCTGCTGGCATCGGCCGCGGAGGTCTCCTCGCCCGAGCAATTCCTGATACTGGCAAAGGGAACGCAGGCTGCAGGGATCATTTTGATTTATGCAGCTGCTGGGATTGAGCTGCCGGGCAAGGATGCGCTTAGGACGCTCGCGGCGGATGGTTTCTACGATCTCACCGCGGAGCATTTGCCTGTTGACGACTATGCCGCGCTGGAAATAATCCTGCCCGGATTCCAAGCGCTCCGCATTCGCGGCGCATCCGGCGATCCGGACGAGGTGAACTAAATGGAACTCGAACAAATTTCCCAAACGTTGGAATCGTTGCCTCTTGGTCGGGCGCTGGAAACCGTACTTTCTGGCGCCGATCGCCGTAAGGCCTGCCTCACTTGCAGCTTTCAGGTCGAGGACATGATCGTGCTGCACCTGTTGCGCCAGCAAATTCCGGACATCCCGGTCCTGTTTCTCGATACCGGGTATCACTTCGCGCAGACGTACGACTATCGCGACCGCATCGCCAGGGAATGGCAACTGAATCTCGTCAACGTGCTGCCGAAGCGGACCGTCGCTCAGCAGGAATCGCAGTTCGGCGTTCTTTACCAATCCAATCCCACGCAGTGCTGCCAACTGCGCAAGGTCGAGCCGCTGATGCAATCGTTGGAACCGTACGAAATCTGGTTCACCGGACTGCGCCGCGAACAATCGCCTTCGCGAAAAAATCTGAAAATAGTGGAACAACATCGTCTGCCCAGCGGCAAAACGCTTTTGAAAGTGAGCCTTCTCGCGGATTGGCCCTGGAAACAGGTTTGGAACTACGTGGGCGCGCAGCAACTGAGCTATCTGCCGCAATACGACGAAGGCTACCTGAGCATCGGCTGCGAACCCTGCACCGCGATACCTGACGATCCCAATAATCCGCGTTCTGGCCGCTGGGGCGGGAAAAAACTGGAATGTGGCATTCACACGTTTTCGGAAAAGGCGGAGTGATGAATTTTCTGATTGGTTTCCTGATCGCGGCCGCGGTGGGATTGACCGGAATCGGCGGCGGCAGCTTCACGGTACCGGCGCTGGTGCTGCTTGTCGGACTGCCGGCTAACGCAGCCGTGGGCACCGCGTTCGTCTTCGCCGGGATTCTGCGTTTGACCGCTGCGCCGTTTTATCTATTCGGCAAGCACATCCACTTCCGGTATCTCTGGCTGATGGTGCAAGGCGCGGTGCCCGGTTTGCTCGTCGGCACCTTCGTGCTGCATTTGCTCAGTCACGATTCGGGAAGCCCGATCGTGGTGATCCTGCTGGGTCTGGTCCTGGCAGGATCCTCGAGCATTACTTTCGCGCCGCGCGTGCAAAATCCCGGGTTCGCGCGCAAGAATTCCCGCTGGCTTCCCTGGCTGGCTCTTCCTATCGGCGTGGAGGCGGGTTTTTCATCCGCCGGCGCCGGCGCGCTGGGCACTGTGCTGCTGCTGAATTATTCCGAAATGACCCCGCCGCAGGTTGTCGGCACAGACATTCTTTTCGGCCTGGTGCTGGCGGTGATTGGCAGCGCGTTCCACTGGAAATTCGGCGCGATCAATGGTCCGGTGCTCACGCAGTTCCTGGCTGGAGGAATTCCGGGAGTGCTGGTGGGGTGCGCGCTGGCTCGCAAGGTGCCGGCGCGCAAACTGAAGCTCGCCGTGGCCACGATTGCGATCTTTGCGGGATTGCAACTCATCTGGAGCGGGGCACACATGTTGCTGGTGAACCGTGCAGTCAACGTTACGAAAATCGCGGCAGCCGCGCCGCTCGAGGCGCGCAACTCCAATTAATCATCCGAACCACCGCGCACACCTCAGACTTGAATTGCAATTGCCAACCCCGCTTCGCCCTGAACTGCGCGGGACCAAGCCGGCGTCCTTGCGCTGCTACGGAATGATGTAACGCAGAGCGATGTAGGCCAGCACCACGTGCGCGTTTTTCGGCGCTCCTGCGGGCACCGACCATGGGCTGCGTTCCGCATACGAATACTGATTGACGAGCTGCAGCTTCCCGTAGTTTGGGTTAGACCACAGAGTCGGGATGAACCCGATGGTCGCCTCCTGGTACGCGCGGTTGTTGGTATTCGCTGAGCCGGGGAATCCAAATCCCACGCAAGTGAATCCGGAAACGCCGTTGCATTCGGGAGCCGGCGTCGCCGTGGAAGCCAGCAATCCGTAATTCCGCTGGAAATACGCGCCGCTGTAGTAGCCATCCAGCAGGAAGTTGGGCTTGAGTTGCCACTCGAATCCGCCCACGCCGGACCCAGCATGCACTGCGGAGAGAGTGCCATCGGGCTTCACGATCACGTCCGGGCCCAGGCCACCGATATAGCGCCCCACTCCGTCGCCGTAGAACGAATCGGCGATCAAATGGAATCCATTGAAAACTTCCAGATTTGCATTCAGCGATACCCCGCCGCCCGTGATGGTATTGGTAGTGCTCGGCGTGGTCAGATTTTCGAACACCTTGAAGCTGCGCACCAGTCCTGCGGCCTCTAGGTGAAAAGCTCGTTCGCGGATCTTCCAGTCGAAGGCCGTTTTCGCCACGAAGTCCGGATGCAGGTTGGGCGTCAGTGCGTTGGTGCTGCTGCTGGTAGCGCTGGTGCTTCCGCTGCCGTCGTCGAACTGTCCCGGGAAAATTCCGGCTGTGCCGCCGGGGAAAACCACCGAGCTGGGCACGAACTGCTGTGGATTTTCGAGTGAAGCGCCCAGAGTCCACGAGTCGGTCGCGTGGTAGATCACGCGGAAGCCCGCTTGCCGCGCGAACACCAAACCCGCCAGGTAATTGGTATCCAGACGCAGCGTGCTGAAAACGTCAAGCGGCGCCGCCGAGAGCCCGTAGCGATTGGGAGTGAGCAGCGACCACGTCTGGCCGCCCACGAGCTCCCATTGATTGTGCTTCACGTCGGCATAAAATAAGCGCAGCCGGAATGTGTCGCTGTTGGTGCTCTGCTGCGCGTTGGGCGGCTGATAACCGTTGAAGTCCGATTCGACGTAGCCGGTCACCGACGTCGAGCTGCCGACTTTCGCATCCACTTTCAGAGACAAGCGCGAGGCCTGCGAAGTGACGCGGAATTCGGTTAACTGCGATTGCGGCACCATGTTGTTGAAGGGAATGCTCGAAAAGTTTGTGCCCAGCCCCGTTCCGGTATTCGTGCTGCGAAAAACGCCCGTGAGGTCGGCGAAACCACCCGGCGTAAAATCCGCGGCGCCGATCTTGAACGAGAGCGGATGTTCCATCTGAATGTCGCTCACTTGTTGCTTATCGGGAGCTCGCGCATCCGGCCGGTGAATCATGCGGGCGTCGGGCGGCTCGGGCGCAGCGGGGCTTGCCGTCGCGAAGGTCGCCGCAGGATCCCCCTTTGGAATACTGGGCGTCACCTTGAGCGCCGCTTCGAGTTTCGCGATGCGGTCGAGTTCCTCGCGGAGCGCGGTGCGCTCGGATTCCAGCTCCTGCGTGTGTTCGACGAGCCTTTGCGCCTGCGCCTGCACCGTGTCCTTCAGTTGCTGGAGTTCATTTATAAGCACGGCGTTGGAGGTGGAAGTGCCGCTGGTATCGGTCGCGGCCGGGTTCGATCCGTCCTTGGTGGAATCCGCCGCGTGCGCTGCCGTTGCTGGGGTGGTTTTATCGTCGCCGCCTCGGACTGCGGGGCGTCCTGCAGTCCCGGCAAACGCCGCGCGCGCAAGCGTGAAAAAGTTGAGCGATGCAAACACTAAAATGGCAATGATCTTTGCTTTCAGTCCTCTGGGTTTCGGCATGGAAGCCTCCTGAGATTTTGGCTTCGAGCCTCCAGTGGACTGGTCGGCCGATCGTAAAACGCGTTGCTCCGCCCCGTAATCGGGGTAGGGCACTGCAATTTTTTCCGGCTACGTTCCGTTCTTGCGGATTCGCTCCGTTTTGTTCAATTCGACGATCCGCCCGTCATGCACGGTGAGGACTACGGACCCGTAGCGAATGGTGCGCAGCGCCAGCGCTACTTCCTGCAACAATTCCACCTCGCCCGCGGTCAAACCCTTCTGCCAATCCGTAACGCTTGTGACGCTCATCCCTTTACCTCCCGGCATCGCCGAAGTCTTATCTGCCGCGCGAACGGCGACGCCGATTTCAGGATTTCGAAGCAAAAAAAAACCCACCTGCCAGAACAACTTCTGGCGGTGGGATTCAGTTCTGCTGAACTAAGGCTGGATGCTTAGATCGTCAGCCTCCCTGCGCCAGAAAACACACGTCCCCGTGCCACGCAACACTGGGAACAACACGCGTTTTCTGGAAAAGCGCGATTCATGCAAAAAACATACCGGAAATCGAATTCGATTGCAATACGCTAAAACGATCTGTGCAGCTGGGTTCTAACCGTTCTTTGTGGAAAGGAACCGGCAAAACGCTGAGCGGCTTTCGGCGTTTACTCGGGAAACGGGCGCGGTATAGTCGCTGCATATGCCCGTCACGTTCGCTGCCGTCCGCAAGCTCGCACTATCTCTGGACCACGTCGAAGAGGGCATGTCCTACGGCACGCCGGGATTCCGGGTGGGCGGCGTCCTGTTTTTGCGGTTTCATCAGGACGGTGAGTCACTGGTGGTGCGGACGGATTTTGCGCAGCGCGAGGAGTTGCTGGCCGCCGATCCTTCCTCGTACTACATCACCGATCACTACCTCAATTATGAATGGATTCTGGTGCGTGTCGCCCGCGTTCACGCCGACGCTTTGCGCGATCTGATCCGCTGGGCGCATAAATCTGCTGTTGCGGAAAAACGACGCGCGCCCCGCCGCAAGCGCGCTGGCCGCTGAAGTCATGCTTGCTATTGTCGCTCGCCTGCCTCGCGCCAGCGTTGCGCTTCTCGCTGCACCGGGTTCGCTCGCGACACCTCATTCCCGGCTAGCTTTTCCGTCATGATTCTTGGTTTATCGCAGCGATGACGCCGTCGGAATCCTCTGCATCGCTGTGGCTCAGCCAAATAGCAATGACATTCGACTCGAGTAAGTTTCGACGCTTCCGGAGCGAAGCTCGCCTGTCGTCCCTTCTTTGCCTTGGTAATCGCAAAAACAAAACGGCAAAAACTAGCGATTAACTTGGGTCGCTGTTGTTTGTTTTCAATCCTTTGCATCGGTTTTTAATATTTCGCTCACTAGCGATTAGGTTTTGCTGGAGCGCGCAGAGAGAAAATGGAAATGGCGGTGGCGCGGCAGTCCTGCGCCCCTCCTGCGGCGGGCAGGCTAGCGACTCAGGGCAAAACCCCTCGAGCCTGCCGCTGGCAGGCTCGAGGGGCAAGCGATCGTGTGTGTAGTTTCATATTTTAGTTTCCGTTTGATGTAGCGCGAAGTCGCGGCGGAAACAGCCGTGCGCTGGGACAGAAATGGTCCGGAACCAGTACTCGCTGGAGGAAATCGGCTAAAACCTGTACTGATTGCGACGGACAGGTGCGGTACAGGTTTTTTCTGCGCGGGTAGAGAGTGTTTTCCTCGGCCACGCGCCGGGATCGCGAACCGAAATAAGAGTTCGATGGAACAGCTGTAGAGATGCTGCGTCGCACCCCCTAGCCAGTCGCGCGGCGCACAAGTTCTGAACTATTTTTTCTGAGCGAATGAGCGAAGGTACGTGACCAAGCCGTGAATTTGATCCTCGCTGAGGGAACCTTTGAAGGATGGCATGCCTCCGTTGCCGGCAGAGATTATCTGAGCGAGTTCCGCATCGGTCTGCTTCTGTACCGCCGGTGAGCGAAGGTCCGGAACATTCATAGTTTTTCCAACCTGAGAGCCGCCTCCATCTGGACCATGGCACCCGGCGCATTTTGCTTTGAACGTGGAACCGGTGCCGGCGCTGTCCTGACCGTTATCAGCGCGCACAATCGAGGCGACAAAAAACGTAAGACCAGCGAACAGCAGTAGCAGAACTGCGAAAGCAAAAATTACATGACGTTCAACGTCATCTTCTTTCATGATTTCTACTTCACCTACAATTTTCGCCGCAGCCGAATTTCGATCCCGTCAATCCCAGAAAGTCGCGCAGGTACCAGAGCAGCGGCATTTCGGGCGCGCCGCTGAACGATTGATCAGCTCCATTCACTTTCAGTTGGATTCATGGCCGCTCCTCAATTGGAACGGATGAAGCAGTTCTCCGTCGCACTACAGCGACTCATCGACTGGCGCCAATTCGAATCGGCACCTTATTCGCAGCATCCAAATGCGCTTGCTTTTCCATTTGCAGAATCACGGCGGAGAAGTCTTGTTCGTTTCCAGGTGTCAATTGCGCCGCATTGACCTCCCACGCCGCTCGTGCCGCGGGCATCTGAGCGCCGACCGCGGCCGCGAGTTTGAGTATCAGCCCGAAATCCTTGTTCATCAAGCGCAGGGGAAATTGCGGGCTGTAATCGTTATTCATCGCTCGCGACAGTTTTCCGAGATGCGCCGGAGCGACGACTGCGGTCTGAGACAGCACGTCCAGCAGGCGATTGCGCTCGAGGCCCGCCTTCTCACCAAGCGCAACGGCCTCGGCAATCGCCTGCATTCCGATTCCCAGCAGACTATTCACGACCAGCTTCATCGCCGCTCCGGAGCCGCTGGGGCCCACATAAAAATACTTTCGAGCGATCGCGCGAAAGATAGATTCCGCCGCTTCAAAGCAATCGCGGGCTCCGCCTCCGAACAGGGTCAACGCGCCCTGTTCGGCGACCGGAGTGCTGCCCGACATGGTCACGTCCAGGACGTTCAGGCCACGCTCGGCACCCAGCCGCGCCAGTGTCTTGGACGTCTCGGGATACACCGTGCTCATGTCAAGGAACAGTGAGCCGCTACGCGCGCTGGCGAAAACGCCGCCCGCAGCGCTAAAAACGTTCATGACAATTTCATCATTGGGAAGGCAGGTGAGCACTACGTCGCAGCCGGACGAAAGCTCGGCAATGCTTTCCGCGATAGCGCCGCCATATTGAACGAGTTCTTGCGCCTTGCTGCGATCCCGGTCGTACGCGGTCAGCGGGAAGCCGGCTTGAAGTAACCGCTGCGCGATGGGCCGGCCCATGTAGCCGATTCCGATGAATCCCAGCTTATCTTTTCCGGGCGTAATTGGGTTCATATCGAATCTTCCTTTGGTCGCAGGCCGGCGAAATTGAGGTGGTATGAACGGTATTGAATGTCAATTCTCGCCGGCCGGCGGCAGCCATTTTTGTGTTTTCACCTTGCGATAGCAGGCAAGTGCAAGTACCGTGCCACAAATAGGAGTCGCTCGAAACCAGAGGCGTTCATCTCTAAGTTAGTGAATCGACGAGGGGTAAAAGCGTGAGGAGACGCTCGTAGCGCATGATGGATTCGCCTCGCGCGTCGCAAGACTTCGACAGCTTTCGACACGCCGTCCAACCGCCAGACACCTTCATCGAGCGCCGTGGCCGACTTTCCCCTGCGTTCTTAGAAGCGCTACGTGAAACCGAAATTCCCGGCGATCGGTGCTGCGTTGTTGGTCAGCGTGTGGAAAAAAGTCCCCGGCTGAAAGCCGGCAAAGTTGAATGCAAGGATAACGTGTGGCGCGGGAGACCAACGAATCTCGAGATCTCCTTGATTGCCGAGATAGCGGGCGCGGCTGGCATTGGCTGGATCAATCAGGGCCCCGCTTGCAAAAGCGTAGATCCCGTCGTGTGTTGATTCTCGCCAGTACCAGTCCCAGGCAAAGGCGCCCGTCAGGTTCGTTCGCAGCTGGAATTGAACCAGCGGATGCAAATCAACGAGATTCTGAGGTCCGAGCGTAGGCACCATCTTGGGTGTAAAGTAACAGCCACGGGGGAACAGGGAGTTGAAAGTTCCGAGAGCCTGATTCGCTGGGTTGCCGTCTCCGCTATAAACGTCTGCACGTAACGTGGGGCGAGGATGAAAGCGCACACGATCGAAGGTATATCCCGTTTCCGTTGATGCGCTCCAAGCGCGAATCGAGGCGTTCGCGAAACTTCCCCATTGAAAATTCGGCTCCCAGTTGTAATCCAGGCCTTTCCCTATCGGCCGGAAAATTCTGGCTCCGACGGTGTGGCGCACCTCCGGCGCAGTGCCACGGTTATAGGTGGCTGATTTGGTGTCTGCTCCGATGTAATAGATGTCGGATTTCCCGCCGTTCACGATGGGTGCCGGGACAGTAAGATAACTTCCCCAGAGGCTTTGCGCGTGATTCGGCACATCGTCGAAAAAGCCGAGATTATTTAAGACGGGTTTGACAGCGAAGAGATCCAGCCTCACGCGCGCACTTTCGACGGTGAAGCGAAAACCATCGAAACTCAACTTTACGTTGGGGCCTTCGTTATTGTCGAACAATCGGCCCGTACCAAGAACGATTTCCTGGCGTCCCGCACGGAGACTGATTCCGTGTGGACTGCTCACGTGCGAGCCGATCTCGATGAACGCCTGATGAACGTCGCCGCGGTCTTCGTCAATTTGGGGTCGCGGACCTCCGTCCCTCCCATCTTCGAATTCAAACTCGAATTCGGAAAAGAGGCGGAAGTACCGGCCAGCGTGGAAATCGAAATGGGGCATCGCGCGGTTCATTACGTATCCAGTGTGGTCTTGCGGTCCGGCGCCAAACATCCAGTTGTCGAAATACTCGTATTCGACGCGATATTCGAAACCTAGCGACAGGTACAGTTGCGGGTTTTCGCCAAAGGGAATGTACTTTACCGGGTCGAAGAAGTCCGTGCGCTTTGCAGAGTCCGCGAGAAAACTCCAATCCTGTTCTGCAGGAAACGGATTCAACGGTGGACGCGCGGGATCTGGAGGCGGGCCGGGCCACTGCGGGTCCGGGGTCTGCGCCCTGGCAGGCAGCGCCGCGAGGGCAATGAGAAAACCGATTAACACAAAATACCAACGGCTCGCGTTTTTTTTTGGCGACGCCCAACCTGCAGTACGACGGCCCTAAGTTTCGAATTTTTGGTCCGCTGAACATCGGCCGTCGCCGGAATTCCTTGCAAATGCGCCGTGAAACCAGCGCGTCAGGGAACACGGGGTACAGCGCGATGCAGGTTGTGAGCCAGCTCTGCCTTGGAAAATTGCCGGGCCTCGTCGCCATCGGCGGGAGTCAGCGTGATGCGAATGCATTTAAAGGCAGGACAGTTACTCTTGGCGGCAACGCTGCGCACGGGGACCAGAACATTGGCCTCCGGGTAGTATGCGGCGGCGCTCCGCCGAGCAATCGCATACGGAACGATCGCAAAGCGCGGTGCCCGGCGGACCTCTCCCTCAAAGTGACTGCATATGTCCACGATCTG
>Ga0210401_10005331_pt1 | contig 13239 bp, 13 predicted proteins | sample IncBWH32MmetaG_FD_150866 | JGI IMG/M metagenome (GOLD analysis project Ga0210401, IMG submission 150866) | Forest soil microbial communities from Barre Woods Harvard Forest LTER site, Petersham, Massachusetts, United States - Inc-BW-H-32-M | ecosystem: Environmental > Terrestrial > Soil >... | reverse complement strand
ATGCTCTAGTGTGCAGGTTTTCGGACATGCAGGGGCGGTCTGACGACGTCTGCTTCTCTTGGGGGTAGAACGGACATGCCAGCGCATCAGCGCAACGTCTGCCCACGGGTGCCAACAAGACCAAACCTGTTGCTGGTCGCGTCCGCCACCGTGCGGTTCACAGGCGTCGCGACACTCTAGGTTCGATCGCCTACGAGCCTCGCTGGTTCGTTCAACTATCCTGAGCGTGGCGCGCGGTCGCCTCCTCAGCTTTAATCGCGCGCGCCGTTGGTCCAGCAAAGCTCGTGATGTTTCTCTAGCCCGCCGGCGTCACCTCGTTCTCGGCCGATCACCAAGCTGTCAACGCTCGTTGACAAGGGGGCGGTAGCCGGCGGGTTGATAAGCTGGTCTGCAATCACCCGGCGCTACGACAGGCGGAGCTTCAGGTGGGTTCTTTGGAGTACTGCTTGTAGCGATCGGGCTTCCTTGACAGCGCATCGAGCTCCTCAAGCAGAAGGTGGAGGGAATCACCCGCGGGCGCAGAGATCTCCATGGCCTGTCGAGACCTGCCATAACCGCGGTCGAGGAGCTCGCGGATTGCAGCGATCCGGGCGGTCTCGCTCTTTGCCTTCAGCGCTAAGCGCGCGAGCTCGACGATGGCTGTTGGCGCATATTGGCGCGCCAGTTCCTGCACGTCGCCGAGAACCTTGGGGCGGCCACCGGGGTTGCCGCTCTGACCTTTAGGAAACTTCATCTGTCACCTCTGTTAGTTGCCTGTTCTCAGGTCAAGGTCAGCACAGCAATATGCGGTTCTTTCATTCTTCCATAGCTACGCCCTTTCCCTCCCTCCGGTCTGATCTAAAGACCGTGCAGGCCGCCGACGATGCGGAGCCCGTCACACTGACGGACTAGGTACTCAGTTCCTTCGGCTTTCGCCCGCCACGTTGTCCCCGTAGCGCTTCCTGAGAGCTTTTTGCGGCGCTCTCGCATCGGATGCCGGTGCGGGTGGTCATCCCGTCGACGACAAACGATACCTCTCGACCGTCGCCCGGGGTTGCCGGGTTACCGTTTGGTCGCAGGTCGCAATGGGCTCAGCGTTGCCTGCACTATTGTGATTCCGCTTCCGATCTGATCGGTGTAGCGCTGCGGCGGCGCTGCCGCTTTGAGGTGCGGTGCCTTGCTGTCGTTTATCGGCGGCGAGCTGGTGACGATGTCGTCATGGCGCTTGCCGGCAGCGGGGAAAGGCAGGATCAAAACCCGTCGCTACTCTTCGCGGCGGCCTTGTCCGGGACGATGATGGTGGCGGGACCTCCGAGCACCATGCACCAGAGCGCCCACGGCAGACCGAACGCGGTATCGCGTTCAGCGCGTTGGCGCCGAGGGAATGCTTTCGGCCTCCTCATTTAATAGGGCCCGCGGAGGCTGCAGGAGCCGTCAACGCCGGGAGCTAGGGTGGTACCTGCTGCTTGAGAATAATCGATGCTGGAGGAGGCCGCCGACTGGGGAAAGGCCTTCCATTTCGCAAACGAGTTTTTGGTTTCATCGATCGTCAGCCGGGCGGCAATACCAAGGCGCGCCCTCGAAGCGAAAGCTTTCGTCCCCGGCCGCCAACCCTCGAGCCAGCTGTCGGGGTCATAGCCTGCTGCGATCAAAATTCTTGCTGCATCCAGGTATGGGTGCCTGCTCGAAGCAACGAGTACCGTTCCACCCGGTAACGAAGCCCTCGACCGACCACGCCGGTTAACAGGTCGAGGAATGATCTTGATCGTCTCGGCCGCAGCCTTGTCTTCACGTTCGATCGGCCCCAGCTCAAGAAAGGGGTTCGGGAGTAGCCGACTTTTCGCTCCCAACTGCGCGTAGATGTCGGGCACTACCGGCCCGGGCGCGTCGTAGCACTGGTCGACCTGAAAACGGCGATCATCCTGTTCGTCGGACAGGTTTGACAGCGCGGTAAATACCCGTTGCCGGTCAAAGCGAGCCTTTACATCGGGTTGACAGTTTAAGTCATTGAAATTGCTGGCTCGGGGCAGTTCAGCCCGGGGAGCCAAATCAATGCAGATTGCACAACTCAGGGCTTGGATTTGAGCGCCGGATTTTTCTGAGACCGACGGTTGCTCCGATTTCGCGCGCTAAGTCATGCTGCCCGGTATGAAGCACCGAATTGAGATTTGATTGTCGTGCCGCAACGGCCAAACCATTGTGCGACCTGCCAGGTTCGGTTCAGTGATTACAGCATCGTCGGGAACATCGATCCAGCCATTTTCGAGGCGGACTCGATAATGGCCGTTTGCTGACTCCCAATCTGGGTCTGCGACGGTCTCGCCATCCGCCACCGAGCAGCAAAGTCCTCTGCCGCTCGCGAGATGATCGAACCATGGTTTAAGCGGCGAATTGGCGTAGCGGCCATCAAGGTCGCGAGCTGTCACACTGCCAACGAGGCAAGCAATTATCGTCACGAGGATCAGACCAAACACGATGCGTTTCATGCGTCACGCTCCTGAATGTCAAAGTCAGTCCCGCTTTGCTCTATGCTATGCTCCGCCTCTCCTGTACGAATCGTAGCTCTACGGTAACCTGCGTTCCAAGATATCGGACCGATTGCATCGTTTTTATTTGATCTCGGCGTGGTGCCCGACCGACTTTGATCCCGGTAGTCCGATCGGTCTCAAATATGAAGACGCCTGTGCCCGCATTTTATTTGCGGCAGGTGTCGAACATCAAATATATTTTCCGGTAGAAATGCGGCATAACGTTGTTGGCGGGCAATGACGGGTAGTCCAAAGGGAGGCGCGACGTGATCGCTTCGCCGCGCAAACTTGGTTTCTGTATCGTGGTCGTCTTGATCCCATGCTGGATGCAATCCGCCCTTGCTCTGGACCCGCGCTACCCGGACTGGCCCTGCCAGCAATTGAAAGTGCCCGGTATTTCGATCGCGAGCGTCTGGACCGGTCCTACGATCGAGCCAACCGACACAGCAAAACCCGTCGATGCAAAGGAAGCCGAACTGGTCTCGCACCTGGCCGCCCGCCGCACGCCGATGCAGGACGCAAGCAAACTGATCGCTGACTATTTGGTTGGCACCGATAAAGAAAAACAGCAGAAGGCAAAGACGCTTTTCGCAGCCCTGTATGTAACGCTCGACAGCCAGCGCGATCAGGTGATGAACGGGATCGAGCGCTTTTCGCGCAAACAGAAGGCCATGGCCGAGAACATACGCGACGAAACCCAGAAGTTGCGGGAAATACAGGACAAGGGCAGTGCCGATCAAGCGCAGAGCGATGAACTTGCGAGCCGGCTTGCGTGGCAGACACGTATTTTCGAGGACCGGCGGAAATCGACATCCTATGTGTGCGACGTGCCCGTCCTGATCGAGAAGCGATTGTTTGATTTGGGAAAGGCGATCCAGGACGCCTTGAACGCGGGCTCGTCCAATAAATGACGATTTCTGCACGTCGCTCCAACTGACAGGGGGCATGATGCGGAAAAGCATGCCCTCGGGCCAGGACCCGATGGCTGGATACCGGTTTTCCCTTAGCTAACAAACGCGGAAACGCGTTTGCGCGGAGATCATGCTCAAACAAAGAACTAGACTGAAACCATCGCGCTCTATTCGCCCGGCCGCGGTTCCGGCGTCGCATCTTTCAGCGGCAGGAGGGCACCCAGCCAGCCGTCGGTCCCTTCGGGATACCAGGCGACATTCGGATAGCCGAGCGCGAGTGCGCGCTTGGCGGCGTTCCAGGACATCCAGCAATCGGCCACGCAATAGACCACCAACAGCTTGGCGCGATCGCCACGGGTTGCCTTCTCCAGACCCTTTGCGAAATAATCGGCCATGCTGGGCGCGAGTTCGCCATAACCGGTATCGGGTAGCCAGATGCCGTCTGGGATGTTGGAACGCGGCTTGTCGCGCCAAACGGTTCCCTCCGGTAGATTCCGCGGCCGCGGGGGCCGCGGCATCACGTCGACAAAGGATGCCGATCGGCTGCGCCAGATCCGCTCCGCCTCTCCTGTGTGGATGACCTTGGCGCCGCGCAGGGTGGCGGGCGTCGGCGCGCGATAATCCTCGAGGCGATAACCTTCCGGCTCGGATATTTCTGCCGCGCAGGCCGGCGCGGCCAACGAGATCGCTGCCAACGCGAAGCAAATGACGGCCCTGATCATGGCTGTTTGGACAGCGTCTCGGCGGTGATCGGCACGTCGGACTCGTCAAGGATTGGAATGTTGTAGCTGATCAATAGCTTGTTGATTTCGGGCTGGTTTTCCTTGATCAGCCGGCTGAGGGTGCGTTTCCATTCCTGGTCCGATGGACGCACGCCCATGCCGATACGAAAGGTCATTTGCGGGCCGGTCTTTTCCTTGAGCAGCGGCACCACGACCAGAGGCGGGTCGGCCCGCCGCGCATAATAGCCCGCCAATGGGCCCCATAGGATGCCGCAATCGATCTCCCCCCGGGCGAGGTCGTCCATCATGGCCTGAGCCGACGAATCGGCGCGGGTGTCGACGAACAACGGGTAGGACTTGGCGCGCGCCAAAAGGCCGTTCATCGCCATGTTCGTGCTGGGCGGCGTTCGTGCGACGACCCCGATACGCTTGTCCTTCAGTCTGGCGTCGTCAATCGTGACCACATCCTCAAGGCCGCTGCCGCGCTTGGTCACCAGCGCGTAGGTGGTGCGGTAGTACGGGATCGTCACCTGCGCCTGATCGTCGCCTTGGGGGAATCCGATGATCACATCGCAACGGTAAGAACCCAGGGTCATCCGGACAAAGCCGGTTGCCTGCGGAAAGTAAGTGTAGCTCAGCTTCTTGCCGAGCTTGGCGGCAAACAGCTCGGCGAGCTTGTTTTCAAAGCCTTCGCCCTTGTCGTTGGAGAATGGCATGTTGCGCGGATCGCCGCAGGCGCGGAACACGTTGGGGTCGACGAGTTCGAGCGAGCCGGAATTGGCTCCCTGAGCACGGACCTCAGGCGGCCGCAACGCTACCAGGCCGCACATCAGAACCCCGACCAAGGACGCAATCGTCCGCCACCTTAAGACCTGGGCCGGCCTCGCCGCGCGCTTTTGGGTACGCCTCGAGGTCATTTGATGCCCGTGCAACTAGTCTCGGCCTGCTTGGCAGCCTCCGGCTTGTCTTCATGACTCGGCGGGCGGCCGCCCGGAATAGCATCGTTGGCGCGCGCTCGCAGGTAGACGTAGATGTCGTCGATAAAGCACATGACATTCACGTTTGTGGCGAACGCCGGCATCACCTTGTCGTTGGCCGCGTCGACGTTCTTGCGGCCGTTGGTCACGATGTTGACGAAGTCGGAGTAACTCAGCGTCTTCAATGTACTGGCCAATGCCGGCGCGTAACTCGATCCTTCACCATTGGGGCCGTGGCATACGTGGCAGTCCGAATGATAGCGGCGAAAGCCGGAATACGTGTACCAGTCGACGACCCCGTCCGGACTTATCTTGTACGTTGGATTGCCGTCCTTGTCGGCATACTTGCCGTTATCAGATGAAGCGACCGCCGGATCGCCGGGTCCGTCGGCGCACGCAGTTCCGCAGGCAAGGATACTCGCCAAGACGACGAGCACGAATTTCCACTCATTGATATTCACGTCAGCCATCCCGGTACGGCGTTGAAACAACATCGGCGCGCAGCCGTTCCGCTGCGCGCCGATCTATCGTTTACCTTGGTGCCACGCTTACTGGTTCGGCAACGCAAATACCGTCAACGTTCCGCCCAGCGAGGTGTACTGCGCCAGACCCGCATAGCCACCGACGGCTCCAAGACCCGCCGTATCGACCGTCTTGTCTTTAGTGGGCAACTTACCTTGGTCGACGGCGCCATGCCAGGCGGCGGCGTTTTCCGGCTGAAGCAGACCGGCCGCCAGGCCGATGCCCGCCCAACCGCCGACGCCGGAAAGCACCGCAACGTATTGCTTGCCACCGTGCTCGTAGGTCATGACGTTGCCGATGATGCCGGACGGGGTCTTGAACTTGTAAAGTTCTTTTCCCGTCTTGGCGTCTACTGCCTTCAGATAGCCTTCCAGCGTGCCATAGAAGACGACGCCGCCGGCCGTTGCCAATGCACCACCCCAGGCCGAGAATAGCTCCTTGTTGGACCAAACGATCTTACCGGTCTTGCCATCCCAGGCGATGAAGTTGCCCATGTTGGTATCACCCTTGGGCGGAAACATCGCGACTGCGGCACCGACGTAGGCCTGGCCTGCAGTGTACGATACCTTGTAAGGCTCATAGTCCATGCAGACATGGTTGGTCGGAACATAGAACAACTGGGTGTCGGGGCTGTAGGCGGCCGGTTGCTCGTCCTTGGTACCGAGCGCAGCCGGACAGATACCCTTCGAGTTGGTGTCTTCACCGTTGTGCTGGGTCGAATACGCGTCGACCACCAGCGGCCGGCCATAGGTCTTCGATGACTTGTCCATGTCGACCTTGGTCGCCCAGTTCACGACCGGATCGAACTTTTCTGCCACCAGCAATTCGCCGGTTGCCCGATCGAGCGTGTAGCCGAAGCCGTTACGATCAAAATGCGTCAGCAGCTTCCTCGGGGTGCCACCGATGGTCTGATCGGTGAGGATCATCTCGTTGACGCCATCGAAGTCCCACTCATCGTGCGGCGTCATCTGGTAGATCCATTTGACCGCACCGGTATCGAGATCGCGCGCAAATATCGACATCGACCATCTGTTATCACCGGGGCGTTGCACCGGGTTCCAGGTCGAGGGGTTGCCCGAACCGTAGTAAACGAGGTTCAACGCGGGATCGTAGGAATACCAGCCCCAAGTGGCGCCGCCGCCGATCTTCCATTGATCACCCTGCCAGGTGGACGTCGATGAATCCGGCCCTACTGGCTTGCCGAGCGCGGTCGTCTTGACCGGATCGATCAGCGTGTCGGAGTCCGGCCCTTCCGAGAAGCCGCGCCAGGCAAGCTTGCCGTCCTTGATGTTGTAAGCGCTTACCCAGCCGCGGACGCCAAATTCGCCGCCCGAAACGCCAACAAGCACCTTGTCCTTGAACACGAATGGGGCGTCCGTGCCGGACTGGCCCTTGCCGGCCTCGCCGTCCATGACGGACCAGACGACCTTTCCGGTCTTGGCATCCAGCGCGACAAGAGTGGTGTCGGCCTGATGCAGAAATATCTTGCCGTCGGCGTAGGCGACGCCACGATTGACGGTGTCGCAGCACATAATCGGGATGACGTTCGGATCCTGTCTCGGTTCATATTGCCAGAGGATCTTGCCGTCGTTGTTCAAGTCCAGCGCAAAGACCGTATTTGGAAACGGTGCATGCACGTACATCACGTCGCCAACGACGAGCGGGCCGCCCTCGTGGCCGCGCAACACGCCGGTCGAGAATGTCCACGCTACCTGCAGCTTGCCGGCATTCGTTGCGTTGATTTGATTGAGCTTGGAATACCGCGTATTGGCGTTATCCCCTTGCTGCATAACCCATTGCTTTGGATCCTGGGCCCGCTTGTCCAGGTCTTCATCCGCGCGCGCGGGGAAGCCCTGGAGGGCCAACAGGCCGAAGATCGAAGTCGTCGCGATTATCAATTTGTTCATTCGCTTCCTCCCTGGGTTTTTTGCCTAGAGGGTAGCGGACGCTCCTTGGACCTACTTCGCCACGGGACGTCGTTCGCCCTCTTTGGATGAATTCTTTCGGCACCGTGTCACAGCCTGTGAAGCCAATCACAACGCGTGAATTTGGAGTGCAGCGAACAGTGCCCGCTGGAGTCTTCGGGCAACGGGCTCCCTGTTCACCGTCGCTTATGAAGACTGAAGCAGAAAAAGTTTTAGGTAAATCCCCAATCATAAGCAAGTTATGATTTGTGGCGGATCAATGTTCGAACCGACCGTCTCTTGCGGTGTAATTTCTTGCGCTGCAATACGAACGAAACGATTCTGAACAAGCGGGAACCTCAAAGCCCGGAGGGAATTGTGATGGGCAACAAATCAGCAATCTTCCGAAGCCCGTCGTTTTGCGCGGCAGTTGGGCGTGCCCACTCAAAAGGGCGCGCCAGATGGGTGTTGCGCTTGGTGGGCATCATTCTTGGGATGTTTTTCTTCGCGCTGGTTCTGCGCGACGGCCACGCCCAACAGCAAGAAGCGACCGCGCCGCTGCCGATCTCTCAGGTCGCCCCCGGCGTCTACGTTCACGTCGGCAATATCGACATGATGAGTGCGGCCAATCAGGGCGACACCGCCAATGTCGGTTTTATTGTCGGCAACGATGCCGTCGCGGTGATCGACACGGGCGGCAGCACGCGCGAAGGCGCGCGTTTCCTCGCCGCCATTCGCGCGGTATCGCCGAAGCCGATCCGCTATGTCATCAACACGCATGTTCATCCCGATCACGTCTTCGGCAACGCGGCTTTCGCGCAGAACGAGGCGGCGTTTGTCGGACACCGGAACTTGCCGCGGGCGCTGGCGGCACGCGGTGAATACTATCTCAAGGCGTTTCGCACCGTCCTCGGCGAGGCGCTCATCGACGATGTGAAGATTGTGCTGCCAACGCTGCTCGTCGATGGCGAAATACAGATCGACCTCGGCGGACGCCTGTTGACTTTGAAGGCCTGGCCGCCGGCCCATACCGACGGCGACCTGACGGTTTTCGATCATGCAACTTCGACGCTGTTTACCGGCGATCTGCTGTTCGTCGAGCATGTTCCGGTGATCGATGGCAGCATTCGCGGCTTTCTTGCCGACCTCGAGCTGTTGCAGCGCATTCCGGCCGAGCGCGCCGTTCCCGGGCACGGCCCGATGGTCGGTGATTGGCGCGGCGCCGTCGAAGGCGAGCGTCGCTACCTCGAGAACCTCGCCAACGAGGTGCGCGGCCTGATTGCCCGCGGAATACCCCTCACCAAGGCGGCAAAGGAGGCTGGGAGAAGCGAGCAAGCGCGGTGGAAATTGTTCGACGAATATTGTTCGCGCAACGTCATCACGACATTTGGCGAACTTGAATGGGAGTGACCGGACCGCGCTGCAGCGCGACTTGCCGCTTGCGCGTTTTTCATATAGTTTTTGCGGCTGTCTGGGCGTGGAAAGGAATTCGACCATGTCGATTTTGTCCAGAGTGACCATCCCCGTCCTGATCGTCCCCGTCCTGATTGCGGCGTTGCATTTTGCGGTCGCCCCGACCGCATTTGCGCAGAACGCGGCTGCCGGTACGGATCAACCTTCCGAAGAGACCTGGAGCAACATCAAGGGCGATATCTTCAAGGACCGCCCGATTCTCGACGGCTCGGGCCTCGTGATGCTCGACGCGCCGCGGCGGGCGGAGGACTCCGCCCTGGTGCCGATCGGCATGCGCGTCAATTTCGCCGACGACGACAAGCGCACGCTGCAATCGCTGACCCTAGTCATTGACGAGAATCCCGCGCCGGTTGCCGGAACGTTCACGATCGGGCCCCACTCGGGCGTGACGTCGATTTCCACCCGGGTCCGGGTCAACAACTATTCCTACGTTCGCCTTGTTGCCGAGCTCAGCGACGGCAAGCTCTATGGCGTCAAGGCTTTCGTGAAGGCGTCGGGGGGATGCTCTGCGCCGGCGGCGTCCAATGCCGACGCGACCAAGTCGCTCCTCGGACAGATGAAGCTCCGCACCTTCCGGGTCGACTCCGGCGGACAGCCCGAAGCCCAGTTCATGATGCGCCACCCGCAGAACTCGGGGCTGCAGATGGATCAGGCGACGCGGCTCTACATCCCGCCGTTCTTTATCGAGAACCTGAGGATCTGGCAGGGCGACGATCTCGTCATGACGATGGTTGGCGGGATCGCAATCTCGGAAGATCCGAATATACGCTTCAACTACAAGTCCAACGGTGCCGCCAATTTTCGTGCTGAAGCGCTCGACACCAGCAAGCATCTTTTCAAGGATGAATGGGCGATCGAGAAATCGGTGCTATAGCGGCGTCGAAGCTATGGTGACACCGGCCCGAAGAGGTCGGGTCAGAAACAGCGTATTTCGGCTTCCGCTTGCGCTCGCCGGAATTCCTGCAACGCAAGCTTTGCTTGTTCGGTCGACCGAAATTCAGAACCGACCGGCCCCGTGACCTGGGACATCGAGAGAATCGTCTCGGCCGTCACGTAACCATCGTAAGGAATGATCGATGCGATCACGTCGATCGAGCAGGAACATTTTTGTAAAATTTCCTGAGTTTCACCGTTGGCCTTCATACATCCGAAGACATAGTCGGCGCGCGCCGACGTCGGGTAGTCGTTCAAATCTTCAGCTCTTGCATTGTGGGCCGCAACGACAAGCGCGATCGCCAAAACAGCACTCGGCGGAAACACGGTGGGCAGGCGGGCCATCGTCAACGCCCTTCGTTGCCCCGTCGGGCGCGGGCAGCGAAGCCCTGAATCGCGGCGATCGCTACAAAGCGGCGCGGTTCAGGACTTCTTGCCGTCGGGCCCAAACTGCTTGAGATAGGCGATGACATTGCTGATGTCCTCATCCTTCGGCAAACCGGGGAAGATCATCTTGGTGCCCGGAACCTTGGCGCGCGGATTCTTGAGATATTCCGTCAGCGTCGCCTCATCCCAGGTGAGGCCTGAATTCTTGTTCGCATCGCTGTAGGAATAGTCGGGATAGGTCCCGGCCTTGCGCCCGACGACGCCGTTTAGTACCGGTCCGACAGCGTCCTTGGCGCCCTCCCCGATCTGGTGGCAGGCCTTGCACTTGAGAAACACCTTCTCACCGAGACTGGCGTCCTGAGCGCTTGCAGCAGCGGCCGAACCTAACAACGCGACGGCAGCGAAAACGTAAACTCGAAGATTTGCCACCGGCCCATCCATGATTTGGCTATTTGTCGCTGGCGAACGCAGCATTGGCTGGAGAACTTTGTCAGGATCAACAATCGAGGTCAAGCTCAGGCCGGCCAGGCGCATGTTGCCGTCAAGCCGGCTTGCCGCACGAAAGGCAGTAGGTTAAACGGCCAATATCGAGCATGAGAGTCCGCGCGTCTTCTTTCTGGAATGGTCATGACGCCATCCGAACTTGCTCAAACTTTGGCGCTTGAGATCGATTGCGTCAGCCACCGGTATGGCACACGGGTCGCGTTGAAAGATGTCAGTCTGGCCGTCCGGCAGTCGTCGTTTACCGTGCTGTTGGGATTGAACGGGGCCGGGAAATCGACGCTGTTTTCGCTCATCACGCGTCTCTATGCGATCAGATCGGGACAAATCCGCATTTTCGGCCACGACGTTGCGAAGCAGCCCGGAGCGGCCTTGAGCAAGCTCGGTGTGGTCTTCCAGTCCCGCGCGCTCGATATCGACATTTCGGTGCGGCAGAACCTGTCGTATCACGCCGCGCTGCACGGCATCGCCAGCAAGCGGGCGGGCGAACTCATCGCGCAGGTTCTGGACCGCGTGGCGATGGCCGATCGCAGCACCGATCGCGTCGGCAATCTCTCGATCGGGCAGATGCGGCGGATCGAGATCGCCCGCGCGCTGCTGCACCAGCCCCGCCTGCTTCTGCTGGACGAGCCCACCGTCGGTCTCGACATCAAAGCGCGCGCGGACATTCTCAATCACGTCCGCCGGCTGTCGGAGGTGGAAGGCATCGGCGTGCTCTGGGCGACGCATCTCATCGACGAAGCCGGCGCGGGCGACGACGTCGTGGTCCTTCACAAGGGCGGCGTGCTTGCGCATGGCACAGTCGGCGACGTCATCGGCAAATCCGCAAGCGCCGATCTGCGCGACGCGTTCAACCGGCTGACGGGGGTCGCCGACCAGAGCCAACTGGAAGTGGCAGAATGACGACAACCATCAGCCAAACCACTGGGCGGGAAGGCTTTTCGCTGGCGCAGTATTTTATCTGCCTCAAGGGCATCGTTTGGCGCGAAGCGCTGCGCTTCATCCATCAGCGCGAACGCTTCGTCTCGGCGCTGGTGCGCCCGCTGGTATGGCTTTTCATTTTTGCCGCCGGATTTCGGCAGGTACTCGGCGTCTCGATCATCCCGCCATATGAGACCTATGTGCTTTACGAGGTCTATATCGCGCCCGGATTGGTCGCGATGATACAGCTTTTCAACGGCATGCAATCTTCGCTGACGATGGTCTATGACCGGGAAACTGGGGGAATGCGCACGTTGCTCGTAAGCCCGTTCCCGCGCTGGTGGCTGCTGACATCGAAACTCCTTGCAGGCACGCTGGTGTCGGTGCTGCAAGCCTATGTTTTCCTGCTGATCGCCTGGTTCTGGGATATCGAGGCGCCCGCGATCGGCTATCTGGCGTTGTTGCCGGCGCTGCTGCTCAGCGGATTCATGCTGGGGGCATTGGGAATGCTGATATCGTCCTTGATCAAGCAGCTTGAGAATTTCGCCGGCGTGATGAACTTCGTCATCTTTCCGATGTTCTTTGCGTCTTCGGCGCTCTACCCGTTATGGCGGGTCAAGGAATCGAGCCCCCTGCTCTATTATGTGTGCGAACTCAACCCCTTCACACATGCAACCGAGCTCATTCGCTTTGCGCTTTATGGACAGGTGAACTGGATCTCGCTCACTGTCGTTCTCGGCTGCACCGCCGCATTCCTGTTCGGCGCGATTTTGGCTTACGATCCGGCCCGCGGCTTTCTGGCTCGCCGCAACGGTGCGGGCTGAAATCAGAAAGTGGCCCGCAGGCCTGCATAAAAGGCGCGCGGCCGCGCCGGACTGAGTGAACGCGGGTCCGTAAAAGGCGCGCCGCCATTGGCGAAATTGGGAATAGCGCCGGTATCGAAGAACGTCCCGTAGGTCGCATAGCGATTGTCGAAGATGTTGTCGGCGCGCGCGTAGATCTGAAACGTCTTGTCGATCTGATAGGACGCATGCAGGTTGAAGACAGCATAGGACGGCAGCCTCGGCGCCTGATTGGATTCGTCACCGACGAAATATTGATCGCTGACATAGAGCACATCGCCTCCGACCTTTAACGCCTCGGTGACGGCATAATCGACGCCGGCCTTGATCCGGTTTCGAGGGATGGCCGGGATTCGATTGCCCGGCAGAATCTGGACGTTGCCATTGGTGTCCGCAAATGGACTGTTGGAGCCGACCTGCAGCGCGTCAAGGAAACGTGCATCGACCAGCGCATAGCTGGCATAGAGTTGCAGTGCGGTCGACTTGAGATTGACCTCGGCCTCGACGCCCTGACGGCGGGTCGAACCGACGTTCTGGAAATAGCCGAACCCCTGCAACACCGGACTTGGAATGGCGAGGATGTCGTCGGTGTTGTCGGCGCGGTAGACGCCGAGCTTCCATCCGAGCGTGCCGATATTC
>Ga0210401_10005330_pt1 | contig 13242 bp, 9 predicted proteins | sample IncBWH32MmetaG_FD_150866 | JGI IMG/M metagenome (GOLD analysis project Ga0210401, IMG submission 150866) | Forest soil microbial communities from Barre Woods Harvard Forest LTER site, Petersham, Massachusetts, United States - Inc-BW-H-32-M | ecosystem: Environmental > Terrestrial > Soil >... | reverse complement strand
TGCAAACCTAACATCGTGCGGGATATACATTCGCACGGGTGCCAATATTTCATCTGTGATCACCCGCACAAGTATTTGTGATGTACGTCACAAATAGCCGAAGAAACTCAGCACGGGTCTTATCTTGGATATCGGCAAGCAGTTGTCTTCCCATTACATTCGTGAAAGTCACCCCACGTATATCGACCGAGATCTTCTTGACCCAAGGAGAGATGCCGAGTCCTGTCACGCTAAAGCTCGATACAGCGGAGTGGAATCATGCGGTCACGTTCGCAACGGAACTACACTGATCACCTAGTTCTCGACCATGGCAAAGGGCGAGGAGCGACGCGACATCCCCGCGATCGGGAATGTTAGCATATCGCGGGGGGCTCGACTCGCGGGCTTTTAGACATCCGAGTTGCCACTGAACACTTTCAAACGACATGCTTCTATGCTGCTCCAGAAGATCTCGCGAAGTTGTGGAATTACTTGGCCAGGGCTTTCGTCGTCAGCTCTGCCGATGAATATTCAGGACTTCCTGAAAGTTATGCGACGGCGGTAGAGCACCGCCCTGAAATTTCGAAGTTCAATCTCCTGTCCAAGCTCGCCAGCCCGTGTCCAAGCTCGTCAAATGTATTGTTGTCTAACAGGTTTACACGACGCGTTATGTCACGACTCGTCGACAAGTGCCATTCACAAAGTGACACTAAAAGTGCCACCCCTACAAATCCGCGCTGTGTTGGAAGTGCTAAGATGCGGTCTAACTCTTTTCTGTGGAGGATGTTACAACCAAATAGGGGCGTAGCTCAGTGGTAGGGCAGCGGTCTTTTAAGCCATCTGGGTTTGTACACCAGTAAATGTCTCACATCGCCAAGAGACACCATTTCAATCTCACTCGCCGTAGTACAAAAACTCCATCAGGTCAATTCGCTTCCCGCACTCTGGTCGCACAGGGCACAAACAAGATTTAAGAAATCACTGACTCAGGAGACTAGAGGGTGAGGATGAGGCACGTCGTGGTTCCGTGCGCGTAAAGCTTTCCTACTGAATCAAAAAGTCGTCCTTCTGCCGTGGCGATCCGCTTTCCTGAATTGATGACCTTCCCTTCCGCTCGTACCTCACCTGTATCCGACGTGATTGCTCGCACAAAGTTCACTTTAATCTCGATTGTCGCGTAACTAAATCCAGCCTCAAGCGTGGAGTGCACGGCACATGCCATGCAGGAATCGAGAAGGGCGGCGGTAAATCCGCCATGAACGGATCCGATGGGATTGTAATATTCCAATTTCGGATTGCCAACAAAAGCAGTAAACCCTCGTTCCACGTGCACTAGGCGAAAGTCCAGCGCCTGCTGAATTGGCGGTGCAGGTAGTTGACCTTCCATGATGGCTGTCAAAAGTTGCAGGCCGGACATGGTCTTTGCCATGCCCGGCGGGACGACTCCGTACCGATCTGCATGACTAACAGAACCTGTCACTCTTTGCTCCTGCGGGATTTGGCAGCGGGTTTCGCTTTGTCTCCAGATGATCGCTCCATTTGAATGATATCACGCACCAACGTTTCTGCCAGGGGACGGCTGCATGGAATGTGACAGAATAATTACGCGCAAATCTTCCAAAGTTGGGCCACGGTGGACCTCCACCTGTTGACGCTCGATCTCCGGCAACAGAAACTCATCCCAGTCTTCGACGCCGTGAACATTGCCCGGACACAGTTTCGCCGCCAGGCAGTCGCCGTGACTATTGAACAAGAACAACGGGTGGTAGCAGACCGACTGAAAGTGCCCGTTGTAGGCGGTGCCCTCCTGCTCACCATGAACCGGACTCTTGCTGGATCAACCGATTAAGAGGTGTTGCATCGACCGGTTGAGCTGGCACGACTTCGCAGGACTTGGCCAACCCATTGAGTTACTGTGATGTCCTGAAGCGGTCTCCCTACACAACAATCCACTGGACCTAATTGGGTCGTGGACTCTTGCGCATCCAGAAAAACGGAGATTAAACGGCGGTGCTAAAACGTCCTAATTTTGTGGGGTCCTGAAAATGGGCGGCCACCGCCTTTGAAGAATCCCGTAGGATCCCTTCTTCGAGCCGGACTGATTGGGTGGGGAGGTATGGCGGGGAACGTTGTCCTGCAGAGAAGAAGTGAAGGAAACGAATTTGCCGTTTGAATAAACGCAGTTCTATAGATGGTGTATCAGGAATCACGGCCCTTAAGAGCCAAGCTTACAATGTCAATTCCCAGGCGTCGCGTAGCCGAAAATGGCTTTCAACTCGAGGAACTCATTCAGTCCAGCTTCTCCCCATTCTCGGCCGTTTCCAGATTGCTTATAGCCACCGAAACAGCCTCCAAAATCAATACGGGCACCATTGATGTGCACATTTCCAGACCTGATTCGTTTGGCCACGAGGCGTGCTCGCTCGGCGTCGCCCGAGGTCACATATCCTGACAACCCATATGCGGTGTCGTTGGCAATACGGACAGCATCTTCTTCGTTCTCGTAGGAAATGATGCAAAGAACCGGCCCAAAGATCTCTTGACGCGCGATTGTCATATCGCTAGAAACATTTGCAAATACTGTCGGTTTGACGAAATAGCCTTTGGTCATTCCTTCCGGGCGGCCCGGACCACCTGCGATCACCTCCGCACCTTCCTCTATGCCCTCCTGGATAAGCCGCTGTACCTTCTCAAACTGCGCTCTGCTAGCCAGGGGGCCAATGCCGGTACTATCCATCAGGGGGTCACCTACTCTAATACTGTTGGCTGCTTGCTTAGCTAACCGAGTGACCTCGGCCATCCTTGACCGTGGAACGAGCATTCGAGTAGGGGCATTACAAGACTGGCCACTATTGCGCATACAGCTCTGAACGCCGTCTTTGACCGCTTCCGCGAGATCCACATCATCCAAGATGATGTAGGCGGATTTGCCGCCGAGCTCCTGTGTGACCCGCTTCACCGAGGGAGCTGCAGCCGTGGCCACGGCGACTCCTGCACGCGTGGAGCCGGTGAAGGATACCATTGCTACGTCAGGGTGGGAAGAAATCGCGGCACCCACAGTTGGCCCGTCGCCATTCAACATGTTGAAAACACCTGGCGGTAGACCCGCATCGTGGAGAATCTGCGTGAACATATAGGATGAGAGGGAGGCCAACTCACTCGGTTTCAGGACCATCGTGCATCCAGCCGCGAGAGCCGGTGCCACCTTGCACGCAATCTGGTTCATTGGCCAGTTCCAAGGCGTAATAAGACCGCAGACCCCGACCGGTTCCATCCGCATAAGGGTCGAACCCTTGAGTTTCTCGAATTTGAAGTGTTCAAGAACCCTGACGATTTCCTTAAAATGTGCCAAACCTGCCGGAGCTTGTGCCGCCCGGGAAAGCGTGAGGGGTGCTCCCATCTCCAGCGAGATGGCCTCGGCCATCTCTCCCATTCTCGACTGGTAGTTCTCAATGATGCGCCGCAGGAATGCCAAACGCTCATCGGGAGTTGTTTCCGAATAGAAATCAAAAGCTTCCTTAGCCGCTGCCACGGCCTTGTCAACATCAGCCGCACTGCCGAGAGAAATCGTCGCGATAGCTTCCTCAGTGGCGGGGTTGATGACTGTAAAGTCTCGGGCTTCAGTAGGATTAACCCATTTCCCACCGATATAGAACTGGCGGCAGGACTTCAACGATTACTTCCATTTGTCGATTGGAAGGCGATTTGGAGGTACCCTTGGTTCATCCTAACGTCATTGCAACTCATGAATTTCCGAAGCTCTTGCGAATAACCAACTATATCACAGCTCCTGCGACTGTTTCAGCCGTGCAATGAACTCGATTTGAAAACAGTCATGATGAATTCCATAACAGACCAGGTGCTGTTTCGGCTGCAGAGGTAGGATCATATCCAACGGCGGTTTCCGACAAATTCAATGTGCCGATTGGGAGGTTTTCGAAGGCCAACCCTCGTCTTGAATGTTTTCGGGATTTTCGGTCAGCGATCAGTTCATTTGGAACACGGACGAACTTTTGCGAAGAACTCATCGTGCGCGGCCACGAGAGATACTTTCATGTCTTCCCTGGCTACCACTAGGGAGATGTTGCACTCCGACGAGCCGAGTGCAATGGCCAGCACGTTGACATTTTCTCGACTCAGAGCATCGCAGGTTCTGCTGGCAATGCCGGGGGTTCCGCGCATGTTTTCCCCGACAACCGTGACGATGGCAACGATTGGATTTAGGGTGATATGTTCCATTTCTTCATGCGCCAGGTCCTTCGCGAATTCGCGCCGTAGCGCCTCAACTGCGCACTCGGCGAGTGCAGCGGGGACGGCGAAGCAGACGTTGTTTTGCGATGAGGATTGTGAAATTAGGAGCACGTCGGCTCGAACTGCAGCGATCGTCGTGAAGGTTCGTCCCAATAGGTCCCGAACCCCCATAATGCCTGGACCGCCAACGGTGATCATGGCGGCGTCGCTGATCGCAGTCAGAGCCTTTGCGCCGCTGCTGTTTTGAGGGCCAGAGGGAGTGATCTTTGTGCCCCGGCGCTCGGGCGCAAACGTGTTACGGATCCATACAGGGATTTCCGATCGCATCAACGGGCGAAGAGCCCTCTGATGCAAAACCTTGGCGCCGAAGAAGGCGAGCTCGGCTGCCTCGCTGTATGAAATCTCGGGGATCGTATTCACGCCGGATACAAGGCGAGGATCGGCTGTCAGAACACCGTCCACATCGGTCCAGATGATGACCTCGTCAGCTTCAAGAGCCGCACCAAGGATCGTTGCCGAATAGTCTGACCCCCCGCGGCCAAGAGTCGTGAGCACGCCTTCCGCGGTTGCGCCGAGAAAGCCTGTGACCACCGGAACAATTCCTCGCTGCAACAGGGGACGCAAGCGGGCTTCGCAGAGTTCGCGAGTTGCCTCCATCTGCGGCTCAGCAGCACCGTGGTTGGAATCGGTCACGACCAATTCCGTAGCCTCAATCGCCTCAGCCTCTATGCCGCGGCTCGCCAGCGCGGCTGCGACGAGGGGCGCAGATAGGCGTTCACCAAGACTGGAGATTGCATCTCGTGCGCGGAGCGTCAGCTCATTCAAGAGGATCGTTCCGAGGCAGAGCTGTTCGCCTTCCTGAAGGATTTCTTCCATTTGAAGGCAGATCCGTTTACGCTCTTCAACCGAATGAATCAGTGAGAAGGCAGCCGCACTGTGTTGTTTGCGGAGACACTCAAAGACGGCAGTGACGGTGTCACGGTCTCCCGCTTCCGACCGCGTCGCCGCTTCCGTCAACCTGTTCGTCACTCCGCTCATTGCGGAGACGACCACCACCAGATCGCCTTCCCGGAAAGAGGACCTGACGATTTCAACCACTTTTTCGATACAATCCGCATCCCCTACTGATGTTCCGCCAAACTTCATGACACGAAGGGATTGAATCGCTTTTTTGTGGTTCTGCCCGTGGATGGGAGCGTGCTGCGGTAAATGCTCGAAGAGGATATCCGACATGTTTACAGAATCATCCGTCAACGAAGTATTGGTGCGACTGTTTCCATGCGAGCCGACAAGGCGGCTGGTGATGCGTTTATCCGGGCCGCCGAAGGGAAGGGTAGATTTTCCTAACTGGTCCATGGCAGGAACTCCAAGCATGGATTTAAGAGATTGGATGAATACGCTTTTGGAAGCCGTCTTGGCTCTATGTAATCTTTTGATTCAATCGATCTGAGGAAACTATTCGACGTAAGCCTCATCGATTGGGGAGCCCAATCGGCGACAACGCCCGTACTCGCTCCTTATCAAAATTCAGCGCAGCATGCTTTCCAGCGCCGGGGGCAAAGGCGCGGATCAGTTCCGGTTCTTCCCATGGGACATCGTGATATCCGGACTGAAGAAAGGGACTCTCTGGATTCCGTTTCCACTCTTGAGGGAATAGGGCGATCGTCCGGTTTTCAGTGACCTTCGGGGCCACTCGGATTACCTCTCCGGTCAACGCCGCGTAAAGAGCCGCGGGAAGATCACGCCCTGGACCCAAGTTCAAGTGTCCGACTTGAGTGGCTCGTGGATTAACCTCGATGAGGTAGGGGTTATCAGTTTGTTCTTCCAACATGAAATCAAAACCAATAATTCCCGAAAGATTGAGTCTCCTGACAATCTTTTCAGCGACGGTTGACATTTCGCAGCTATCGATCAAGTGCATGACGGAAGCCGGCCCAGTGGGAGTAGTTTTGTTGAGGACTTCAAAATGCAAGCCGGCCAGGACGGTTCCCTGCCAACAGGCAACTGTGCTCGTGGCTTCATGCCCAGATACGTATTCTTGAACGTTTAATCCAGAACGCCTTCGAAGAAGCGCCGGCAAAATCAAGGTTTTGTCGCCATCAACCAGAGCCCGTTTCGCGGCGCGTGCCAAGAGCGGGGGTGCCTGCAGTGTTCGGAATGCGCGTTCAGCCTCTTCCAGCGAATGTACGATCCTCACGCCCTCGCCGCCCGAACTCCCATTCGATTTGAGAACTGCCGGGAAACCCGTCCGAACCCCCCATTCTCTGAGTTGATTGACCTCAGTGAGGACTTCGGTTTTCGGAATGCGTATACCTTCTTCTTGTGCAATTTCCAGGAGTCCGGTTCTTGCATAAACCTGAGGAAAACTTGAAGGTGATCCGAGTGAACGCTCGATAGCACAGCAAATAGGCGAGCACTTTCCACCGCGGTTGAATTCTCGCTCATATAGAGCATGCAGCTGCATAGTCGCGAGGTCGTCACCCGGAACGATGAGATCCGGCCTGGACGCTGTGATCGCTGATGCAATCGACCTTAGCGGAGCCAAACTGTCGTAAGTATATGTTTCGCGAGCAGCTTGGGTCTTCTCGAGCGGGTGTCGAGGAGGGCAGACTGCAACCACCGTAAATCCTGCCTTGTTGAACGCCATCGCCAGCCGAACCATAGGCAACCAGCGTGTCGTCATGGCTAAGAGAACTGTTGGTCTCATCGTTTGCCTTAGGGAGCAATAAACGAGGCGCGCCCAAGAGCCTCCCATTCGCAACCTCGGAGTAGCTCCGTCTTCAGCCATTGGAGCAATTGGGTAACCACAATATGCAAGCAATGTGCTCGGAACAAATCATTCAGGCCCCGTTATCATGTTGACAGCACAGTAATTACCAGAGCCAAGCGCTTTTGATTGAAACCGGGGGCTTCAGAAGTTAGAAGAGTGGAAGGATATTCCCATTCCAAGGAAAAACCCGTTCACAAAATATGGCGGCACCTAATCCCGAGCCGGGCGAGCAGCGGTGGACCCCTGAAACTGCGCCGGTCATACTCGCAGCCACGTGCAACCATGGTTCCATTGAACTTGTGCGAGATCGAGGAATTCTTCCCAGTTTCTTCTTTCTGAAATCATCCTTACGTCACACAGCCCGGCATTGGGTCTTGTATGCGAGATTGTAGCCGGGCAAAATCTAGGTGACGTAATATAGCGATTGTTAGCAAGATAATCAGTGAATAACTAACCTTGGGACAGTATCCCTGCACGCCGGTGCACGGCGGGACTCAGGCTTAACTTATCGGGGACGAGCTACCGAGTGGAGAGGAATAAAATGCCAGCTGCGGCGGAGTGGTCTAAAACAGTGACATTTTTCGAGGGAGAGTGGCACGAAGGCAATGTGCCGATCATGGGACCCCGCACTCATGCTGCCTGGCTTTGCTCTGTAGTTTTTGACGGGGCGCGAGCGTTCGAGGGGGTAACACCCGATCTGGATCTTCACTGCGCGCGAGTTAATGAGTCCGCCAAGAAACTTTACCTGAAACCTACGGTCTCGGTCGAGACCTGGATTAAGCTGACGCACGAAGGAATAGCGCGTTTTAGCGGCGATGTGGCTCTTTATATAAGGCCGATGTACTGGGCGGAAAAAGAGGGGCCCTGGATACAGGCCCACGATCCCGAGTCCACTCGATTTTGCCTGTCGATCTACGAAGCTCCCATGCGGCCCCCGAAAGGATTCTCGGTCACCCTGTCACCCTTTCGGCGGCCAACGCAAGAGTCCATGCCGGTCGATGCCAAAGCCGGATGCCTCTATCCCAACAACGCGCGTGCTCTCCTGGAGGCACAGGCACGGGGCTATGACAACGGCGTCGTTTGCGACTTGCTCGGGAATGTCGCGGAACTTGCCACGTCCAACATCTTTATGGCGAGGGATGGCGTCGTCTACACGCCAATTCCGAACGGCACATTTCTGGATGGCATCACTCGCCAGCGCGTGATCAAACTCTTACGCGAGAACGGCGTGGAAGTGATTGAAAAAACTCTTTCCTATCGAGAGCTCCAGACGGCCGATGAGATCTTTTCCACTGGAAACTACTCGAAAGTCGTCCCCGTCACGCGGATTGAAGACCGTTCGCTTCCGTTTGGTCCTGTCTATGCAAGAGCTCGGGAACTCTATTGGGCTTATGCGCATTCACAGAAGGCGGATAGTTCGAAGTTGATTTTGAACTCAACAAGATGAGGTTGAAAGCCTCCGGATCGTTGCAACGCTGAGCGGATCGAGGGACATCGGCGCGACACGATGCGGAATCCCGGTCTGCCGCCATGGTCCTGTAAATTCGTGCGTTTGATTACCGATCGTATACGATTCATTCAGCTTTTATTTCGGGGCGACCGCGGGTATTGTAGTCTCTCTTAGTGACTACAAAGTTGGCTCCACTAACCGAAGCGATCATTCCGATCTGGGAACGTGCATTCGGCCGATCGCAAATTGGTGTCGATGACAACTTTTTCGAACTTGGGGGTAACCTCTCCACGGCACGCGACCTCTTTGGGGAAATTGCCAAGGTTTGTGGGACTGAACTGCCGCCGGAAACTATCCTTCGGGCGCCGACCATCGCGGGTTTGGCTGGGCTCCTGGAAGGGACTGACTCGCCGCGGCTCCCTCGTCTAATCCAAATGAGATCCGGGGCTGAACGGCCGGCCGTATTCATCACGCACGGCATTGGCAGCAACGTTCTCGAGCTTTCGCAACTCTTACGTCATATTCAAACGGATCACGCGATCTACGGGTTGCAAGCCAGGGGCATTGATGGGGTGGACGAGCCACATGAACGAATCGAGGACATGGCGGAGTATTTTCTTGATGCAGTCAGGGAGAAGCAGCCGCTGGGTCCCTACATTTTCATCGGATATTCGATGGGAGGACTGGTGGCACTCGAGATGGCGCAGCGCATGTGTGAAACCGGCGAGAAGGTCGATCTGCTCGCGATGATCGATTCCTTTCCTGACAGACCCTTTTTGCCCATGAACCAAGTCCTGGGTATCTATGTCCGGGTGTTGAAAAAGCATTTGTCAAATTTGAGGCAATTGCCTCTCCGAGGCGCGCTGTCCTACATTTTTCGTCAATCTTATCGAACCGAGTTTATGTTTCGACGTCGCCTGGGGACCTCATCGCCGGGCCGTTCGCTTCGGTTGAATCAGACCATGCAACGAGTGCTTGCCGCCGGCTATAAGGCGCTTGCTCACTATCGGCCTCATCTTTACCCCGGCAAAATTAATTTTGTGCGAGCTGAAATCAGCGTGGACTTCCCTGACAATGCCAAGGCAGTTTGGAGGGGCCTGACGGCTGAGTTGGTGGTCGAGACTGCGCCTGGGGATCACCAGGGAGTTATGACCGCCCACGCCGACTTTCTCGGGTCCATCCTTTCTCGATATTTGCATGAGGCACTGTGCCAGAAGTAACACCCATTGGCCGGCGATTTGAACAGTATTGCCTGTCAGTTCCGCGGCTTTCCCCGTCGGATGCGGAACCCGGAGCGGTTTGCCGAAACAGGCGCCCAGCCCGGATCAGAACGGCATGTCAATTTCGCATGGACGGTCGCAGGTCCTTCTCTCCATGAGCCGCGATCTGGTCGCAATGGGCTATCCGGGATTCAACTTCGTACGCATTGGCAGGCCCATGATGACATATAGGTATATATCGCAAAGCGCCTTGCGATCGAACCGAAACCACCGGATTGAAATGCGGACGCATGGCAGGAACGGATCCCCGGCATTTTTGCGCGCCAACGAGGCGACTGACACATGAACGGAGCAGAAAGCCTGATTTCCAATTTGATTGCCGGTGGCGTGGAAGCCTGTTTCACCAACCCCGGCACGTCAGAGATGCACATGGTCGCCGCGTTGGACCGGCTTTCGGAAATGCGATGCGTGCTGGGCCTCTTTGAAGGCGTTGTCACGGGAGCCGCGGACGGCTATGCGCGCATGGCAGGCAAGCCCGCATGTACCCTGCTTCATCTCGGGCCAGGCCTCGCGAATGGACTCGCCAACCTTCACAACGCAAGAAGGGCGCAAGTGCCCATTGTGAACATTGTGGGGCAACACGCGACGTTTCATTTGCGGCACGATGCTCCGCTGACTTCCGACATCGAGGGGATTGCTCGGCCCTTTTCGAAGTGGGTGCGGACAGCTTCGGCTGCCTCCACGATCGGCGAAGATGCGGCGGACGCCATCGTTGCTTCACGCACGGCGCCAGGTCAAATCGCCACACTGATCGTTCCCTCCGATGTGGCCTGGAGCCAAGGCGGCGCCGTCGTCACGGCTCCCGCTTCGCCGAGAGCTCCCGTTCCCGCCAGCGACATTGTCGAGCGCGCCGCGGCTATGCTTCGTTGCGGATTGCCTACCGGCTTATTGATCAGCGGCCAGGTACTTTATGGCAAAGGATTGGCGGCAGCCGGACGCATCGCTGCGTCCACGGGCGCCAGGTTAGTTGTTCCTTACCCTTTTGCGCGCCTGGAGCGAGGCGCCGAAGCCGCTCCGGTCGAACGTCTCCCGTACATCCTGGAGCAGGCGGTTGAATTTCTGAAGGGCTTTCGCCAACTCATTCTGGTAGGCACGCCCACCCCTGTCTCATATTTTGCGGCCCAGGGTAAGGACAGCGTGCTTACAGACCCGGGATGCGAGGTTCACGAGCTGGCGCGTCCGGGGGAAGATTGCGTCGCTGGTCTCGACGCGCTCGAGTCAGCCTTGTCTTTGCGCGGCATATCGCCGATTGCCACGAAAATAGAACGGCCCCCATTGTTAACGGGTGACATTACCTTGCCCGGACTCGCAACAATGATTGCGGCCCTCTTGCCTGAACATGCGATCGTGGTCGACGAATCCATGACTTCGGGTCGCAGTCTGCTCGCCGCGACGAAATTGGGTCCTCCTCATGATTGGCTGGCGAATACCGGGGGATCCATTGGGATCGCGCTCCCACTGGCTGTCGGTGCCGCGGTTGCTTGTCCTGAACGCCGCGTCTTGTGCTTGTCCGCGGATGGCAGCGGCATGTACACGGTCCAAGCCCTTTGGACGATGGCGCGGGAGGGGCTAAACATCACGACAGTAATCTTCGCCAACCATGAATATGCAGTCTTGAAACGGGAGTATTCCTATCTGAATGTCGGCGACCCCGGCGCTCGCGCGCGGGAATTATTCGAGATTGGCCATCCCGCGCTCGATTGGGTGTCCCTGGCGAAAGGAATGGGAGTGCCTGGCGTGCGCATTAGTTCGTTAGATACTTTTGGAAAGGCCTTGCGGGAGGGATTTGAGGGGGAAGGACCGTCGCTGATTGAAGTAGGTCTTTAGGCTGATTGTGCGGAGTACTGATCTTTAACTTCTCTTGGCAGGGCACGCGTATAATTTCGTAAGGTCGCCCTTAGCCACCTTCCCCGTTGGTGTCACCGGCATTTCCGGGACAACAATGATTTCTGAAGGACACTTGTAGGGTGCAAGTTGCGCCGCGGCGTATTCCGCCAGTTCTTTTATCGTAACCTGTGGCGATAGTTGAAGCTGAACGAAGGCAACGACTTCTTCGTTGTCGTTTCGTTCACTCGGCCTGCCGATCACGGCAGACCGGGCGACGCCGGGATGACTATTGAGTACCGCTTCAACTTCCACGGGATAAACGTTAAATCCAAACCGGACGATGAGTTCCTTGGTGCGTCCGACAATGAATAGATTCCTGCCTTCCAACCGAGCGAGATCGCGAGTATTGAACCATCCTTCGCTATCGATTGCGGCCGCGGTTTCTTCCGGTGCGCGATAGTAACCCTTCATGACGTGAGGTCCACGAACCCGTAGTTCCCCCACCTCGCCCGCAGCTACCGGCTGGCCATCACGTCCAGCGAGCCTGACTTCGGTTCCAGGGAGTATTTCCCCAACGGAAGTATCAGTGCGTGGGAATTCGACATTTGCCTGAGCAATCGTGGGCGAGCATTCCGTTATACCGTAACCATTGTGCAGGGGAAGGCCGAAAAGTTGCTCCACTCTTGCTTTGAGGTCGGCGTGAAGAGGCGCTCCCGAAGACGAAATAATCCGGAGCGCTGGAAATTTCAGGGATGTGAGCCCCCTTAGCTTTGCGTAATCGAGCGTTTGGGAGAACATGGCCGGTGTACCTAGCGCGACAGTAACTTGTTCCAGGGTCTTGCGAACCGTCATTGGATCAAAACGCGGCGACAAATAAAGTGTCGCTCCGCTGACCAAGGTACCAAGTAGAACGACGGAAAGGCCTACAGCATGGGACATAGGCAGAACGCCGAGAAGGCGGTCGTCCGGAGTCAGCCTGCGTATTTTTGCCGATACAGTCGCCAGGAAGAGCAGATTCCTGTGAGTCAACATGACGCCCTTGGGAAGACCCGTCGTGCCGGATGTATAAATCAAGGCAGCGACATGGTTCGCGGGATTCGTGTCGATGAGCTCTGGTTTGACTTCCTCATTGAGGGGACCTATGCCGATCGTGCCCCCCAGCATCACGTGCTCTTCGATCAGGGCGCCGTGCCGCTGGGCGTGCTCCATCGCGTGGGGTGACACGCTTGAGGTGTAGATTACACGACGGGCGCCGCAGTGATCCCGGATTGCATCGATCTCGCGCGGCGAGAGGCGGGCATTTACGACCACGGGCCAGGCGTCGAAACTTGCCAGCGCCATGAGAACTGCAGCAAATGCCCGGCAATTCTCGCACACGATCATGACCCGATCACCGGGACGCACACCGCGGTCCATCAGCCAAAGCCGGGCCGCTGCAACTGCGGAACTGAATTGCCGGTAGGTCCAAGCGCCAGCCGCTTCAATGAGCGCCGGGTGATCGGGCGAGCGCTCCGCCCAAGGCTCCACGACATCGCTGATGCGATTGGGCAGCGAATTCAAGATGGCGGGTATTTGATCTTCAAGCCTCATGGTTTCCTACGGAGTTTCGCGGGTGAGCGCACATCTTAATTCTTGAAAGGGTATTAGCGCTTATTAAACAAGCATACTCCTGTCCATGGAAAATC